>Ga0306926_10001400_pt1 | contig 23889 bp, 22 predicted proteins | sample flu12Cox44000178_FD_203759 | JGI IMG/M metagenome (GOLD analysis project Ga0306926, IMG submission 203759) | Lab enrichment of tropical soil microbial communities from Luquillo Experimental Forest, Puerto Rico - flux8day.12C.oxic.44.000.178 (v2)... | ecosystem: Environmental > Terrestrial >...
AAGGCCAAAACGTAGCAATCGAATATCGTTGGGCGGAAGACCAAAACAATCGGCTGCCGATACTTGCTGCCGAACTGGTTCGCCGGCGGGTCGCCGTAATTGTGGCGGCCGGCGGCACTCCTTCGGCTGCGGCGGCCAAAGCAGTGACGGCAACCATTCCGATCGTCTTTGCGGTAGCCGTCGACCCGGTTGAGGCCGGATTTGTCGCAAGCTTGAGCCACCCTGGCGGCAACCTAACAGGCGTGACCAACTGGAATGTAGAGGTAGGGCCGAAACGGCTCGAGGTGCTGCACCAATTGCTGCCCACGGCGACCACTATTGCTGTGCTCGTCGATCCGACTAGCCCCACTCTTAGTGAGGCTTTTTTGCGTGGTTTAAAGACCGCAGCCCCAACCTTTGGTCTGCAGCTTTACGTCCTGCAAGCGAGCACCGAGCCTGATATCGACAGGGTTTTTGCAACCTTGGAGGAACGGCGACCGGGCGCGCTTATCATCGGCCCCAGCACGTTCTTTAATACCCGGAGCCACCAGCTTGCCGCGCTATCACTCAGCCACTCGATGCCGGCAATCTATCAGTTTCGCCCGTTCGTGGCGGCCGGTGGCCTCATAAGCTATGGAAGCGATGAAACAGAATTCTATGGATTGGTCGGTAACTATGCCGGGAAAATTCTTAAGGGCGAGAAGCCGGCCGATCTCCCGGTCGTGCAAACCACGAAAGTCGAACTGATCATTAATCTCAAGACCGCCAAGACGCTCGGCATTACTGTGCCGCAATCCTTGCAAAGTCGCGCCGACGAGGTGATCGAATAAAGCTGCAATGTCCGCTATTGGCCCTTAGCGGACATCGGCTATTGCGCCGCACATGTCCGGTCTTGACCCAAAGCGGACATTGGCCGCGAGCGATTGAACTATTATCGGGCGAAAACAGTTTAAGGGCGAGGCGCAAGCAAATGTCCGAACTTGACGCTTGGGACAGCTTTTACGTGATAATCGGGTCCGCTGCGGGCGCGCTGATCGGCCTGCAGTTTGTGGTCGTGACACTTGTTGCCGAAAGGCCCTCGTTGCGAGCGACCGAAGCCGGTGCGGCCTTTGCAACGCCAACAATCGTTCACTTCAGCCTCGTATTGCTCATCTCCGCCTTAATTCGTGTTCCATGGCACACGATCATGCCGCTTGCCGTATCTTGGGTGGTGGTTGGGTTGGGTGGATTGGCATACGAGTTAGCGGTCGCACGCCACCTGCGGCGACAGGCTGTGTACCCAATGGAGTCGGAAGATTGGATATTTCATCTGCTGTTGCCTTGCGTTGCTTATTTGATCCTAGTTGGGTCAGCTGTAGCCGCTTGGGCGTATGAACGCGAAGCGCTATTTGGCGCAGCTGCCGCAGCCTTGATGCTGCTTTTCATTGGCATCCATAATTCTTGGGACAGCATCGCGTATCACGTATTCACTAGGCGAGAGAAACGACGGAGAAAGTGAGACCGTTGGGCGCACCGCACATGTCCGCTTTGGGGGGAAGCGGACATCGCCCAAATATTGCTGAGCGGTTTGATCGAAACGTTTTACCATCGTTACTTCCGCTCGCCTGCTTCAGCCATTCCAATAGCGGGTCGACGACTCCATCGGTGCAGCGGAGCACTCGCGTGTCCACGGCCTCGTCATGTTTACTGACGACCAGAGAAACGCCGAGTTCGTCAGTCCGACGCAGGAGCGTCTCTCGGCTGGTACGCACCATTGTTTCCAGTGTCTTGAGGCCAAGGCCAGTGACTGGTTGTTCCCGCTTTAGACAAATTTTCTCATTTGAGCGCTAGAATTTACTATCGTGGCCATGACCAGAGCCTTTTTGGAAGATAGGTTGACGACGCTTCCTTCTGCTCCCCAAGATCATCCCAGATCAGATTGAAGCACAGTTGTGAGGAGCCGTAGCACTTTGGCGACCTGCGGCTCTTTCTATTGACCGGAACATTCTAGGGATCAGATCTGGATATGAATCCGGAAATTCGCGCCGTCCTCTCAGGTTTTATGATCGCCGCGCTTTCTTATGGTGTAATCCTCGCCCTGTTTTACAGACCTTAAGGCGCTATCAGCCTTGTGTTACGCTGGCGATATGACGGGTTCGCTAGATCAGTTTGTTCTAATCAAAGCCAGCAAAAGCCGTGGCGGAGTATGGTCGGACGTTGATTACATCGTGCGTGATCGAGCACGCAATGTCGTCGTCGGGCGCATCGTGCTTCACACGCAAGCACCGAAAGATCGACCGTGGCGTTGGACGATAACGGCACCAGAAATCCCACCGTCAGTTCACAATGATGGATATTCAGCGACACGCGAACAGGCGATGAAAGACTTTAAGGCGCGATGGTTGGCGAGTATCAATTGAATGTGGACGTCCGGGCCAAGACCCGCTCACGGCACCTGCCGCCTTCATCCATCCTACTAACATCGGCATGCCTGCATTTATGGACATGTACCCATCCCCTGTTTAACGACCCCACCGAGATTGCGGCGCGCCGCGATCCTGAAATCAAACCTTGTAAACGCTATGGTGAGAGCGAACCCGTATTTTATTGAGTTTCGGTGCCCGATCATTGACCTTGTGTCCAATCGACATGCTCGCAGGCTTTGCACTCGGAGGTGTGAGATGACTGATTCAGATCGCAGGGATCCTTATAGTTCATCCAACTTTCGCGTGATCGTCGACGGTGTATCGATCGGCGTGTTCAGTGAGGTAACAGGACCGACAGCCGAAGAAGATGCGATCGATTATCTAAAAGCCGCAAATTCGCAGCCGACCGTGCGAAAACTCGTCGGTTTGCGTAAATACGCAAATATCACGCTCAAGCGTGGCTACGAGCGGGACCAGTCATTGTGGAGTTGGTACCTCAAGGGCCAAAATGATCGCCGCAACCTCACAATCGAACTGACGAACGACGCACAACAGCCGCGCCAACGTTGGCATTTCGCGCACGCCTGGGTGAACAAGATCGAGGGCCCCAGCCTCAAGGCGAGCGGAAATGAAATCGCAGTTGAAACACTCGAAATAGCGCACGACGGACTCACGACTGAAAGTGTCAAGAAGTAAGCGCGTGTCTGCTCGCAGTTCGGATAACAAGCGTCGTCGTTTGAAGGACCACGAGCGCCTAGTCTCGCCAAAGACCCTTGAACCGAGTAGGTGCCAGTTCGGTGTAGCGCGCCGTATGCTGGATCGACTTGTGACCCAAATAGCCCTGGATCGTGCGGGTATCGTCGCCCTCATTGGCCAGCTTATAGCCGCAGGCGTGACGCAGCATGTGCGGTGCTTTCCTCTTGGCTGGCACATGACGGATTGTTGCGCGTCTAGGGTTTTTCTTGCCACCAGTTAAAAAACTTATGCATGACCATCCCGCCGACTACGCGGACTAGCTGGTGCTCTTTCTCGGACTGAGGCGGTCGGCCCAAGACATTCCAGACTACCCATGACCCAAGAGCGTCAGACCCAACAAATCGAGGCTCGTCACCTAAACTTGTAAGCTCGTCAAAAGTTCTCTCATAGAACGACGCACAATCTTCAAACGCACGCCTACCATTGGTCGGGTCCCACTGTGTAAGTTTCGCGCCGACCTTCCTCATTAGTTTTCGTTGGCGATTTCCGCGTAAGCCCAAATCCACCAACCGAGTTACCGCGATGAAAACGCCCGCAACCGTCAGGGTGAAATCCCACTGTTTTACATCGACCTCTCGCAAGAATGAGAATTTTTTGAGCAGGGTTTCAAACATCGTAACGGCATTCATCCCTGCAATCTGAACTAAATTGTCCGCTTTCCATAGCAACGGGTCTCCTAGACCGAACAGGGACCGCAATCGAAATAAGCCCCGCCGAACATTCATTGCGTATTCCATTGGCTTGGCCGTGCGTGGTAGTGATCCTACAGCACCTTCGGCAAATCCGGACACCGCTCACTTTGGCGCGCCTGTGTAGTCGCTTTGGGGTTAAGCGGACATGCCGTTTTGCGCTGAACATCGCTTAACAGCATTTTTATGCGCTGGCTCTGACCTAGGGCGATACGATGCGCCGTCCTAAGCCTCGGGGGAGGCAATGCGACGGCGCGATTTCATTAAAGGAGTTGTTGGTTCCGCGATTGCTTGGCCCATCCCGGCGCTGGCGCAATCGCCTGTGGCGGTAGTTGGCTTTCTCAACAGCGCTTCGCCCGACGGCTTCGGCGAGCGTATCACCGCATTTAAGCATGGTCTTCAACAGACTGGTTACATCGCCGATCAGAACGTCAAAATAGAGTACCGCTGGGCTGAGGGCCATTTCGATCGTCTGCCCTTGATGGCAGACGAACTTGTAAAGCGTCGAGTGGACGTCATTGCCGCTACTGGAAGCTCGAACTCCGCTTTGGCTGCCAGAGCGGCGACCGCCACGATCCCGATCGTGTTTACTACCGGCGGTGATCCAGTCGCTGATGGATTGGTGACCAATCTCAGTAGGCCAGGTGGTAATGTCACGGGCATGACCAACTTTAGCAATGCCGTTCTGCCTAAGCGATTAGGATTGATCCGCGAATTGCTGCCGAGCGCCGCGCTGATTGCTGTACTGGTTAATCCAAGCAATACAAGCACGGCATCTGACATAAAAAACCTGCAAGAGGCGGAGCGTCCCAGCGGACAAAACATCGTCATCGCGCATGCCAGTACAGAACGTGAGATCAATTCCGCTTTTGAGAGCCTTGTTCAAAAAGGCGTCGGTGCCCTTGTGTTGGATGCGGACGGATTTTTCAGAAGTCGCGCGGAGCAACTCGTCTCACTTGCAGGGCGATACTTGCTGCCCACAATCTATTCAGATCGCGAATACGCGTTTGCCGGTGGCCTTATGAGTTACGGACCTAGCATCGTGGATGGCTACCGGCAGTGCGGAGTTTATTCGGGGAAGGTTCTGAAGGGCGCAAAGCCGGGTGATTTGCCGATCTTGCAACCGACAAAATTTGATTTTGTACTCAATTTTAAAACGGCAAAGACTCTTGGCATCACATTTCCGTCGGGTCTACTGTCGATCGCCGACGAGGTGATCGAATAGGATCAGCAATGTCCGCTCTTGGCCCAAAGCGGATACGTCCCTAGTTGCACCGCACATGTCTGCTATTGGGGTAAGGCGGACATGGAAAGCTCGACAGCACCTTCGGCAATTGCGGACACTTCGCTCCGCCCCGATCGCTCATATTGAGGAGTGACTTTTTCTTCGGACAGTCGCCGGTCAATTCATCGAGCCAATCGACGAGCTTGCCGTCGCGGCCACGCTTGTCGATCAGCTTGGCGAGACCACAACAGCCATCGCGCCCGCATTTGTCACAGGACACGCGCAGCACATCGAGCTTGCCGATGAGATCGCCGAAGACGATTGCACCGTCGCGGGGCACCTACTCACGGCCCGCGCTGAAAATAAAAGCGCACCAGCCCGGCGACGACCAAGCCGATAAAAGCCCGACGATCAAGGTCACCAGAATGATGCCTAGCGGCGAACCGTGTGTGCCGACAAAAACACGTAGGCGCGGTTCGTCTCTTTCCGCCTGACCTGGCGGAATAATCTCCGGCTCGGAACTTGGGTTGTCAGGGTTTGGTGGTTTGCTCATCGTCTAAATGTAGCGTGTGGGCCGCCGTCGCGGGGCATTGTACCACAGCCGGTTTCTCACGGGAGGTTGGGCAATGCTTAGAGACAAGCAATTGACGCATTAAGGATTTTGGGGGTAAAGCGGTGCGCCTGTCTGACTATTGACTAATATAATGAGCCCAATAACTTTATCAGCAATTGCATTTGTATGCATTTTAACCGGCACGCTAGTCGGCATGTTGTTGCGTAATAGGCTGCCCGACCACTATTTGGGGTCAGATGCAAAGGACGTGGTGAGGCTTGGCGCGGGTCTTATTGGAACGATAGCTGCGCTCGTGCTTGGGCTCTTGATTGCTTCGGCGAAGACCTCGTACGACACGCAGGTTAATCAGCTTAAGCAGTTGACTGCCGATGTCATTCTACTCGATCAACTCCTGGCCCAGTACGGACCGGAAGCAGCCCCAGTTCGCAATTTGTTGCGGGGCGCGGTCGATGCTGTTGCTGGTCGAATTTGGCACGAAAATGGTTCTGCCCCTGCGAGGAACGCGCCTTTCCAAGCAACGGCAGCAGGCGAAGGGTTCATTGTGAAGCTTCATCAGCTTTCGCCGCAGACTGATGAACAACGTTCTCTTAAAAATCGCGCAACGGAGGTCACCGCTAACATAGCCCGCACGCGTTTGCTGCTGTACACGCAGGGCGACAATCCGATCCCGATGCCGTTTCTGATAGTTTTGATTTTTTGGGTCAGTATTATCTTCGCGAACTTCAGCTTGTTCGCCGAACCCAAGCCAATCGTGATCGGCGCACTGTTTGTTTTTGCGCTATCGGCTGCTGCCGCGATCTTCCTCGTCCTAGAGTTAGGTCAACCGTTTTCAGGGATGATGCAGATTTCCAGCATACCGTTGCGGAGCGCTCTTGCGCCGCTCTAATGGCACCAAACAACAAGACCGCCCTCAGCAATGGCCGGTTGAACTGCCGCAGTGAGGCCGGGCAAACAGACTGTTTTGCTTACCCGGCGCCTTCCCGGAGCCGTGATCTTATTGCGGAAGGTGCACTACGCACCGGCGCTATTGCGCGGCCGCTGCGGCTTTTGCGGTCACACTAGTTGTCTGCTTGGTTACCCGTGTGGGCATCGTGGTCGTTATTCGAGTAGACATCGGGATAAATTACTCCCCACTTGTTGGCGGCTGCCAAAAGCTTGTTGGGCTTTGCCCTGCAGCGCTTTGCACATCGCCAATAGGTGCCCCGGCGTTTCGGTAGAAATGGGCAAAAGCCAGCGGCTTGATAGTGCGGCGCAGCTTGTGTTACGCGCTGACGATGTCCAATCGCAACTTTGACAATTTTGATATTTTAATCGGCACCGCAAAGGATGTTGGCGGGCTCTACTTGAGTGGCAACGCAAAGGCGCGCGACACGATAAAAGAAACTTTCCCATCCTGCTCAATTGAGTGGGATGTTATGCCAAAAGATTTTGGTTTCCCACCCGACTGGAAACTTGCCGAAATCAATTTGCCGAAATTGATAGCTGCCTGCCCGGACCACAAATTGAAAATGGTCGAAGGCAACCCGAACCAAAGCTTGAACGTTTACGGTCAGCGGCTTGGCGTTACATTGCTCGTTGCTGGTTGCCGTGTTGTTATTGAGGACGCTACCGGTAAATTCAACCCGATCAAGCTTGTGTCCTAAAGGCGAAACGTGCCGATTTGCTCGGCTGCCAGTGCCCTAGAAATGGCTGTGGGTGCGTTGGTCTGTCGGGCTGGCCATGGGCCCCATGGTGTGCCCAGCACGTACCGGGCGCAATAATCTGCAAAAGTGCCTTACCTGGCCCTTAGCCAAACCAACATTGTTCTAGGGATTGTCGGCTTAAATCGGCAACTTCTTAGCGCTTGGCCTTACATGTCCGCTTTCGGGGGTAAAGCGGACATGCCAATTTGCAATGCATATGTCTGCTTTTGTGCCAGATACGCGCAATCAATGTCGTTACGGCTTTCCCTTAACGTTACCAAGTGAGCTTACCAAGCTAATCCGTTCGCCGCACATGGGCTGTGCAGCTACATAGGCGCCTCTGATCGGCCTTTTGGCCTGGCCGGTTGATGGAGGAGCCTTTGATTAGATACACCACGCTTTTCTTAGGGGTGCTGATTTCGGGCATTGCTATCGGTGCTGCCGAGGCGAAGCCAAAATTCGTACATCAGCAGACTACAACGATCTTTGACGCGAATGGCACCGTCGTTGGAAGGAGACCCACCGGTTGTCCTCGAGCATTTTGTGGTTGCGAGGCGTCTTTATATCTTTTTGGACACATCCGAGCTGATCTAAATCGCGCTTCAAATTGGATGCGCTTTCCACGCACCTCGCCCTCCCCAAATACGGTAGCAGTACGCAATCATCATGTGATGGTGCTAGTGAGCCAAGTTGATGGCAGTAACTGGCTCGTGCACGATGGCAACTCTGGCGGCGGCCTCACGAGAAATCACGTGGTATCCATCCGCGGGTACAGGATCGTAAATCCGCGGGGCTGACCTCTCGGGATCGAATGAGCCACGTTGAAAGGGCGGTCTGGGCGTCGTTGCAAATGGCGAAAGCCCCGGCAATTGAGCCGGGGTTTTAGTTTGCCTGATGTCCGCCTTTTTTCCCAAAGTGGACATGGCCTTTTGCGCTGCACATGTCCGCTATTGGCCCAAAGCGGACATTACTGGTCGCTTAATAGCATTTTTATGCGCTCGCTCTGACCTAGGGCGATACGATGCGCCGTCCTAAGCCTCGGGGAGGAAATGAGACGTCGCGAGTTCATTACGCTTCTCTGCAGTGCAGCGGTCCTGTGGCCGTTCGCGGCGCGCGCACAGCAGCCGGATCGGATACGCCGCATTGGCGTATTGTCTGGAGGACCAGCCACAGACGATCTGGACAGTCAGGCCCGCTGGGGGGCGTTGAAGCAAGGGCTGCAGCAATTGGGTTGGGTTGAAGGGCGTAATCTGCAAATCGATTATCGCGTGAGCGAGGGCGATGCCGAGCGTTCTCGCAAATTCGCGTCTGAATTGGTCGCGCTTAATCTGGATGTAATCGTCGCGAGCGGCACAACGGCCGTGCAGCCATTGTTGCCGCTAAGCCGGACCGTGCCGATCGTATTCGTAAATGTTAGCGATCCCGTCGGCGCAGGCATTGTCAATAGCTTGGCGCGACCAGGTGGCAACGCTACCGGTTTTAGTCAGCTCGAATATAACTTGACGGCGAAATGGCTGGAACTTCTCAAGCAGATTGCGCCGAGTGTGACGCGAGCTGCGGTCCTTCGGGACCAAACTATTACAGCTGGTATCGGTCAGTTCGCGGTTATTCAGTCTGTGGCGCCCTCACTCGGAATAGACGTAAGCCCAATCAACGTTAGCAACGCTGATGAGATTGAGCGCGCTGTCACCGCGTTCGCGCAGACCGAGAATGGCGGCCTGATAGTAACGGCGAGCGGCTGGGCTGCATCTCATCGCAAGCTGATTATCGGCCTTGCGGCGCGGCACAAACTTCCCGCCGTCTATTACCGACGGCTCTATGTCACCGATGGAGGCCTGATCTCGTACGGTGGTGATTTCATCGAGCAGTTTCGGAGGGCGGCGGCCTACGTCGATCGCATCCTCAAAGGCGAGAAGCCGGCCGACCTGCCAGTGCAGACACCGACCAAGTACGAGCTGGTAATCAACCTCACGACCGCTAAGGCACTGGGCCTAACAATTCCGCCATCAGTGCTAGCCCGCGCCGACGACGTGATCGAGTGAAAGCCGAATGTCCGCTTTTGACCCATAGCGGACATTGGCAGGCCAATTTATGCTGACTTGCTCTTGCAACCCGACATGCCACGGCGCTCTAAAAAATGATTGACTACTTAACGGCGATTTTACGCGCTCGCATTAATGCAACTCGGTACGATGCTTCATCCGACCGTCGGGGGTCACGATGCGACGGCGCGAGTTCATCAGGGTGGTTGGCGGCGCCGCGGCAACATGGCCACTTTCTGCGCTGGCGCAGCAGGGCGAGCAGCCGAAGCGGATCGCCGTACTTACGGGCGGTGCTGCAGACGATCCCGATTCCCAGGCCCGCATCGCGGCATTTGTGCAGGGCTTGCAGGAATTGGGTTGGGCCGACGGCCACAACTTGCGGATCGATATTCGTTGGGGCTCGGGCAACGCCGCTGACGTTAAAAGATTTGCGGCGGAATTGGTCGCGCTCGCGCCGGATGTAATCCTCGCGACTGGCACGACCGTGGGGGCGCTGCAGCAGGCGAGCCGCACCGTTCCGATCGTGTTCGCGCTCACCGGCGATCCGGTAGGCGCCGGCTACGTGGATAGCCTAGCTCGGCCAGGCGGCAATACTACCGGCTTCATGCTGTTCGAATATAGTTTGAGCGGGAAGTGGTTAGAGCTCCTCAAGCAGATTGCGCCGGACGTAATGCGGGCCGCAGTCATTCGGGATACCCGCCTATCACCTAACGGGATCGGCCAGTGGGCCTCCATTCAATCCATGGCACCATCGCTCGGGGTGGAGGTGAGCCCGCTCAACCTGCGCGACGACAAAGAGATTGAGCGCAACATAATAACATTTGCGCATGGCTCGAATGGTGGTCTGATCGTGACGGCGAGCCCGTTGACGCTCATTCATCGCGATCTACTCATAAAGCTGGCGGGTCGACACAAGTTACCTGCAGTCTATTGGGATCGCACGTTTGTCGCCAGCGGTGGCCTGATCTCTTACGGCGCTGACCTAGTCGATCAATTCCGGCGTGCCGCCGGCTACGTCGATCGCATCCTGAAGGGCGAAAAACCCGCCGACCTGCCGGTGCAGGCGCCGACTCAGTACGAGATTGTCATCAACCTCAAAACCGCGAAGGTGCTCGGGCTTACCGTTCCGCTGTCCGTACTTGCGCGCGCCAACGAGGTGATCGAATAAGTTTCGCGATGTCCGCTCTTGGCCCTTAGCGGACATCCGGGTTTGGGCTGCACATGTCTGCTTTTGACCCAAAGCGGACATCAGGGTCCTTATGTGATAATGTTTGCACTGCCTGGCTTGAAGGAGTTCCATGCGCCGGCGAGATTTCATCAGATTGATTGCCGGTCTGGGTGTCGCTTGGCCTTTTGCCATACGCGCGTAGACTCCGGCCGGAAAAATATATCGTCTAGGCATTTTGCAACCTGCCAAGCCACCTGAGCCTCTCGTCGACGCCCTCATAGAGAGGTTGAAGGAGCTTGGCTATCGCGAAGGGCGCAACATCGCTTACGAATATCGCTGGGCAGAAGGAAAACTTGATCGATTTCCCGAATTGGCAAAGCAGCTTGTGGATTTAAAGGTGGACGTCATTACGGTGTTCACTACGCCCGGCGCCATTGCTGCAAAGAATGCGACGAAGTCCATCCCCATTGTCTTCGGCGGGGTCGGGGATCCCGTCGGTGCTGGCGTGGTACCGAGCCTCTCTCACCCGGGCGGAAACGTAACAGGTATTTCGATCCTGGCGACTGAGTTAAGCGCAAAGCGGCTCGAAATTCTCAAGGAGATCGTCCCAAACGCAGCTCCCGTCGCGATGTTCTGGAATGACACTAACCCTGGCATGGTGCTTCGCGCCCGCGAAGCGGAGAGTGCGGCCGACAAGTTAAAACTAAATCTTCAATCCATCGGGGTGCACGATCTGATCAGCTTCGATGTCGCGTTTGGCAAGATCAACGACAACCAATTTAATGCGCTGCTCACGCTTGTGGATCCCTTTACACGCGAACATCGTCAGCGCATTGTGGATTTCGCCGCGCAACGACGTCTGCCCGCGATTTATGAGTCACGGGAATTTGTGGACGCTGGCGGCTTGGTTTCTTACGGGCCGAGTCTTCCCGCAGTTCAACGTCGTGCCGCCGACTATGTGAACATGATTTTTAAGGGTTCGAAGCCGGGTGATCTTCCGGTCGAGCAGCCTACAAAATTTGAGCTCGTTATCAACGTCAAGACCGCGAGAGAGCTCGGTCTGACCATCCCACCGACGGTGCTCGAACGTGCCGACGAGTTGATCGATAGTTGATTGAGCGCGTGGGCCCGCTATTGGCCCAAAGCGGTCATCGGCATTTATGCACATGTCTGCTTTGGTGTTGCGCTGCAAAGAGCGGACTTAAAACCATAACCCCTTCAATGGTGGCTTGAACCTTTCCAGTGGATTGTACGGCTTAAGGCAGAATCGCCTTTTCGGAGGCAAGACATGCGGGCGACAGCACTTGGCTTGTTACTGGGCGGACTGCTGATTGCTGGCCCTGCAGCGGCGTATGACGCTTACGACCCGGCGAACTGCAATGGCGTCGGCTGGGACGACAAGCGCCCCCTGGTCGTATCGGCGGTAACAGCCAAGCCACGCGTCAATTTTGTGAAAAGCCCATACGACGACGACTTCACTGCCGAAACCTGTCCAGCCGCAACGGATGCGTGCCGGAAAAAATCTTATCTTGTGACCGGCGACCTCGTGCTCACCGGCGCCACGCGGGGCGAGTTCACTTGCATTTCCTACCATTCGCCGCTGTCGGCGAAGCGGATCTGGGTCACCGGATGGCTGCCAAGCGCTGCGCTGACGCCTGTTGCACCAATGCAGGCGCCGAAGACATACGACTGGGTCGGCACCTGGCGCCAGGGTAAACGCTACGTGGGCGGCGGACATGTCGAGATCACGCCGGAAGCCGAGGGAAAGCTGCACATCGACGCTGGAATACTCCTGCCCACTGCGCGCGATTTCCACAACGGCTCCTTCGAGGCGCATGCCAAGCCGCAGGGAGACACGATTGCTTTCGAAGACGACGGCCGCAACTACGGAAGCGGGTGCAAGGTGCGGATGCAGCGCATCGGCCCATGGCTTCTAATTGAAGACGACGGCGGTTGCGGTGGGGCGGCGGTGACCTTCACTGGGCTCTACCATCGTGAAAGCAAATCAGCTCGATGAGCGGCTCCAAGATATGATCAATCGGATTTTAGAGAGACGCCGCAGTCGGTGTTTTTTATGTGCGTTCGATGCCCGCTTTTGGCCCAAAGCGGACTTTGTGCGTTTAAACCGGCCCCGTTATTGCCGCTCGTGGCGGCCAGGACGTCTGTTAGAGCGATTATGACTCAAGACAGCTTCCCTCTATCGAGAAATCGTTTCCAGGCAAGCGCCTCACGTTCTGCTTCGTGAAAATGTCCGTCCTCTAAAAGCTTTCCGACAAATTTGAAGTATTCACAAAGGAATGACGCATCCGGAAATTGGTACACGCGTTCGTCGGGTACCCACAAAGCAAATTTCTTGGCGGAGATAAGCGCAGACATGATTTCAGGTTTGAGATCACGCACATTGTTCGGCCATTCCGACGATGCGGTCCGAATCTTGATGGTATCTGACAGAGTGCGAAATTTTGAACCGAGACTTCGGAGTTCGGAAGCTTTTTTTTGGTCCGACTTGCGGGCTAACCAATCTAACGAAAAGCCAAGTACGATTCCGGTAAAAAAGACCAACACGAATTGAAACCAGAGCTGATGACCCACAACAACGAGGTTACTGAAAACGGTCGTGGCCGGAGCGTTAGGATCAGAGAATAAATTTTCCTCCAACCGCTTTTCCAGAATAGCGGCGATCAGAGGGACCAGCAGAAGACCCCAAATCCCAGTAAGAATCGGCTTAAGCGATCTCGACATAGCTCCTATCGGTTAGCACAGCACACACTCACATGCCTCGGTGCAAATGTCACAGAATCTCCGCTTATGGCCCATAGCGGACACACCTAGTTGCACCGCACATGTCTGCTTTTTGACCCAAAGCGGACGGGCACCCTTTTCACGGTCGACCCCATTCCACCGGTCGTAAATCCCTGATGTAATTGCTGCGATTTTGTGCCAAGCGGTACCGCGTATGCCCCAAAACCAAAACTCACAAGAGCCGCATGACCGTCAGGGCTCCGAGTCTGATGCGGCAGGGTGGATCATGCTCGGTGATCTTATTGCTAATCTCGATCGTCCTGACGTCACCGCCGCGGTGCTCATGACGCTGGACCCGATCGTTGCCACCCGGATCGAGCAACGCGCCGCTGCGGCGGCGATGGCCGTGGCCGATTTTGCCGCCCGCGTTGTTCGCGACTTCGTGGAGCAAGCAGATGACGAGCGCTGGTTCCAACTGCTCACTATAATCCGTAAGGCGGAAAATCCAGGCGTCGCTGCGATCCAGGCGATTCTGGGATGGGCTGCTGCTAACAAATAGCGTCTTTGGCCCCCGGACAGATCGCGGTTTCCAAATAACGCAATTCGGGCGCCACGATGAGGATGAGACGCGCGTCCACAAATTTAGGTGAAGTTACCAGAAACGCGGCCGGCGCAATGAGGCAATGCCCGCTTGTGGATCATTGATACCGAGCGTTCATTGCGCCTCGCGCGAATAATTTTAGCGTAATTCTAATTGGGACCATTTTGGTGGATACCAGGTATTCTTTCGGTGATGTTGGTCTTGCCTCATCCTTGCGGGGGAAGTGGGCATGCCCTTTTGCACTGCAAATGTCCCGTTATGACCAAGTGCAAACATGGGACCATCGTCCAACTCGATTTGTCGGCCTGACCGCGCAAGAATTTCCGCAACCTGCAACCTTCCCCCGGAGCGCGCGAGGGTTCGCCACACATGATCAGGTACAAAATCCTTCACAAGGCACAGCCGTTACACCTGCGTTAGGCCCCTTGCCGCGACGGCATCGGCTACCTTCGTATTAGCGCAGCCACCTTCGGGTGCCAAATAGTCATGAACTTCTTAGCCGAAAGGCAACTTATCTTAGGAGGATCGCGATGTTCTTCTTTCAAGAATCCCTCATCGCGACGCTATGCTTGTGAGCAAAGCGCGTCAGCGGGGTAAGATGTCAACCCTTAGAAGTTACCTGGTACTCGGAGTTACCACTTGGGCATTTGTTGTTTGCTTTGCCGTGTGGCTGATGTTCGGTGTGATCGGCATTCCGATCAAAAACGAGCTGGGCCTAAACGGAGTTGAATTTGGCCTGCTCACATCAACCCCCGTGCTGACCGGTGCGTTGTTTCGCCTGCCGCTTGGCATCTGGACGGACCGATTCGGCGGCCGGATTGTGATGTTCCTGTTGCTGGTCGGCTGCGCCGCACCGGTCTGGTTTTCCAGCTATGCCGGGCAACTGTGGCAGTTCTTGTCGCTTGGCTTAGCGCTTGGCATCGTGGGTGCCTCTTTTGCTGTGGGCACGCCCTATGTCGCTCGCTTCTTTGCAAAGGACCAGCGTGGTTTCGCCATGGGTGTATTTGGTGCCGGAACCACCGGTGCGGCGATCAACATGTTCATCGCTCCGGCCTTGATGGCTCGCTATGGCTGGCAATTCGTTCCCAAATTCTACGCTGTGGCGCTTCTGATCACCTCGCTTATCTTTTGGCTCCTTTCGGCACCGGACGTGTCGGCACCGGGCAAGAGCGGCACCTCGCTGCGGCAGCAATTGGCAGTTTTCCAAGACCCGCGGGTCTGGAAGTATTGCCAATATTATTCCATTGTTTTCGGCGGCTTCACGGCCTTATCGGTTTGGATGCCACAATACTTTGTGAAGGAGTATGGGCTAAGCATCGCGGAGGCATCACTGCTAGCCGCCTGTTTTTCGTTGCCTGCCGGTGTGTTGCGGGCATTAGGCGGCTGGCTCTCGGATCGCTATGGCGCACACAACGTGACCTGGTGGGTCCTGTGGGCGGCGTGGATTAGCCTGTTCCTCCTGTCCTATCCGCAAACCGAGTTCATTGTGCATACCATCCGTGGCCCTGCACAATTCCATATCGGTTTATCTACGTTGCCCTTTACGCTGCTGCTTTTTGCGCTCGGAGTCGCATTTGCTTGCGGCATGGCTTCGACATTCAAATATATCGGCGACGATTTTGCGCAAAACATTGGTGTAGTTACCGGTATCGTCGGCATGGTCGGCGCGCTCGGTGGGTTTGTCCTGCCCATTATCTTCGGCTTCATCCTCGACTGGCTCGGAATCAATTCAAGCTGTTTCATGTTCCTCTATGGCGTGGTCTGGGTCTCGTTGATCCTGAACTACACGACAGAGGTACGAAACCTGCCGGTGATGGGCGAGCAGGTACCGGGCAAAACCGCGGGAGGGACTTCGTGAGCCATTTTCTCGAACGCCTCACCTATCTCGCTCGACGGCGAGAAGTTTTCGCCGGTGGCCTGGGCGAATTGCGCGACGAAGATCGCACGTGGGAGGAGGGCTACCGACAGAGATGGCAGCACGACAAGATCGTGCGCTCGACACATGGCGTCAACTGCACCGGCGGATGCAGCTGGAAGATCTACGTCAAAAGCGGCGTCGTCACGTGGGAAACACAGCAGACAGATTACCCGCGCACACGTCCGGGTATGCCGAACCATGAGCCGCGCGGATGCTCACGCGGTGCGTCCTATAGCTGGTATCTCTACAGCGCAAGCCGGCTCAAGTACCCGATGGTGCGTAGCCGTTTGGTCAAGGCATGGCGCGAGGCGCGCAAAACGATGGCGCCGGTCGAGGCATGGGCCGCAGTTGTCAGCAACCCGGAAACGGCTAAGTCCTATAAGGCGATGCGTGGGCGCGGCGGCTTCGTGCGCTCCAACTGGGACGAGGTAAGCGAAATCATTGCTGCTGCCAATGTTCACACTATTAAGACTTTCGGGCCCGATCGCGTCATCGGCTTCTCGCCGATCCCGGCGATGTCCATGGTTTCATATGCGTCAGGCGCCCGCTATCTCAGTTTGATTGGCGGAACGCTGCTCTCGTTCTACGACTGGTATTGCGATTTGCCGCCCTCGAGTCCGCAGACTTGGGGCGAGCAGACCGACGTACCGGAATCGGCGGACTGGTACAATTCAAGCTATGTCATCGCTTGGGGCTCGAACGTCCCGCAGACGCGCACGCCGGATGCCCATTTCTTTGTCGAGGCACGCTACAACGGGACCAAGGTCGTGGCGATCACGCCCGATTATTCGGAAGTCGCCAAGCTCTCGGACCTGTGGCTCCATCCTAAACAGGGCACCGATGCTGCATTCGCCATGGCGATGGGGCACGTCATCCTGCGGGAGTTCTTTCTCGATCGAACCGTGCCTTACTTCCGTGACTACTGCCGCCGCTACACGGACATGCCGATGTTGGTACGGCTGCGCCGCGACGGCGGACGTTATGTTCCCGATCGTTACGTGCGGCAAAGCGATTTGCCGGCAGCGCCGAAATCTGCTCGCGCTGAGTGGAAGACCGTGGCGATCGACGAGACGACTGGAAACTTCGCCGTACCGTGTGGCTCTATCGGCTATCGCTGGCCGGCTGAAGCTGAAAGCAAAGGACGCTGGAACCTTGAGGCGAAGGACGGCGAAAGTGAGGGCGAAGTAACTCTCGCGTTGACCGTCATCGACCGCCGCGACGAGGTGCTGTCGGTTGCATTCCCTTACTTTGGCGGCCGGCCACACGAACACTTCGCCGCCAACGATCAGGGCGGAGACGTGCTTGTGCGCAGCGTGCCTGCCAAGCGTGTCGCGCTGGCAGACGGCGAAGCGCTGGTGACGACCGTGTTCGATCTGCTATGCGCCAATTACGGGTTAGATCGCGGGCTTGGCGGTGCTTGCGCCAAGGGATTTGCGGACAACGTACCCTACACGCCAGCTTGGCAGGAGCCGATCACAGGCGTGCCGGCCGAGCGAGCGATCGCAGTTGCGCGCGACTTCGCTCACAACGCGGAAAAGACCAAGGGCCGCTCGATGGTGATCATCGGCGCGGGGATGAACCATTGGTATCACCAGGACATGAACTACCGCAGCATCATCAATTTTTTGATGATGTGCGGCACGGTCGGCATCTCAGGCGGTGGCTGGGCGCACTATGTGGGCCAAGAGAAACTGCGCCCGCAAACAGGCTGGACGATGCTCGCCTTCGCGCTCGATTGGACCCGGCCGCCGCGCCACATGAATGGTACATCATTCTTCTATGCGCACAGTGATCAATGGCGCTACGAAAAATTGGGCGTAAAGGAGTTACTATCTCCTCTGGCTGATCCGACGTCTTATCGTGGCAGCATAATCGATCTCAACGTGCGCTCCGAACGAATGGGGTGGTTGCCGTCGGCGCCACAGCTCGCCGTCAATCCGTTGACCTTGGCCAGCCAAGCGGACCAGGCCGGAAGTGCTGTCCGGGACCACGTCATCGCCAACCTGAAGTCAGGGCGCCTGCGCATGGCCTGCGAGGATCCGGACGATCCCAATAACTTCCCGCGCAATCTCTTCATCTGGCGTTCGAACCTGTTCGGTTCATCGGGCAAGGGACATGAATATTTTCTGCGCCACTTTCTTGGCACACGCCACGGACTGCAAGGCAAGGATCTGGGAGAGATGGGCGGCGACAAGCCCGCCGAGGTGATATGGCGCGACCCGGCGCCGGAGGGAAAGCTCGACCTCGTGGTCACCCTCGATTTTCGCATGTCGACGAGTTGTCTCTACTCCGACATCGTGCTGCCGACGGCGACCTGGTACGAGAAGAACGATCTGAACACGACGGATATGCACCCCTTCATTCATCCATTGTCGACTGCCGTCGATCCGGTATGGGAATCGCGCAGTGATTGGGAAATCTATAAGACCATCGCGCGTCGCTTTTCAGAGCTTGCGGTAGGCCATCTCGGTATCGAGCGAGATATCGTGCTGACGCCCATCCTTCACGATACGCCGGCCGAGCTCGCTCAAGTCGATGTGCGTGACTGGAAAAAAGGTGAATGCGACTTTGTGCCGGGTATCACCGGACCTCAGATCACTGTTGTCCATCGCCATTATCCCAATACGTATCGTCGGTTTACTGCACTGGGGCCACTTGCCGACAAGCTCGGCAACGGTGGTAAGGGTATTAACTGGAATACCGAAGACGAAGTCCGTGGCCTTGGGGAGTTAAACTACAAGATTGATGACGGCGGACCAACCCACGGGCGTCCACGCATCGAAACCGACATTGATGCGGCCGAAGTCATTCTCTATCTCGCGCCGGAGACCAATGGCGAGGTCGCCGTCAAGGCCTGGCGTGCATTAGGCCAAGCGACCGGCCGCGATCACACTCACCTTGCGGAGAAGCGCCAGGACGAGAAGATTCGCTATCGCGATCTAGTTGCACAACCGCGCAAGATCATCTCCTCTCCCACTTGGTCCGGCATCGAGAGCGAGCACGTCAGCTATACGGCTGGATACACCAACGTTCACGAACTTATCCCGTGGCGAACACTGACTGGCCGTCAGCAATTCTATCAGGATCACCGCTGGTTTCGAGACTTTGGCGAAAGCTTTGCCGTGTATCGGCCGCCGATCGATACGCGAACGGTTTCCGACATGTTGGGCAAACGGAGCAATGGTCAGCCCGAGGTCGCGCTTAATTTCATCACCCCACACCAGAAGTGGGGTATCCACTCCACCTACACCGACAATCTCCTGATGCTGACATTGTCACGGGGCGGTCCAATCGTGTGGATCTCCGAGATCGACGCGAAGAAGGCGGGTATCGTCGATAACGATTGGATTGAACTCTACAACTTGAACGGCGCGCTCGCTGTGCGTGCCGTCGTGAGTCAACGCGTGCAGGAAGGCATGTGCCTCATGTATCACGCGCAAGAGAAGATCGTGAACGTGCCTGGCTCTCAGATCACCGGCCAGCGCGGTGGCATCCACAATTCTGTGACGCGTACGGTGCTCAAGCCGACGCACATGGTAGGCGGTTATGCTCAGCTTTCCTATGGTTTCAATTATTACGGCACCGTGGGCTCGAACCGTGACGAATTCGTTATCATGCGCAAGTTGACCAAGGTGGAATGGCTCGACCACTCCAATCCCGTCGACAAGGCAGTCGAGGAGGTGGCGTCATGAAGATACGTGCTCAGGTCGCTATGGTACTCAACCTCGACAAATGCATCGGGTGTCATACCTGCTCGGTCACGTGCAAGAACGTCTGGACCTCGCGCCAGGGCATGGAATACGCGTGGTTCAATAACGTCGAGACCAAGCCTGGCATCGGTTATCCGAAAGATTGGGAGAATCAAAAGCGCTGGCATAGCGGTTGGAAGCGCAAGAAGAGTGGCAAGATCGTTCCCATGCAGGGCGGGCGCTGGGCGATCTTGGCAAACATCTTTGCAAACCCGAATCTCCCGGAGATTGACGACTATTACGAGCCTTTCACCTTCGATTACGAACACCTCCAGATCGCGCCGGAATTGCCGACGGCGCCGGTGGCGCGCCCATTGTCGCTCATCAGCGGCCGACCAATGGACAAGATTGAATGGGGACCGAACTGGGAGGAAATCCTCGGCGGCGAGTTCGACAAGAGATCGCAAGATTACAATTTCGAGGCGGTGCAGAAGGATATTTACGGCCAGTTTGAGAATACCTTCATGATGTACTTACCTCGCTTGTGTGAGCACTGCCTTAATCCGAGCTGCGTCGCATCTTGCCCATCGGGCTCGATTTACAAGCGCGAGGAGGACGGCATTGTCCTCATTGATCAGGACAAATGTCGTGGCTGGCGGATGTGCGTATCCGGGTGCCCGTACAAAAAGATTTACTACAACTGGACTTCGGGCAAGGCGGAAAAGTGCATCTTTTGTTATCCGCGCATTGAAGCTGGGCAGCCGACGGTCTGTTCGGAAACCTGCGTTGGCCGCATTCGCTATCTCGGCGTGCTGCTCTATAACGCCGACGGTATTGAGGACGCCGCAAGCGTGGAAGACCCACAGCACCTCTATGAGGCACAACTCGCACTGTTCCTCGATCCCAACAACCCAGAAATTGCAGCCCAGGCTCGCGCCGACGGCATTCCCGACAACTGGGTCGAGGCAGCCAGGCGTTCGCCGACTTATAAAATGGCGGTCGAATGGCGGATCGCTTTCCCGCTACATCCCGAGTATCGGACTTTGCCGATGGTTTGGTACGTCCCGCCGTTATCGCCGATCCAGTCCCACGCGAATGCTGGCGCGATCGAGGCTGTTGGCCGGCTACCAGATGTACGCTCGCTGCGCATCCCGGTTCGCTATCTGGCGAACTTGCTGACGGCTGGTGCTGAGTTACCCATCATCACGGCACTGGAGCGTATGCTGGCCATGCGCGCCTACTACCGACAGCGTCAGCTCGGTGAGGAAGATGGCGAGGAGGTGCTCGCGCAAGCCGGTCTCAGCATTCCACAGGTCGAAGAAATGCATCGCTATCTGTCGATCGCCAATTATGAGGATCGTTTTGTCATCCCAACCAGCCACCGCGAGCAGGCCGAGGACGCTTACGGCCTGCGCGGGTCCTGTGGCTTTACCTTCGGCAACGGCTGCGACTTCGGCCCGCCGCATTCTACGCTGTTCGGCGGCAAGATGGGTCGCCGCACGCTTACACCGATTAGGCCGCTCGATACCTGAGGGAGCCGGACATGATCGTGCTCAGAGCGCTCGGCGCGCTGCTGTCCTATCCGCGGGACGAGGTTCGGCAGGCGCTACCAGAAATTGCCGATGTGATTCGCAGTTCAGAATTGATTGCGCCCCGCCAGGGCGAAGAGTTACTCGCACTGATCAATGATCTTCGCGCTGGCGATCTGCTCGAGGTCGAGGAGCGCTATGTGCAACTTTTCGACCGCGGTCGTGCGGCGTCGCTTCACCTGTTCGAGCATCTGCACGGCGAGGGCCGCGATCGAGGACAGGCCATGGTTGATCTCAAGTGCCTCTACGAGCGGGCTGGTTATGAGATCGCTTCGCGTGAACTGCCGGACTATCTGCCGCTCGTGCTCGAATATCTCAGCTGCCGAGATCTGCAGGAGGCGCGCGAGCTTCTCGCCGACTGTGCCCACATATTGCGCCGCATCGGTCAGTCACTAATCGCACGCGGCAGCAGCTATGCGGCCGTCCTGCAGGCGGTGTTGGTCATTGCCGGCGAGGCCCCGATCGATGTTGCGGCAGTACCTCGCATTGCGGAGCGCAACGAGAATCTTGATCGGGACTGGTTCGAGCAACCCGCCTTCGGTGGCGAGTCATTGGCAACGACGATCAACGCCGAAAACTCTTCAGCGCCAGTTCCCGCGGCAGACAATACGACACCCCCGCTGTGAAAGTGGAGAACTCCCATGCTGTCCACCGACTACGTCAACACCTTTCTCTTCGGGATCTATCCTTATCTTTGCCTCGCCGTGCTGCTGATCGGCAGTCTGATCCGGTTCGATCGAGAGCCATATACGTGGAAGAGCGATTCCTCCCAGATGTTGCGTAAGGGACAGCTCCGTCTCGGGTCAAATCTGTTCCACTACGGTGTTATTATTGTGATACTCGGCCATTTTGTCGGATTCCTGGCGCCTCATTGGGCAGTTGATTGGGCGCTCAGCGCTACCGGCCACCAGCTTCTGGCCATGGTGGTCGGCGGCATCGCCGGCCTGATCGCCATCATCGGCTTGACCATCCTGCTGCATCGGCGGCTTGCAGATCCGCGTATCCGGTTGAACAGCCGTAAATGGGATATCGCCGTTGCCATGATGCTGTGGCTGCAGCTTGCACTCGGCCTTCTCACGGTCCCGCTGTCGGCCTTCCACATGGATGGCGTCCTATTCGAGACACTGACGAGCTACGTCAAGGGAATCGTCACGCTCGACGGCAGTGCCTCGTCACTCATGGCGGGCGTGCCACTAGTTTACAAGCTGCATGTATTACTGGGGTTCACGATCTTTCTGATCTCGCCGTTCACACGCATGGTCCATATCTGGAGCGGTGCAGGTGCGCTCGCCTATCTCTTTCGTCCCTACCAGATCGTCCGCTCGCCGCGCACGCGCGCAAGAGTGCCGGTGCGGTCATGACCGTCACTGTCAACGGCATCGCAGTGGAGGTTTCCCGATGGCCAAACCCGGGCGTTGCAACGGTGCGCGAGCTGCTGCGGCAACGTGCCACTGCGGTCGGCATGTTGGCTTCGGACACTAAGGATGACGGACTGATCGGCGCGGCCATTGAGCGCCTACTCGCGGACGAGGTAAGGGTGCCTTCGCCCACTGAGGCGGAATGCCGACGCTTCTATGAGAATCACCTGAAGGAATTCCAGTCCGGAGATCTGGTTTACGCTCGACATATCTTGTTTCAGGTAACGCCATCGGTCTCCATACCAGAAATCCGTGCCAGAGCCGAGCGTACACTGTCAGAGCTTTTGAAGGAACCGGATCGGTTCGCCGCGCTCGCCGACGAACTGTCCAACTGCCCCTCCGCGCGCCAAGGCGGCAGTCTCGGTCAGATCGGCCGTGGCGATACCGTTCCAGAATTCGAGCGTGCGTTGTTTCGGCTGGATGCAATCGGAATTTTGCCCGAGTTGGTCAAGACACGCCACGGCTTTCACATTGTGGCGGTGGATCAAAGCATTCCGGGTAAGACGCTGCCGTTCGAAGCGGTGCAGGATCGAATTGCTGAGCGGCTCAAGACCGGTGTCGAAGAGCGGGCCTTACGGCAATACGTCTCGATCCTTGCCGGTCAGGCGAAAATCGTCGGCGTGGAATTGGCCGGCGCGGAGACCCCACTTGTGCAGTGAACCGTCGCGGCGGCGCGGCGCCGGTGAGACCGTTGGCCACCCCTCCCTAACCGAGCAAAGTCGATTTTTATGACAGTTAAGCCTCGCTAGTTTCTTCCGCGAGCCGCTGCATTTCCTGTGGGGTAAAGCGGACATGCCGTTTTGCGCTGCACATGTCCGCTTTTGACCCAAAGCGGACATCGCCTTTTGCGCCGCACATTAAGCGGACATACCTTTGAGGCCGTTATTGAGACCAAATTTACGGTTCACAAACATCAAGACCGAGTAGGACTGTCATGAGACCGAGCCCGGCAAGCGGCAATGAGACGGCGCGAGTTCATCACATGTCTCGGAAGCGCGGCAGCGGCGTGGCCGCTCACTGCGCGCGCGCAGCAGTCGACGGGTGGCAGCATTCCGCGCATCGGCATCATTGACGATGCCCCGATATGGGATCACTTCCGGCAGGGCCTGCGCGATAATGGCTACGTGGTGGGCCAGAACATTGCCCTTGAATATCGCGCTGCGCAGAGCAACGTCGATCTCCTGCGGCGGGCGGCACTCGAGCTTGCCGCGCTGCCGGTGAACGTCTTCGTCACTAACGGCACGCCTGCGACGCGGGCGGCCCGTCAAGCAACGTCAACAATTCCGATCGTCATGATCGGCGTCGGCGATCCAGTGCGGGCGGGTTTTGTGACCAACCTCGCCCGACCAGAGGGAAACATCACCGGAAACTCCCAACTGTCACCCGAGCTCATCGGAAAGCGGCTGGAGATT
>Ga0306926_10001402_pt1 | contig 23887 bp, 28 predicted proteins | sample flu12Cox44000178_FD_203759 | JGI IMG/M metagenome (GOLD analysis project Ga0306926, IMG submission 203759) | Lab enrichment of tropical soil microbial communities from Luquillo Experimental Forest, Puerto Rico - flux8day.12C.oxic.44.000.178 (v2)... | ecosystem: Environmental > Terrestrial >...
TCCGTTCCTCCTCTGATGTTTCTGGCAAACCCGGCGCGAGCGTAAGCTCAACCGAGCCACGCGCACACCACGACTGCGATAAACCCGACAAACCCTGTCGCCGCCAGCGCCGCGAAACACCGGTCTACGGAATCAAAACTGAAACCATGAACTTCCAAAGCCTTGGGGCTGCCCACATGGGCCAACATCTGTTCTCTCCCTAAACACGGCGCTGCTTCACGCCGACTATGTCGAGAACCATAGCGATGCTGCGGCCTCCATGCTTTGCTCAATGGGACAGGCTATTTTACTTTTCGGGATAGACTATGAAATCCCCCAGATGTCCCAAAATGTAAAAACGCCTGTCCCCGACGGTTAAGCCCTGCTGCCAGTTCCTACCTATCCTTCGCGATGTCGGCGTCGCTTTTCCGCGATGCCTCGGGAGGAGCAAAATGATTGTCTGTTCGTGCAATGTGTTCAGCGACCACCAGGTGCGGTCAGTGATCGCCAAGGATGCGCGACGGCCCCGCATGAGCGATGTCTACGCCGGCCTCGGATGCAGCGCCCAGTGCGGTCGCTGCGCTCACACGATCAAACGCATCTTGGATGATACGCCAGCCTCAGTTCATGCGAACGCGACCGTTCACTAACCTCGGAGAAGGGATTCCAATGTCCTTCGTGCGCGTGGCGGATGTCCGGCTGTCCGACGTAGACGCGAGCCGTACTCGCAGCATGGCGGTACCGCCGATTTTGTAAAGCTCACTTGCAAAAAAAGAACGCTTTCGGGCAGATTCTTCCCTCCCCGAGGGGTGGCTTGCTATCCAGCTTACGAGTGCTGCTGCCTTTTTTGCTGACGCGCATTCCTAAAGAATTGGCATCAAATCACAAGAAGTGATCGGCCGCGTCTGGTGTAGTAGGCGACGGAATAACCCTTGCTGCGCACTTGACAAAATCTGACCTCGGCACCTACCGTGCCGGTCTTTTTCGGGATTAACGATTTCTATTTGGATTTATTAATGAACGACTGTCACGTTTTCTGGCTGTGCCTTTCGGTGGCATGGATCGTTTTGATTATCGGCCCAGGCTATCTTCACTTTCTCCACCTCTGATCGTCCTGCTCGTTGGGGGCGCCATAGCCATCCTGTTGCTATGGCTCACGCCCTCGCTCCCCATCGGCACGTTTTACGACGACCTCACCTTTTTTCTGGATGCCGCTTACAGGATCGATCGCGGACAACTGCCCAACGTCGATTTCTTCCCGCTGGTAGGCCCTCTTCCGTACTACGCCCTCTGGCTGGCCAAGCGATTGTTTCCAAATGCTCACCCGGTCATGGCGGGACAGTTGTCCTACGCCCTCGTCATCCTGCCCTTCCTTGCTCTCGCACTGTCCGACATCAAATCCCGCGCCAAAGTCTTTCTCATCGGCGCAGTGTTCGTGGCGCTGGCGCTGTTTCCCGCCAATCTCTATTACGACGTCATCTTCAATCGCGGGATCGACGCGTTCGGCCTTTACAACCGGCAGGGCGGCCTGCTGCTCTATGTGCTGGTCACCGCACTGTGGTGGTCGGAGTCCAAGTGGATCACTGCGCTGGTCAGTTCCGTTGCCTTGACTGGCCTGCTGCTGACCAAGGTCACCCTGTTCGCGCCGGCCTTTGCTCTCCTTGTCTATATGACCACCGCGGGCCGCGTGAGCTGGCACACTCTGGTAGCCGTTGCGCTGTCGCTGGGCGTCGTGCTTGGCGGACTTCAGGTTACGACGGGCATCCCTTCCGCCTACCTCAGCGATATGGCCGCGCTCGGCTCGATGAACAGCGACATCTGGCACCGCATCAATATCAACGCGCTCCGCAGTCAGGAGCCGGTCGCCCTGCTCGCCTTTGTTGCGGCGGCCGGCCTCTGCCGCGACCGCGAAAAATTACTGGCTGCGCTTCCCGTGCTCCGCAGGCACCCCATCGAAGGGGTTCGCTCCATCCTCGAAAGCGAAAGCGTGTCGTTCGTTGCGTTGTGCGTGGTTGCCTTCCTCATCGAGTGCCAGAACACCGGCAGCCACTCTTACGCGTTTGTTTTCCCGGCCGCGCTGCGGCTGGCGGGGCCGTTGGCGTGGAGTTCCCCGGCAAAGCGGGCCGTGACGGTGACGGTAGCAGCCTTTGCGATCGCGCTGGCCGCCCAGATGGCGGCCAGAACTGTCCGGTTTGTCAACGCCGCGCTGCGACTACCAACGATGGCCTCTCAACAGGCTGAGCTTGCGCCGTTCCGCGCCTCCGCGCGCATGGTCGATATCAACCAGGGCAACGAGATGCTCGATGTGGTGCGACAAGAAAAGCGCGCCTATCAGGCATTCGCTGAGCATGGCCTGAATCCCGCGATGTCGCTCCTTTCGACAACCAACTACCAGATCTACTACATGCTAACAGTCGCCGCTGGCGTTCGCGCCCTGCGAAAGTTCGAAGAACAGAACGGCCGCTTGGAAAGCGTTGCAACCATCGACAACGTGGACCCGTTTTCCATGCTGACAGGCAAGGAGCCGGTCAAGGGGATACAGATCGCCTATGACCATACGCGGACCGTGCCAACAGTTCGAATTCCGCAGCTTGTCGAGCGGTTCTCGACGGCGGAAGGAATCCTTGTGCCGCTTTGCCCAGTAACGGATGCACGATACGCGCTCCGAACAATGTTTGCCGGGGCCCTCGCAGGTCGGCGGGAGGTGGCGATCGATCCCTGCTGGTCCATCTACCTGCGGGCGAAAGTTTAAGCGTGAGTCGGCGGGTCCGGCTGCGTCGTGACGCAGGCGGCTTAATGTCAGCAAATATCAAGAGAGGCATCCGATTGGCTCGAAGGCACGGCTCGCGCTCTACTTCAACCTCGGTGTGCGCAAGTCCGACGTGGTGCGTATCGGACCGCACGACATCAAGAACGGCGAACTAACCGATTTTTCAGCCGAAGAAAGGCGAGCGCACCGGCGGCAACAAGATCACGGTGCCGCTGTTGCCGAAACGGCGGCTATCCTCAAGGGGACGCCGGTGACCGGCAAGGACACGTTTCTTGTCAACAATTGGGGCAAACCATTCACGGCCAAAGGCTTCGGCAAGAAGACGCGCGAGTGGCGCGATCAAGCGGGTTTGCCAGATTGCACGAGCCAGGGGTTATCCAAACTACGCCTGATCCGGCTTGCCGAGGCTCGGCGCACGGTGTTCGAAATTGCTGCGATTTCCGGGCACAAGGACCTCAAGGAAATCCAAACCTACGTGGACGCCGCCAGCCGAAAGAAACTCACGCGAGTAGCATTTGCGCGCGTCGAAACGGTGCAAAACGAGAACAGCAGACTGTCTAACGGACACTCCCCGTTACACAAAATCTGAAAAAAGGAGAGCAAGAACAGTGGCGTTTTTGAAGCATGGCGCTCCCTAGCGGAATCGAACCGCTCTCTCCACCGTGAAAGGGTGGCGTCCTAACCGATAGACGAAGGGAGCGACAGCGCCTGCTTCGCCGCGACCCATGGCTGGGCGTGGCATCGCCGCTTTGCTGTCGGCAAAATTTTCCCGGTAAATCAATGTGTTGAATACATTGCTACCGTTCCGCCCCGGGCCGTGATAGCGCGCCCAGTGTCGGCGGGCGAACGTATAGTGGCGTTTGCGCGCCCGGGCAAGCCGTGCGAAAGCCGATCTCGCACGCAAAATGAAGCCTTCGTCGGAGCGCCAAACAGGTCGGCCTACGGGGCAAAGTACTGCTCGAAAACATCGCGCCACTGAGCCGGGTCACCTTCCCAGTCGCTGGCGTCGGGGGTCAATTTGAAGACCGTCAAGTGCTTGCGGCGGACCTCGCCAGTCAGCCGCGCCTCATAGGTCGCCAACACATATTCGCAGGGCCGGCCAATATAGGCGTCGCAGGCATCGCACAGAAGCTCAACGCCAGCAGCCGTCAGTGCGGGATCGATATCCGGCTCAGCGCCGTACATGCTCAAATTGTTCTGGCTATTGGAAATGACAAATACCAGCCGTTCGAGCTGCCGTGCCTGCCTGAACTTGCCGGCCAGATGCGCGTATTTCCCGCTCAGCTCGCGATAAGCCCGTCGCGTATTGAGACGGCGGGTGATGAATTCGAGCACGTGGTGCTTGTGCAGCCGGTATTCGTGCCAGAAATAGACACCGAAGTCGGGCCAGCGCGCGCCCTCGGATTCCAGCAGGGCATTTGGATCATCGGGGTAAAAGGTATCGGCCTGCAACATGCTCGCCGCCGAATCCGGCCGGCAAATGATGTTGTCGAACGGCATCGCAGATTTTTTCAAGGCGTCGTCGCCCGTCAGCCGGGAAAGGAGCGGCACGTGAGTCCGAATTTGCGCGCTGCTTTGGCAGCTCATGCCGAGACTGATCACGCCGACTTTCAGGCCAACTGCAGACATCTGCCCCGAAGCTTTTTGGAAAATGATGATGAGTTGTATGGTGACCGACAAGCCGACGTCAACTCGGGCCGCACGATCAGGTGAACACCCACGGACCGCTTTTCCTGGTTTGCAGGGAATATCGGAAGCCGGCCAAAAGTCTTCTGTCCAGGAGCGCTCGCCAGGACGCTGCCGCTCGTGCAAGAAGGAGGAAACGCCAGATGAAACTCAGGATTTTTAGTGCCGCCATGGTTTTTGCGCTGGCAGCAGGAGTGCCCGCCTCGGCCGGGGCCGCAGTGCCGGCACAAAGCATCTATTGCGCAACCAGGGAAGCGGGGAACCCGTACAGCAAGTATTGCGATTATATCGCCTGGAGCGGCTGGCGACGGCGAGGCGCCTGGGGTTCCAGTCTTGACAACGCGTGCCTACGCAACCCTCGTTACGTACCCTATGATTGCTGGCATGCCGCCTCGCCCTTTTGAAGGCCCCGTCCATGCCTGCGCGCTGAACATCTCGACGCGCGCGGCTGTCGTTTCCCATCGTACCCTGCAATATCAGCGGGAAAACAATCGACCAATTCGAAACGAATACCCCGTACTGACGACGTAGTTTGGCGAATTGTGGTTCAGCCCGACTGCGAAGCGGAAATCAACCTGATGGGTTTGGCGTCAACAAGTACGTGCCTCCTGAGTTCGGCAACAGCGTCGGCCTCGCGCCGTCGGGGTAATCGCCGACATATTCGGTAAAGAGGCTCACTCTCTCCGTGACCTTCTTTTCAATGACAAAGGTCGTCTCCGTGAGCCGCCTGGCACTCAATTCCCCAGGCCGAAAGAATTCCGTGAACATGCCGCTCACACCCCAGCCCTCATGCAATTCGATTGACCAGGGGAACCGCAGGTAGGGTTGAGCACCACGGCCGACGATCTGGGCTGTGCCGGTTGCCAGTTCTCAAACCATTCCACGCCGCGATTTTTTCCCGCGGCAAATGCGGATTGCATCAGTGGCCGATCCGGCGAGTCTTTTGTCGCTTGCCATGAAAAGCACCGCGGTAGCGCGGCGCCGGCAGTTGCCTTTGCGGCGAATTCGTGCTCACGAATTCCTGTTATGCTTGGTCGAGAGATTGGGAGGCCCATGTGCGTCGGAACGGGAGCCTTTTGCGTGTCGGCATCTGGAAGAAGATTGCGTCAATGATATCAGGCCGGATGCACAATCTCGCGATCGTGGCAGCGCTGGCTTTGGTCGGTTGCTCCGTCGGCTCTCTCAATACGGGCGCTAACAATTATAAGGGCAAGCCGCTTGGCACTGTCACGGCCAAGCTTGGCCAGCCTAATGAGGTGCAGACGATCGGCGGCCAAAAAGCCTACATATGGAACATGGGGAATGCTCTTTATGGTTGCCAGATCCGGGTCGTCATGGCAGGCGATGTGGTCGACACCTATGAAGGAACGGGCGACGTCAACATCTGCTCCCAATACGGCGCCCTTTCTGGCGGGCTGAAGGGCTATGGGGGTGAATAGGCCGATGTGGGCGCACGAATACAGATCGGCGCAATTGCCTCATGCCTGAAAATCGGAAGGCGGACGGCGCACGTGTCCTTGCGGATCTCAACGCGCTTCGTGCCATCGGCGCATTCAAGACCGGCGTCCACAGGCCGACCTTTTCCGAACCGCATTTGCGTTCGCTCGAATGGCTCGCGCGAAAGCTGCCCGAAGCATCGCTTGCTGCGGAGATTGACGGCATCGGCAACGTGCTGGGCACCAGTGCAAAGGCAGGACCGAAGCTGCTCGCCGGATCGCATCTTGAGAGCCAGAATTACGCAGGCTGGCTCGACGGCCCGCTCGGCGTCGTCTATGCGCTCGAAGCCGCCCGCGTGATCAATGCCGATCCGACCGTCGACGGCGCAATCGAAGTCGCGGCATGGTGCGATGAGGAAGGACATTTCGGTCAATTCCTTGGAAGCAGATCCTATGTCGGCGCTGTCACCGACGAAGAGATCGACGCGGCGCACGATCGCAGCAGTGGCTGCACGATGAGGCAGGCGCTGCAAGAGGCGGGCCTTGCGGGCCGACCGCGCGTCAAGGCCGAAGTCGGACGGCACCTCGGATACCTCGAAGCGCATATCGAACAAGGTTTTACGCTCGAAAGTTCCGGTCTCAAGATCGGCGTTGTCACCTCGATCGTCGGGATTTGGCAATACCGGGTCACGTTCACCGGCGAGCAGAATCACGCCGGCACGACGCGCATGAAGGATCGGAAGGATGCCGGCCTTGCGCTGGCCCGACTATGTGTCGAGCTCGATGAGCGCTTCCCGCACGCGAGCGGTCCACGCACGGTATGGACCACCGGCCGCATCGCCCTTGATCCGGGCGCGCCAAGCATCATCCCGGGACGCGCCGAAATGCTTTTCCAGATCAGGGACGACAGTCCCGAAGTGATCGGGAATCTCGAACGGCTGTTGCGAGACACCGCCGGCGAAGTTGCGGCAAGATCCGGCTGCTCCGTTGAAGTAAGTCGGCTTCGCACCGGCGCGCCCGCCGTCATGGACGCCGGATTCCAAAACGCCATCGAAAAGGCGAGCGCCATGTTTGCCGGGGGCAGATCGGTGCGCATGCCAAGCGGTGCCGGTCACGATGCCCAGGTCCTCGCCACGATCATGCCGGCCGGGATGCTGTTCGTGCCCTCGGTCGGCGGTATCAGCCATCACTGGAACGAAAACACCGAAGACGCCGATATCGTCACGGGGGCAGAGGTGTTTGTCGAAACCTGCCGGCGCCTCCTGGCACCATGATGCCAGGTTCCCGCCTCAGCTGACCATCAATCAATCTACTTGCCCTGCCAGCGCGGCGGCCGTTTCTCCGCAAAGGCTTTCGGACCTTCGACGTAATCTGCCGACTGGATCATATCGCGCACCGCCGGATATTCCCGTTGCGCAATCATTGCCTCAGGCAACGCGACGTTTAGCCCTCTCATGACCGCCTGTTTCGACGCGCGAATGGACATCGGACTGTTCTGGCAGATTTGATCCGCCCAGCGTTCCGCTGCTTTCAACGCCTCGCCCGGAGCAACCACCTGGTTGACGAAGCCGAGTTCAAGGCCTTCGCGGGCGGAAACATGCCGTCCCGTCAGGATCATTCCCATGGCACGCTTCAATCCGATCTGTCGGGGCAGCCTTTGCAGGCCGCCGGCAAGCGCCGCAAGGCCGACACGCGGTTCGGGCAAAGCGAAAGTGGCGTTTTCAGATGCAACAATGAGATCGCAGGCGAGCGCAATTTCGAATCCACCGCCCATCGCCACGCCATTGACCGCGGCAATGATCGGCTTGTCGCAGTCGAACCGAAGCGTCAGACCGCCAAAGCCACTCGTATTCCAGCCGCGTTCGCCACCCGCCGCCTGCCATTTCAAATCGTTGCCGGCGCAGAAGGCGCGATCCCCGGCGCCGGTGACGATCGCGACCCACTGATCGGGGTCGGCAGCAAACGAATTGAATACCTCGTGCAGTTCGAAATGCGCCGGCTTGTGCAGCGCGTTCATCACGCCGGGCCGGTTAAGGGTCACGACCGTGATGGGGCCGGAGCGCTTCACGTCGACAAATTCAAAAGTCATGGCGTTCCCCGTACTTCATTGTTGCCTGGGCACTTTGGCGCGAAGGTGAGCTTCATTGCGGCTGAATCTGGTTGCAGTTGGTGCGCCCTGACATCAGGCAATCCTGCATCTTGCTGGCTGCGGTCAGTTCGCGTGCCAGCCACCATCCGACCACCAGCAACACGATGGCAATCGCCAATCCCGCAATCGCCGGTTTGCGGGTGTCTCTCGGTTCCGATTCGTTCGTGTCGGAGTCAACTTTCCGCTCATTCGTCATGTAACGGGCTCGTATCCTAATCCAGTCTTCGGCGTCCCCACGGTATGGCCGCCCATACACGCTCATGCACGTAGTACCATGCGATCTTGGTTACAATCTCAAATCCCGCGATTGAGCCAGCGATCTCGACGCGCCCTGTGAAGAACCAACTAATCGCGAATGTGTCGAGTGTTCCCAATGTTCGCCAGCTGATGGCCTTCAGAACCGACCTGGAATGTGTTTCTGCCCCGCGGAAAAAGATCACCCGGCGCGCCTCCCTGTTCATTGGTCACAGCCTATCATGCTCGCCGAGCCGTTCGCGGGATGACCAGCGCGAAGCTCGGTCCTTTTTCCCGGAACGAACCTGTGAAACTCATTGATATGACTGAACAACCCGGTTCAGGCCGGCTCCGGGAAGCTTTCGTGTCTCAGTTGCATCGCTTCGCAAGAGATTGAACGGAGACGTTTCGCCATGCTGGCGCCGGCCTGGTTTCCCTTCTAACAATCATTTCACGGCCGAACCGTTGCCCGCTCGGTTCAGTGCAAGTGCATTTGAAAGCTGGATACCTTTGGAAAATGGCATATTTGCCGACCTGGATGCTTGTTCTTGAATCCCTCCCGACCGTGATCGGCACAGCGGCTGTCGCGCCCGCGCTGCTTGTGCTTTGGCTCGTCGTGGCCGCCGACGAGCGGCCCGGCCCGCCGGCCAAGGTCTGGAGCGCCTTTCTGCTCGGTGCTGCCAGTATTTCGCTGTTGGGGATCGTGCGTGCGCCGGTCCTTTCGGTTCTGCCTTCTCCCGAAAGTCCCTGGATTGCACAGATAATGCATTCGCTTTTTGGCGTCGCGCTCCCCGAGGAAACCGTCAAGCTCCTGGTCATTGCAGCCGTTTCGGCGCGCCGTCGGCGTTTCGCCGATCCGATGGACACTGTGGTTTATGGCGCAGCCGCAGGATTAGGCTTTGCTGCCTATGAGAATCTCGCTTATCTGGTTCAGCACGCTGAAATGTGGCAATCGCTGGCCGCGTTGCGCAGCGTGTTGACCGTGCCGTTTCACGGCGCACTCGGGATCATCGCCGGCGCCTATCTGGCGATGGCCCGCTCCGGCACGGCGCTGGGCGCGCACCGCCATCACCGCGACTGGGCGCGCCTTTCAAATCGGATACTGGTCCTGGCGGCGCCGGTGGCCCTGCACGCAGCTTTCGATCTGCCCCTGCTCACGCTTCAGAAGAATCCGGAGATCGATTCCACCATGCGGCTAGTGCTGGGATCGGCCAGCGTGCTGATTGGATTCAGTTCGATCGCATTTGCCGCGCGCCTGGTGAGGCGCGTGGGGCGTCATCACGCGCCGCGCACCGATGTCGCGCGCGAACGCTTGAGTCAGCTCAGGCGGATGTGGGCGTTGCTGGTGGTCGGCAGCGGCGCCGGATTTGCGGGCGTGGCCTTCGTGCTCTCATCGATCCACCATTGGCTCCTGAACTCCGATCGCAACGTGGCCCCGTTTCTGGTGCCGATCGGCCTCGTCTCGATCGTTGTCGGTATCGCACTGCTATTGGTCACTACTGCGGTCTATATTCTGGGCCGCGAGCGCATGCGTGCCCATTCGCAGGGCTTTTCATCTGCACCCGGCAGGTGAACCATCGCGCGTTACCAATAATAGCAACCCGATCCCGCATCGCCACGTTATGCTGGGCGTCATTTAGAGCGTCATTCTGCATCATCGGCACCAGGAGAGCTGCGATGACCATGTCCCACGACGTTTCCGAGCTTCAGTCGAAAATGCGTGTGGCCGTGCGCGAACATTGGAAAGCGATTCTGGTTGAGGGCATCCTGTTCGTGATCCTCGGCCTGGCCGCAATCATTATGCCGCCACTTGCAAGCCTTGCCGTCACCATTTTCCTGGGCTGGTTGTTTCTGATCAGCGGCATCGCCGGTCTCGTGCTGACGTTCTGGGCGCGCCAGATGCCGGGCTTCTGGTGGTCTCTCGTTTCCGCCATTCTCGCCGTCGTCGCCGGGATCATCCTGCTGGCGCGGCCGGTGCAAGGCACGCTCACGCTGACAATCGTCGTCGGCGCCTATTTCCTGGCCGAGGGTATCGCGACCATTATGTACGCGCTGGAGCACCGCCGCGAACTGTCCCAGCGGTGGTCCTGGCTGTTGGTCGCCGGTCTCATGGACATCCTGATCGCCATTATCATCGTTGCCGGATTGCCCGACTCGGCGCTCTGGGCGATCGGCCTGTTGGTTGGCATCAACCTCCTGTTCGGCGGCGCGTCGCTGATTGGAATGGCACTAGCGGCACGCAACGGCTGAACCGGCCTAGCACCCGCGGCAAATGCTCTTGATCTTCTTGTCGAGCGCGGCGTCCTCGCGGTTGGCAGGATTGTTGGGATTGTTGATGTCCTTCTCCGAGGGCACCTGATCGGCACGCGGTTGCCGGTGGCCGGTCGGCGCTGGCCACGGCGATTGCTTGTCCGACGACGAACCTGTGCCGGTTTGCGCGATCACACTCGAGCCTGTCGCCAGAAAAAGAAATGTAATCGTCAACAACAGCTTTCGCATCTTTGCTTCTCCCGAATTGTGAGAAATGCAATTACGTCTGCGGCGGATACAGATGGACCTCGCCGCAATAGTCGACAATACGATAACGCGTTTGGGAAGCTTGTTCACGTTCTGGGGAAAAAGAATTTGCGGCAGATAGATAGGTTGGCCCGGCCGGCACCTTGCCGTGACCGCCGGGAATATCGACAACGTAATCCGGCTGACACAATCCGGAAACCCGCCCACGCAGCGCACGCATGAGGTTCTGGCCTTTTTCCAGTGTCGTTCGCAGATGCGAAGTCCCGGGGGCAAGATCACCATGGTGCAGATAATAGGGCTTGATGCGGCATTCGACGAAGCCGCGCATCAAGGCTTCCAGCGTCGCCGGGTCGTCATTGACGCCGCGCAACAGCACCGACTGGCTGACCATCGGAATACCGGCTTCCACCATTGCGGCGCAGGCGGCGCGCGCATCTTTCGTCAATTCCCTGACGTGATTTGCATGCAGCGCTATCCAGGTGGTAGCGCCCTCGACCTTCAGTGCAGTGACCATTTCCTCGGTGATGCGCGAAGGCTCGGCTACTGGCACACGGGTGTGAATTCGGATGATCCTGACGTGGTCGATCGCTGCGAGGTCCGCCATGATCTTCTTCAGCCGCCGCGGCGATAACATCAGCGGATCGCCGCCGGTGAGGATGACCTCCCATATTTGCGAATGCGCACGGATATAGGTTAGTGCGTCTTCGTAGGCGCCTTCCGAGAGCGCGGTTGCCTTGCCCGGTCCCACCATTTCTCGTCGAAAACAGAAACGGCAGTACACCGCGCAGACGTGCACGACCTTGAACAGCACGCGATCCGGATAACGATGTACGATGCCGGAGACCGGCGAGTGCACGTCATCGCCGATCGGATCCGGCTTCTCGTTGGGTTGGCCGACCAGTTCCGCGGCGTTGGGGATATATTGTCGGGCAATCGGATCGTCGGGATCATCTGGGTCGATGAGCGCGGCAACCTCGGGCGTCACCGCGATCGCGTAGCGCGCCGCGACCTTTTGCAGATTGGGAACATCCGCCACGGCCACGAGACCAAGCGCGGCCAGTTCCGCTGGCTCCCGCAAGGTCGGGATCGGCTTGAACTTAAGGCTGCTCATGTCTCACCCGCAGGCGGCGTCCACACCACCTGATCTACCGCCATCGCGCCACTTGCCAGCATCACCAGCCGGTCGAAGCCGAGCGCGACGCCACTTGCCTCTGGCATGCTGGCGAGAGCAGCGAGAAAATCCTCGTCCAACGGATAATTTTCTCCGTAGCGGCGTTGCTTCTCCTCCATCGCAACCATGAAACGATGCCGCTGTTCCGCCGGATCGATCAATTCACCGAACCCGTTCGCCAGCTCCACGCCACAGGCATAAATTTCGAAGCGCTCGGCGACCCGCGGATCGGATGCTTTGACGCGCGCCAGCGCCGCCTCGGGAACCGGGTACTCGAACAGCAGCGTAAGGCGCTCCTGCCCCAGATTCGGCTCGACATGTTCCACCAAAACCTTGCTGAAGATATCGGACCAGGTGTCGTCGTCCGCAATCCGCACCTTCGTGCTCGCCATGGCCGCGAGCCTTTCGCGATCGCCACGCCCGTTCGCGACGCTCGCCAGCAGATCGATGCTAGCAAAGCGATCGAACGCAGCCGCCACCGTCACCAACTCGGGCTCGGCAAAAGGATCGGCGCTGCTGCCGCGGAACGAAAATCGACCGATCCCGGTCGCCTGTGCGGCATGGGCGATCACGACGACGCTGTCGGCCATCACGGCATCATAGGTGGCATTCGCCCGATACCATTCCAGCATCGTGAATTCCGGCAGGTGCAGACGGCCACGCTCGCGGTCGCGAAACACGCGGGCGAACTCGAAGATCCTTGCTTCTCCGGCCGCCAACAGTTTCTTGCAGGCAAATTCCGGCGAGGTCCGTAAATACCGCTTCGCGCGCTCGCCCCCGGGATCGACGAGTTCGGTGCGAGGCGCGTGAAGATGGGTCTCATTGCCCGGCGAGATCTGCAGGATCGAAGTTTCCACCTCGATGAAGCCCTGCTCGTCGAACCAGGCCCGAAGCGCCCTGGTGATGGCGTTGCGGGCAAGCAAAAAGGGCCTGAGGTCGGCATGCCGGCCAACAGTCCACCATGGTGGGGATTCGGGCCCAGTCCGGGGAACGGGTTTCTCAGTCATCTCGACCATTTGGGCGTTAGCGGCCTGACCTGAACTTCGACGCATCTCGATGACCAAAGCTGGGGTCGGAATCAAGCTGGTTTTGCCATTTTCAAAGCCGATCTGCCCGTCGGGAGCTATTATTCCAGGATGTGAACAAGGATCCGTAAAACGCTGGCATCGATCGGCAAAATGAGTATGTTGCAGCCCGAAACCGCTTCGATGGCCTTGGACCTCCATGTCTGGAAAGGTCGCAAGGCCAAAATATCAGGAAAAACAGCTTTGAAAGTCATCGCCAGTTCAATTCGCAAGGGCAACGTCATCGAGCAGGACGGCAAGCTTTACGTGGTTCTGAGCGCGGAGAACATCCATCCCGGTAAAGGAACTCCCGTCAGCCAGATCGAGATGCGCCGCATCAGCGACGGCGTAAAGGTCTCCGAACGTTACAAGACCACCGATCAGGTGGAAAAGGCGACGATCGAGGATCGCAATTTCAACTATCTCTACGAAGATGGCGACGGCTTCCATTTCATGAACAGCGACACCTACGATCAGGTCCAGGTGCCCAAGGACGTCGTCGGTTCCTCCGCGCCGTATTTGCAGGAAAACATGGTGGTCAAGCTTTCGATGCACGACGCAACGCCGGTCGCGATCCAGCTTCCGCAGCGCGCGACCCTTGAGGTTGTCGAAACCGAACCGGTCACCAAGGGGCAGACGGCATCGTCGTCGTATAAGCCGGCGGTCTTGTCGAACGGCGTTCGCACCGCGGTGCCGCCGCACATCACGGCCGGTACGCGGATCGTGGTGATGACAGAGGACGGCTCATACGTGGAGCGTGCGAAGGATTGATGATCAACTGACGGGATTTTTCGCCGGGGGGCGACGCGTTGGGGATGGGGGCTGAACGGTTCATCGCAGCTTTGCCGGCGACTTTCTTGTTGCTCATCGCGGGCATCGCCAATCTACGTGCCGACGAATTCAGAACGCCCGCGATTTCGACGGTGCGCGTCGAATGGCGGGCGGCAATCGATCAACTGAGATCCGAGATCGGCGCCCGGTCCACAACTGGACCGGCGTTCACCTTTGCCCGCAGGAGTCAGCTGCCCGCATTCGACCCGAGGTCCATGCCTGCGCTGGTGCAACTGAATGCGCTGACATCGCAAGTTTTCGCGGGCATTGGCCGCAGCCCGGTGCCTGTGCTGCTGCCATTCGACACCGCGGCGTTTGTCGATGCGCAGCTGAATGGGGCGACCGCCGGCCTCGCGCTGTCGCATTACCAGGCCGACTTCCGCCCGGTCGATCTGTTCGAGGCCGGTCCCGCCGGCTACGACGCTGTGTTTTCGCTCGAGCCGGGTGCGGGCGGCATGCCGCAGCGGATCTTTGCAAGGCCCGTCGAGGTGCAGATCACAGGCTCGATCCTGACCTATCAGGTCAACGATCCCTTCGGCGGCAAGGGTGAACCGGTCAAGTCGCTGGCTTCGCAATTTCCGGACCTGCGCCGCTTCATCCGCGAAGGCTTTGTGCGTTATGCCTTTACGCGGTTCGGCGTTCCCTACGTGGTTTCGATCCAGTGCCTCGACAGCGCGCCTCGGCCGCGACGGCTGGCGTGCCGCGAAGCCTATCCCGTCGCCGAGCGGTTTCTCAAGGCGCTGCGCGTTGCGGGCGGCCTGCCCTCGCGGCCGCGGACGGAGATCGCGTCCGAGATCGTCGATCGGCCGCTCGCCCATTCCGCCGATTTCACCTATCGCCCCACGGGCGACATCATTGCCAACAGCGGATGGCGCAAGCAGAGCGGCCGCGCCGACTTCACCGCCTATTCGCAGATCCGCTTTCCGCTGCAGAAGGCACCCGCCTTCGCGCACTCGCAATCGTTCGGAATCCGAAGGTCAGCCGAGCGGCCCGACGAGTTGGCGGGCGGGCCAGTCAGTTACCCCTGGCAGGATAATTTTTGCGAATCGCGCAGTTTTGGCGTGGGACAATGCGCCAGCGGCCACGGCCACCAGGGACAGGACATTCGCCCCGCGCCTTGTCCTCAGCACGGCGAAGGGTCCGACCAGTGTGATCCGAGACAGCAGGGCGTGGTGGCCGTCCGCGACGGCGTCCTGATCCGCTCGTTCAGGCAAGAAGGCGTGACCTTACAGGTCAACACACGCACCGAGCACATTCGCTTCCGCTACATGCACATGAACCCCGCCGCCATGGATGCCGACGGACTACTCAACGGACGTCGGGTCGAGGAAGGCGAGAAGATCGGCGTCGTTTCGAATTATCTGGACCATCCCAACGGCACGAGCCGTCATCTGCATTTTGACGTGCAGGTGTTTACGCGCGACGGCTGGCTCTGGGTCAATCCCTACGTCACCCTGATCTCGGCCTATGAGCGCCTGATCCGCAGCCGCGGGCGCGAGATCGGCCCGCAGATGCCGGCCTCGGCTGCCGTGGCGCATGCCTTGCCGCAAGATGTCAGCCGTTCCGAAATCCACGAAGGCGGCGAAAACTGATCGACCGCTATTTGCCAGCCGCCTTGCCGGTGTGCCCCCACGCCTCGTCCCAATCCTGGCCGGCCGCGTCGACGACGCGCCCGTCGGCCTCGAAGAATTTGTTGGGCACCTGGAAGATCGCAAGCATCAGCCCGCCTTGCGGGCACCATGCGACATGACGGCTGCCCGGCTCGCGCCAGACGAATTCACCGGCCCTCGCCTCGATACCCTTCGCCGGGCCTTCCTTGTCCACCAGATGACCCTCCAGCACGTAGGTCTGCTCGATATTGACATGCTCGTGGTCCGGCAGCACCGCGCCGGGCGCGAACCGCATCAAGGCCGTCATCAGGCCGGTGGCGCGATCGAACAGCAGGGTTTTCGCCTCACAGCCGGGAAAACGGGTTTTTTGCCATTCCATCTCCTGAGGACGCACAAGGTGCGAGTGTGTGTCGGCGGTCTGAGCGCTCTTTGGCGTTGCGGCGTCCATGGCGATGCTCCCTGCAAATACCTCGCGACCATAGCAGCTTCGGCCGCGCACGTCAGCCGGGCCGCGGCTTTCAGCTGGCGCGCGGAGGCGGCGTCCAGCGATAGGCCACGCCGAACCTGTTCCAGACATTTATCGAGGCGACGGCGGAAGTGAGATAAAGCAGTTCCTGTTCGGAAAATTCGGCGCTTGCCTGCGCATATACTTCGTCGCCAACGCCGCCTTCGAGTTGCGTCAGCGCCTCCGTCCACGCCAACGCAGCGCGTTCGCGCGGAGAAAACTGCGGTGCCTCGCGCCAGACCACGACGAGGTTGAGCTTGTCGGCGGGCACGCCCAGCCGCTCACCCTGCAGGATGTGAAACTGCACGCAAAAGGCGCAACCGTTGATCTGCGAGGCACGCAGCTTGACCAGCTCGAGCAGTTGCTTGTCGATACCCGCCTTCGAGGCGACCTGGCCGAGCGCTGCGACGACATCGTAGGCATCGGGCGCGATTTTCCTGAAGTCTTCATACTCGCTGCGCGGGTGTGACATCTTCATCGCCTCATGTTAACAATGCACTGATTGGTTATAAGAGCTCTCATCCGCCGGGGCGAGGCATTTGGGGCAAATACCGCCGTCATGCCATGATGCCTGAGCGGCGGTTGGAATCCGGGCGTTCGGTAAATCGCGGATGATGATCCGGCGCCGGTTATCCAAAATTGCCGCAGAGTTGCGTGGTGACTAGATCGGATGGTAGCAACGGTTTTTGCTCGCTCCTTCCCGCTAAAATATTCCGATGAAAAGGCCTGATTCCTTTCACCTCGTCACGCGCCGCTCTCTGCTCCGATCGAGCGTCGGCGCGGGCGTCGTGCTCTCGCATCCCCTTGTGGCGCTTGCGGCCACACCGCCCGGCTTCGACCGATGGCGCGATGCCTTCCGATCGCACGCGCTCGCCAAGGGAATTTCGGAGGCGACCTGGACGCGGGTGATGGGCCGCATCGAGCCCGACATGTCCGTGTTCAAGCAAATAGGAAATCAGCCGGAGTTCAACGAGCAGATCTGGCAGTACATCAACCGCCGCGTCTCGGAATGGCGCATCATCGCCGGCAAGGAAGCGCTGCGAAAGAACGAGGCGTTGTTTGCGCGGATCGAACAGGATTTTGGCGTCGAGCGCGGCACGCTGCTCGCGCTGTGGGGCGTCGAATCCGCCTATGGCGATCCGCTGGTGCAGCAGAACCACATGCGCCCGGTATTTCCGGCGCTGGCCGCGCTCGCCTGGAACGAGCCGCGCCGCCGCGCCTATTGGGAGAGCGAACTCATCAATGCGCTGCGCATCGTCGACCGCGGCTGGAGCACGCCGGAGGAAATGCGGGGGTCGTGGGCGGGCGCGATGGGACACACCCAATGGATGCCCGAGGTCTGGCTCAATGTCGGCATCGATTACGACCACGACGGCAGGGTGTCGCCGTTCGGAAAGCCGGACGATGCGCTGGGCTCCACTGCACGTTATCTCGTCAACCGCGGCAACTATCACCGCGGCGAACATTGGGGTTATGAGGTGCGAACGAACGGCGCCTCCGGCCGCGGCAACCGGACCTATGCTGCCTGGGCAAGCACGGGCGTGACGCGCGCGGACGGCCAGCCGTTCCCGCAGGGCAATGCCTCCACGCACCTTTGGACGCCGATGCCGGGCGGCCCAAGTTTCCTGTTGGGTGCGAATTTCTATTCGGTGCGCAGTTATAATCCCTCCATGAACTATGCGCTTGCGATCTGCCATCTCGGCGACCGCATCCTGGGCGCGCCCCCGTTCATCCAGCCGTTCCCCGGCTCCGAGCGCGCGCTGACGCTCGCCGAGGTTCAGGAAATGCAGGTCCGCCTGACCAAGGCGGGCTTCGACACCGGCGGCACCGATGGACGCGTCGGCAACGATACCATGCAGGCGATCCGCGATTACCAGACCAAGATGGGTCTGGAGCCGGCGGATGGATATGGCGGGCTGAAGGTGCTGGCGCGGTTGAGGCAAGGATCGTGAATGACTAGTTGTATTTGACGAGCCGTTCGATGAACGACTCGACGTCACGCGAGTCGTAGCCCAGCAACGCGCCAACGACTCTTTCCAGATCCGGCCGCCAACCCGGCCGCATTCTTCGATAAATGTCCTGGATGATGCGCATTGCAGGAATGCGCCAAGCTTCGCTTGCGGTCGCATATAGAATATTTCGTGCTCTCGTTAGCTCGCCAGTCTCAGGCGAAACAAATTCTTCGACGCACTCGTCCTTAATAAGAAATCCGTTCGCTACATAGAGATCGAATTGATCTTCTGGAAAAGTCTGGCGTGCGCCGACTTCGAAGAAGAAGTAGCTGAGATGCTTCCTTCCCTCCAGCATCAACTCAAGCTCGCGACCATCATGAGGTCCCAAGAACGCTGGTTTTTGAGAACCTTTCGCTCCGGACATCGAATCTACCTGATCACTGCCGGCCCCTGATCAGGCACCGCCACATCGAGCACACGCAGTTGCACGCGTTCGGTGCCCTGCCAGCGGTCGAGCGCAAGTGAAGCTGCCACGTGCAACGTCTGGCCGCGTTGCGCGGCCAGCGCGTCGCCCAATTTTTGTCCGATGGAGCGGAACGCCATCCCGTTCACGATGGCACCATCGCCGGATTTGAACCGCACGCGCAGATGCGCCTGCCCAACCTCGTCGGCATAAACGAGCTGATGCGAGGGCAACGCGATCACCGGCTCGGGATTGCCGCTGCCGAAGGGACCGGCGCGGTTGAGGGTGGCGACCAGTTCGGGCGTTACCCCACGCGCGCTGAGCGCGCCGTCGACGAAGATTTCGTTGACGTGGCGCGATTGCGCCACGTCATGAGCGAGCGCGCTCTCCATATAGGCGCGGAATTCGGCAAGCTTCTCCTTACGCAACGTCACGCCGGCCGCCATCGCGTGGCCGCCGCCCTTGAGCAAAACGCCGTCGTGAACTGCCTGCCGCACGGCTTTGCCGAGATCGACGCCGCCGATCGAGCGGCCCGAACCGGTGCCGATGCCGCCGGGTTCGAGCGCGACCGCAAAGGCGGGCCGGGAGAATTTTTCCTTCAGTCGCGAAGCGACCAGGCCTACGACGCCGAGATGCCAGCCTTCGGACGCCGTGACGATCACGGAAGCCTTGTCTTCAAGACCAAGCGAGGCCAGCGCCTCCGCTTCGGCTTGCGCCTCCGCCATCTGCTCGATGACGCGGCGTTCGTTGTTCAGCCGGTCGAGTTCGGCGGCGATCCTCGCCGCTTCCGAGACGTCGCCTTCCAATAGCAGTCGCACCCCGAGGTCGGCCCGGCCGATCCGGCCGCCAGCGTTGATACGGGGTCCGAGCATGAAACCGAGGTGCCAGGCCTCGGGCGGACCGTTCAGGCGCGCGACGTCCATCAGCGCGGTATGACCGACATGGTCGCGGCGGCGCAGTGCAATCAGCCCCTTGGCGACGAAGGCGCGATTGAGTCCGATCAGCGGTGCGACGTCGGCCACCGTGCCGAGCGCCACGTGGTGCAGCATGCCGAGAAGGTCAGGCTCCGGCATCTCGCTGGTCCAGAACCCCCTGCTCCGCAACTCGCGATTGACCGCAACGAGTGTGACCAGCACGAGACCGACGGCGGCGAGATGACCCAAGCCCGAAAGGTCGTCGGAACGGTTCGGATTCACCAGCGCATCAACTTGCGGCATTTCATCGCCGCATTGATGATGATCGATCACCACCACCGACATGCCGAGCCGCCGCGCTTCCGCAAGCGGCTCAACGCTGGTGGTGCCGCAATCGACGGTGACGAGCAGCGTAGCGCCCTTGCCCGCGAGTGTCCGTACCGCTTCGACATTGGGCCCATAGCCCTCGAAAATCCGGTCGGGGATGTGGATCAGCGGGTCTAGCCCGCAATGACGCAGGTGCCAGGCGAGCAGCGCCGCCGACGTGGCGCCGTCGACGTCGTAGTCGCCGAAGATCGCGACCTTTTCGTTTCGTGCCGCAGCGTCCGCAATTCGCTTGGCTGCTACTTCCATCTCGGTCACGGTGTGCGGATCAGGCATCAATTTGCGGATGGTCGGATCGAGGAAATCTTCGACCGCATCGATCTCGACATCGCGCCCGGCCAGCACCCGCGCCAGCATTTCCGGCAATTGATGACGCTGTGCGATCGCAAGCGCCCGCGCCGCGCCGCGCGCATCTAACCGGTCGCGCCACAGCTTACCGGTGAGCGAACGCGACACGCCGAGAAAGGCTGGCGGGGCTTCGAGCGGCAAGGCAGTGGCGGGAAGCGTCATGATGCTTTCATTGATTAAGCAAGATCGCCTCTGATTCAATGATTTGGACGCAACAATCACAGCTTATTCCCACCTCAAACACCACGAGCGGTATCGACAAGGCTTGCGTCCATCGAATCCCGCGCCCAACGTTCGGTGACGATCGCGAAGCGCCCCTGTTGAGAGCCCGCGGGACGGCCGAGATGATGACGGTGATTTTCGTTCCACATCAAGCAAGTTGCTGCGGCATTTCAACACGACGGGCAAATCACCTGCTAACGTGTTGGACATTGCGAATGTCAAGGGAGGTGCGCGGCCTCCGTCATCGCGAGGACCAACGCGACGAAGCGATCCAGAATTTCTGCCTATAGTGACGTTTAAGAGCCGAAGCGAGCGCGGTAATCTTGTGGGGTGGTGTCGATCATGCGGTGAAAGCTGCGGCGCATTGTTTCTTCCGAACCGAAGCCGCAACGTTGCGCGATCCGTTTCACCGGCAGGCGCGTTTCCGAAAGTAGATGCCGCGCCGCTTCCACTCTCAGCCGCTCAATCGCACGGGCTGGCGTTTGCCCGGTCGCCTCCGCGTAGTGCCGGCTGAAACTGCGCTCGCTCATCGCGGCCTGATCGGCGAGCACCGAAAGCAAAAGATCGCTCGCCAGATGCTTGTTGATCCAGTCGTGGAGTGGTCCGAACTTGTCGTCGGCTGCTTGCAAGGCCAGTGTTGCGCTGAACTGGGCCTGTCCGCCAGGACGCTTAAGGAAGACAACCAGATAGCGGGCGACGGCGAGCGCCATGGAGCGGCCGAGGTCCTCCTCGACGAGCGCCAACGCCAGATCAATCCCGGCGGTCACTCCAGCCGAGGTCCATACTGAACCGTCACACACAAAGATCGGATCGGACTCGACACGCACGGCGGGAAAACGTTGGGCAAGCTTGGCGCAGTATTTCCAGTGCGTCGCTGCGCGGCGCCCATCCAGCAAGCCCGCGGCTGCAAGCATGAATGCGCCGGTGCAGACAGAGGCGACACGATGCGCCTGCGTCGCTCGCTCGCGCACCCAGTCGACCAGTACCGAGTTCTCAATCGCAGCCTCGACCCCCTCACCGCCTGCAACCAGCAAAGTGTCCAGCGGCTCATCAGGTTTCGAGAGCGGCCCCGCCGCAAGCGTCACGCCCGCCGAGGCCGTAACGCCTTTACTGCCTTGGGCCACGACTCTGAGTTCGTAGGGGGGCGCCCCTCCGGCATCGGCGATGAGATCGTTGGCGGACGCAAACACCTGAACCGGCCCGGTGACATCAAGCAACTGCACTGCCGGGTAAGCCAGCACGTCGATGACGCGGACCGGATTTGGCGAAAACCGAGGGGACTTTGGCATCTTCACCGGACATTGCGCGGATACGTTCGACTTGTCCAGCTGACCTCAGGACCCGGAGCTGCCAATGATTCCGCATAACACCCACCTCTATATCGGTTCCCTTTTGTTCGAGGGCATCGATCAGATCGACCTGACTGGACCGTTCGAGGTGCTGTCGCGCATCCCCAATTCGACCTATCGCATCTATGGCAAGACCGCAGCGCCCGTCCGCGATCTGAAAGGATTGCGGCTGACACCCGATGCCGCCTTGGCCGATGCGCCGCCATTGGATGTCCTTCATGTGCCGGGTGGGCCGGGTCAGGAAGCTGTGATGGATGATGAGGAGGTGCTGGCCTGGATCCGCCGGCAAGCGGCAGGCGCATGCAGTATTTTTTCCGTGTGCACAGGCGCTTTGATCTGCGGTGCGGCTGGCTTGCTCAAAGGACGCCGGGCGACGACGCACTGGGCGTCGTTTCACCTGCTGCCATTTTTTGGCGCGATCCCCGTCAACGAGCGTGTGGTCGTGGACGGCGCGCGGATCTTCGCTGCAGGCGTCACGGCGGGCATCGACGGCGCGTTGCGGCTCGCCGCTGAGCTACGCGGCGACGAGGCCGCACAGGCGATCCAACTAGATATGGTTTACGCGCCGGAACCGCCGTTCAGTAGCGGCACGCCCGAGACGGCACCAACCGCGATACTCGAACAAGCGCGGCAATCCGTGCGCGAACTCACGACGCGGCGGGATAGGACGGCACGACGTATCGCCGCCAAACTCGGTATTGCCGTTCCGGCCACTGGCGGAGCATGACCTTGCCGGCGCAACACGGCTGGCGAGAACCGAGGGCCTATTGGCGCATCCGTCAACGCGCATCCTCCTAAATAGATTACGACGGGATCAGTCGGTAGCGATGATCCGGCGGCAACGCCAACAGAATCTCACTCAATGAAAGGATGGCTCACGTGACAAACTTTCCGGTTTATACAATTGAAACCGCCCCCGAAGGCTCGAAGCCGGCGTTGCAGCAATTGCAATCGGCTTTCGGCATGATCCCGAACCTCATCGGGGGCATGTCGACTTCTCCGGTCCTGATTAACAGTCTTGTCGGTTTGTTCGGGAAGGTGCACGGCGGCAGCTTCACGGAAGCACAGGTCCAGATCGTTCTGCTCACCGACGCGGTGACCAACGCGAGCAGCTGGGCCGTCGCATTCCATACGACTCTCGCTCTCAAGGAAGGCATCGATCCAGTGGATGTCCAGGCCATTCGTGAGGGTCGTTTGCCGAAGGACAGTAAATTCGCCGCGCTGTCGGCTCTGGCGAAAACGATGATCGAGAAGCGCGGGCGCCTGGACGATCAGGACGTCGAGCGATTCCTCGCGGCCGGTTTCGGCAAAGATCACCTCCTCGAAGTAATCGCGGCGGTCGCCGCGTCAACCATCACGAACTACACCGGCAGTATTACGAAGCCTCCTCTTGAGGCGCCGTTTCAGGCTCACGCCTGGGCCGCCTGAAATCCAATGCGCCGGCGAACACCTCGCCGGCGCATTTCTGTGATGGAAAAAGTCGAGACGCACCGACAAGTTTCGGCCGCCTTGGCGGCTTCACATCACAGGACCATTAGAATTATGCAAGGAGGAGAAGACAGATGGCGACGAGCATCGGCTTCTATCTGTCCAGTGTGATCGCCGCTGGGATCATTTTTATCGGCGGCCGCTTTCTCTTGGCACCTTCATTGGCGGCCGCGGGATACGGCGTACCAGCGGACACCGAGCCGCAATCGCGGGCGTATCTGTTTGCGAAAGGTATTCGTGACATTGCCTCAGGCCTGTTCGCGGCCATTCTCATAGCTTACGGATCTGCACACCCTCTTGGCTGGTTTATGCTGGCCGCCACGATCATACCGATCAGTGACGCCGCGATCGTCTTGCACCACGGCGGGAGCAGAGCGGTAGCCTTCGGCGTCCACGGTAGTACTGCTGCTGCCATGCTGATCATCAGCGGCTTGCTGCTATTTGGCTGACGAATTTTGCGCCTTTGAGGGTGTATCAAAAGGGAGTTGTTGTGCATGCCCACCTCACGAACCGCGCCACTAGGTCAACGCCATTTCCCGCGCATTTAGTGCATTCCCGCGCTTACCCCAAAAAGCCGACATTGACCGTTACGGGCCCACAGCCAACTTAGCACCCCATCCGTGTCGCCAGCTCATCAAAATCCTTAGCCACGACATCCCAGTCGCCCTTCGCTTCGAGGTCGTATTTCTGCAATGGACCGTATTCGGTCGGGCGCGCGACGAAGGCGGTCCTCAAGCCGAGTTTCTGGGCGGCCTTCAGGTCGTGGTTGTGAGCAGCCACCATCATGACCTGCGCAGGATCGAGGCAAAGCAGGC
>Ga0306926_10001404_pt1 | contig 23872 bp, 24 predicted proteins | sample flu12Cox44000178_FD_203759 | JGI IMG/M metagenome (GOLD analysis project Ga0306926, IMG submission 203759) | Lab enrichment of tropical soil microbial communities from Luquillo Experimental Forest, Puerto Rico - flux8day.12C.oxic.44.000.178 (v2)... | ecosystem: Environmental > Terrestrial >...
CACCGCCAACTTCAAGGGCGACTCGAACACGCTCCTGGGCGAGTTCAGAGTGAGATTCTGACGGCGACCACGGTTCCGGGCGTGACGACCCGCCGGCTTTGCCGGCGGGTCTCTTCTTGTGTGGGTGTCACGTGGAGGAGACGAGGTTCCGCTGGCCTGTGCTGGCCGGGTATCGTAAAACCGATGTGTCCGGAGCCCACATGCGAGAGGCGATATGCCCCGCCTGTTACTCGCCGCGACCCTCGTTCTGGCGCACGTTGGAATAGTCTCCTGCGCCCCCCAGAGCAGCTCGGCGATGAAGGTCGACGACCGCACCTTCAAAATCGAAGGACCGGGGGTGCCCGGCGGCGCCGAGGCGCCGAACCGCCGGACGGCCGAGCGAGTGTGCCCGGGCGGTTACCGGGTGCTCGATCGGCAGAGGTTCAAGAACTCTTCCGGCGAATTCGGGGGCGATACGTCGATTTATACGAACTGGGTGATCCGCTGCCTGTGAAATAACCTGTCAGCTGGTGGCCGTCAGCGTTTGGCGGCGAAGATCCCCGAGGTCAGGTAGGGCGGGCCGGCCGTCGAGTGAAAGTTGAAATTGCCACCGGTGTTGGCCGCCAGCGGGCCGTAAAAGCTGCCGTTGAAGCCCCCGGCAATCGGAAGGCCTTGCTGGGTAGTTGTTGTTGCCCGAACGCTGTACTGAGTTCCCCCGCCTGAGGTCGTGGCCTTGCCTGAGAGCATAAAGCTTTGCCCGTCGTAATTGCTGACCGAGAATGACCCCATCTGGGTGGCAAAAGTATACGTGCCCGACAGTCCTCCGGCCGCCACATATTGCGCGCCATTGTTGAATACCGAGCCGATCACATGACCCGTATACTTGACAATGACGGGATTTGCTACGAGCGTGTTGATATCGGCGGTCAGCGTCGGCTGTCCGGCGACCCAGAAATTGATGCCGTCCCGATCAATCCGCGGGGTAGCGGCCCCACTCGGGTTTGCGGAAGAGATGTCGCCGCCCCAGTAGCCCCACTGCAGAAACTGGCATTGGCAATAGGACGCCCCGGCCGGCAGCAGCGAGTTCGGCGGCGGTGCCGCACCCGAGCTCAACAGATAGAGTTCGGCGGCCTGCGCGGGGTTGCCGTTGACGGAAGCCGGCGCGGCTTGGCTCTCAGCCGCGCCGTAGATGTTGTTGTCGATAAAGGCCGAGTTGGCGGTCGGCCCGCCGAATTGCATCTGGATGCTGCTGACGCCGCTGGTCGCGGAAGACGATAGGGTGTTGTCGCTCGTAAGAGTTGCGGCGATGCGGTTCCCGGCAGCGTCGGTACTGAGCGAGGTAGTACCGGTGATCGCGTAAGGCTGCGCCTGCGCGGTCGTGTTCATCAGCCCGCCGAAGTTGCCGGTCAGGGTTTGCGACGTGCGGTTGGCGCCGACGCCGGCCGGCAAGTTCGTCGGGGTGGCCGGCTGGTTGAAACCGTAATTCGTCGCCGCTCCCGACAGCGGAACCTCGGACGCCAGTGACGACTGCGTCTGATCGAGGACAAAACCCGAGATCGCATTCGTCCCATAGAGGCTGTTGCCATTGCCGTCGGCGACGGAAGTCAGGTTCGAGCCGATGCGGACGGGTGTCGATGCCGCCGACAGCTGAGACGAGCCGCGCACCGCGCCCGAGATCGCGGGCTGGGCGGAATTCGGCAGCGCCGACCCGACCGCCGTGACCAGGACCGATTGTTGATTGGCGCCTTGCCCGTTGATCGCGAGGCTCGATTGCAGCGATGTCGAGGTCTGCGGCGCGATAAAGAGCGGCGAGATGAACGCGTTGGCCAAATTGCCGCCGGCATTGTTGCGAATGAACGGAACGTTCGATTGCAATGCGGCATCGGGTTGGACAGTGAAGGCGACGATCGGCGCCGAGGCCAGCGAACTCGCGCTGACCGGCATCCCGCCGGCGACGAATTCGCGCTGCATCGGCGCATTCACCGGCGTCAGGTTGGCGTAGAAGAAGGTTCCGTCGGTGGATAAGAAGCTCGTGCCGCTGACCGGCCCGAGCGGGCTCGCCGTTCCGCTCGGCCCGAAGCTCGCCGTGCCCGCCACCAGCGGTATCCTCAGCTGGCCGGCGCCGCCGAGCGCGCTGTTGAAGACGCCGTTCGCCAAGGTACCGTCGGTGTAGGCGATCCGCGCCGGCGGGCTCTGGCCGGTAAAGCCGAACGCGGTCCCGTTGCCGTTCGTGCTCTTAAAAATGCCGGCGAGGGTGACGCCCTGCTGGCCGCCGCCGCCCGCACCGCCCCCGCCCCCACCGCCGCCGCCCCCCGCACCGCCGCCGCCCCCACCGCCGCCGCCCCCGCCGCTTGGCGGCGTGACCGATGCAACGGGCGGTGAGACCAGAACGGAGGGCTGGTTGGCGGCGTTATGGACCTGCAATTGGGTGTATTGAACGATCCGATTTACATTCGGCGGCTGGGGCCCCGACGGTTGGGCCCGATTGGCGGCCTCGATGCTGGCAGTGATATTGTTGGAGATCGCGTTGGCGATGCCGCTATTGGCGACGATGACCTCGGTCGGGAGGGTGGTGGCACCGCCGGTGCCGTCGGGCCGGCCGTCGAGCTGGGCGAGCAGCGCCGCGGCCGCACCCGGCGGTGGAGGAGCCGGTGAGGTGGGTGCCGCACCCGGTCCGGACACGATTACCTCGAACCCGGGTCGGGTGATCGTTTGCGAGACCCCGTTTGTCCCGGTTATCGTGACGCTCTTACCGTAGGCGAATATCAATTCGAGCCTGCCGTTCGGAGTCTGGTTGCCGAGCACCACAGCACCGCGGATCCCGATCGTCGCCGAAGGGGTCTGTATCGTGACTGCGCTTTCCTGCTTGCTGAGCTTGCCGCCGACAAAGCGGAACACGCCGCGAGTCAGGCTGGCGGCGAGCTTGCCGGTTCCCGCCGCCGGATCGTAGACGAATTCGTCGATGACCATGTCCGCGTTCGGGCCGACGGACATCGTCGATTGATCGACGAAGAGGACTTGCGTCTGACCCTCCGGCCCGGTGGTGACGCGCTCGTTAAAGACGATGTCCTGTCCGAGCACCAGCCGTCGCGGTGGGGTTCCCGGCCAGATCCCGGTCGCGTCGGGGTTGACCGCACTGTTGACACCGACGCGCTTTTGCGCGGCCGCCGGGCTCGCCAATCCCGTGGCCAGCATCAGCGCGGCCAGCCCAGCAGTGCACGGCAGATATCGGACGATCGCCATTCTCGAACCTTCCCGTAAAGCCTACCGGCAGAACGATCAGCGCCGGCGCCACTATATGCGGAGATCGGCGGGCTTGACGAGACTGCCTCGCGGTTAACCGCGAATTGGGCGGCGCTAAAAGCGGATCTGCGGGCCGATCAAGACCGACGTATTGTTATAGGCGTAGAGCGGCAAGTTCGACGAGATGATGTCGCGCTCGAGTTGCAGCACGATTGCGATATTCGGCAACACCTGCCAGGTTTGGGTCACGCCAAATCGCCAGCGCTGCGTCAATTGGCTGCTAAAGGTCGCTACGGTCATACCCGTAGCAGGATCGAAATGCGTACCGGTAACGCAGCACGGGTCCGGTGCCGCATAGTTGCTCCACAAGCGGCCGAGAAAGGGTGAAGTCTCCCAAGGGTATTGCGTCAACCCGAGCGGATCGTCGTAGCGGATACGGTAGGAACCCGAGACGGCGTAGCTCATATTCGTAAAAAAGCCGAGCTGCGTCGACTGATCGAGATAATCGAACTCCAGGTTCAACGCCGAGTTCTGGGTGATCGGCTTGGTCGCCTGCAGCGTGAGGAGCTTGTCGTTGCCGCTGAGGCCGACCGACAACGGCCGGGTCGGGGCGTTGGTGAAACCCTTTTGCCGGAACTCGAACACCCCCTTCAACGCCAGGTCGTTCCACACGATCTGGTCGTATTCGAGCCCAAAGCCGCCGGCGACGAAATACTGGTCCCACCCTAGTCCGACTTCGTCGAAGATCGCGTAGGGCCTGAAAGATGCCGGCTTGTCGCCGATCAACCCGCCATTGGGGAAGTTGAAGCGTGGGCCGGCGGTCACCTCGACAAGAGCGAGGTCGAGCCGGGTCACGGCATCATTAAAAAAATGGTCGAGATAGCTAGCCCCGGTAACATCCAGCGTGTCGCGGTTCTGCGTCCCCAAATCGTAGCTGTATACCGCCGAGCCGCTGGCGAAGACGCTTCCTGAAGCCTGCTTGGTGAATTGGTTGCCGAGCAGCACCGGGCCGACCGGCGAAAGGATCAGCGACGAGCCAGCGACGTTGGCATTCGTTTGATACTGGAAGCCGGAGAAGAAATAGCCGGACAGATGATGACGCGACTGGCCCTTTTCGATCTCTGCCAAGTATTGATCGATCCGGGCGCGGACTTCGGGTGGCGGGTTGCCGGTGGCGGCTTTCTCGAAATAGGTCCGCGCGAGGTCGTAGGAGCCCATGCGGAAATACAAGGCTCCGAGCTCGACCTGGACCCGCGGCAAGGCGGGGTTGAACAACAGCATCCGCTCGAGCGCCGAGATGGCCGCTTCATAATCCCCCAGGCGTGCCGATACGTCGGCATAGGCGAAGGTCACGTCGAGGTTAGCGGGATCGCGCAACATCTGTTGGAACAGCGCATCTTTCTGGGCTTCCAGAGACCCTGTTTCCTGGCCGGCCGTCGCTTGCGCCGCCACACCCGTCGGTGCGCAGAGAATTGCGATCGTGATAATGCAGTAAACAAGCCTCGACAATGTCCGCAGAAGGGAAGCCGCGCCGCTATTCCTGCTCAGAGCCTTCACCCGCCCCCACCCCGTCTCGCAGCTTGTCGACGCCCGCGAATTTGCCGAGGCCGCAAAGTTACTTAGCCACTGGTTGCACTGCAAGGAATCTATTAGTCGGGGAATTGCGGAATTGCGGAATTGGGGCGGAATTGGGGTCAGAGTAGATTTGCCCCGGGATTGCCGGCCGGTTTGGGACGCCGTCCCCTCGGCAAGGGTGTGACGCGGCGGCCGAGTGTGATCGCTAAATTCCGCTTGAAGCGCTCGTCGCCCAGCGCCCATCCGCCGTTCGTGGCGGCGCGCAGGCGATCGAGGAAAGCCGCATCGACGGGTGGCTCGAACAGAGCCCGGTATGCCCCTCGACGTTCTGCCGCCGAGCGGCCGAGCCCGCGATAGAGCGCATGGTCGCAGACCAGCGCATCGGCTGCCCCGAACGCGTGCGCGCGGAAGCTCGACCACACGTAATCACCCGGATGCACGACTATGCCGGCGCGCACCGGGTTGAGCTCAATGTAACGGCAACAGGCAAGAAAGTAAGCGTCGCTGTCGATCGGCGCAGCGCGATAACGGCCCTCCCACAAGGTGCCGGTCCGCCGCCGGGCTGCGTTCACATGTCTGACGTAGCGCCGGCCGAGTGCCTGCATCGTGCGGGGCAAGCTCTTCTCGTTGCCGGGCGTCAGCAGCAGATGCAGATGGTTGGTCATCAGGACATAGGCATGGACGGTGCAATCATGGGCCGCCGCCGCTTCGGCAAGCCATGCATGCAAGCGGCCGTAATCGTCTTGGCAAAAGAAGATCGTCTGCCGGTTGTTTCCGCGCTGGATCACGTGCAGCGGCTGATCGGGCAGGAAGTAGCGGCCGAGCCGTGCCACTCGAGCCTCTTGGGGGTGAGAAATATCCTTTTCGACGACAAAATGCCGCCCGACTTGCTGAAAAAAGTTTACTGCGAGCCGAAATAAAACGACTCTGACCCCAATTCCTCTTACTGTTGGCGGCGCAAAGGAGGCTGTCGCCGTGGAAACACCGTTCTACGATGCGCTCGAAACGCGGGATCCGGGCGAGCGCGAGAGGAGCCTGATGGCGGCGCTGCCGCGGATCATCGCCACGGCGAAAGAGCGGGCACCCGCCTATCGCCGCCTCTTCGCGACATTGCGGCCCGAGGAGGTGACCGATCGCCGAGCGCTGGCCCAATTGCCGCTGACGCGTAAATCGGATCTGATCGAGCTGCAACGGCAAGAGCCGCCGTTCGGCGGGTTTGCCGCGGTGCCGGTTTCGGCGCTCCGCCGGGTCTTTGTTTCGCCCGGCCCGATCTATGAACCGGAGGGCAGGCGGCCGGATTTCGGGCGGTTCGCCCGAGCATTGTTCGCGGCCGGGTTCCGCGCCGGCGACCTCGTGCACAACACCTTCTCGTATCACATGACCCCGGCGGGCGCGATGGTGGAAAGTGCAGCCGAGGCGCTCGGGTGCCCGGTTATTCCCGCCGGCGTCGGCCAGACCGAGCAGCAGCTGCGCATCATCGCCGATCTGAAGCCCGTCGGTTATGTCGGGACGCCGTCATTCTTGAAGATCCTGCTCGATCGTGCCGCGAGCGAAGGGAGCGATATCGCCTCGCTTAAGAAGGCGTCGGTCGGGGCCGAAGCCCTGCCGGCGACATTGCGCGCCGAGCTGCGCGCGCGCGGGTTGAGCGTCCTGCAATCCTACGGCACCGCAGATATCGGGGTCATCGCCTACGAGAGTACCAGTCCCGACGGCGAGGTGTGCCCGGGCATGGTGCTCGACGAAGGAATCATCGTCGAGCTCGTCGTTCCGGGTACCGGGGACCCGGTGGCGCCGGGCGAAGTCGGCGAGGTCGTCGTGACCACCCTGACAGCCGAATACCCGCTGATCCGCTTTGCCACCGGCGATCTCTCGGCGATATTGCCCGGCCCCAGCCCATGCGGCCGGACAAACCACCGGATCAAGGGATGGCTCGGCCGTGCCGACCAGACGACCAAGGTGCGCGGCATGTTCGTCCACCCCGAGCAGATAGCCGAGATCCTGCGGCGTCACAAATCGATCATTCGCGCCCGCCTCGTGGTCGAGCAGCGGGCCGGTACCGACGAGATGACCTTGCTCGTCGAAAGCGGCGAGCCGGCCGAAGAGGCGCCGCGGATCGCCGAAACCGTCCAGGCGGTCACGAAATTGCGCGGGGCCGTCAGTCGCGTCCCGGCGGGCAGCCTGCCCGACGACGGGAAACTGATCGAGGATCGGCGGAAATTTAATTGAAATTCACCAAATCGTCACACTTTTTTCAAACAGAAGTCCCAATCCACTCCCTATATTATGTGCGTAAGGTTCAGCCTTACAGGTTTGTCCCCCAAACCTCGTACCCGGTCGAGCAATTCGACCGATGGTCACGCGGCTCCGGATTTCCCCCTCCGGAGCCGCTTTTTTTTGCCGAATTCGTACTCTGACGTCGGGAATTGGGGTCAGAGTCGATTTCTTCAGCCGGCTGATCGCGTGAAGGAAATCGACTCTGACCCCATTTCCCCCATTGACCCCATTTCCCCCATTTCCCCTAATTCCCATCGCTAGCCCCTGGACCCCCGCTTTTGCGGCGGTGACGAATGCCGATCTGGTCGCCGAGGATCTCGCATGCCGGCGCGGCGAGCGCCTGGTCTTTGCCGGGCTCTCCTTCCGCCTCCGGCCGGGCGGTGCACTGGTGCTGACCGGAGCCAATGGCAGCGGCAAGACGAGCCTACTGCGGCTCCTTGCCGGCCTGATCGGTCCGGCCGCCGGCCGGCTCGCGTGGGGGGAGACGCCGATTGCCGAGGATGTCGCCGAGCACCGCGCCCGGCTGCACTATGTCGGCCATCAGGACGGCGTCAAGCCGGGGCTGACGCCGCGCGAGACCTTAGTTTTCTGGGCGGCGCTGCGCGGTCGGGAGGTGCGCCGGGACGCGCCGATGCTGGCTGCAGCGCTTTCCGCTTTTGCGCTCGAACCGGTGGCCGACTGGCCATGCCGCTGGTTGTCGGCCGGCCAGCGGCGCCGCCTTGCGCTGACCCGACTGTTGGTAATCCCAGCACCGCTTTGGCTCCTCGATGAACCCTTCAGCGCGCTCGACGATCACAATCGGGTGCGCCTCGAGCAGGCCATCGCGGCGCATCGCGCGGTGAGCGGGCGCATCGCCCTGGCGACCCACATCCCGGCCGAGATCGGCGGCGCCGCCGAAATCGGGCTCGACGCCTTCGCGCCGCGGCACGCTGATGCCGGCGAAGAGTGAGGATGGCGGCCTTCATCGGCCTTTTCCGGCGCGACCTGCGCTTGGCTCTTCGGCAAGGCGGCGATACCGGGCTCGTCCTCGGCTTTTTTGTCCTCGCAGTCGTGCTGTTTCCGCTCGGGGTCGGTCCGGAGCCCGCGGTCTTGCAGCGCATCGGCGCCGGCATCGTGTGGGTCGCCGCATTGCTTGCGGCCTTGCTGTCGCTCGATCGGCTGTTCCAATCCGACTATCAGGATGGCGGGCTCGAGCTGCTCGCCCTCTCGAGCCTGCCGCTCGAGCTCGCCGTGCTCGCGAAATGCACCGCGCATTGGGTAGCGACCGGGCTGCCGCTGGCGCTGACCAGCCCTTTGCTGGCGTTCCTCGTCGATCTCGAGCCTCGCGCGATCCCGACCCTGACGCTCGGTCTGGTGGTCGGCACCCCGGCGCTCAGCCTGATCGGCAGCGTCGCCGCCGCGTTGACCCTCGGCGCGCGGCGTCAGGGTGTGCTGTTGTCGCTGCTTGTCCTGCCGCTCTACGTGCCGCCGCTGGTGTTTGGCGCCGGCGCGGTCGAAGCGAGCGCAGCCGGAACCGGTGCACGCGCGCATCTGCTGATGCTCGGCGCTCTGACCCTGGCAGCACTGCCGCTGTGCCCGTGGGCGAGTGCCGCGGCGTTGCGCCAAGCGCTCGAATGAGCCGCCTTCTTTGCATCAAAATCGAGGCGTATCTTGAGATTGGTGCCGGGCGCGGCGGGCCGCTCCGCGGTTTCCCTGCCGGCTCCCTCAGCAGATCGATAAGTAATTGATGCCGAAGGATCTGTTGCCATGAATCGATTTTTTCTCCCTGAGCTGAGGGAGCAACCAGGGAGATCTGGGGCCCTGTTGGCTCCCTGCTACAGGCCGGGACGATGATCAATTGGCTAGCCAACCCGGCGCGCTTCATGCGGTTCAGCGCAGCGGTCCTGCCGTGGTGCGGGGGGCTGACCCTCGCTGTCGTCATCCTCGGGCTCTATCTGGCTCTGGTGGTGGCACCGCCCGATTACCAGCAGGGCGAGAGCGTGCGGATCATGTACATCCATGTTCCGGCGGCGTGGATGGCGCTCGGCGTCTATCTGTTCATAGCTTTGGCGAGTAGCGTGGCGCTCGTTTGGCGGCATCCGCTCGCCGAAATCGCCGCCGCTGCGGCGGCGCCGATCGGTGCCTCCTTCACCTTCGTCTGCCTCGCCACGGGCTCGCTGTGGGGTCGCCCGATGTGGGGCGCCTGGTGGGTCTGGGACGCGCGTCTGACCTCGGTACTTATCCTGTTCTTCCTCTATCTCGGTTACATCGCGCTGGTGAACGCGTTCGACGAGCCGAGCCGCGGTGCGAGAGCGGCTTCGGTGCTGGCGCTGGTCGGCGTCGTCAACCTGCCGATCATCAAATTCTCGGTCGATTGGTGGAACACGCTGCACCAGCCGGCGAGCGTGATGCGGCTCGGCGGACCGCGGATCGACCCCTCGATGCTGGTTCCGTTGCTGGTGATGGCGGCAGGCTTCGCGTTGCTCTTCCTGACATGGTTGCTGGTCGGGATCCGGACTGCCTTGAACGAACGCAAGGCACTCGCATTGCGCCTCAACAGCGTGCCCGCATCGGGCCGCGTCGCGCCGTAGCGGCCGATCGCCGCTCAATCGCCGATATCTTGAGGCGGCCGGTGATCGACGATGTCGGCCACTATCTGGCGATGGGCGGCTATGCCGCATTCGTATGGCCCGCCTATGGCGTGGCGCTCGCGGTTCTCGGCGGTCTCGCCTGGCATTCCTGGCGGCGATACCGGGCGAGCACCGAGGCGCTCGAAAAGCTGCAACGCGAGTTCCGGACCAAATGATGACCCGCAAGCAGCAGAGGCTGGGCCTCTTGGCTCTCGGCATGGCCGCACTCGGCGGAGCAACCGCTTTGGTGCTCGTCGCGTTCAACGACAACCTCGTGTTTTTTTACAGCCCCAGCGACCTCAAGGCGAAGGCCGCAGCACCCGACCGCCGGGTGCGGATCGGCGGTCTCGTCGAGAAAGAGAGTCTCTCGCGCAGTCCCGACGGGCGCATTATCTCGTTCCGCGTTACCGACGGTGCCGCCGATCTCGCCGTCGTCTATGAGGGTCTGCTGCCCGATTTGTTTCGCGAAGGGCAGGGTGTGGTCGCCGAGGGAAAGCTGGGCGCCGACGGCGTTTTTGCCGCCAGGACGGTGCTCGCCAAACACGACGAGAACTACATGCCGCGCGAGGTGGTCGAGGCGCTGAAGAAGAGCGGGCATTGGCAGGAAGGCGAGGCGAGGGGTGCAGCGGCAGGCTTGGCGGCTCCCGCGGCTACCGTCACCCCTGCGGATCCCCGGGACGGCCCGCAAGAGCCGGCCGCTCGGGGAGGGGTCCAGGGCCTACCTGCGAAACCGGCTTCTGGATTCCCGCTTTCGCGGGAATGACGATTGTCGGGGCTACCATGACACGCAGGCTCGCGTTCCTGCTGCCGGCAGCGCTGTTCGCGGTTCTGCTCGTCATCTTCTCGATCGGTCTGACGCATGACCCGCACTTGCTGCCGTCGGCGCTGATCGACCGCCCGGCCCCGGACTTTGCCTTGCCGGGTCTCTACGACACCGCCGAGGGGTTGGCGCGCGAAGACCTCGGCGGCCGGGTCACGCTCGTCAACTTCTTTGCGTCATGGTGCGCACCTTGCCGCGAGGAGCACGCGCAGCTGATGGCTTTGGCGCGGCGTCCCGGCGTCATCCTCGAAGGTGTGGCCTACAAGGACAAGCCGGAGGATGCGCGCCGCTTTCTGGATGGTCTCGGCAACCCCTTTCGCCGTATCGGCGTGGACCGCAACGGCACCACCGCGATCGATTTCGGGGTATACGGCGTGCCCGAGACGTATGTCGTGGACGGCGGTGGCCACATCCGCTATCGCCAGGTCGGTCCGCTGACCGCCGAGGATGTCGAACGCAAGATCCTGCCCTTGATCGGCCGGATCACGGCATCGGCCGGCCAGCCGGGTTGACTTGGACCGCGGCTCATGCCTCGGGTTCGCGGTCCTCGCTGGATACGGCGGCGAGAAAGCCTGGGAGGTCGCGCCAGCCATAGGCGACGGCTTCGATCGCCGAGCCGCCGACTGCGAGCGGCTTGCGGCTGACTTGCTGCCCGCCGAGCCGCTCGTAAAAGAAGCGCGACGGGTTGTCGCGCAGCACCCAGACGATCGCAGAGCGGCGGCCGACCGCGACCAGACGTCGGAACAGTGCGATCAACAGGCGCCGTCCGATACCCTGGTTCTGCCAATCCGGGGCGACGTAGAGCGTGAACACCTCGCCGGAGAAGAAGCGATCACCGCGATTCGGACCGCAGCTGCCGAAGCCGAAAATGGCGCCCCTCGCATCGACAGCGACCCGCACGTCGCGGGGCTCGCGCAGGATCACGCCCCGCCAACCGAGCTCGCGCCGCCGCTCCGACAGCCCCACCAGATAGGCGGTGGACAGCATGCCGGCATAGGTCGCGCGCCAAGTCTCGACATCGAGCCTGGCGATGCCCCGCGCGTCTCCTGGTCGCGCCACCCGGATCGTGATCTGACCCATGGCCGCATTCTGCCCGGTTTCGTTGGCCCTGGGGAGTGGTATGGTACGGCGATGACGAGATACCGGCGCCTCTGTCTAATGCTGTCGGTTCTGTCTGTGATTCCACCTGCGGTCCCGAATGTGGCGGCGGCTGAAAAAAAAACCGCTGCTGCCGCAGCGGGTTCGCCGTCGATTGCATCACAGCGTCTCGGGAATGCCGAAGGGTGGACAGCCTTTGTCTACAAGGAGAAGTCGGGTCAGGTCTGCTATCTCGCCGGCGAGCCGCAGAAGAGCGAGCCGGCAAACACCAAGCGTAAGCCGCCGACGGCTATGGTCACCCACCGTCCGGACGAGAAGGTCGCCAACGTCGTCAGCTTTGTCGAAGGCTATCCATTGAAGGAAGGCAGCAGCGCCTCGCTCGACATCGGCGGCGCAAAATTCGATCTGTTCACCAAGGGGGACAGCGCCTGGGCCGCGACCGCCGATCTCGACAAGACGATCGTCGAGGCAATGGCCAAAGGTAAGCAGGCGATCCTCAGAGGCACCCCCCAGAAGGGCAAGCCGACGACCGACACCTATTCGCTTGCGGGCTTCGCCCAGGCACTCGCGATGATCGACAAGGCTTGCGGCATCAAGCGGTAGGCACCGGGCCGCCCTATATAAAACGAGCCATGGCGACCGAAATCCCGTCCGAAATCCAGCACCCCAACCTCGTCGGGCTCGGCCGAGCGGCACTCGCCGCCGAGTTGGCGGCGTTCGGCGCCGAACCGTTCCGCGCTCGCCAGCTCTGGCACTGGATCTACCATCGCGGTGCCACCGATTTTGCCGCGATGACCTCGTTGTCAAAGACGTTCCGCGAAGCGCTCGCGGCGCATTACACGCTGGAGCGGCCGGCGGTCTCCCGGGCGCTGACCTCGATCGACGGAACCCGCAAATGGCTCTTGCGCTTCTCCGACGGGCAGGAGGTCGAGACCGTCCACATCCCCGAGGAGGAGCGCGGCACATTGTGCGTCTCCTCGCAGGTCGGCTGCACGCTCAGCTGCTCGTTCTGCCATACCGGGACCCAGCGGCTGGTCCGCAACCTGGCGGCGACGGAAATCGTTGCCCAGGTCATGATCGCGCGCGATTACCTCGGCGAGTGGCCGTCGCCACAATCGGACCGGCAAGTGACCAACATCGTCCTGATGGGGATGGGCGAGCCGCTGTTCAATTACGATAACATCGCCGAAGCGCTGAAGATCGTCATGGACCCGGAGGGTCTGTCGATCTCGCGGCGCAAGATCACCTTGTCGACCGCGGGTGTCGTGCCGATGATCCGCCGCTGCGGCGCCGAGCTCGGCGTCAACCTTGCGGTCTCGCTGCATGCGGTCCGCGACGATGTTCGCGATCGGCTCGTCCCGCTCAACCGGAAATACCCAATCGCCGAATTGCTCGAGGCCTGCCGGAGCTATCCGGGTGCTAGCAACGCGCGGCGGATCACCTTCGAATACGTCATGTTGAAGGGCATCAACGACAGCCCGGGCGAGGCCCACGAGCTGGTGCGGCTGTTGGCGGGCATTCCCGCCAAGGTCAATTTGATCCCGTTCAATCCCTGGCCGGGTGCGCCCTATGAGTGCTCCTCGGAGGCGGCGATCGAGGCATTCTCCGACATCGTCTTCGCGGCCGGCTACTCCGCCCCGGTGCGAACCCCGCGCGGCCGCGACATTCTTGCCGCCTGCGGCCAGCTCAAATCGGCTAGTGTGCGGCTGCCCAAGCGCGAACCCCAACCGCTCCCCGCCGCTTGACCTTCCGTTTCCGGGGCGCTCGCGTGCTCTTCCCGCTGCTCGGAGTTGCCGCCGTCGGTTATGCGGCGCTGGTCGGTGGCCTCTATTTGTTTCAACGGCAGCTGCTCTATCTGCCCGACAGGACTCGCCCCGAGCTCGCTGGGTTAGGCGAGCTCGGCGTGCGCGAGACAATGCTGTCGACCGAGGACGGGCTGTCGCTCCTTTCCTGGTACCTGCCGCCGCGTCCCGGACAGCCGGTCGTCTCGTATTTTCACGGCAATGGCGGCCATATCGGCTATCGCGTCGAGCGCCTGCTGCGTTTTGCTCGGCAGGGGTTCGGGGTGCTGATGTTGGAGTACCGGGGCTATGGCAGCAACCCGGGCACGCCGAGCGAAGCCGGGTTTTACGCCGATGGCCGGGCAGCGCTCGATTTCCTCGACCGCGAGGGGGTAGCACCCAACCGGCTCGTGCTCTACGGCGAGTCGCTCGGCTCAGGTGTCGCGGTAGAGCTCGCCGCACAGCACGAGATCGCGGCGTTGATCCTCGAAGCCCCGCCGACCAGCGTCGCCGAGGTCGCCCAGTGCCACTTTCCTTACGTCCCGGCCGCACGGCTGGTCACCGACCGCTTCGATTCGCTGTCGCGCATCGGCAAGGTCAAGGCGCCGATCCTGGTCTTGCACGGCGAGCGCGACCGGGTTGTCCCGGTGCGCTACGGCCGCACGCTGTTCAACGCAGCGCCGGAGCCGAAGGAGGGTTGGTTCGCGCCCGACGCCGGACACGAGGATTTGGCCCGCTACGGCGGGCTCGATGTTGTCGTAGCCTTCATCGAGCGCCGGCTCGGCGGATAGCACGGCTCACTTGCCCTTCTTCTGCCAGACCACCTGATAGCTGCAGGAGCTCGTGAACCGCCCCGTGACGGTACCGTGGTCATCAATCCGGCCCTCAAATCGCATGCCGGCGGCGTAACCGGCGAGCGTGCGCATGACCAATACTCCTTGCGGACTTACGGACCCTTCGGCGGTGCCCAACCCCGATGTCCGCGCGATGCCATTGACGATTGTCAATGGTGCTACCCGGCCGCTCGGCGGGCAGCCTCGCGTCGAATAATTCGTCATCGTACCCTCCAAGGTTCGGGACACGCCGATATAAGTGCCGTCGAACGCCGTCGTCGTCGGCGCGGGAGCCTGTGCGGCGGCCGGCATCGCAAAAAGCGCATGCCGCAATCGTCAAAACTATTCTTGCCCGACCGAACATGTTTCCCTCCCTTGTAACGCGCTGATGATAATACTTCACGGGTCCGATGCCGGAAAGGAACGCAGCGATGACCGAGGGGGTGAAGAAGGTGGTGCTCGCCTACTCGGGCGGGCTCGACACCTCGGTAATCCTCCGCTGGCTGCAGGAGACTTATCGCTGCGAAGTCGTGACCTTCACCGCCGATCTTGGCCAGGGCGAGGAGCTCGAACCAGCGCGCCGCAAGGCGGAGCTGCTTGCTGCTCGTGAGATCTTTGTCGACGATCTGCGCGAGGACTTCGTGCGCGACTTTGTCTTCTCAATGTTTCGCGCCAACGCGCTCTACGAGGGCGCCTACCTGCTCGGCACCTCGATCGCCCGGCCGCTGATCGCCAAGCGCCAGATCGAAATCGCCCATCAGGTCGGCGCCGACGCCGTTGCCCACGGCGCCACCGGCAAGGGCAACGACCAGGTGCGCTTCGAGCTCAGCTATTACGCGCTCGACCCCGACATCAGGGTCATCGCACCTTGGCGCGAGTGGGACCTTACCTCGCGAACCCGGCTCCTCGACTACGCCGAGCAGCACCAGATCCCGATCGCCAAGGACAGGCGCGGCGAGGCGCCGTTCTCGGTTGACGCCAACCTGGTCCACATCTCTGCTGAAGGCAAAGTGCTCGAGGACCCGTGGGTCGAGCCCGAGGAATTCGTCTTCAGCCGCACCGTCGCCCCCGAGGCCGCGCCCGACGCGCCGCAATATGTCGAGATCGCCTTCTCGCGGGGCGACCCTATTGCGGTCGATGGCGAGGCGCTATCCCCGGCGGCGCTGCTGACGCGGCTGAACGAGATCGGCGGGAAGCATGGCATCGGCCGGCTCGATCTCGTCGAGAACCGCTTTGTCGGCATGAAATCGCGCGGTGTTTACGAGACGCCGGGCGGCACGATCCTGCAGGCCGCACATCGCGGGATCGAGAGCCTGACCCTCGACCGCGGTGCCGCGCATTTGAAGGACGAGCTGATGCCGCGTTACGCGGAGCTGATCTACAACGGCTTCTGGTTCTCGCCCGAGCGCGAGATGCTGCAGGCGCTGATCGACAAGAGCCAAGAGCATGTCGAGGGCGTCGTACGGCTCAAGCTCTACAAGGGCTTGGTCCGCGTCGTCGGCCGGCGGTCGCCCAAGAGCCTCTACAGCCTCGGCCACGTCACCTTCGAGGAGGACGCGGTCTACGACCAGCGCGACGCCGACGGCTTTATCCGGCTCAACGCGCTGCGCCTGCGCCTCGCGGCACGGCGTAATCGCGGTTGACCCGGCCGCCTCTGGCTGGCGGACTTCGAGCGCTAGAAAGTGCTGATAATTCGCCGTTTTCGCACGCCGCAAAACTTCCATTGTTTTTCGATTGATACGGCCGCGCAAATTTGTTGTTCGGCGGCAAAATTCCATTGTTCCGCCAAGTAACGAATTTTCCGCGCAAGCTATTGAAACACTGAACGGTCGGACGCGGGTGCTGGGCCCATTCCATTGCTCAAAACACGATTTTCGTTGTTTTCGGCTCTGATCGGAACCGTCGAGGGTCAGCGGGCGCGGCGCTGCGTTTCGAGCCAACCCATCATAATTCGGTTGAACGCCTCGGGGTGCTCGACATTGGGGAAATGGCGGGAGTCGGCGATCTCCTCGTAACGGCCGCCAGGAACCAGCCCGGCGAGACGCCGGTTTTCGCTCGCCGGTGTGCCTGGATCGTCGGCACCGCACACCACCAGGGTCGGGACGCGAAGTGCCGGAAGCTGTGACGTGAAGTCGAAGTTCATGATCGCCGACGAGCAACCGAGATATCCGGTGGGTGTGGTCGCCGCGATGGTGTCGCGGATCTGCTTCCATCGCCCGGGCTTCCTCGGTTTGAAGGCATCCGTGAACCAACGTTCCATGGTCGGGTCAGCGAGCGGCTCGAGCGAATTTGCCTGCCGCACCGTGTTCATGCGCTGGGCCCATTGATCGGCCGCCCCCTTTGGGCTCGCCGGCAGTGTGTCGCTCCACAGCGCCGAAATCAGCTTGGCGCTGTGCTCGATCGCGAAAGCCTGGCCGATCATGCCGCCGATCGACAGGCCGACATAGTGCGCGCGGGGGAGCGAGAGCGCATCGAGCACCCCGGCAACGTCGCCGGCGAGCGTCTTGATCGTATAGTCGCCGGCGACAGGGTCGCTCCCACCATGCCCGCGCATGTCGACGCGCAACACCCGAAATCCGGCTTGCAGCAGCGGCGACATCTGCTCGGCCCACATCCCGCTATCGGATGCCAGCGAATGGGTGATGCAGACAACGGGTCCATCCTCGGGACCGACGAGGTCGTAGTAGAGACGGTGGCCGGCGAGCGACAACAGCATGGCGATTCCTCCATATCTGATCGAAGCGGCTTACGACGGAACGATGACCGGCAAGCCGGTGATGATTGGGTGCGCGAGATAGAGGACGGCATAGAGCAACAGTCCGGCGGCGATCCGCAAGATGCCGATCTCGCGCCAGCGCAGCTTGGTGCGCCTGGCGAAGAGCGCGGCAAACGGCAGGTTGGAGGTGACTTGGGCCAGACGCGGCCAGTTGCTGCCGAGGGCGAGCTGCTTCTTGCGGTCGATCAACACCGTACCGCCGAGCGCCAGGCCGGCGAGCGAGCCGAAAAACAGCAGCGAGCTCAGATCGCCGTTGGCGATCAGATGGCTGACCGCCCACAGCCCGATCGCCCACATCACCGGGTGACGCGTCACGCTTAGAATGCCTGGGGCCGGGTCGTCCGCCCGCGCCGACCGCTCCATGCCGACCGCCGTTGGATTGCGCGTCGAGTAGCCGGCGACAAGTAGGATTGACGCAAACGGCATGACCGATACGGGGACGAGCGCAGTCCATTGCCGCCTCGGCCACAACACAATCGTCGGCGCGCCCGCATAGGCGGCCACAAACCAGGCAAAGATCACCAATGAGGTCAGCGAATATACTGCGAGAAAGCCGCGCTCACCGAGCTGGTCGCGCAACGAGCCGCGCAATCGCGTGCTCGATAGCAAAATGTGGCTGCCGCAGAAGGCGACCCCGGCGATGACGAGCGAGAGAAACCCCTTGTCCATGGAACCGCGATCTCACCCGCCAGGCAAGCTGGCGATTTCGGCGGACAGCTTGGCGAGGAGCTGGTGCGAATCGCCGGCCACACGCACAATTTTGCTCCTGCTTCCCGCACCGGCTGCAAGCGAGAAGTCGCGCCGCGGGAGGCGCCACGCCTGAGAGAGAAGCTGCAACAGCGCCTCGTTGGCCCGCCCGTCTTGTTCCGGCGCGGTGACCGAGACCTTGATCGCCCGCCCGCCTTCGGCTGTGGGGGCGATACCGCGCAGACGATCGGACCTCGCCCGCGGCGTGAGACGAATTGCCACGCGCAAGCCGTCGCGTGTTGGAGTGATCGGGCTAGAAGAGGTGCGGGGCAATGTCGTAGATCAGCAATCGCCGCAGGAACACGAGCAGCAAGATCAGGATTACCGGCGATATATCCATGCCGCCCAGATTCGGGAGGAAAGATCGGATCGGGCGAAGCGCTGGTTCGGTCAAACGCCACAGCATATCGCCTACCATCGCTACGATCTGATTATGCCGGTTGACAATGCCGAAGGCCAAAAGCCAGCTCAATATTGCCTGAGCGATAAGCAGCCAAATGTAGATGTCGATAACTGTGTCGATAAGCCATAGCAACGCATTCATGCTGCGTACCGTTTAGATCGTCCCGCGGGACCGTACCTTTAACGTCATGTTGCCGCAAGCAACCCACCGGTGGCATGAGTGGATCCCTTGACAGGGAGCGGCGTGATCACCAAAGTCCGCCGCGCTTGAGCGAAATGCGCTCAAGGCGCGCAATGGGGCCGTAGCTCAGCTGGGAGAGCGTCGCGTTCGCAATGCGAAGGTCAGGGGTTCGATCCCCCTCGGCTCCACCAAACTGGGTTCGTTGGGTCAGGTTCTGACCGTCGTCTTCGGTCCAGCCGCCGTCATCGACCGCCGCGCTTTCTCGCGTTCAAAGGCGGCTCGAAGAGCTGCCACTAACGCCTCGCGGCGGTAAGGTTTTGCGATAAACGTGAAATCCTCGTCCATCACGCGCTCTTCCAACTCGGTGTAGCCCGTCGCTAGCACAACCGGTAGCCCTGGACGGAGCTTCCGCGTTGCCCGGGCCAGCTCGAGGCCACTCATTCCGCCCGGCATCACGACGTCGGACAACACCAGCTCGATCGTCGGATCCTGTTCGATCAAGGCCAACGCAGCGTGGCCGTCTCTGGCCTCGACGGCCTGATAGCCGATTTCCCGCAATATCTCCATCGTCACTCGGGCGACCTCGGCCTCGTCCTCGACAACCAGGATGCCGGCGGACGCCTTCAAGGGCGCGGCGGTGGCGACATTGGACGGAGCCACAGGGTGCTCCTCCTCCTCTGCCCGCGGTAGAAAAAGCGTAATCGATGTACCCTTGCCGATCGCGCTCACGATCGATACGGCGCCGCCGCTCTGCTGGGCGAAGCCATAGACCTGGGAAAGGCCGAGCCCCGATCCCAGCCCGATCTCCTTTGTCGTGAAATAGGGCTCGAACGCCCGCGCCACCACTTCCGGGCCATGCCCGCGCCGGTGTCGGATAACGTTACAGCAACAAAATCGCCCACCAACCCTCCGCTCGTAGGATCGCCGATATCAAAGGTGACGTTGCGCGCCCCGACCCAGAACCGGCCGCTCTCCGGCATGGCGTCGCGCGCGTTCATTCCAACGTTGAGCAGTGCCATCTGAAATTCGGCGGAATCGACAAACACGGGCCACAACTCCCCCGGTATCTCGACTTTCACCTCGATGTCGGGCCGTAGCGCTGGTGACAGCATGTCGGCAATCTCGTCGACGTGGCGCCGCAAGTCGACCGGCTCGGGCCGTAGCATCTGGCGTCGCGAAAAGGTGAGAAGCTGACGTGTCAGGCGCTCGCCGCGTTCGGCGGCTTGCGTTATGGCGATGGCGCGCCGACGGATTGCATCGCCCTGCGTAGTGTCGTTCAACATCGCGGCATTGCCGCTGATCACCGTGAGGAGATTGTTGAAGTCGTGGGCGATGCCGCCGGTGAGCTGTCCGATCGCCTCCATTCTCTGCGCTTGGCGTAATGCCTCTTCGGCTTGCTCGCGCTCCCGGATCTCGATCTCGAGGCGCCGGTTGACGCTCGCCAGATCGCGCGTGCGTTCCTCCACTACCGTCTCGATGCGCCGCGTATATCCGGTACCGAGCAGCAGCAATGCCCCCAAGAGGCCGGTGCTGAAGACACCGATCACAAGAACAGCCCAGCTCTGCCAACTCCGGTGCTGGGCCAGGTAGGACTCAGTCGGGGCAGTCTCCACCCGATAACGACGCTCGCCGAAGGTGAACATTTCGCTGTAGGAGGAGCTGCCGACCGGCGCCGAAGCAAAATCGCTGTGAAGGACTTTTCCCTGCCCCAAATCGACAAGCCGGACACCGATCGCCGAGGCGACAGGAGCAAGCAAGCCGGCCATAAACGTGCCCATCCGAAGGGCAACCGAGACCACGCCTACTCCGTTGGGACCGTCATGGACTGCGTAGACGAGCAGAATACCGACTTGCTCCCCCTGCTCCTGGACGAGGCGAATTGGCGGGGTTGATGTAACGGTTCTGGTATCGAGCGTCGCCTCCACTGCCGCTCGACGGCCAGGCTCCGAGGCGAGATCGAACCCCACGATGTGCTCATTGCCCTTCAGGGGCTCTACATAGGTCACAGGAAAGTAGTGCGCCCGTTCTCCGGCACGCCGCCGTTGCCCAGACGAATCAACCTCGCGAATCTCAAACCCTGGCAGATCGCTTTGTTGGGCTGCCTCGAATGTCGCCCGCTGCCGAGACTCGATTTGTGGCGCCCATTTGACGGCCTGGATCGTCGGAAACCGTTGCAGCAGGCTCTGGACTAGGTGACGAAACTCATTCCGCGACAGGGCCGCCGGCTCACTGAAAGATCGCTCCAATTGCTCGAGAAATACCCCCTGTTCTTCGAGCCCGGCCCGGATCTTGTCGATGGTCTGCTGGGAGAGGAGCCGAAATTCCAGCAGAGCCTCCTCGTGTTCCCACTTGCTGACGCGTATGAAGATGGCGGTGAAAAGCGCGAAGAACAAAAGCATCGGAAGTGCTACCGGACGAACGCGACTGCGCCACAGCGCGCGCGGCTCTCCGGCGAGAACGAGCATCAGTGGCAGAACCAGCAGCACGCCGAGCGTGTCCCCGATCCACCAGGAAATCCAACTCGTCGCCAGATCGGTCAAGTGCACGACACCGAGTGTCGACAAGCCGGCTAGCGACAGGGTCGCGCTCGTCAGGCAAAAGAGCGGGGAGAGCAGTAAAAAGAGTGAAAGATCGCGACTGTTGTCGAGGGCAGCGGGATAGCCGATCGCGCGGCGCAAGACCGAACCGCCGACCGCGGCTTGCCCCATCGAAGCCGCGGCAATGACGATAGCCGCGGTGCACCCGGTTGCATCGACTTGGTGGCTGACCGAATATCCGATCCATATATTGAGCAGCAGCGAGCCGATAAAAATCCAGGGCAGGGTTGCCGAGCCGCCGATCAGCATGCATGCGACGGCGATACCTGCCGGAGGAAAGATCGGGGATGCATACCCCGGCGGTACGGCCAGCAGCAGCGCAAGCTTACCGGTTACGATGTAGGCAAGCGTCAGCGATACGTGGGCGAAAAGCCGCCCTCCCGCTTCGTTTGGCGGCGTATGGCGTCCGATCCTGGGCATCAGGCGACCGCGTATCTAAGCGAGTGTCGCCGTTTGAAATTCGCCGCGCGTCGCGCCTCAGCTGAGTGCCACCGCGAAACCGCGATGCACCCCGGGACGGGCCATCATCGTCTCGTACCAGCGCTTCACGTTGGGGAAGTCCGCCAGATCGACTTGGTGGCGCTCGTGCCGCCAGGCCCAGCCGAGGATCGCGAAATCCGCGATCGAAATGTCGCCGCCGGTGAACCCGACATCGGCGAGCCGGCGATCGAGCACGCCGTAGAGGCGACGCGTTTCTTTTGAGTATCGTTCGAGGCCATAACGCCGGTCCTGCTCGTCGGCCACCTGCAAAAAATGATGCACTTGCCCGGGGATCGGACCGAAGCCGCCCATCTGCCACATCAGCCACTCGAGCACCGGTACCTGCCGCCGCAAATCGGCGGGCCAAAACTTGCCGGTCTTTGTACCGAGATAAATCAGGATCGCACCGGATTCGAAGATACTGATCGGCGTACCGCCTGGGCCCTCGGGGTCGACGATCGCCGGTATCTTGCTGTTCGGGCTGATTTTTACGAAGGCGGGCGCGAATTGCTCTCCCTTGCTGATGTTTATCGTTTTGACGGTGTATGGCAATCCCATCTCTTCCAGTGCCACGCTGATCTTACGGCCGTTAGGGGTGTTCCAGGTGTGCAATTCGATCGTCATCGGGATCCGCCTTCTCTGATGTCCGGCTCACGGTCGTTCGGGCAAACCAGGATTACCGCGATCGCGCTCGGCTTCAAGATGCGACCCAAAAAAGGAGCTGCTTTACGGTCGAACGCAATCGAAATAGGCCACGTCCTCCTGGATTTCGCGGAACCGTGGCACGCGCTCGAACGGAGCGCAGTGCCGCCTGGCGACGGCGGTCGCGCTCTCCATGTCGCCGGCGTAGGCGACCCCGGCATAGTTTGCGTCGCCTTCGAGCACGAAGGGTTTTACCGCGCAAGCGAGGCCCAATCCGCCGACCAGGGCGATGGAAAGCCACCGCCGCGCCTTTGCCGCCTCGACCCACCCCGTCCTGTAGAGCGATCGAAAGCCCATTTGTCTTTTGTCGCGAGAAATTAGACCCTCGGCTAGTCTGCTGGGTACGGCAGTAACTGTCGATCGCCTAAGTCCCTTCGGTGAGCTGAGGAGCGGCCGTTTATTCGGCCCGATCAGAACGACCGTACGCCGTGTCGATCAGCGATTGGATCAGTCGAACCGGGCTGAACGCGCCGAGGGACCGACCAAGGTCGTCTCCGGCACCCAGTGACGACACCATGGTCTGGTCGACGGCAAAGCTGATGGCAGCGATCGCCGCAAACACAATCGACATTGCCCATGCTGAAAACGTTGCACGTCGCTGATTTGCTACGGATCGATGACGACGCTGCCCGGTCGCGCTCACCACGATGTCTCCGCACCTGCGGTCACGCCCCTGACGCGGCGGCGGGGCGCCAGCTTTTTGCCCGATTAACCTACGCGATCCGCGGTGCTGACGTTCCCGCTTCGCCCGTGGTGAAATGGCAGCCATGCTGATCTGGAATGGCTTCCATAGCTCAAGTCTCTCGCAGACCTGCTCTGGCGGCAAAGTCGCGTCCTCGCTCGATATAGTCGCGGTAATATCCGTAGCTCGGTGCGGCCGGCGACAGCAGCACTATGCCCCTGGGAGGCGTGACTCGCGTCGCATAGGAGACCGCGTCTTCCATCGAGCGCGCCAAGTGCATCATGCAGGGTAGATCGCCACCCAGCTTCGACGCTGCCTGTACTTGGTCATAAATTCTCCTGCCACTATCGCCGAGGCAGATGATGGCCTTCGCTACGCCAGTCGAAAGCGTTTTGAGGAGCCTGCCGTAGTCGATCCCGCGATCATAGCCGCCCACGATCAAAGTGATGTCGCGACCGGCATAAACCGCCAGCGCCGCTAACGTTGATTCGGGTATCGTGGAAATACTGTCGTCGACAAAAAGGACATCGCCGTTCTGACCGAGCTCTTGTTGTCTGTGCGGCAACCCCCGAAAGTCGCGGGTCGCCTCGAGCGCCATCCCGAGGTCGAGATCGAGCGTTTTTGCAACCGCGAGTGCGGCGCACAGATTGGATCTGTTGTGCGCTCTGACGAGATAAGCATTGCGCACAATTCCGATCCGATCCCGACCATCGAATATCCCGCTGTCGTCAGAGTGAATTCCGCTCTCGCCATTGAACAGGTAATTCCGGCCCGAGGACCCGGGGATGATCGAGTCGACCACGTCAGCAGCAGCGCTGTTGACGATGCGGCGCCTGCTGCGGCTCAACAAATTTATCTTGTCGCGAACATAGCGCTCAACCGTCAGATGCCAATCCACGTGTTCCGGGTAAAGCGATGTCAGCACCGCCAGGTCGCAGATCCCGTTGAAATCCGCTGCCTGATAACTCGATACCTCGATGACCGCGTCGTCGGCGTCGCCGATCTCGGTGACCGGAACCCCGATATTGCCGGCGAGGGCGACCCTCCGGCCGAGCCTCGTCAGGATGTGCGCGATCAGCGACGCCGTCGTGCT
>Ga0306926_10001405_pt1 | contig 23853 bp, 17 predicted proteins | sample flu12Cox44000178_FD_203759 | JGI IMG/M metagenome (GOLD analysis project Ga0306926, IMG submission 203759) | Lab enrichment of tropical soil microbial communities from Luquillo Experimental Forest, Puerto Rico - flux8day.12C.oxic.44.000.178 (v2)... | ecosystem: Environmental > Terrestrial >...
CCATTGAGAATACGCGCCTGCTCAACGAGCTGCGCCAGCGCACCGACGATCTGAGCGAGGCGCTGGAGCAGCAGACCGCGACCGCGGAGGTGCTCCAGGTGATCAGCAGCTCACCCGGGGAACTGCAGCCGGTGTTCGAAGTCATGATGGCCAATGCAACCAAGCTGTGCGAGGCCGCTTACGGCGCCATGTGGCTTTACCAGGACGATGCTTTCCGCGTGGCTGCGATCCACGGCGCGCTGCCCGACGCTTATACGGAGCGCTGGCGCAGCGGAACGTTGTACCGTCCCGGCCCCGACGTCCCAATCGCCCGGGTCGCTCGGACGCGGCAACCGGTGCAAGTGGCGGACCTGCGTGAGAGCCAAGCCTATCGTGATGGAGATCCGCTGCCAGTTTCCGCCGCGGACGACGGCGGCATCCGTTCGATGGTCGCGGTCCCAATGCTCAAGGAGCAACAGTTTATTGGAACGATCAATATTTTCCGCCAGGAGGTGCGTCCCTTCTCCGATAAGCAGATCGAGCTTGTGACCAACTTCGCAAGCCAAGCGGTCATCGCCATCGAGAACGTGCGACTGCTCAAGGAACTGCGCGAGCGCACCGACGATCTCTCCGAATCCCTGCAGCAACAGACCGCCACCGCCGACGTGCTCAAGGTGATCAGCCGCTCGACCTTCGATCTGCAGGCGGTGCTCGATACGCTGGCCGAATCGGCCGCACGACTGTGCGAAGCGGATATAGCCGTCATTACGCGTCTGAAAGGGACCACCTACCGGCATGCCGCCAGCTACGGCGTGCCAAGCGAGCTCGCTGATTGGCTGAGAAACGTGGAAATCGAACCTGGACGGGGGACCATATCTGGGCGAACCGCGCTCGAAGGAAGAGTAATGCACGTTGCAGATGTTCGAGCCGACCCCGAATTCACTTTCATGGAAGGCACGACAAAGCTTGGCTCTCGCACCCAGCTTGGCGTGCCGCTCCTGCGTGAGGGTATCAGGATCGGCGTGATCGTATTGATGCGTCAGGAGGTCCGACCGTTCACGGAGAAGCAAATCGAGCTCGTGACAACTTTCGCCGATCAGGCGGTGATCGCGATCGAGAACGTGCGGCTGTTCGAGGAAATCCAGGACAAGAGCCGTCAGCTCGAGGAGGCGAGCAAGCACAAGTCGCAGTTCCTCGCCAATATGAGCCACGAGCTGCGCACGCCGCTCAACGCCATCATCGGCGTCACCGAGATGCTGCGCGAGGATGCCCAGGATCTCGAGCGCCCCGACGAGATCGAGCCGCTCGAGCGGGTGCTGCGCGCCGCGCGCCACCTGCTGGCGCTGATCAACGACATTCTCGATCTCTCCAAGATCGAAGCCGGCCGCATGGAGCTGCATCTCGAATCGTTTGCGCTCAAGCCGCTGATCGACGACGTGGTCAACACCATCGAGACCTTGGCGGCCAAGAACGAAAACCGGATCGTGGTCAATTGCGATCCCGCGATCGAAACGCTGCATGCCGACCAGATTCGCGTGCGCCAGGCGCTGCTCAACCTGGTGAGCAACGCCAACAAATTCACGAACAAGGGCACGGTCACCATCGAGGCGCGGCGGCTCGCGGAGGACGGGCGCGACTGGATCGCGATCGCGGTGACCGATACCGGCATCGGCATGACCGAGGAGCAGATGGGGAAGCTGTTCCAGGAATTTTCCCAGGCGGATGCCTCGACCACCCGCAAATACGGCGGCACCGGGCTCGGGCTCGCGATCAGCCACCGCTTCTGCCAGATGATGGGCGGCACGATCACGGTGACGAGCGAACCCGAGCGCGGCTCGAGCTTCACGATCCGGCTGCCGAGGATCGTGGAAATCGCCAAGGAAACGCCGCTCGCCGCGGCGCCCGCAGCGCGGCCCGCGCCGAGCGTGTCGCCGGCGAGCGCGCCGCTCATTCTGGTCGTCGACGACGACGCCACGGTGCGGGAAGTCACCGCCCGGTTCCTCGAACGCGCCGGCTTTGCCGTCGCGACCGCTGCCGGCGGACGCGAAGCGCTCAAGCTGGCGCGCGAATTGCGGCCGGCGGCAATCACCCTCGATGTCATGATGCCCGATCTCGACGGCTGGACCGTGCTCGCGGCGCTCAAGGGCGATCCGGATCTCGCGTCCATCCCGGTCATCCTGATGACGATCCTGGACGAGAAGCAGCGCGGCTATGCGCTCGGCGCCGCCGACTATCTGGTCAAGCCGGCAAACCGCGAAAGGCTGATCGCCCTGCTGCGCAGCTTGTGCAGAGGGCCGTCGCGCCGCGTGCTGGTGGTGGACGACGATCCATTCATCCGCAAGGACTTGCGTGCCGCGCTCGATCAGGACGGCTGGGAGGTTGCGGAAGCGGAGAACGGCCGGCTGGCGCTCGCGCGGCTCAAGGAGCGGCCGTGCGACGCGGTGCTGCTCGACCTGCTGATGCCGGAGATGAACGGCTTCGAATTCCTGGTGGCGATGCGCGCGCGCGAGGAATGGCGCGCCATCCCGGTCATTGTCGTCACCGCGAAGGATTTGAGCTTGGAGGAACGCGAGCAGCTCAACATGGCGGCGCAACGCGTGCTGCAGAAGGGCAGGGAGGAAACGCTCGATCAGGTGGTGCAGGCGCTGGCGCAATGCACGGCAGGGCGAGGCATCGCGGCGGAATGATAGCGAGATTGATACGCAAAGACTCGCCGCGCACTCGGTGTGCTCCCTCCCCCCTTGTGGGGGAGGGCTGGGGAGGGGGGTCGTTGTTGTTGCACGACGTGCGTGCGCCAAGCTCTACCCCCACCCCTAACCCCTCCCCACGAGGGGGAGGGGAACACCACCGAGTACGCGGCGCGTGCGCGCGTCCCCGCGGGAGATATCGGCAGAGCGGTCGCACGCGATGAAAATCCTCTACGTCGAGGACAACGAGGACAACGTCTACATGCTCAGGCGCCGGCTCGAGCGCGCCGGTTTCGCCGTGGTCATCGCGCCTGACGGAATGCAGGGAATTGCGATGGCGTCATCCGAACAGCCCGACCTCATCCTCATGGATCTCAGTCTTCCGGACGTCGACGGCTGGGAGGCGACCCGGCGCATCAAAGCCAATCCGACGACCAAGCACATTCCGGTCATCGCGATCACCGCCAATGCCATGGCCGGCGACAAGGAGAAGGCGATCGCCGCCGGCTGCGACGACTTCGACACCAAGCCGGTGGAGATATCGCGCTTGCTGGCAAAGATCGCGGCCTTGAAACCGCAGGAGCCGGCATCGTGAGCGGCGCCGAGCCGGCATTGCTCGTCGTCGACGACAACGACGACAACCGGTTCACCTTGACGCGGCGTCTCGCGCGCGAAGGCTACAAAAAGGTGACCAGCGCGGTGAACGGCCGCGAAGCCCTGGAGCGGCTGCGCGCCGATCATTTCGATCTCGTCCTGCTCGACGTGATGATGCCGGAGATGAACGGCTATCAGGTGCTCGAGCAGATGCACGGCGATGCGCGCATGCGCGACATTCCGGTGATCATGATCTCCGCCGTCGATCAGCTCGAGAGCGTGGTGCGCTGCATCGAGCTCGGCGCCGACGATTATCTGATGAAGCCGTTCAACCCGGTGGTGCTGCGCGCACGCGTCGGCGCCAGCCTGGAAAAGAAGCGGCTGCGCGACGAGGTGCGCTCAAGCCTGCAGCGGCTCGAGCGCGAGCTCGACGCGGCACGCAGCCTGCAGCTCGGCATGCTGCCGCGCGCATTTCCGCAATGGTGCCGCGAGCGGCCGATCCACGTTCATGCCTTCATGGAGCCGGCGCGCGAGGTGGGCGGCGACCTCTATGACTGCTTTTTCGCCGACGAGCGCGTGCTCTGCATCCTGGTCGGCGACGTATCGGAAAAGGGCGCGCCGGCGGCGATGTTCATGGCGCGCACGCGCAGCCTCGTGCGCATGGCGGTCGCTCTGCGCGGCGAGCTTGCGCCCGGGGCGATGCGCTCACCGGCATCGATCGCGGCAACCGTCAATCGCGAGCTCAACCAGAACAACGAGGAACGCATGTTTGTCTCGCTGTTTCTCGCGTTTCTGGATACCGCAAGCGGCGCCATGTCCTACGTCAACGCCGGTCACCCGTTGCCGATCATCCTGCGTGCCTCCCGCGAACTGGCCGAGCTCAAGAGCGAGCCGGAGGTGCCGCTCGGGGTAAAGCCGGACGCGCAATATCACGACAGGGACGTGACGCTCCGCAGCGGCGATATGCTCTTCGTTTATTCGGATGGTATCCCCGAGGGGACGAATGCAGCGGGCGAATTCTTCGGCCTCGAGCGTTTGGCGGCAAGCCTCGCCGGCAAGCAAAACACGCCGCCCGCCGATCTCATCGCCGCAGTCAAGACCGCGATGGACGATTTCGCCGCCAGCGCGCCCAAAGCCGACGATGTCACCATGCTGGCGCTGCGCTGGTCGCCGGCTGTGTAATTTCTTCTGCGGTCGTCCCTGCGAAAGCAGGGACCCATGACCACAGACCTCTCGACTGTGCCAAATCGCCTGGCCTGTGGTCATGGGTCCCGGCTCTCCCCCCGCTTTCGCGGGGGTCGGCCGGGACGACAGGAGAGGAGGCCCGCACCGCGTTACATCGCTTCCGCCAATTCCCGTAACATCGCCAGCGCCTCGAGCACACAGGCGCGGCGCACCTGCGCGCGCCCGATGTCGCCAAACCTTCGCTCATGCTCGAGCAGGCGGCCGTTGCGCGCCGCCGCGGCGAGATAGATGAGCCCCACCGGCTTGCTCGGCGTTGCGCCGGACGGTCCGGCGATGCCGGTGATGGACACCGCAAGCTCGACCGGTGCCTGTGCGAGCGCGCCCTGCGCCATGGCCCGCGCGGTTTCGCGGCTCACCGCGCCGTGGCGCTCGAGCGTTTCGGCGCCCACGCCGAGCATCGCCTGCTTGGCCGCGTTGCTATAGGTGACGAAGCCGCGCTCGAACACGTCGGAGGAGCCGGCAATCTCGGTCAGCGTCGCCGCGAGCAGGCCGCCGGTGCACGATTCGGCGGCGGCAATGCTGAGCTTCTTGCGGCGGCAAAGATCGAGCAACGCTTTGGTCTGCTCGATCAGCTCGCGATCCATCATGCAAAATCCGCTTGATCAGTTCTGGTTGTCACTCCGGCCGAGCGAGCCTAAAGCGCGTTACGCGCGTCCGTAGCCCGTCGAAGAGGGGCGTAAACGCCCTTATGGACGCGCTATGGCGAGCGAGAGCCGGAATCCAGTAACCACCGAAGTGCCATTTCCTGCACAACAATACAAAACTGCACCGCCGAGGTTTACTGGGTCCCCGCTATCGGGGTCCCCAAAAATTCGCAAGGCGAATTTTTGGGGCGCCCCTCGCGGGGACGACACGGATTAGCGGGATTTCGTATCAATCGCTCCACGGCAGGCGGATGGTCGCGGTGGCGAATGCAGCGAGGCCTTCGCCGCGGCCGGTGAATCCCATCTTCTCGCTGGTCGTCGCCTTCACCGCGACGCGCGCGAGCGATACGCCAGCGATCTCGGCGATGCGCTTGCGCATGGCATCGCGGTGCGGGCCAATGCGCGGCGCCTCGCAGACCACGGTGACGTCGAGATGGGCGATGAGCCCGTGCCGCGCGCGCACCCGCTCGACGGCAAACGCGAGAAAGCGGTCGGACGAGGCGCCGCGCCACTGTGGGTCGCTCGGCGGGAAGTGAACGCCGATGTCGCCTTCGGCGAGCGCACCGAGGATCGCGTCGACCAGCGCGTGCAGCACGACATCGGCGTCGGAATGTCCGGACACACCGCGCGGATGCGCGATGCGCACGCCAGCAAGCATTACGTGGTTGCCCTCGCCGAACGGATGCACGTCGAAGCCAAAGCCGGTGCGTACATCGCTCAGGCGCGCAAGTTGCGCCGCTTCGGCGCGGGCAAAATCGTCCTCGGTGGTGAGCTTCACGTTTTCCGCCTCTCCCGCGAACGTGCTGACCGTCAGCCCGGCCCATTCCGCGAGCGCGGCATCGTCCGTGAAATCGTCGCGGCCTGCCGTTTTTGCCCGCCGGTGCGCATCGAGCAGCGCGGGATAGGCGAAGGCCTGCGGCGTCTGCACGAGGCGCAGTTGCGCGCGATCGAGCGTCTCGATGACCGCGCCCGATGCATCCACGGCTTTCACGGTGTCCGCCACAGGAACGACCGGGACTGCGGCGGCGTTGACGCGCGCGGCGGCAATTGCCCGCGTGACCAGCGCGTTCGAAGCAAACGGACGCGCGGCGTCGTGCACCAGGACCAGATCCGGTCGATGCGATTGCAACGCCTCGAGCCCGGCGCGAACCGAGGCTTGCCGCGTCGCACCTCCGTTGACCGGCGGCAGCAGGCGCAGCCCGTCGCTCGCGGAGCGGAAAAGCGCGAGGTCGTCAGGGTGAACCACCGGCTGCACGGCGGAGATCTCGCCGTGCTGCGAGAAGGCGGCAAGGCTCGGCCGGATAAGCGGCTCGCCGAGCAGTGCGCGATACTGCTTCGGCGCGTCGCCGCCGGCACGCAGCCCGCGGCCGGCTGCCACGACGACAGCTGCGACCATCGCTGCCATGCCTGCCACTCTCGGAATGAGATTGCGCCAGCATTAGCGCATGTCTCGATGAGATGGAATCAACGAGCGGCAGACTCGGTCTGCTCCCTCCCCCAACCGAACCCCGGCCTGCCGGGGTTCGGTCAATCTTAATTTTGCCGGAAGCGGGCAAGCCCGCAGCCGGCTGGGGGAGGGTTGGGGAGGGGGGATGGGGACACGAGTGCCGGTTGCTTTGCCCCCTCCCTGTCCCTCCCCCTGCGCCAGCGCGTTTACGCGCGTCTTCGACGCGCTATGCGGGGGAGGCGACGATGTGGCACTGCCGTCGCACTCCATCTCTCCTTGAGTGTGGGAAGCCGGGATTATTGCAGTGCAGCACTTGCGCTCCGGGGGCAATTGGCTAAACTCTATGCAGGAGAAATGCGCGCCTAATTCCTGTGCAGAGAACTATAAGTGACTGTTAATCCGTCATTTTCCAAACGCGGCCCGATCGCGATCGGCAACGTTGTCCTGGCGAATCCGGTTCTGCTCGCCCCCATGTCGGGCGTCACCGATGCGCCGTTTCGGCGGCTGGTCGCGCGCCTGGGTGTGGGCCTCGTGATCTCAGAAATGGTAGTCGGCGAAGCCCTGGCGGCGGGGCAGGCCGAGGCGTCGCTGCGTGCGATGGGCGGGGGCCTGGCGCTCCATGTCGTGCAGCTGGTGGGGTGCGAAGCGCGCTGGATGGCGGAGGGCGCGCGCATCGCGGAAGCGTCGGGCGCGCGCATCATCGACATCAATATGGGTTGTCCGGCGCGCCAGGTGATCGGGGGACAATCGGGCTCCGCGCTGATGCGCGATCTCGACCATGCTTTGTCATTGGTCGAAGCGACGGTAGGCGCGGTCTCGGTCCCGGTCACGCTCAAGATGCGGCTCGGCTGGGATGAGCATTCCATCAATGCGCCCGAGCTCGCGCGCCGCGCCGAGCGCGCCGGCGTGCGCCTGATCACGGTGCACGGGCGAACCCGCTGCCAGTTCTACAAGGGCCGTGCCGACTGGAAGGCGGTGCGTCAGGTCGTGGACCGCGTTTCGATTCCGGTCGTGGTCAATGGCGACATCGCCAGTTGCGAAGATGCGACCGCCGCGCTGATGGCGTCCGGCGCCCGCGGCGTGATGATCGGACGCGCCGCGCAGGGGCGGCCGTGGCGGCCCGGCCAGATCGCCCGCCATCTCGCGAGTGGCAAGCGCGAGCGCGCGCCGTCGCTTGGCACCCAACTTGCAATGATCGACGCGCTCTATCAGGAGATGCTCATTCACTATGGCAGCGCGGTTGGCGCCCGTCATGCACGCAAACACCTGGGCTGGGCTCTCGATGCGGCCGCCGAGACGGCAGGCGCGGACAACGAACGGCTCAAGACCTGGCGCGGCCGCGTGCTGACCGCCGACGAGCCTGCGCAGGTGCGCTGTCATCTCGCCGAGGCCTACACCGCGTTCGCGGAAAGCGCGGCTTGCCAGAAACCGCAATACGAGCCAGCGCAACAATCGGTTCAGCAATACGAGAGGCGCGCGGCATGACTCGGCACGAGCCGATGCCCACGCTGCCCTCGGGAACGGCGGATGCCGTTCTCGATGCGCTGCCGCATCCCGTGCTGATGGTGGGCCCGGACGGGCGCATCGCCAACGCCAATGCGGCGGCGGAGGCCTTCTTCGAAGCGTCCTTGCTGCTCCTGCGCCGTCATGCGTTGCGCGAACTGGTCCCGTTCGGCAGCCCCTTGCTCGCACTGATCGAGCAGGTGCGCGCAAGCGGCGCCGCGGTCAACGAATACAAGGTCGACCTCGGCACCCCGCGCAATCCCGGCGAGCGCCTGGTCGACCTGCACGTCGCGCCGGTGCCCGAGCGGCCGGACCACGTGGTGATGATGCTGCAGGAGCGCACCATTGCCGACAAGATGGACCGCCAGCTCACCCATCGCGGCGCCGCGCGCTCGGTCAGCGCGCTGGCGGCGATGCTCGCGCACGAGATCAAGAACCCGCTTTCCGGTATTCGCGGCGCGGCGCAACTGCTCGAGCAGTCGGCGGGCGAGGACGACCGCAATCTCACGCGGCTGATCTGCGAGGAAGCCGATCGCATCGTGAAGCTGGTCGACCGTATGGAAGTGTTCACCGACGAGCGGCCGATCGAGCGCGAATCCGTGAATATCCATTCGGTGCTCGAATACGTGAAGCGCCTGGCGCAATCGGGTTTCGCGCGCCACATCAAATTCGTCGAGGATTACGATCCTTCGCTGCCGCCGGTGTTCGCCAACCGCGACCAGCTCATCCAGGTGTTCCTCAATCTCACCAAGAACGCCGCCGAGGCGATCGGCGAGGACACCAACGACGCCGAGATCCAGCTCACCACCGCATTCCGCCCGGGCGTGCGTCTTTCGCTGCCGGGCAGCAAGACGCGGGTCTCGCTGCCGCTCGAATTCTGCGTGCGTGACAACGGTCCAGGCGTGCCCGAGGACCTGTTGGCGCATCTGTTCGATCCCTTCGTGACGACCAAGCCGAAGGGGTCCGGGCTTGGCCTGGCGCTGGCAGCCAAGATCGTCGGCGATCACGGCGGGATCATCGAATGCGAGTCGCAGCCGCGACGGACCACGTTTCGAGTGCTGATGCCCATGTTCCTGGGTAACGACGCCGAGCCGGGCGGCGCTACCTGAAAAGGAAATGCCAATGCCTGTTGGAAGCATCTTGTTGGCCGATGACGACGCGGCGATCCGCACCGTCCTCAATCAGGCTTTGTCGCGTGCCGGCTACGAAGTGCGCTCGACCAGCAACGCCGCGACCCTGTGGCGCTGGGTCAGCCAAGGCGACGGCGATCTCGTCATCACCGACGTGGTGATGCCGGACGAGAACGCGTTCGACCTCTTGCCGCGCATCAAGAAGCTGCGCCCGCAGCTTCCGGTCATAATCATGAGCGCGCAAAACACGTTCATGACCGCGGTGCGCGCGTCCGAGCGCGGCGCCTATGAATATTTGCCCAAGCCCTTCGATCTCAAGGAGCTGGTGGGCATCGTGGGTCGCGCGCTGTCGGAGCCTAAGGAGCGCCCGCGGCCGGTCGAAAAATCCGACGAGTTCGATTCGATCCCCTTGGTCGGGCGCTCGCCGGCGATGCAGGAAATCTACCGCGTGCTCGCGCGATTGATGCAGACCGATCTCACCGTGATGATCTCGGGGGAATCGGGGACCGGCAAGGAACTGGTCGCGCGCGCGCTGCACGATTACGGCAAGCGGCGCAGCGGGCCGTTCGTCGCGATCAACATGGCGGCGATCCCACGCGACCTGATCGAATCCGAATTGTTCGGCCACGAGAAGGGCGCCTTCACCGGCGCCAATACCCGCAGCTCCGGACGCTTCGAGCAAGCGGAGGGCGGCACTCTGTTTTTGGACGAGATCGGCGACATGCCGATGGAGGCGCAGACTCGGCTGTTACGCGTCTTGCAACAGGGCGAGTACACCACGGTCGGCGGGCGCACGCCGATCAAGGCCGACGTGCGCATCATCGCCGCCACCAACAAGGATCTGCGCATTCTCATCCAGCAGGGATTGTTCCGCGAGGACCTGTTCTTCCGGCTCAACGTGGTGCCGCTGCGGCTGCCGCCGCTGCGCGAACGCCTCGACGACGTGGCCGACCTGATCCGGCACTTCCTTGCCCTGGTGGAGCGCGAAGGCCTGCCGGCCAAGCAGCTCGACCAGGCGGCGCTCGAGCGGCTCAAGCGCCATCGCTGGCCCGGCAATGTGCGCGAACTGGAAAATCTCGCGCGCCGCCTCGCCGCGCTCTATCCGCAGGAAACGATCACGGCGGCGGTGATCGACGCCGAACTTTCGCAGCCTGCACCCGCGCTTGCCAATGAGGAACCGAGCGGGGAGGATGGGCTATCCGCAGCGGTGGAACGGCACCTCGCCTCCTACTTTGCAACATTCGGCGACGATCTGCCGCCGCCCGGCCTTTATCACCGCGTGTTGCGCGAGATCGAGCAGCCGCTCTTGTCGGTGACATTGGCGGCGACGCGCGGCAACCAGATTCGCGCCGCCGATCTGCTCGGCGTGAACCGCAACACCTTGCGGAAAAAGATTCGCGATCTGGAGATCCAGGTTTTCCGCGGCAGCGGGGGATAGGCATTCGATCGCGCCGTTGCACCCCGTCATGGCCGGGCTTGTCCCGGCCATCCACGTCTTTGATGCGGGACGAAGTTTAAGACGTGGATGCCCGCGCCAAGCGCGGGCATGACGTCGATAGGCAGTGCCGTTGGTGTAAGATGCGCGCATGAACCGCGACTATCGCTCGCGCATCGTGACGCAGGGCCTCGATCGCGCGCCGCATCGCGCGTTCCTGCGGGCCACCGGTCGGACCGACGACGACCTCGACAAACCCCAGATCGGGATCGTCAGCACGCACGGCGAGAACACGCCGTGCTCGATGTCGCTCGGTCCGCACGCCGATGCCGCGCGGCTCGGCGTGGCGGCCGGCGGCGGCGTGCCGGTGCCGTTCACCACCATCTCGGTCTCCGACGGCGTGTCGATGAACCACAAGGGCATGCGGCTGAGCCTTGTGTCGCGCGAGATCATCGCCGACTCGATCGAAGCGGTGATGCGCGCGCACGCCTATGACGGCCTCATTGGCTTCGCCGGCTGCGACAAGACGCTGCCCGGCATCATGATGGCGATGGTGCGGCTCAATGCCCCGAGCGTGTTCGTCTACGGCGGCGCCATGCTGCCCGGCCGCTGGCACGGGCGCGATGTCAGCGTGGTCACTGCTTACGAAGCGGTGGGCGCAGTGCTGACGGGAAAGATGACCGAGGCGGAGCTTTTGAATTTAGAGCGCACCTGTGCGCCGACCGTCGGCTCCTGCGCCGGCCAGTTCACCGCCAACACCATGGCCATGGTGTCGGAGGCTCTGGGGCTCGCGCCGCCCGGGTCGGCGATGCTGCCCGCGGTCTATTCCGAGCGCCGCGCGCTGGCGAAACGCGCGGGCCAACGCGTCACCGAAATTCTGGCGAGCAGCGGCCCGCTGCCGCGCGACCTCGTCACCCGCAAATCCCTGGAAAATGCGGCCGCGGTGGTGGCGGCAACCGGCGGCTCGACCAATGCCGGCCTGCACCTGCCCGCGATCGCGCATGAGGCCGGACTGCGCTTCATGCTCGATGACGTCGCCGAGGTGTTTGCGCGCACGCCGCTGATCGCCGACCTGCAACCAGGCGGGCGCTATCTGGCCGCCGACGTTTTCCATGTCGGCGGCACCGACGCGGTGCTCAAGGCGCTGCTCGACGGCGGCTATTTGCATGGCGACGCGCTCACGTTATCGGGCCGCACCCTGGCCGAGCACCTGCGCGATCATGCCGGCCCGGACGGCGAAGTCGTGCGCGCCGTGGCAAAGGCACTCAGTCCGACCGGCGGCATCGTTCTGCTGCGCGGCAACCTTGCGCCGGACGGCGCGCTCATCAAGGTGGCCGGTCTCAAGACGCTGTCGTTCGAGGGCCGTGCGCGCGTGTTCGATGGGGAGGAGGCGTGCTGCGCGGCGGTGCGCAAGCGCGAGTACCGGGAAGGCGACGTCCTCATCATCCGCAACGAGGGGCCGAGGGGCGGGCCCGGAATGCGCGAGATGCTGGGGGTGACGGCGCTGATCTACGGGCAGGGCATGGGGGAAAAGGTCGCACTCGTCACCGACGGTCGCTTCTCCGGCGCAACCCGCGGCATGATGATCGGCCATGTAGGGCCCGAGGCCGCGGCGGGCGGTCCGATTGCGTTCGTGCGCGACGGCGATCGCGTCCGCATCGACTGCGCCGCGCGCTCGATCGATCTGATGATTTCGCCATCCGAGCTGGCGGCGCGCCGCAAGGCCCATACGCCGCGCCCAGCAGAACATCTCGCCGGCGTCTTGGAAAAATACGCCAAGCTCGTCGGTCCGGCGCGCGAAGGCGCGGTCACCCATGCCGGCGCCGCCGCCTGGCCGCGGGAGTAAATGCCCATCCGTAATTGCTGCTGTCGTCCCCGCGAAAGCGGGGACCCATAAGCCGTGTACTCTCGATGGTCTACAGGGGTATGGGTCCCGGCTCTCGCCATAGCGCGTCGAAGACGCGCGTAAACGCGCTGTAGGCTCGGCCGGGACGACGATCGGCCGCTGCGAATAGGCCTTGACGCTCACCGCCGCCCGATGTCCCCATGGGTCAGGACACAATCCATTGGGAGGACATCGATGAAGTCCCGTCTAATCGGCCACGCGCCGCTGGGAGCGGCCGTCATCGCCGCAACCGTCGTTGCAGCATCCGCGCAGCCCGCGGCTGCGCAGACGACCACGCTGACCATGTCGAGCTGGGTTTCGCCAAGCCACCTGCTCACCAAGGACGTGCTCGCGGTCTGGGGTCAGCAGGTAGAGAAGGCGACCAACGGCCGCGTCAAGCTGCAGATGCTGCCCAAGCATCCGTCGGCGCCGCCCGGCACGTTCGACGCGGTCCGGGACGATCTCGTCGACGTCTCCTACGTGACCGCCAGCTACACGCCCGCCCGCCACGTGCTGCCGCTCGTCGCCGAGCTGCCGGGCGGCGGGGCCACCTCGGTGATCAATTCGGTGGCGTATTCGCGCATCCACTGGAAGTACCTGCAGCAGGTCGGCGAATATAAAGGTGTGAAGCTGCTCGGGGTGTTCACGCATGGACCGGGCCAGATGTTCAACACCAAGCGGCCGATCAACCGGGTCGAGGATCTTGCCGGCATGAAGATCCGCACCGGCGGCGGCATCGCCGAGGAAATGGCGCGCGCGCTCGGGGCATCGGCGTTCGTCAAGCCGGCCCCTGAGTCCTACGAGCTGCTCAGCTCCGGCGTCGCCGACGGCACGTTCTTCCCGCTCGAGTCGATCATCTCGTTCAAGCTCGACACCGTCATCAAGTACGCCACGCTGTTTCCCGGCGGCTTCTACAGCTCCTCGTTCGGCTTCTTCATGAACGAGGACAAGTGGAACAAGCTCTCCAAGCAGGATCAGGACGCCATCATATCGGTGTCCGGCGAACCGTTGGCGCGGCTTGCCGGCAAGGCTTGGGATGCCACCGATGCCGCCGCGCTCGAGCGCATGAAACAGGTCGGCATCCAGATCACCGAGGCTTCGCCCGAATTCATCAAGGCTGCCGAAGAGAAGGCCAAGGCGATCGACGACAAGTGGGTCAAGGACGCCACCGCTAAAGGGGTAGATGGCGCCAAGGTGCTGGCCGAGTTCCACGAAGAGGTCAAACGCGTGGCCGCCGGCCATTGAACCACCCGATGACGTCGCATAGGTCCGAGGCGGGCGTCTGGCTCGATCGCGCGCTGGGCGCCGCCGCGGCAATCCTTCTGTTCAGCCTGATGATGCTGACGACCGCGGATGTCATCGGCCGCTATATCTTCAACTGGCCGCTGCGCGGCGCCTTCGAGATCACCGAGTTGCTGCTGCTGACGCTGATCTTCGCCGGCCTGCCGCTCGCTTCGCGGGCCGATGAGCACGTGACCCTCGACTTCATCGACATGATCCTCAGCGCGAGGGGCCGCCTCCTCCTGCGCCGGATCGTCGATTTCATCTGCGGTCTCTTGTTTTTGGGGCTCGCATACCGGGTCTGGATCAAGGCCGACCGGATCGAGGGTTATGGCGACACCACGGAAGTGCTGCGCATACCGGTCGGTCCCTTCGTCTACTTCATGGCCGTCATGGTCGCGGTCACCGGCATCGTGCACCTGGTCAAGGTGATCTTCCCGCCGCCGCCACGCGGCGAGGTGCCGTTCGACCCGGACAAGCCTGCCACCACATGACCGAAGCACTGGTCGGCCTCGCCCTGATGATGGTGCTCGCGCTGCTGCGCATCCCGATCGCCATCTCGATGGGCGTCATCGGCTTCCTCGGCGTCGCCTATATGCGCGACTGGAATTTCGCGCCCGCCTTCGCGATGGTCGAGACCAAGGTCTACGAGACCGGCCGCAACTACACGCTCTCGGTGGTGCCGCTGTTCATCCTGATGGGCAATTTCGTCACGCGCGCGGGCATGTCGCAGCAGCTGTTCCGCGCCGCCTATACCTGCATCGGCCATCTGCGCGGCGGCCTCGCCATGGCGACGGTGTGCGCCTGCGCCGGCTTCGGTGCGATCTGCGGCTCGTCGATCGCGACCGCCGCGACCATGGCGAAAGTTGCCTATCCCGCGATGAGCGAGCTCGGCTACTCGGACCGCCTGTCCACTGGCGCGATCGCCGGCGGCGGCACGCTCGGCATTCTGATCCCTCCGTCCACCATCATGGTGATCTACGGCGTGCTGACCGAGACCAATATCGGCAAGCTGTTCGCGGCCGGCATTTTGCCTGGCATCCTGGCGACCTTCCTCTTGTGCCTCGCTGTGCAATGGATCGTCTGGACCGATCCGAAATCGGGGCCGCGCGGCGAGCGTTCGACCTGGCGCGAGCGGCTCGTGGCGCTCAGAGGCATCTGGGCGGTGGCGCTCTTGTTCATCGTGGTGATGGGCGGCATCTACGGCGGCGTGTTCACCGCGACCGAGGGCGCCGGGGTAGGGGCCTTCGGCGCGCTCTGCTTTGCGCTCGCGCGCCGCGTGCTCACCTGGCACACGCTGCTCGACGCGCTGGTCGAATCCGGGCGCACCACGGCGATGCTGTTCGCGATCCTTACCGGCGCGCTGATGTTTGCCGAGTTCGTCAACTACACGACGATGCCGGACGATCTAAAAAACCTGGTCACCGGCCTCAACCTGTCGCCGATCATGGTGGTGGCGGCGATCTGTGCGATCTACGTGGTGCTCGGCACCGCAATGGAAGAACTGTCGATGATCCTGTTGACGGTGCCGGTGTTCTTTCCGGTCATCGTGCACCTCGGCCTCGATCCGATCTGGTTCGGTATCCTGATCGTGGTGGTAGTCGAGATCGGGCTGATCAGCCCGCCGGTCGGCATGAATCTTTTCGTCATCAACGCGCTGTTGCCGCAGGTGCCGACCCGCATTGTTTTTCACGGCGTGCTGCCGTTCATGGTGGCGGACGTGGTGCGGCTGTTCATTCTCGTCGCCTTCCCCGTCATCTCGCTGTGGCTGCCGAGCCACATGCGCTGAGCGGTAACCGGCGGGGGGCGTTCAGGCCAAACGTCGTCATCCGAGCAGAGGGGTGCGCCTGTCCGTACGCGAGCAAACACGCGCAATACCGAGCAAAGCCGATGCGATGATGCCGAACGGCCACAGGGGCAGTTTGTGCGCCCCGGAATTGTCGCAATTCGGCAACATTGTGATACAAAAGCATCAGTTCACATAAATGTAACAGCTGGGGGCCCGTCTCAAGCGGCGCAGGAGTCGCGCCGTAATAGGTTCCCGTTTGGGGCGGAGACGACTTGATGACCAATGTCGGCCATGCCGCCACCGCCGAACTGGTGAGCGCCAGCGGGGCCCCTGCCCCAGGCGGGATGCGTCGGCTTCTGGGCTTTGCCGCGGTTGCCCTCGCGCTCCTCTCGGCGCTGCTGACATTTCTCGTGCTCGGGGGGCTTACCCCGATCAACCCCACGAACGAAGTCGTGCGCACGCTCCTGCTTTTCAACGCGGGCGCGGTATTCCTGCTCGTCCTCGTCATCGGCCGCGAGGTGTGGGGAGTCGTGCAGGCGCGCCGGCGCGGCCGCGCGGCGTCGCGGCTGCACGTGCGGATCGTCGCCTTGTTCGCGCTGATCGCGGCGGTGCCCGCGGTTCTGGTGGCGGTGGTGGCAAGCGTGACGCTCGATCGCGGGCTCGATCGTCTGTTCTCGCAACAGACGCAATCGATGATCGAGAACTCGCTGGTGGTCGCCGATGCCTATGTGCGCGAGCACGCCCAGTTTGTGCAGGCCGACGCCATTGCCATTGCCATCGAACTGTGGCGGCAAAAACCTTTGTTCGACCAGTCGCGCGAGCAGTTTCATCAATTCCTGGCGGCCCAGGCGGCGATCCGTGGACTGCCGGCGGTCATGCTGCTCGACAAGAATCTCAACGTGGTCGATCGGGTCGAGGCTCCGCTCGACCGGGACTTCGTCAAGCCGTCGCCCGAGATGCTCGCCGATATCAATGACACTGAGCCGCGGGTCGCGATGTTCCTGGAGTCCAGTTACGTCGCCGCCGTCATCAAACTGCGCGGCTACGACGACACTTACCTCTATATCGCGCGGCTGCTCGACCCGCGGGTGCTGGCGCAATTGCGCGCGACCCAGGCCGCCGTCGCCCAGTATGACGATGTCGCTTCGCGCCGGGTTGGCATCCAGATTGCGTTCGCGTTGATGTACACGGTGATCGCGCTCAGCGTGCTGCTCTCTGCGGTTTGGATTGCACTGAATTTCGCGAACACCCTCGTCGCGCCGATCCGGCGCCTGATCGGCGCGGCGCAGATCGTTTCCACCGGCAATCTCTACGTTCAGGTGCCGACGCGGCGCGCGGAGGGCGACCTCGCCCAGCTCGGCGAGACCTTCAACAAGATGACCGGGGAGCTGCGCACCCAGCGCGACGATCTCGTGCGCGCCCGCGATCTGATCGACAGCCGTCGCCGGTTCACCGAGGCGGTGCTCGCGGGCGCCAGCGCCGGAGTCATCGGCGTCGACGCCGAGAACTGCATCAGCATGTTGAACCGATCGGCCGAGCAGTTGATCGGGCGCCCCGAGACCGAGGCGCTCGGGCGACCGCTGGCCGAAATCGTCCCGGAAGTCGGCGACATTTTCACGGCGGCACGCGCCGGCTCACAGCGCCTGGTGCAGGGGCAGGTGACGCTCAACCGCAGCGGCCGCGAGCGCAACGTCTCGGTGCGGGTGACGAGCGAGCAATCAGGCGCCGCCGAGCACGGCTACGTGGTTACGCTCGACGACATCACCGATCTCGTCGCCGCACAACGCACCTCGGCTTGGGCCGACGTCGCACGCCGTATCGCGCACGAGATCAAGAACCCGCTTACCCCCATTCAGCTCTCGGCCGAACGGCTGCGGCGCAAATACGCGACCATGATCAAGGAGGACGGGGGCATCTTCCAGCAATGCACCGACACCATCGTGCGCCAGGTCGACGACATCAAGCGCATGGTCGACGAATTCTCGCGCTTTGCCCGCATGCCCAAGCCGGTCATGGCGGCGGAGGACGTGGCCGACACGGTGCGGCAGGTCGTGTTTCTTCAGCGCGTCGCCAATGCCGATATCGACATCGACGTCGAGATCGCGGAGGACCCGATGCCGGCGCAATTCGATCGCCGGCTCATTTCGCAGGGCCTCACCAACATCATCAAGAACGCGACCGAAGCCATTGCCGCCGTTGCGCCTTCCGAACTCGGCCGCGGCCGCATCCGCGTCTGGGCGGGACGCGAGGGCGACGAGGTCATCATCGACGTGATCGATAACGGAATAGGCCTGCCCAAGGAGAACCGCAGCCGCCTGCTCGAGCCTTACGTCACGACGCGCGAGAAGGGCACCGGCCTCGGCCTCGCGATCGTCGGACGCATTCTCGAGGACCACGGCGGCCGCATCGAGCTCGGCGACGCCGCCGACAAGATCCCCGGTCAACGCGGAGCGTGGATGCGCCTGCGCTTTGCCGCACAGGCCGCGGGATCCAACGAAGCCCAGCCTGCGCGGCAAGTGCAGGCCCCGCAACTCGCAACGAACGCGTGAAAACCATGCCCGATGACATTCTCATAGTCGACGACGAAGCGGACATCCGCGAGCTGGTTTCCGGCATCCTGCAGGACGAAGGCTACATCACGCGCTCGGCGCGTGACAGCGACGACGCGCTGGCGCACGTGGCGAGCAGAAGGCCCAACCTGGTCTATCTCGATATCTGGCTGCAGGGCAGCCGGCTCGACGGGCTGCAATTGCTCGATGCCATGAAAGCGCAGCATCCGGAGCTGCCGGTGGTGATGATTTCGGGTCACGGCAATATCGAAACTGCGGTCGCCGCGATCAAACAGGGCGCCTACGATTTCATCGAGAAGCCGTTCAAGGCGGACCGGCTGGTGCTGGTCACGCAGCGCGCGCTCGAGACCTCGCGGCTCAAGCGCGAGGTCAAGGCGCTCAAGCAGCTGGCGCCGTCGACCTTGGTCGGCAAGTCGTCGTCGATGAATCAATTGCGGCAAACCGTCGAGAAAATCTCCCCGACCAACAGCCGCATTCTCATCGTCGGCCCGGCCGGCGCCGGCAAGGAGCTCACCGCGCGCGCCGTCCATGCCCATTCCGCGCGCGTCAACGGACCGTTCATCGTGATCAACGCGGCGGCAATGATGCCGGAGCGGATGGAGCTCGAGCTGTTCGGCGTCGAGCAGGTCACAAACGGGCAAGGCCGCAAGGTCGGCGCGCTGGAAGAGGCGCACGGCGGCACGCTGTTCATCGACGAGATCGCCGACATGCCGCGCGAGACTCAGAACAAGATCTTACGGGTTCTGGTTGAGCAGTCGTTCCAGCGCGTGGGCGGCACCAACAAGGTGCAGGTCGACGTGCGCATCATCTCTTCCACCGGCCGCAACATCGAGGCGGAGATCGCTGCCGGCAAGTTCCGCGAGGATCTTTATCACCGGCTTTCCGTGGTGCCGATCCGGGTGCCGCCGCTCGCCGAGCGGCGCGACGACATTCCGCTGCTCATCGAATATTTCATGGAGCAGATCTCGCTCGCGACCGGGTTGCCGCGCCGCCTCATCGGCGAGGACGCCATGGCCGTGCTGCAGTCGCACGACTGGCCCGGCAATGTGCGCCAGCTGCGCAACAACGTGGAGCGCTTGATGATCCTCGCCGGCGGCGAGCCGGAGGCGGTGATCAACGCCGACATGCTGCCGCCGGACGTGGGTTCCATGGTGCCCTCGATGCCAGGCGGCGACGGCGGCGAGCACCTGATGGGAATGCCGCTGCGCGACGCGCGCGAGGTGTTCGAAAAGGAATATCTCGTCGCGCAGATCAGCCGGTTCGGCGGCAACATTTCGCGCACCGCCGAATTCGTCGGCATGGAGCGCTCGGCGCTGCACCGCAAGCTCAAGGCGCTCGGCATCGACTGACCTACTTTCCAAATGACAGGTCTCGCTCGGCCTCATGCTGAGGAGCGCACGAAGTGCGCGTCTCGAAGCATGAGGCGGCCCCCATCCTTCGAGCCGCTCCCCCGGCTCTCGCTGCGCTCGGCCGGGGTCGCTCCTCAGGATGAGGGCGGAGAGAGCAGATCGACTTGACCGAACAGAGCCGATGTCGCGCATCGCATACGTGAACGGCCGCTACCTGCCTTGGCGCGCAGCAGGCGTCAACGTCGAGGATCGCGGCTATCAGTTCGCCGACGGCGTCTATGAAGTCTGCGAGGTGAGGGGGGGCCGCGTCATCGATGCACGGCGTCATCTGGCGCGCCTGCGCCGCTCGCTCGACGAGCTGCGCATCGACATGCCGATGTCGGAAGCAGCGCTCACGATCGTCATGCGCGAATGCATTCGCCGCAACCGCGTGGACAACGGCATCGTCTACCTGCAGATCACGCGCGGCGTCGCGCGCCGCGACCATGCCTTCCCGCCGCCGAATACGCGTCCCAGCGTGGTGGTGACCGCCCGCAATCTCGATGCCGCCGGCAATGAGCGCACGGCCGGCGACGGCGTTGCCGTCATTACCGTGCCGGAGAACCGCTGGGAGCGGGTCGACATCAAATCGATTTCCTTGCTGCCCAATGTTCTGGCCAAGCAGGCGGCGCGCGAACGCGGCGCGAAGGAAGCGTGGTTCGTGGACCGTCACGGTCACGTCACCGAAGGCTCGTCGAGCAATGCCTGGATCGTGACCAAGGCAGGCAAGGTGGTGACCCGGCCGGCGGACAATGGGATTCTCCGCGGCATCACCCGCAGCGTGCTTCTCGAGGTCATCAAGGCCCAGGGGCTGGAGCTCGAGGAGCGGTCGTTCGCGGTCGAGGAGGCGTACGACGCGCGCGAGGCGTTCCTGACCTCGGCGAGCCAAATCGTCATGCCGGTGGTGCGCCTCGACGACCGCCCCATTGCCAATGGGGCGCCCGGATCCGTCGCAACGGCGCTGCGGGCGCAATTCCATCGCTATGCGGAATGGAGCTAATGCCGCCAACCCGAAGTTCGCATTCGCGGCTGCCGCAAGGGTGCGCGAACTTCGAAATCGGGACGATTTTACCGAATGCAGGCGGGGCCGAGCCCCAACTTGTGCTTGCGCGGCCCGCCCGCGTGCCTTGTAATGGGCGAGCCCGGGGTGCTGACGAGGCGAAAGGCTGGAAAACAGGCGCGGCGACCCGGCAATAAGTCTCGCGGCAAGGGGCGCGCGAGCGATAAAATGGAACAACGACGATGGCGGCCGACCGCTCGCAAAATCTACAAGACACCTTCCTCAATCACGTCCGCAAGAACAAAACCCCGCTCACGATCTTTCTGGTCAACGGGGTGAAGCTGCAAGGGGTGGTGACCTGGTTCGATAATTTCTGCGTGCTGCTGCGGCGCGACGGACACTCCCAGCTGGTCTACAAACACGCGATTTCCACCGTCATGCCCGGCCACCCGATCCAGCTGTTCGAAGGCGCCGAGGAGCAGCAGGCGCCGGGAGACAAGGCCTGATTGGAACCGCGCCGGTTCGATAGGGATCGCGACCGACTGAGCCCGCGCGAAGGCTCCGAAACCGGACGCGCCGTCGTGCTCGAGCCGCGTTTGCGCGATCGCGCTTCGGCGCTGGACGTGCGCGCGACGCCAGCGCTGCGCTCGCCGGAAGCCAGGCTCGACGAAGCGGCCGGGCTCGCGCGCGCCATCGACCTCAATGTCGTGTCGGCGGGCATCGTGCCGCTCGGCGACATTCGTCCCGCCACTTTCATCGGCAAGGGCAAGGTCGACGAAATCGCCGGGCTCGTGAAAAGCGAGGAGGTTGGCATCGTGGTGATGGATTGCGCGCTCTCGCCGGTGCAGCAGCGCAATCTGGAGAAGGCCTGGAACGCCAAGGTGGTCGACCGCACCGGGCTCATTCTGGAAATTTTCGGCCGCCGCGCGCGCACCCGCGAAGGCGCGCTGCAGGTCGAGCTGGCGCATCTCACCTATCAGAAAAGCCGGCTGGTGCGCTCCTGGACGCATCTCGAGCGCCAGCGCGGCGGCTTCGGCTTCCTCGGCGGGCCGGGCGAGACCCAGATCGAATCCGACCGGCGGCTCATCGAAGAGCGCATCGCCCGCATCGAGGGCGAGCTTGAGCGGGTCAAGCGCACGCGCAAGCTCCATCGCTTGAGCCGTCAGCGCGTGCCGTATCCGGTGGTGGCGTTGGTCGGCTACACCAATGCCGGCAAATCCACGCTGTTCAACCGCATGACGCAGGCCTCGGTGCTGGCCGCGGACACGTTGTTTGCCACGCTTGACCCGACTTTGCGGGCGGTCGACCTGCTCAGCGGCCTGCGAATCATCCTGTCCGATACGGTCGGTTTCATCTCGGATCTGCCGACCATGCTGGTCGCGGCGTTCCGGGCCACGCTCGAAGAGGTCATCGAAGCCGACCTGATCCTGCACATTCGCGACGTGTCGCACGACGACGCGCAGGCGCAGTCGCAGGACGTGGAGCAGGTTCTCGACCAGCTCGGCGTCGCCGCGCAGGACGAGGGGCGGCTGATCGAGGTCTGGAACAAGATCGACCGGCTCGATGACGCGGCGCGCATGCGCAACCGCAACCTTGCCGATCGCCAGGCGCATCGTCCGGTCCTGGTATCGGCGCTGACCGGGGAGGGGACTGACCGCCTCGTGGTCGAGATCGAGGAGCGGCTGGCCGCGCGCCGGGTCACGCTCGATCTCGAGCTCGATGCCGCCGACGGTGCCGGGCTGAGCTGGCTCTATCGCCATACTGAAGTCATGCGCAAAACCGCGCGTGAGGACGGCCGCCTGGCGGTCATGGTCCGCGCCGATCCCGACAACGCGGAAAAGGCGCGCGCGAAGTTTTTGCGCACGGCCGATCGCGCGCACTGAGCCGGAAATGCCGCGGAACACGTTCAGCAATGCGTTGATTGCCCTCATCGCGCTCGGGTGCGCGTGCTGGCCGCATGGAACGCGCGCGCAAACGCTGAAGCTGCGTTACGGCCAGGCTTATTCGGCAGCGCGCAGCATCTTCTCGCTGCCGGTCGCGATCGCCGAGCGCGAAGGGTTTTTCGCGCGCGAGGGCCTCAAGGTCGAGGTGCTGCAGCCCATCCCCGGCGGCGCCGACCGTCAGATCGAGGCGCTGCACAACGACAGCGTCGATCTCACCCACGTGGCCACGCCATTCCTGATCCGCGCGGCGCTCGGCGGTTCCGATGCGGTGGCGGTCGCGGCCGAGTTCAGAAACCCGATCTACAGCGTCATTGCCAAGCCCGAGATCACGAGTTTTGCCGAGCTCAAGGGCAAGCTGGTGGGGCTCGCCGACGAATACGGCACGATCACGGTTTCAACGCGCAGGCTGATGGCGCTGCATGGGCTCAAGCGCGGGGAGTTCGGGGCGCGCATCATCGAAGGAACGTCGGGGCGATTGGCCTGCCTGCGGCGCGGCGATTGCGATGCCGTCGTGCTCGGGCAGCCGCAGGACCTGATCGCCCTCGATCAGGGTTATCGGCGACTCGGCGACAGCACCGAGGCGGTGCCGGAACTGCTCTACACCGTCACCGCTGCCCGGCGCTCGTGGGCCGAGGCCAACCAGGAAGCCGTGCGGCGCTACGTCCGCGCGCTTGCCGGCGCATTCAAATTCATCCGTGACGGCGCCAATCGCGACAGCGTCGTCCGCGTGGTCATGGAGAGCACGAACGCCTCGGAAAAAATTGCGCGGCAGACGCTGGCGCTGTTCTTCGAGCCGGAGCGCGGCGTTCTGCCCGAACGCGGCGAGATCGACCTTGCCGGCCTGGCGCAGGTAATCGCGATGCTGGGCGATACCGGCGCCATCAAACCGCCGCTGCCCGCGGCAGAGCAATTCGTGGACCTGCAGTACCTTCGCGCGGCCGGCGTGCAATGAATCGCCGCTCGTGCAACTGACCCGTCATGCCCGGCCTTGTGCCGGGCATCCACGTCTTGCTTTCTGATCTCGAAAAGACGTGGATGGCCGGGACAAGCCCGGCCATGACGGCGCGGATAAGTACAATCGAACTCCGTTGCTAATAAATCGGTCAAGCCCAGGCAGGAGCACATCGATTATGGGTCGTCAGCGCATATGAGAATGAGAAAGGCAAGCAGAGCGATATCGCGAGTTCAAGCCGACATCGGCGGGACGGGCCCGATCAAGGACCGCGGCGATCCTACCGGCTTGATCGTTCGCAACGGTTACCTCGTCGCGCAATGGGGCGAGCCGGCGCGGGTCGACATGACGCACAGCGTCACGAAAAGCTTTCTCTCGAGC
>Ga0306926_10001407_pt1 | contig 23850 bp, 12 predicted proteins | sample flu12Cox44000178_FD_203759 | JGI IMG/M metagenome (GOLD analysis project Ga0306926, IMG submission 203759) | Lab enrichment of tropical soil microbial communities from Luquillo Experimental Forest, Puerto Rico - flux8day.12C.oxic.44.000.178 (v2)... | ecosystem: Environmental > Terrestrial >...
GCCAAGTCCATCGGCAACGGCTTTTTCCAGAAGAACCGCTTTCCTGCTTACTGCTACGACAAGCTCGTCTGCGGTCTCATCGACTCACATCAGTTTGCTGGTGATCCCGACGCCCTCGCGATCCTCAGCCAGACGACTGACTTCGCCCTGCCTGAGCTGCCTCCGCACGCGGTCGATCGCGAACTGAGCTGGCGTTCCGGCAAAGAAGCCGACATCTCCTACAACTGGGACGAGTCCTACACGCTGCCCGAAAACCTTTTCCTCGCCTATCAGCGCGGCGCGGGCGACCGCTACAAGCAGCTCGCCGTTCGCTTCCTCGACGATAAGACCTACTTCGAGCCTCTCGCTGCCGGCAAAAACGTCTTTGCCGGCAAGCATGCCTACAGCTACGTCAACGCGCTCAACTCCGCCATGCAGGCGTATCTCACCCTTGGCAGCGCAATGCACTTGCGCGCCGCGCGGAACGCCTTCGAGACCCTGGTCACCACACAAAGCTTCGCCACCGGGGGCTGGGGACCTGACGAGCAGTTGCGCGGGCCTAACACCGGGGCACTCGCTGCCAGCCTCCTCGACCAGCACCAGAGCTTCGAAACGCCATGCGGAGCTTATGCGCATTTCAAGCTCACGCGCTCACTCCTCTGCGTTACTCGCGATGCCGGCTACGGCGACAGCATGGAGTGCGTCATGTACAACACTGTGCTCGGCGCCAAGCCTCTCAAGCCCGACGGCACTGCCTTCTATTACTCCGATTACAGTTATCAGGGACACAAAAGATACTCTCGGCACCGCTGGCCTTGCTGCTCAGGCACGCTTCCGCAAATCGCCGCCGACTATCACATCAGCGCGTACTTCCACAGTGCCCACGATCTCTACGTGAACCTTTACGTCCCATCGACGCTGGCCTGGCAGTTCCCCAACGCCCAGGGAAACCTGAGGCTGACGACTGATTATCCGTTTTCGGAGGTTTTGCAGCTTGATCTGATCACTGACCATCGAGACGAGTTTGGCATCCATCTGAGAATCCCCGGCTGGACGAACGAAGCATCAGTCTCGGTGAACGGCAAGCGCCAACCGCTGGAACTCAAGCCCGGAACCTTCGCCGGCCTTCACCGGCAATGGAAGACCGGCGACCGCATCAAACTCCATTTGCCCATGACCACCCGCCTCGAGGCCATCGACCCGCAGCATCCTGATATCGTCGCGCTGATGTACGGTCCGCTGGTGCTGTTCCCTCTGACGAATACGGCACCATCCGTCACGCGCCCACAACTCCTCGCCGCCAGGCGCGCCGCTCCGAAGAGCTGGCAAGTACAAACGGCAGCGGGTGCGCTCACGCTGATTCCCTTCACCGAAATCACCGACCAGGCTTATACAACCTACGTTCGTGTCAGCTAGGAGAAACGCACTGGCGACCGCTTACAGCGACTGGCCATTGACAACTGCCGTTCCAGTATCATGGGTTGCGCTAATCTTCACCGCGAAGTTGGCTCAGCCCGAAAGCAGGAAACGATGAACCTGAAATGTCGCAGGACTGCGGTTGTCCTTCTCGCGGTCCTCTTGTTGCCCACGATATTCGCCAACCTTTCATGCAATCGCAAGAACCCCGCCGAAGAGGGCATACCCCACAAAGACGACTATCAGTTGGCTTATACCTACGCGTACCCCATGATCGCAGCCTATAAGGCGATGTATCAGTTCAACATCGACAAATCCAACACGCAATACAAAGGTCCCTTCAACACGGTGCTCAGTTCGGCGAAGGTATTCACGCCGAAAGACACAGCCATCGTCACGCCCAATAGCGACACGCCGTACTCCATGCTGCAGGCCGATCTGCGCGCCGAGCCGGTCGTCTTTTGCGTGCCCGACATCGAGAAGAACCGCTATTACTCGGTGCAGCTCACCGACATGTACACCTTTAATTACGGATATGTCGGCTCACGTACAACCGACAATGTTGCTGGATGCTATATGGTCACGGGTCCGGGCTGGGTAGGCCCGACGCCGAAGGGCATCCTCAAAGTCTTCGCCTCCGAAACCCAATTCAGCCTGCTCCTCTATCGCACACAGTTGTACGGGCCTGACGACATCAACTACGTGAAGAAGATTCAGGCTGGTTACACGGTCGAGCCCTTGTCCTCGTATGCGCATACCCCGCCTCCGCCGCCGGCGCCGCCGATCAACTTTCCGCCGTTTACCGAGGACGCATTTAAGCAACAGTTTCCCGCGTTCCTGAACTTCCTGCTGCAGTTCTGTCCTGAAGTGCCCCAGGAAGCTGCCGTGCGCCTGCGCTTCAACACGATCGGCATTGGCGCGGGAGAGCCGTTTGACTACAACAAGCTCACCGACGTGCAGAAGCGCGAACTGGATCTCGCGATTAAGGATGGGTACGACGCCATCGTGAAGCAGCGCGACAACATTGGCAGAAACATCAACGGATGGATCGTGGGTTCAGCCTTCGGCGATCGCGATTTCTATCACGGAGACTTTCTGCTCCGCGCGGCGGCCGCGCTCGCCGGCGTTTATGGCAACGATGCCGATGAAGCCATGTATCCGATGACAAAGACCGACAGCATCGGCGAGCCGCTCGACGGCAGCAAGCACAACTACACGTTGACCTTTGGGGCCAATAATCTTCCTCCGGTGAATGCTTTCTGGTCGGTCACCATGTACGACGGGAAAACGCAGTTGCTGGTCGAGAACCCGATCAACCGCTACCTTATCAATTCACCGATGCTGTCGAACCTGAAGAAGAACGATGACGGGTCGATGACGATTTACATTCAGAAAGAGGCGCCCGCGGCCGATAAGAAATCAAATTGGCTTCCCGCGCCAAACAGCCCCATCTACCTGGTGATGCGCTTGTACTGGCCGCGCAAAGTTCCGCCACCGTCCATCTTGCCTCCGGGCGATGGAACCTGGCTGCCGCCGGGAGTGATCGTGACGCAGTAGACAGTTACGATTCACTCCTGCTCTTTTTCCGGTTGACACGAGCGTTGCCACCAGGACCAGCAGCAGCATGGCGATGAACAACCAGCCCGATGAGCGGTCGACCCACTGACCGAGGAAGATCGTGGCAACAACTACCGTCAGCGCGAATGCTCCGGCGACCAGCGGCAGACCCCATAGCAGTTCGCGCATGCGCCGCCAGGCTCGCTTCGCGGGCTTGGCTCCGGCGCGACCGTCGTAGCAAAGCGGCGCTGACTCGCTTTGGCATCCGTAAATCTCTTGGCCACATTTCGCGCATTTCGATCGAACACAGCGTCCGATCTTCTTTCGTTCGGCGATCCATGCCTCGATCAGCCCCACGAGATCCTGCGGCCAATTCCCTTCCGTGGTGAGAACGAATCCTTCGCCCAGTCGATCGAAGCCCAGCACGGCTCCGGCGCCCGGATCGGCGAACCTGATCTCCTACCGAGCTTCTTCAAGTCGGTCGCGAATTCCTGCCGTCATGGTGCGAATTCCTTTCACCCGCCATAGCATTCCCCAAAAGGCCCATTGGAAGCGCGATCCTTCCTTCGACGCGTCAGCACGAAGAATTTTCCCGCAACCCTTGGCTGCGCAGGCGCTCGAACTCCCAGCGCAGGTTGTCCGACTTGCTGACTTCGACGATGATGCTGGCGGCACGCCGCGCCAGCTCGGAGAAGCGCGTCTTCCACTCGTCGTGCTTGGCGTAAAGGCACAACGCGCCGGGAGGCGCAAGATAGTCTTCCGGACTGCCGAGCCCGACCAATGGCCCGATCGATTCGTTCAGCTCCGGCGCCCAATACTCCTCGACTGTAAGTCCGATCTTCTGATCGTCGCCCGCGACCGCGGCGTGAAAGCTCTTGGCCCAGCGTGGGTGCTGATCCTTCGCGCGCCCATAATGAAGAACTGTGACTCCTGGTTGAAGGCCCGAAGGTACAGAACTGGAGGACGCGCGTCTGCCGGAAAAACGTCTTCCAATGACGAAACATGTTGCGCCCTCGCCTAACGCAGCATGTAGATGGCGCCGCCCCAAAGCGCGAGCGCCAACGTTGTACTTTGCACAAATGTTGAAAACGATCTCGCCCTCTGCCAACCACGCGATGCCGATCAACACCACGACTGCGATCGCCAATACCTGGAACAGGCGGCCCAATCCACGAAACGGGAAGCGGGCCTAGCGTTCGCCGAAGACGCCGACAGTCCGGCGCGCAAAATGAGGACCAGCAACACCAGGGCTGCCGCCGACAGCCGCATCGGCACCCAGAAGAATCGCCGGAAAAACATCGCTGCCTTCGTTCTGTTCTGGACATGCAGCGTGACCGTTGTCGCGATTCCAGCGCTGACTTCCGGCAGCAGGATCAGCGCAGCGGCGGGCGGGCGATAGCCTTTGCTTCGGCCCGGCGGTAGGCCCAATCGAGGACAACCGCTCCTCCACCGAGGATGCCGACAAGAAGACCAGCAAGAGCAGCAGGTATTCGAAGACGTCCATCGAGCGCTACCTCGAGAATGCTGCTTATCGCCCAGCGAGATTTGCAGCAATATCCCCCGCAATCGGGACCATGAAGCGTTCGCCCTGGTATGCCTTGATCATGCAGATGATCCAAAGCACAAAGGTGAGCAGGCTCAGCATCGCAAGGAGCGCCACACCGCCGCCGAATCGGCCGAAATGACCGAAGCCATAGCCGCCGCCCCACCACCAGCCCAGTCCAAACATCATGGCGACGATGGCGCGGATGATGTGTAGGCCGCCAAAGGTCACGATCGACTGCGCAGCGTGAAAACGAACATACGGACGGCGATCGATCAGGTAGAAGATGATCCCTGTGAGCCATCCGAGTACATAGCTCAGCGTCGCCGCAGCGTTCTCTGACAAACCAGACGTCGCCGGCTGATAAGGCGGCGCGGCTGAACGATATCCCGGATTCGGCGGGGCGCCAACCTGCGGCTGTCCACACTTTTGGCAGAACTGCGCGGTTTCGGGAACCTCAGTGCCACACTTGGTGCAATGGGGCAAGTGTGCCTCCTATTTCGGTTGCAGGCATCATACGCCCCTCGGCGGCAGCAATTAGCAATTAGCGGCAGGTCGGCTACGCAATGTTGGCGACGACGGATCTGCGGTTTGTGGAACCGAGCGAAAATCGCACGGCGTACCCTCATCGCCCGCTGGCAGTGAAGGGGACGATCATGCCGCTCGCAACGGCGGAGCGGTGACGAGCTGTTAAACCAGTTTCATTTTTCACTGTAGAGTGCTACTTGACAAGCTGTCGCCCTGGCCGACACCACAGAGAGCCAAAGGCTGGTTGCAATTGCCAGCTACTCGCCGCTAATTCACAAGACGTTAATGCTAGGCTTATAGAGTCCGTTCTGTTGCTGCGGCGGTTGGTTGCGGCGCTGGGTTCGAATCATCGGGACAAGTTCGGGTAACCAGTGAGGGTTTATGGGAGACGTGCGCTGGGTGTTGTTGATCGCCAGCGAAGTAGGAGGCACCGAGTCGGTTTCAGACCGGGCGATGGAGCGCCTGTGCGAGGCGATTCAGGAAGAAGGATATCGCGTGATCCGCACCTCGACACCGGAAGACGGACTGGCGCTGGTGAAGTCGGACCCTTCGTTCAGCGCGATCCTGCTGGACTGGGACCTGCAGGAAAATGTGCAGTTCGATGAGCGTGCGGCGCTGCGCATCATCCGCGCGGTGCGGCGGCGCAACGGCAAGGTGCCGATCTTTCTCATCGCCGACCGCACCCTCGTGAGCGAGTTACCCATTGAAGTGATGAAGCAGGTGCATGAGTACATCCACCTGTTTGGCGACACTCCGGCATTCATTGCCAATCGCGTGGATTTTGCCGTGGTGCGATATCACGATCAGCTACTCCCGCCGTATTTTCGCGAACTGAAGAAGTACACCGACCAGGGAGCGTATTCGTGGGACGCGCCGGGACACATGGGTGGCGTGGCGTTTTTGAAGCATCCGGTGGGCACGGCGTTTCACCAGTTCTTCGGGGAAAACCTGCTGCGATCGGACCTGGGGATATCGACGGCAGAGCTAGGATCGTTGCTCGATCACATCGGGCCGCCGGCGGAGTCGGAGCGCAACGCGGCGCGCATCTTCGGAGCCGACTGGACCTTTTACGTTCTCAACGGATCGTCGACCTCGAACCAGATCGTGGGTCACGCAGTGATCGCGTGGGATGAGATGGTGCTGGTCGATTTGAACTGCCACAAGTCGATTTGTCATACCATCACGCTAACTGGCGCGCGTCCTGCTTATCTGAAGCCGACACGGAACGGTTACGGCATGATCGGGCTGGTTCCGCTGTGCCGATTCAAAGCGGAGAACATCAAGCAGTTGATCGAGCGAAGCCCATTTATAAAAGACGCTCCTTCGAAGCAGCCGGTGTATGCGGTGGTAACGAATTCGACGTATGACGGGTTCTGCTACGACGTTGAGGCCGTGGTGAAGGAGCTGGCGGAATCCGTCCCGCGTGTGCATTTCGATGAGGCATGGTATGCCTACGCGAAGTTTCATCCGCTCTATCGCGGGCGCTTCGGGATGGATGTGGCGAATGAGATGCCGAACCGTCCGCTGATTTTCGCGGTGCAGTCGACGCATAAGATGCTGGCGGCGTTTTCGATGGCGTCGATGATCCATGTCAAACTCAGCCCGCGCGCGCCGATGGAGTTCGACCAGTTTAACGAGTCGTTCATGATGCATGGGACAACTTCGCCGTTTTATCCGATGATTGCGTCGATCGACGTGGCGACCGCGATGATGGACGAGCCGGCGGGCCAGACGCTGATGACGGAGACGATTCAGGACGCCATCAACTTTCGCAAGGCGATGGCGTCGGTGGCCCACCGTCTGAAAGCGGCGGAGAACGGAGACAGCAGTGGATGGTTCTTCGGGATGTTCCAGCCTGACGCGGTGAAGGACCCGGCTAACGGCGAAGTATTTCGCTTTGAAGACGCACCCGACAGCCTCCTGTCGCAATTTGCCTCGTGCTGGGCGCTGAAGCCGGGCGAGGGGTGGCATGGCTTCAACGACATTGACATCGCCAATGATTATTGCCTGCTTGATCCGACCAAGGTCACGATTTTGACGCCGGGGATCGACCCCAAGGGCAAGATGGCGGACCAGGGCATTCCAGCGGCGATTCTTACAGCGTTTCTGGATTCGCGTCGAGTGGAGATCGCCCGCGCCGGCGACTACACAGTCCTGGCGCTGTTTTCCGTCGGAACCAGCAAGGGCAAGTGGGGCAGCCTGCTGGAGACGTTGTTCGAATTCAAACGGCTGTATGATCGCGGAGCCCCGCTGGCGGAGGCGATGCCGGATTTGGCGGCGAAGTTTCCAGATCGCTACGGGTTGATGACACTGCGTCAGTTGGGCGACGAAATGCACGCGGCGATGAAGGCGCTGAACTTGCCTGCGCTGCTGCAGGAGGCGTGCGATGTGGAGCCGGACTCTTGGCTGACTCCGGCGGAGACGTACCAGAAGGTGGTGCGCGATGGGACCGAGCGCGTGAAGCTGACGGAGATGGCGGGCCGCATCACGGCGGTCATGCTGGTGCCGTACCCGCCCGGGATTCCGATCCGTATGCCGGGCGAGCGGCTAGGTGATGCCAACAGTCCGACGATTCGATTTTTGCTGGCGCTGGAAGAGTTCAGCAAGAAGTTTCCGGGGTTCGAGCGCGAAGTGCACGGGATCGAAGTCGATCCCCTGGGAGACTTCTGGGTGCGCAGCGTGATCGAGGCTCCGCCGGGGACTGCCGGGCCGGCGAAGCCCAAGCCGAGAACGAGGCCGACGGCGAGGGTGAAGAGGAGGAGGTAGCAACTAGCCATTGGCAAACAGCAGCCAGCACCTAGCGGGCCGCTCCGGGCCATCATAAGACTGGGCTTTAGCCCTGAGGATGCTCGACTTCGCAAAAGATAGGATGAGGTCGCACAAACAAAGGGCACGGACGATTCCGTGCCCTCGTTTCTCTAGCGGGTTTGGGGGCCGAATTATGCTCCGCTAGAAGACTGCGCGTGCAACACGCGGAAGGTGCTGCCGCCGTTGGCCCAGACCAGGACCATTGCGTCCTGTCCTTGGGGAACGTTGGCAAGGGCCTTCTGCACGTCAGAAGCGGTCGGTGTCTGCTGACGGTTCACGCTCTGGATCACGTCGCCAGGCTGGAGTCCGGCATCGTCAGCCGGGCTTCCGGGTTGAACGCGCCGGATGACCGCACCCTTGACATCAGCCGGCGCCTGAATCTGCTCGCGCACGTCAGAAGTGAGATCGGCGATGCCGATTCCCCAATGCGGCTTGCCGTTGTCGGCGCTGGCGGAGAGCTCTTCCTTCTTGTCTTTCGAGCCGAGCTCTTCGAGAGTGACGGGAACGTTCATGCTCTTGCCGTCGCGAAGCACGTCGAGCCTGACCTTGGTTCCCGGACGCTTGGAGGTCACTTCGGCCTGGAGCTCTCCGGCGCCCGCAACGTTCTTGCCGTCGAGGCCGACGATGACGTCTCCGACTTTGAGGCCGGCGTTGGCACCTGGCGAGTCAGGCTGCACTTCGCTGATCACGGCTCCGTTGGCGTCCTTCAGGTCGAAGAACTTGGAGTTCTCGGGCGTCACGTCTGAGATGCTGACGCCGATGTAGGAGTGCTCAACTTTGCCGTAGCGCACGAGCGAGTCCATCACGGGCTGCACGATCTGCGTGGGGATGGCAAAGCCCATGCCGCTGAACGCGCCCGAGGGCGAGATCAGGAAAGTATTGATGCCGATGACTTCGCCGCGAGCGTTGACGAGCGGACCTCCGGAGTTGCCCTGGTTGATGGCCGCGTCGGTCTGGATGTACTGGCCGGGTTTGCGTGGGTCATCGTTGTAGGGGTTCGGACGGTTGAGCGCGCTGACGATGCCGCGCGTCACGGTGAAGCGGAATCCAAGAGGGTTGCCGAAGGCGAGGACGGTCTGTCCGGGGCGAAGCTCAGTCGAGTCGCCGAGCGGAACGTTGGGGAAATTGCTGCCTTCGATCTTGATAACGGCGAGGTCGGTGAGCGGATCCGTACCGATCACCTTCGCGGGAAAGATACGGCGGTCGCTCAGCGTGACCTTGACGTCAGTGGCACCTTCGACGACGTGGTTGTTGGTAATGATGTAGCCATCGGGCGAGATGATGACTCCGCTGCCGATACCATGCTGGAACTGGGGCTGAGGAGGCGTCATCTGACCGCGGCCACCGTTGCCGCCGAATCCGAACTGGCGCTCGAAGAACTGCTGCATGTCGTCAGGAAGACCTTCGGGCATGCCGTTCTGCTGCATCATCTTCTTCCGGTCGACCTTGGCGGTGACGGCGACGTTGACGATGGCCGGAGTCACGCGGGCGGCGACGGTTTCCATTGCCTTATCGAGCGAGAGCAGGGCCTCAACCTTGCTGTCGTCGAGCGGGGCGGTGTTGGAGTTGGCGGCGGCGCGCGCACCGGTCGGCTGAAGGAAATGATAGGCGCCCAGGCCCGCGATCATGGCGAAGGCCAGGACGGCGGCTGCGATGCGGCGCTGGGCGGACTGGGTGTACGTGCTGTTCATTTTTGGTTTCGGCTCCTGTTGCTGGTTCGTGTTGGTCGAATTTGTTCTCGGAACTAAACATTTAGTTGACGTGAAAGGTCCTGCTCTGGTGAGCAGGAAATTCAATTAAATCTGTTCGGCGACGCCTCCGGTGAGGGCGCTCTGCTGTGGGGCTGTGAGGTGAACGATGGTGACGCGCCAGAAGATGGGACCGTCGGGTCCGAACTGTTCGGTCTGGAAGAGGACGAGGACGGGAGTCGACGCTTGGGCAGCCGTTGTCCGCTCCGCGGCCTGAATTTCACGAAAACCGACGTCCCAGCGGCTCGCGCCGTTGGCTATAAAAGCTTGGCCGTCGTTCCGCGACTGGAGCGTGCCAGTAGACAGGACCACCCTTCGATTCCGCTCCGGGCAGGCTTCGCCACGGAGGACACGGAGTTTATTTTTCTTTGCGCCGTCCAGTCCGACCTGGAGTCTCGCTGACTTGTGAACCTTACTCACAATTAGCACAGCGGAGGCCTCCTTCGCTGTATAACTGAGGTTCACCGGCTGAAGCTGCGTGTCCGTTTCGTTCAACATCGCCGGTGGCATTGTTCCCGAGGCGGCGGTAAGCTGCGGCGGGTCCGATGAGAAGGCGACGAGGCGCGGGGCGTGCGCGACGCCATAGGCGGAAACGATTCCGACGAGGGACATGAGAGCGATGGCAGGCTTCCCGACGCCTCTCCCTTGCGGCTTGTCTTTCCTCAGGATTTCCGCGAGGCGCAGCTTTAGCTGCTGAACGTGACTGACAGCAGCCTGGGCCAACTGCACCCCGCGGCGCAGGAAACTTTTTTCGGCGAGACCGACAAGCGACTCGGCGTAAGCGTGCGGACTGAAGCTGGCAGCGAGAACGGCGTCGTCGCAGGCCATTTCTCGCTCCAGCGTAAGGCGCGACTCGATGAACCACACGGCCGGATGAAAGAAGAAGACGGCCTTGAGGACTTTCTGCGCGAGGTTGGAGAAGTCGTCCCAACGGCGGAGGTGCGCGAGTTCGTGTAACAAGATCGCGTTGAGCTCGGCGGGTGGAATTTCGGTCAGCGCCCAGGTCGGGAAGACCACCACGGGGCGGAAATATCCGATGGCCGCCGGAACGCGGACGGCGTCAGAGGTGCAGAGGGTGATCCGACGATGTTTTCGAGCCGCAGCAAGAATGGCGCGCGAGGTCGCGTCCAGCTGATCGAGGTCGACCGGAGTGCAGGTGGCGCGAAGACCGCGCAAGCGATAGAGGCCGTGGGCCAGGTGCAAAAGGCCGAGAGTCGCGCCGGCCATCCAGGCGACAAATAAATAAGTTGCGAAGGACTGCGGTAGGGTGATTGCTCTCGTTGTCCCTAACCTTTGAGCAGCGTGGGCACTCGCGACGTTCCCGACGAACGGAAGCACACCAATGGCCATGAGTGCAAGGAACCAAACGGCGAAGCGGGTTCCGGAGCCCCGGCGGCTGAACCAGCGCATGACAGCCCAGGCGAGCACGGCGATGGCCATGCCCGCGAGGAGGCTGTTGAGGATTCCGGCGGCGGCGAAGCGAGTGACAGCGTCGAGGTTCATAACGATTCCCGCTCCTTCAAGTATTGCTTTAAACGCTGCCATTCATCTTCGTTCAGGCCGGAGTCTTCCAAGATATTGAGTACGAGTAGTTCGTGGGAGTTCTGAAACAGGCGCTGCACTAGGTGCCGCACCTCGGAGCGGGTGGCTTCGGAGCGCTCGACTAGGGTCGCGTAAACGAAAGCGCGGCCATCTTTGGCGTGCGCGACGTAGCCCTTCTTTTCCAAAATACGGATGGTGGTCAGAACGGAGTTGTAGGCCAGCACCTTTTCGCCCGGAAGGCCGTCGAGAACCTGCTGGACGGTAGACGGCCCGCGCTGCCAGAGGACCTCCATGAGCCGGAGTTCAGCTTCGGTCAGAGTCGCCGATGGTTTCGGAGGCACGTCCTATTGGACGCGGGGCGGCGAAAAAGGTAACTAAGGAATTAGTTGGTGGGACGGAAAGGCAATAGAGCCGCCGATTTACACGATGAACAAAGGATTGGGACTAGAATCGCAACGGGTGACGAAGAGCTTGAAGACCAGTATCTTTGAGATTTTCAAGATTGGAGTGGGCCCGTCGAGCTCGCATACGGTGGGGCCGATGCGGGCGGCGAGGCGGTTTGCGGTGGACTTGAAGGAGCGGGGGTGGATTGATGATCCGCATGATTGCCAACCGACGGCAATTGTGGGCCACCCGGCGGCTGATCAAGAAAATGCCGGTCCCTCTACCCGGGCTGAAGCCCTCGGTCGGAATGACAAGCAGGAAGATCACGCCGACGGTAAAACGCTCCTTCGACTTGCACCGCTCGCCCAGGATCTCGGCTGCGGGCTCGAACGCCCGCGAAACGCCTCGACTTCGACTCCGCTCAGGATGACACCCAGCAAGGTGGCGCGGGTAAAGGTGGAGTTGTTTGGGTCGCTGGCGTTGACAGGGCATGGACACGGGACGGACCGCGCGGTGTTGCTGGGGCTGTCGGGCGAGGAGCCGGAGACAATCGCTCCGGCAACGATCGAGGAGAAGGTTGCGACGATTCGAGAGCGGCACGAGTTGCTGCTCCTGGGTCAGCTGGCGATTCCGTTCCATCAAGACGACGATCTGTTGTTCCTCAAAACGCAGACGCTGCCAGGACATTCGAATGGTATGCGGTTCACCGCGTTCGATGCGACCGGTGCCGCGTTGTATTCGGCCATCTTCTATTCCGTAGGCGGCGGGTTCATTCGGCGCGAGGGTGAAGAGTCGAGCAGGTCAGAGCTGGAAGAGCCTCCCTTCCCTTTTTCCAGTGCCGACCAATTGCTAGCGATCGGCGAACGCGAGAAGCTCGCGCTTTGGCAGATCGTGCTGGAGAACGAAAGCATGTGGCGCACGGAGGCAGAGATTCGCAGCGGCATCGCGGGGATCTGGGATGTGATGCGGGCGTGCGTGAGGCGTGGGCTGGAGACGGAAGGCGTGCTGCCCGGCGGCCTCAACGTGCGGCGCCGCGCGCCGCGGCTGGCGCGCAAGCTGAGCGAGCATGGTGACGATCCGCTGGCTCCGATGGATTGGGTGAATGTGTACGCGATGGCAGTAAATGAAGAGAATGCCGCTGGCGGACGCGTGGTGACCGCTCCGACGAATGGCGCCGCCGGGATCATTCCGGCGGTCGCGCACTATTACCAGCGGTTCATCGACGGTGCTTCGGAGGAAGGGCTGTTTCGTTATTTCTTGACTGCGGGGGCAATCGGCATCCTTTATAAGGAGAACGCGTCAATCTCGGGCGCGGAGGTGGGTTGCCAAGGGGAAGTAGGAGTAGCGTGTTCGATGGCCGCGGGCGGACTGGTGGCGGCGCAGGGCGGATCGAACCTGCAAGTGGAGTATGCCGCTGAGATCGGCATGGAACACAACCTGGGTATGACGTGCGATCCGATTGGCGGCCTGGTGCAGATTCCGTGTATCGAGCGGAATGCGATGGGATCGGTGAAGGCGATCAACGCCAGCCGCATCGCGATGCGCGAGACGGGCGAACATAAGGTGTCGCTCGACCAGGTGATCGCGACGATGTATCAGACGGGCCTGGATATGCAGTCGCGGTACAAAGAGACGTCGCTGGCAGGGTTGGCGCTGAATGTGATTGAGTGCTGAACGAAGACAGGTTGCCTGTGGTTAGTTGTCGGTTGTCAGTAAAGAGCCCGGGTGAGGCCGAAAAGCGCGGCGCGGACCTAGGGCACCCAGCTATTGGCTTTTAGTTCTTAGCCATGGTTGCAATGGCAACTTCTTTTCGACCGCCACAAAGAAAGATGGACATCAGCCGCGTGTCGCTTAACCTCTGTGTAACCCTTCGTTACAAAACGACACAGAACTCTCCAAGGTCAAATAGGAAAATTAAATGTCAGGGACTTTCGTGATGGAAAGAACTCACTTCAGTCGTCGTTGGGCGTTGCTCTACGCCTGTGTCCTTTTGTGTGTGATGGTAGCGGTACAGATCTCGGCCATGGCGCAGGCAGCACAACCGGCGAGTGCGATCGTCAAGGCGGTAGGTGAGATCAAGTCCGTGAGCGGAACCAACCTTCTGCTGGCGACGGACGGTGGGAAGAGCCAGAACGTTCTTTTGCCGGAGAATGTGCGGGTGGTGAGGATTGCTCCGGGCGAAACTGACTTGAAGAATGCGACGACGATCACAGTACAAGACCTGCAGAACGGGGATCGCGTGCTGGTGCAGGGCAAGGCAGCTGACGACGGTAAAGCAATGGTTGCGCTCCGCGTGGTGGTGATGAAGCAGTCCGACGTTGCGGCTAAGCAGCAGCAGGAGCGCGAAGATTGGCAGAAGCGCGGCATCGGCGGGCTGGTAAGCGCGGTCGATCCAGCGGCGGGAACGCTGACGATTTCTGTTACGTCGCTTGCGGGCAGCAAGAAGGTGTTGATCCAGACTACGAAAAAGACTGAGATCCGGCGCTATGCAGCCAACTCGGTCAAGTTCGACGATGCGAAGCCCAGCAAGCTGGGGGACATTCAACCGGGCGATCAGTTGCGCGCACGCGGGAACAAAAATGATGACGGTACGGAATTCACAGCAGAAGAGATTGTCAGCGGATCGTTCCGCAACATCGCGGGAACGGTGGCGGCGGCGAATATAGCGGACCATACTTTGACCGTGATGGATTTAGTAACGAAGAAGCCGGTGGTGATCAGGGTGACCCCGGATTCGCAGCTACGCAAGCTCCCGCAAATGATGGCACAGAGAATTGCCATGCGACTGAAGGGTCAGTCTCCGCCGGGTGCTCCGGGTGCGGGAGCGGCGCCTGCGAATGCAGCGGCTACCTCGGGCCCGGTGCAAGGTGCTTCGGCACAGGGCGGTGGTGGCCCGTCTGGAGGTGGTGGATTCGGTGGCGGAGCGGGAGCACGGCCCGGCGGCGGAGGCGATTTGCAGCAGATGCTGCTTCGTCTGCCGGCGGTTACCGTCTCGGACTTTCAGAAGGGTGATGCGGTGATCCTGGTGTCGACGCAAGGCAACGATGCAGAGGTCACAGCCATCACGCTAGTTGGCGGCGTGGAGCCGATTCTCACGGCTGCTCCGGCGGGCGGACAGGCGATGGTGCTTTCGCCGTGGAGTTTGAGTGGGCCGTCGGAAGCGCAGTAAAGCAGTGGCTAGTAGTTGAGTCGTGAGTTGTCAGTTGTCAGCGAACCGCAGATCCGTTCGACTCCGAGGGCGTTCGTTTTCGCCGTCCTCGCTCAGGATGACACTCGTAAGACAGGAATGTTGATGAAATCTTTTTCGTACCCGGGATTTTTCCGGGTTGCAATTTTGTCGCTAATCGTTGTGATTTCGGCGGCCGCATCGTCGCTCGCGCAGGCAACGCCGGGGTCGATGCATGGCACGGTGACGGACCCTTCGGGCGCGGCGGTGACCAAGGCGGATGTGCAGATCACTGGTCCGGACCGCAAGGTCCTCAACACCACCACGAACAATACCGGCGGCTACGAAGTGAAAGGATTGGCCGCCGGCAAATACGGCATCAAGGTCACGGCCAAGGGATTTCAAGTGTACGAAGTCGATGGCATTGATGTCGGGCCGGGACAGTCGCAAAAGATGGATGTATCGCTGGCGATTGAGACCCAGCAGGAAAACGTCAATGTCTCGGAGAACGCAATCGGGCTGGACACGTCCGCGGAGAGCAACATTACACAGATGGTGCTGACGGGCAAGGACCTGGATGCACTGTCGGACGATCCGGATGAGCTGGCTGACGATCTGCAGGCGCTGGCGGGGCCGTCGGCGGGGCCGAACGGCGGGCAGATTTACATCGATGGATTCACCGGCGGCCAGCTTCCGCCGAAGTCGTCGATTCGCGAGATTCGCATTAATCAGAACCCGTTTTCGGCGGAGTACGACAAGCTCGGGTATGGGCGCATCGAGATTTTCACCAAACCCGGGACTGACCAATACCACGGTCAGATTTCGGTGCTAGGTAATTCTTCGTACTTCAACTCGACAAGCCCGTTCGCGACCAGCAATCCGTCTTACGACACCACGCAATATACGGCGAATTTTGGGGGACCAGTCGGGAAGAAAGCGTCATTCTTTGTCAACTTCGAGCGCCGGAACATCGGCGACAACGCGATCGTGAACGCGTTCGTTATCGACCCGACGACATTCGTAGAGACGCCCTTCAACACGTCGGTACCGATTCCGCAGGAGCGTACGGTGGTCAGCCCGCGAATGGATTTCCAGCTCACCCCGAACAATACCCTGAGTGTGCGGTACCAGTACTGGCTGAACGATCAAACCAACCAGGGTGTGGGGCAGTTCTCGTTGCCATCGCAGGCCTATGGCGTGAACCACACACAACAGACGTTGCAACTTAGCGACACGCAACTGTTTGGGCCGAAAGTGGTCAACGAGACGCGATTTGAATATCAGCGCGACCGTGACAACATGACACCCGCCGCTACCGATGTGACCCTGAACGTGCAAGGCGCGTTCGTGGGAGGCAGCAACACGCAGCAGTTCAGTCTGGACAAGCAGGATTATTACGAGGCGCAGAACTATACCTCGGTGCTGGCGGGCAAGCACATGTTGAAGTTCGGCGCTCGCCTGCGCGCGCTGCGCGATTCCAGTTATGCCGACCCCAACTTCAATGGAACGTTCACGTTCAATTCGCTGTCAGCGTACCAGATTACGGAGCAAGGCATCGCGAGCGGATGGACTCCGGCGCAGATTCGCGCGGCAGGAGGCGGAGCGGGACAGTTCTCGATTACCTATGGAACGCCGGCGGTGATTGTCACCTACTATGACGTTGGGCTGTATGTGTCAGACGACTACAAGTGGAAGCGGAATTTCACAATCAGCTACGGGTTGCGGTTCGAGACACAGACGGACATTCACGACAACGGCGACCTGGCGCCGCGCCTGTCGTTCGCCTGGGGCCTGGGGAAAGGGACCACTCCGAAAACCGTGTTGCGAGCGGGTTGGGGCATGTTCTATGACCGCTTCCAGGAGCAGTACGTCTTGCAGGCAGAGCAGCTGAACGGCACCAACCAGCAGCAGTACATCGTGGACCAGCCGAACTTCTATCCCATTGTGCCACCTCAGGGCAGTCCGTTACTCAATACGGCCAGGACGTTTCCGACGTCGTACCAGCTGGCTCCGAATCTGCGGGCGGCGTACACGATGCAGACTGCCGTCAGCGTAGAACGGCAGATCACGAAGAATGCGAACATCGCGATCACCTATTTGAACTCGCGGGGCGTGCATCAGTTCCTGACACGCAACATCAATGCGCCACTTCCCGGCACGTACAACCCAAGTGATCCGACGAGCGGGATTCGGCCATTCGGAGACGCTGCGGGCAACATGTATCAGTACGAGTCGGGTGGCGAGTATGAGCAGAACCAGCTCATCGTGAACGCGAATGTGCGCGTGGGATCGAAGGTGTCGCTGTTCGGGTGGTACACGCTGAACAACGTCAAGGCCAACACTAACGGGCCGAACACCTTTCCCAATAACCAGTACGACCTGGCGGAAAACTACGGGCCCACCATGTACGACATACGCAATCGTGCGTTTATTGGTGGAACGGTGGCATTGCCTCGAGGCTTCCGGCTGAATCCTTTTTTGGTGATAACCTCGGGAATTCCCTTCAACATCACCCTGGGACAGGACTATAACGGCGACTCGATTTTCAATGACCGTCCGACATTCGCGACGCCGGGACTGCCGGCGCAGGACTTAGTGGTCACCAAGTGGTGTACGTTCAACCTGACGCCATTGCCGGGACAGACAGTGATTCCTCCTTATTATGGGATGGGCCCGGGACGGTTTTCGCTGAACCTGCGGCTGAGCAAGACAATCGGGTTTGGTCCAGAAACCAAGAGCGGTAACCTGGCGGCCGGCGGCGGCATGGGCGGACCCGGGGGTGGAGGTGCCGGGGGTGGCGGTGGCGGCGGGCGTGGAGGGGGACCTGGAGGCCCAGGAATGGGTGGTCGCGGCGGATTCGGCGGCATGGGCGGACCCATCGGCCTGGGCAGCGCGACGAGCCGGCGCTATAGCCTGACCTTCAGCATCAATGCAAGGAACGTGTTCAACAACATCAATTTCGCTCCGCTCGTGGGCAATCTTAGTTCTCCGCTCTTTGGCGAGCCCAATGCGATCGCAGGCGGGCCGTACGGAACGGCGTCGGCACCACGGAAACTCGAATTGGGGGCGACGTTTACGTTCTAGCTGTTGCTCTTGGCTTTTAAGTTCGGCAGTCGAACGCGTCGCGGTATTTTTGGGGTTGTCGGCGCTTCGAGTACCGTTCTGACCCGAAGTGACTCTCAAAACGCTAGTCCCAAATGGCATGCCCAGCGGCTTTTGGGGTTGCCCAAACCGGGAGTCCGCTTATAGACTCCTCCTGCTAAGTATCCAGTTCAGGGGCCGTTCCATTCGAGGACGAATCGCAGTCTGCGACCTGGTACGGCCTAGTGTGCTTCACGCGCTCCGTCAAGCTTCGACGGATGCTCTCCGCCTGAGCAGTACGTCTCGGTCAGTTCGATTCGCTGAGTATGATGCGGGGGTTGGTGATGAGGGTGTTTTTGGCCGCAGCTGTGCTGCACGGCCTGATGTTCTTCCCTCTCGCAGCACAGGACCAGCCGGAAGTGCTCACCGTCGATCAGGCGGTGCAGATCGCGCTCGCCAACAATCGCGTACTGAAGATCACTTCGCTCGAACTGGACGCGGAAAAGCAGGGCTACGCGGCCTTCAAGACACGGCGGTATCCATCCTTCAATACCTATGTATTCGGGTCGCAAGTGCTGGCGCCATTCAGTTTTACGGTCCAAGCGGGACAGTTCGGCACATTTCCAATCATTGGACCGATACCCGCCAATAACACGCCGATCACTACCGGGCAGGTATTCACCGCGTACGTGGTGGGCAGCGCAGCGCAGCCTCTGCTGACGCTCTACAAGATCAATACGGCACTGGCGGGGAAGGGCTTGTCCGTCGATGTGGCGGCGCAACAGCTCGTGGGAAAGCGGCAGAGCGTGGTTGCGGATGTGCGGCAAACCTATTACACCGCGCTGGAGTGTGAAGACGCGATTGAGGCTACAGAGGCGAGTATCAAACAGTCCGAAGAGCTGGAACGTATTTCAACCGAGTATGTGGCGGAGCATGTGGTGCTGAAGTCGGAGCTGCTGGAAGTCCAAACCAAGCTTGCGCAGGAGCGGCTCTCGCTACTCAAGTTAGAGGACAAGCTGGCGACGGCGCAGGATCAGCTCAACAACCTGATGGGACGCGATATCCATACCCCGTTCCGCATGGCCCCTGCGGCGGTACTTTCGGCGGCGGAAGACAACTTGCCGTTGGCAGAGTCAACTGCGTTAGCCCAAAACTCGGACATCAAGGAATCTGAGATCACCATCAAGCAAGCCGAGAACATGGTGAAACAGACTAAGGCGAAGTATTTGCCTGACATCGATCTTTCGGTTCACTACCTCTCGCCCTTTGGGGTGAACTTCGTTCCGACGAATGTGGCCGGGCTGGGAATTGAGTTCAATTGGGAGCCGTTTGACTGGAACCGGCGCAAGCACGAAGTCGACGAGAAGACCATCAAGGTCGAGGAGAGCAAGGTCAATCTCGACGAGACGAAGGCACAGGTACTGCTCAACGTTGACCGCGAGTATCGTGCGGTGCACGAGGCTCAGGCTGCGGTGGCGGCGGCGGAGGTGTACCGCACGTCCACCCGTGAGAAGCTGCGGGAGGTGACGGAAATGTATGGCCAGAAGACGAAGTTGTTGCACGATGTCTTGGAACAGCAGGCCAGCGTGGAGAAGGCCAACTCGGATTACAGCGAGGCGGTGGCGTCGTTCTGGTCGGCCAAGGCAAAACTCGAGAAGGCGATGGGCGAAGAATGAGCGCGATGTCGAGCGGAAGGGAGCAGAGGATGAGCGGGGCCGCCACGCTGCTGGGATTGGCAGGATTGCTGGCGGCGTCGGGCTGCCGACAGCAAGCTGCAATCGAGCATTCGCCCACACCAGTGCGGACGGCACTGGTGCAGATGATCGATGCCGGCACGAATAACACATACTCTGCCAATATCCAGCCTTATCAGCAGGTGGACCTGTCGTTCAAATCGAGCGGCTACCTTGCCAGCATCAAGCAGGTGAAAGACGCCGATGGGCACATTCGCAACATCGATCAGGGCGACTACGTGAAAAAAGGCACGGTACTGGCGGTCGTCGAGGAGGATGATTTCAAGCAGAAGCTGGATCAGGCCAATGCGTCGCTGGCGCGCTCCCAGGCTGAGCATGAGCGGGCCGTGCTGTCGTTCGGACGCATTTCGAAGCTTTATGCAGCGGGCGCAGCAACGAAACCGGACTACGACGATACCAATGCACAGGTTGAGTCCACCGCGGCTGCCGTGGCCAATTCTCAAGCACAAGTGGCGGAGGCGAAAATTGCGCTGGGATACTGCCAGCTCACTGCTCCATTTGATTCGTGGGTATTGAAACGAAACGTCGATGTTGGAACTCTAGTTGGACCCGCTACCAACGGCTTTACGCTGGCGGACACACGGTCGGTCAAAGCGGTGTTCGGAGTTCCCGATATAGCCATGGAACACGTGAAAGCGGGCAGCCCGCAGAGAGTGACAACGGAGGCTTTGCCGGGGTATTTTTCAGGGCACATTACGTCGATCTCGGCCGCGGCGGACCCGAAGAGCCGCGTGTACTCCGTCGAGGTGAGGATTGACAACCCGGAAAATAAACTGAAGTCGGGGATGATTGCTTCAATTACGCTCGGCGGCGGGCATCCGAATGAAAAAGCATTGGTGGTGCCCATTTCGGCCGTCATCCACAGTCCAGATGTGAGGAACGGATTTGCGGTCTATGTCACGGATGAGCCGGGCGAGACGACAAAAGTCCACGCCCAGGACGTAACCTTGGGCGACACTTACGGCAACAACATCGCCGTGCTAAGCGGGCTTAATGCTAACCAACGGGTAATCACGTCGGGAACGAACGACATTAAGCCGGGATGGCCGGTGAGGGTAATTCCGTAGGTAGCGGCTAACGGTTCGTGGCTCGTGGCTAGTAAATGCAGTATTTCGACTCGCTGCGCGAAGCGCGCCGCTCGGGATGACAAGTCGGTAGGAACATGGCGCATGTGCACAAATCGGATGCGGAGCTGATCGCGACAGACCGCCACAATGTGGCCAGGTACTTTACTGAGCACCGCCAGGTCGGGCTGATCCTGTTGCTGGCGACGTTCGTATGGGGATTCTTCGGCTACCACAACATGCCCAAGCGGAAGGATCCGGACATTCCTGTGCGCGTGGCATCAGTGCAGTGCAGTTGGCCGGGTGCCACCGCCGAGCAGGTTGAGCAACTGATCACTAGACCCATCGAGCAGACCGTCGCAATGAATTCCACACTCAAGCCGCCGAGCCCGTCAGACTTCGGTATCCGTTCGCTGAGTTTTCCAGGGCTGTCCGTTGTCTACATACAGTTGGACGACGGCGTGAAGGACAAGGAAAAGCAGTTTGCCGACATCAACCTGAAATTAAACCAGCTGAACCTACCCCTGGGCGCTGGCCCAATTCAGTTCAACAGCAACTTTGGCGATACTGCGGCGCTGATGTTGACCGTGGCGAGTCCGATGGTGGGTCCGACGGAAGTTGCGTTGCGTGCGATCACGATCCGCAAGGCGATCGAAAGGACGCGCGCGGAGTTGCCGAAAAACGCTCCCCAGCCGCGCGTCAGCGTAATCTATGCGTTTCCGCTTTCGGTTGCACCCGCACCCGTGCGCAGCACTTTTGAGGCGATTGCGACGATCGCCAGCCACAACGAAACGCTGACCGATTTGCATTTCTTTGAGGGTCCTGGTTACGTAGGGCTGGACGCCAGCACCAAGCTTGACGACGAGACGATACGGCAACGCGGTGAACAGCTGATCCAATCCAACTTGCACCGCTCCGAGTTGCATCCTGATGCATGGCGCCCGGCAATTATTCGCAATCCCGCCGATACCGAAGCAGGACTAGAGCAGGTGGCCGGTCCCAAGTACTCTTACCACGATCTGGATAACTACACCGACCTGATGCAACGGACGTTGCAAGGTGTACCGCAGACGTCGCGCGTCCAGCGCTCGGCGGTGTTGCCAGAGACGATCTACCTGGATTATTCGCAGGAGCGGCTGGCGCAGTACGGATACGATCCGTCGAAGCTGAAGGACATACTGGGCGCGCAGAACATCACACTGCCTGCAGGATCCCTTGACGTCGGAACGAAAGACCTGGTGGTGAATCCGTCAGGCCTGTTTCCGGATGCCCAGGCGATCGGCAACGTGATTATCGGCAAGTCAGCGTCAAACAGCCCGGTGTACCTGCGCGATCTGGTCGATATTTCGCGGGCATATCAGAGCCCTCCAACGTATTTGAACTTCCTTACGCTGCGTGACAAGGAGGGCAAGTGGGTGCGCAGCCGAGCGGTCACGTTGGCCGTGTACATGAGGGCCGGCCAGCAGATCAATCTTTTCGGGCAACACGTTACGGAAAAGATGGAGGCGCTGAAGCCGTATCTGCCGGACGACCTGATCGTGGTGCACACCTCGGACCAGGTGGTGCAGGTGAAGGAACAGGTCGACCTGTTCATGGATGCACTGTACGAGGCGATCGGACTGGTCGTCCTGGTATCGCTGATCGGGTTCTGGGAGTGGCGATCGGCACTACTGATGGCACTATCGATTCCAGTGACGCTGGCGTTGACGTTTGGGATGATCTACCTGCTGCGGATCGATGTTCAGCAGGTCTCGGTGGCTTCTTTGATCATCGCGCTCGGATTGCTGGTCGACGATCCGGTAGTGGCGGGCGACTCCATCAAACGCATGCTGGCGGAGGGGCATCCGCGGATTGTAGCTCCCTGGCTCGGGCCGACGAAAATCGCCACTGCGATCATGTACGCGACGATCACCAATATCGTGGCGTACCTGCCGTTCCTGCTGCTGACGGGTAATACCGGAGAGTTTATTTACAGCCTTCCGATTGTTCTGACCTGCGCGCTGCTGGCATCGCGCCTGGCATCCATGACGTTCGTACCACTGCTGGCATACTACATTCTGCGTCCCGGCAAGCCGGAGCAGCCGATTGAAGAGCGACGTACGACTGGATTTACAGGAAAGTACGCAAGCGTTGCCAAGTTTGCCATCGAGCATCGCTGGAAGGTGGCGATCGCGTCGTTGGCATTCGTTGCCCTGGCGTTATTCCTGTTCTCGCAGTTGAAGACATCCTTTTTCCCGGACGACGTGCAGTACTGGTCGTATGCCGACGTCTGGCTCCCGAATGACGCGAACTTCGAGACCACCAACCAGGCTGCGCAACGCGTGGAGAACATCCTTCGGGAGCAGGCGGAGATTTGGGGAAAGAAGCATCCCAACAAAGACGGTTCGCCGTCCCAGATCCTCGAGTACATAACCACCTGGGTGGGAGGAGGCAGTCCGCGTTTCTGGTTCTCGCTATCGCCGCAGGCGCAGCAACTTAATTATGCGGAGGTATTGGTTCAACTCAAACGCAAGGAGATTACCCCGGAATTTGTGAGCCAGGTGCAGCCAGTCCTCTCGGCTTCGGTACCCGGTGCGTTGATTGACATGCGCCAACTGCAGACGAACCCGGTGAATTATCCCATCGAGATCCGTGTCCAGAGCCGGGCTGATGTCAGCACGGCAAACAGCGCGGAGGACATACGCACCATGCGACATATCGCCGGGCAGGTGGCAGAGATCCTACGCTCTGCCCCGGCGGCTGATCGGGTACGCAATGAATGGGAAGAAGAGAGCACGAATATCAGCCTGGTGATCGATCCCGATCGCGCCAACCTTGCAGGCGTGACCAATATGGACGTGGCGAATTCGGCCACCAGCGCCATGAGTGGCGTAACGGTTACGGCCCTCGAGGACGGCGACAGGAACATTCCGGTGGTCGCGCGGCTGAAGATGGATGAGCGCGCCAATCTGTCGGACATCCAGAACCTCTATGTCTATGGGCAGCAGAGCGGCAGCAAAATTCCGCTGGTACAGGTGTCGGGTGTCCAAAATTGGATGTCATCGAACCGAATCATCCGGCTGGACCATTTCCGGTCGATGTCGCTGTACGCCTTCCCTGCTCCGGGACACCTTGCGTCGGAGATCACGACGATTGCGCTCCCCAAGCTGCGAGAACTCGAAAAAAATCTGCCGCCCGGTTATGGACTGAGTTTTGGTGGAGAGTACGATAAACAGAAAGTCGGCTTTCGGAACCTGGGTGTTGTGCTGGCAATCTCAATTTCCGTCATCTACCTGGCGTT
>Ga0306926_10001408_pt1 | contig 23845 bp, 25 predicted proteins | sample flu12Cox44000178_FD_203759 | JGI IMG/M metagenome (GOLD analysis project Ga0306926, IMG submission 203759) | Lab enrichment of tropical soil microbial communities from Luquillo Experimental Forest, Puerto Rico - flux8day.12C.oxic.44.000.178 (v2)... | ecosystem: Environmental > Terrestrial >...
ACTGTTATTGCAGACTGCTGGCGCTCTTGCAGATTATGAGCCGGCGGTCCGCGGCCTCGGCCGGATGCTTACGATAGATCCGGATCGGTGTCGAACAGCTCCAGGGAATCCATGAGACGAAGAACCGGCGCTGCCTCGGGTCCGCGATCAGCGGGAGGAGGACCGCGCGGTGCGGCATATTCCAGTCTGGCTACAACGCCGCGCGCTGCTATGAGATCCTGGGCATCGTATGGCCGAGCGAGATCGGGCGCCTCTTCCACCGCCGCATCGACCCAGTGGATTTCGGCGCCGCCGGCATCGTTGAGCTCCCCTTCCCGGTTGCAACGCTCGAAGCGCTGCACCAGAGAAGCCCAAGGGGCAAGCTCGGTAAAGAGCACCGCCGAGGTGACATCGACCCCGGCCTCGATCGCCTGGGCCGCCACGACGATCTCGTCCGATGTCTGACCCGATATGGCGTTTTGTTTCTCCTCCCGGTCGCTCCGCCGAAACCGGGAATGGATCAAAACCAGTCCGTCTTCCGGCCTGCCGCCGTGCCGCAACGCCTGGTAAACCTCGCGAGCCAGCCTTCGAACGTAATCGTCGAGCCCTTTCTTTCCGTCTTCCGCGAGCAGACGCGTTTCGGCGCGGCCGACTCGCTTCGCCGCGTCAAGCCGGCGGTGAGCCAAGCGGGCTCGACGGTACCGCCGATTTTCCATCCGACAACCCGGAGCGCGGGAGCGCCCTCACGAAATCGACCGTCCTCAGCCACTCCGGCCGGAGCGTCGCCGATACCCAGAGGCTTCGCGCCCGGAAAGCCCTCTTCATGCCCGCCTAAAAGACGACGAAAGGCTTCGAGCTGGGCCGACGTGGCTAGGCCGGACCCCATCAGCTGCACTTCGTCGAATATCCACAATGCATCGGTGTGGAGCAGGCTGAAATCGATCGGCCAACCGAAGCGGCTCATTCCATAGCCGCGCATCAGGGCGCGCGACAGCAGCATATCCTGCGTGCCGATGAGGATCGTTGCGCGCTCCGGATGGACGCGCCATTCAGTCCTATCGGAGCCGCCCATCATCATCATCAACAACAACGACACATGTGTTTCAGGAGATTGCGCCCCGCTTCCGCGAAAAGCGGTGAGAGATGCGTCATTGAACCCCTCGCGTTCTCGGCCGTCTGCTCGACAAGAGAGCGCATCGGCAGACACCAGACGAGTCGACGCGGCGTGCCAGACCGCTCGTGTTACTGCCGCCAGGCCCAGCCGAGGGTGACCGCAGCCGTTTTACCGAGGCCAGTAGGCGCGATTAGCACCTCGATGTTGGGATCATCAGCGAGGGCGCGTTGGAAAGGATACGGGTCAATTCCGTGCCCGTATGCGCTCCGATAAACCACCTCCAGGGAAACCGACCTCGGCATCAGACCTGCCATATCTCCGGCGGAGAGCGGGCTCAGGGCGATGCGCCGTCACCGGCAGGTCCGCGGTCCCGCGATTGGCAGCGCTTGCAGCCCATGCCGGCGCCGCTTGGGCCCCTACGCAGCGCCAAGCAAGGCGAGATGGATGACCACGATGTCGCGCAAACAGCTGCTTTGAGAAGCACGTTCTCCGTTTATTGTCGACAAATTCATGATGCCATCGCCCGCATAGCGCGACAGGGGTTAACCGGTCTGCCAAAGATCGGCTCGTAAGGGCCGGCTTTCTTGATCATCTCGGCCAAAAAATTGATAGATCGAGCCACGTTCCACGCGCCTGTCGAAGGGTCGAAGGCCTCTTCGAGCGCCTACGCGGCGCTCGGGCTTCGTAAGTTGCTCTTTTGAAGGCCCGCCAGCCGCTCCCGCTGTCGCCGAGCCCGAAGTGAGGTCAATTGGTCCCCGAACACCGGCGCTCGTCACGAAGCGCCGCCAACCCCTGTCCGGCGTACGGGGGCAGGTCGTCTAGGTTCTGTCCGGGGCGGGAACGAGCAGTTGCCGCAGGTAGGGCGCCGCCTCTCGTCAATTCGCGTGACCCCGTGGCCGAGCGGCCTCGTACGCATCACCGCGAGGGGTGCCTGTTTTGTTGCCCCAGCAGGCTTACCCTCGGCGGATCGCCGCAGCTTTGGGCGCGACGCGAGCCCCGCTGGGGTGTGGGCGGCGATCGTCGCAGCGGCCTCGAGAACCCCACCGGGCGCCGGTCATTATAGGTGATTACGGCGCCCGGAACGCCTTGGCGTGGATCTGTCGCCGGCTCGAACGGATCTGCCGGCAGCTCGACGGCAGCCGTGACCTGGTCCTTGAGCTCGGCGAAGAACGCCGGCTCCCCGACATCGTCATGCGCGCTGCCGAGCATCGGCTGACGCCGTACGACCTCACCCAACTCGAATTGCTGCGCAAGGGTCTCGACGGCATCTCGCCGCCGCGCGCATGGGCGGTCGACGATAGGGGATGATCCGCCGCTGACACGGTGCGGACAATTTCCACCGGCCTTTTCGTAAGGCACTTCTATCGATAGAGAAATCGGCCTTGCCCAGCAATAATAAACTCTGTGGGCCTGCATGCCCTTGAACGCATGCCCCGGCTGGCCGACCGCCTGCGACAACAAGGCCTACGTCGATTCCGGGGTTGCGCCCGTAGGAGCCGGCGCCCGGATCCGGTCGGGCTGCGGGGGTCCGATTGAAGCAGCGGTGGGAGGTGTCCTGAGGGACGATGCGTTATATGAGCACCGCATGGTTGTGCCGGCCAAGATTCCGGTTCGGATGACCGTTGACGAGTTCCTCAAATGGCAACCGCGACGGTCTCCTTGATGATGTTGCCCAGCGGCAGCGGATCTTCCGGCGGGATCGGTAGTCCGTCTTTAGCAAGACTTTGGAGATAGCCGCGGATGGCCTCGGCGGCCATGTCTCGCGCTTCTTCCAATGTGCCACCTTCGGTTACCAAGCCCGGCAAAGACGGGCAGGTGACCACGAAGCCGCCCTCCTCAGCCGGCTCAAACAAAACCGTGTAACGATATTGGTGAGCCGTCACAGCCTCTCTCCGACTCATGAAAAACTAAATGTATCATAACCGCCGGTTAAGCACCCCTCGATCGCGCCACACCAGGCCTCACCATGTCCGAGGAGACCGTGCGCCTGAGGTCGTGGAATCTCGCGCAATTCGTCTACAGCGCCTTGTTCCCGTCAGGTGGTTGAGACCCAGCTTTACTTTACGCCAGCGCCGCCTTGAGCCGCTGCGGGGTCAGCGGGGCGCGGCGCAGGCGCACGCCGGTGGCGTCGAAGACGGCGTTAGCGATGGCCGCGGCGACCGGGCGGATCGAGCTCTCGCCTGCGCCGGCCGGCGGTAGATCGGGGCGGTTCAGCAGCACGATGTCGATCGCCTCTGGCACCTCGGTAATGTCGAGGAGCAGTCGGTGCGGTTGACCTTAGCGCGGTCGAACGCGACCTCCTCCGAGAGCCCCCGGCTGGTGCCCTGGACGATATTGCCTTCGATACAGCGCCTGAACCTGTCGGGTTGATGATCAGCGCGCTGTCATGCGCGACGGCGAATTTGTGCGCCCACACCTTGTCGGTATGGCGGTCGATATCGACCTCGGCGGCGATCGCCACCACCGCACCCGAGCGCTGGCATAGGCGATGCCATGCCCGGTCAACGTGTCGCCGCTCCGGTCGGGCTTCAGCGAGGGGCGCGCTTCCCACTTAGCGCGCTTGGCCGCCCGCCTTGACGACGGCGATGTCGCGCGGTGACCGCGGCGATGGTCGAGGATCTCGGCGGCAAGTCATCGAAGTCGAGAGCGGCGGGACGGCGCTGGAGATTCTGGCGCGGGGCGATCGTCGACGCCGCCGTGTTAACCACGTGACACCCAAGATGAAGGGAGTGGAGCTAGCCGTACGCGCGCGACCGCTGCGACCGGATCCGCCAATTCCGCTCATCACCGGGATATGCGAAGCGGGATGGGTTGCGCGGTGCGCAACTGCCGGGATTATCCTGCGAAAGCCGTTCAAAGCCGGCGATCTCCCTGCAAAACTGGCCCAAATCACAGGGCGACCGGAGAACGGCATCTCCTGGAGCTGAAACCGCGGGCCATCATCGCCAGTGTCAGTGGACTTCAGCCTGAGCTTCCGTTGACGGCCCGCGGGTCCTCCGGTGCCCGTTGTCGAGCACTTTCAATAAGGCGTGCGACTAAGACGCCTGGCTCCTCGCGACCGGCTCAAGTCCACTCCCGCAACCAATTCCGCTCTTGTGCTGTTGTAAAACTGAGCGAGATCCGCCTTCATTGCCGTGCGAGAGGCACCGTCGAGATAGACCATGTGGCCGGAAGGATAATTTCGAACCGTCAGATTACGGCGCGCCCGGGCGTCGACCAGCGGCATGTTCTCAAAAGTCAGAAGCGTTTGGAAGAACGGTGTCACCGCATCATAGTAACCATTTGCGGAGAATACTTTGAGGTATGGATTGAGTGCCATTGATGCAGCGAGATCCCCGGCAGTGTAAAGACTGCCCTGACCACCCTTCTGAGCCCCCGTCGGATCGACATGACCAAAGTCCCAGTTTAGGAACGCTTGATCATTCAAATCGATAAAGGGCGAGGTCTACGTATATTCGAGCTCCTCATTCAAATAGACGTTCCACATGGCCGTGTACACGCCGCCGACCGCTGTTATGGTCGGGTCGTTGCTGCCGGAATTCGGGTCGATCGAGCCCGCAATCCCAGTGTCGACTGCTGTCACGCGGCCATCATAGACACCCACTGCGACGCCATCGCTTAGAAGGAGGCTTGTGAGGAATATCGTAGCATCGCCTGTTGCCGGATCGAGCTGCCAATAGATAAGGACTTCAGGAGGTATGCCCACCATTTGACTCAAGGTTTCCAATACCTCGCGATCAATTCTCGGGTATGCTGCCTGCGCCCGCGCATACGGACCGCGGGCGAATTTTTCCACCGTACTCATGAAAGTGGGCAGATCGCCGGGCGGCGGCGACACCGTGACTTTCTTATGGAACCACGCATCCGCCGCAAGAGTGGGGAGCAGGCCAATCGTATTGCCCACCTGGGAATAATCTAGTATCGAGGATTGCAAGATTACGCCGTTCAAGTCCACGCCATCCTCGTGCAGAAGCCAAGTGAGTACGCACGTGCGTGGAGTACCGTACGACTCGCCGAATAAGAACTTTGGCGAGTTCCATCGATTGTACTTGCTCAGGAAACGTTTTATGAACTGCTTGAGCGAACCCGCGTCTTGGTCGACACCCCAAAAGTCGCCGTTTTTGCCCGGCGCAATTGCCGCAGAGTAGCCTGTGCCAACGGGATTGATGAATACCAGATCCGTATGATCGAGTAGGCTGTCCGGATTATCCTCCAGCGAATACGGGGCGGGCGGCGTGAAATGGGGCATGTCGGTTTTGATGCGTCGCGGTCCAAATGATCCGAGCAAGAGAAAAACCGAGGACGACCCAGGTCCGCCGTTATAGAAAAAGGTAATAGGGCGCGCGGTCGGAGCCGCCTCGTTTGCGGTAAAAGACACGTAAAATATCTTGGCGACTGGCTGCGCGCTGGACATGTCAGTCGTCACCAGATGGCCTGCTGTCGCAGTATACGAGATCATTGTCCCGTTAATGGTAATAGAGTGCTGCGTGACCGCCGCACTCTCCGTCGTGTCGGTTATCGAATCGTCTTTCCCGGAGCCGTATGGGGTCGTGTCCAGGAGCGGCTGATCTGATGGGGCTTGCTGGGTGTGCGCAACGTCGCTCATCGGGGATCTCCTATTGCAACGTCAATGACCGGGGTGGCACTTCCGCAATGCGCCGACTGCCAGTTTACGTCTGATCCAAATTCCGCAGGCGTGCTTGATCGGCTGAGTCATGCCCGTTCTCGTTGTGATGTTGCGTATTTCAGTAATACTTAATATGATAATTGCGTAATCAAGTCAATAATGATGTCTCCCACACACGCGATTGGACGCGATGTTGACGGCCCTGACACAGCGCTTTCCGTCGCCCGAACGCCAACCGAAGGCATCTGCCTGAACGGTCCAACCATTAATGGTCGCATCGTCCGGGATTTGCGCGGGCGATCGAAGGTAGCCCCATTGGCGCCCGAATACCGAAAATTCGCGGTGTTATTCCCGTGGAACCACGTGGAACCGGGAATCCGCGCCGCTCGCATCCGACGAGACCTACTCCAGCGCCGGCTTCAGCCGCTCCGACGTCAGCGGGCCGCAGCGCAGGCGCACGCCTGCGGCGTCAAAGGAGGCGTTGGCGACCGGGCGTATCGAGCTCTCGCCGGCCCGGCCGGCGGCAGACCCAGCACGCGGGCGGGGTTGATCGAGCCGGTACCGAATAGGACGCCTCGGGCGAGTCTGCGGGCCATTTTTTTTGTTGGAGATCGCGTCGAGCCGGATCTAACCTGCCTGCCAGGATGGCCAGAAGGCCGTCCATCCGGGGGAGGTCGGATAAATGAGAAGCAGGACAAAAAACTCTCGGTCCATGGCCGCTAGGGATCGCCGCCGGGTGGCCGGACCGTGGCATGTGCCGGCGTCCGAACCCCCTTTCTTCAACTGCCAGGGACGCCAGGCTCCGACGGCGGGCCCTTTGGCAGGGTTGGTGTTTCCGATGCTTGAATCGGTGGTGTTCCTGCTCTCGTTGATGGTTCTATCGATGCCGGTCCAGGCACAAACCCCGTCGGCGACGCCCGCTCCGGCTCCGACTCCCACCGTGATCCCCTCCAAGCCTATCCAAATCCAGCCCCCCGCTCCGACTCCGACCGTGATCCCCTCCCAGCCTATCCAAATGCAGCCTGTCCAAATAGAGAAGGGCCCGACTGTCACCATCACCGGTGTCCAGCCAGTCAATCCCTCGGTCTCTCCACTGCTGTCCCCCACCCAACCGCTGCAGCTTGAGCACCCGTGGGGTATCCTCCAGGCCCAGCATGGCCGGTTGGCCTGCAGCGACCCCGCGCTGAGCAACGCGTGCGGCTATGAGACGGCTGACAAGCTCGGCACCTATAAGCTCGACATGAATTGCAGCGATGGGTTCTACGACCCGATCTGGGGCGGTACCTGCTGGAAGTGCCCCGCCGGCGACGGCTGGATTCGTTCTGCGAACAACATCCAGAATGACGACGCCTGCTGGCGCGTGCCGAAGGAGACCACAGCCGCGGCGCACGGGTCAAGAATACGCCATGGGCATGGGAGTGCCCGTCCGGGAGCTTCTGGGACGGCTACGATTGGGGCGCATGCTGGCAGTGTCCCACCGCGCAACCGCGGCGAACGGCATATGCCGTCTGGGATAGCAGGGCGTGCGCCACGCCGGTCAATGAGACCGGGCCCGCCACTCTTGTCAAGTTCAACGGCTGCCCGTCCCTACAGCAGGCGATTGACAACAAGACGCTGACGTTGAGCGGCAAGCGCATCGCGGGACGGCCGTTTCTGGATATCGGCGCTGGTTGGTCGCAGGGCCAAGCCTCCGGGGTCTGTTACGCCTGCCCTGAAGTGGATGCCGACGGGAACTTCCTGATCACCGACCGGACCGCGGCTTCGGTGACGTCGGCCCAGGCTTGCGCGATCCGGCTCAAATGGACGCCGCCTGCGTTCGTGGAACCGGGGCTGGCGGGGCTCGGCGCCGCCGCGATCGTCGCCGAGCAGAGGATCCTCGATCCGGCCGGCTTCACCACCGAGTTGTACCTGCTTGCCGCCGCGAACAAGATTCCCGCGGGCACAACCACCGCCTGGGTCGCCGCGCAATGGGCGGCGATCGCCGCCCAGCCCTATCAGAATCACGCCTTTCAAACCGCTGTGTACATGAGGCTGGTGGCCGCGGCCAACACTGCCCCCGCGGCCCGCATGCCGGCGCAAGCCCAAATCGTTGCGGACATGGAGAAATATATCCAATCCAAGAGGACGTTCATCGCCCAGACGGCGCTCGATATGTATGACGCCTGGAAGGTCACCAGCGATCAGGAACACCAGTCCCATGCGCCCAACGCGGGCGAGCTGTTCTATTACGGCACAGTTCCGCTCGACTTCAACGGCATGGCGGCCGCGATCCTGACGCCTGTCGGGTCACTCGGCGCGGCGGGCGGCGGCCTTGTCGGCGCCCTGGCGGCGGCAAGCCAATTCGCACAAGCGGCCAACTTTACTGGGCCTGGTATAGAAGGAAACGCAAATGCGCTATTCATCCAGCTGCGAGCCGGCAAACTCCTCGCCAATGCCGCCGAGGGCTTGGCTGAAGCCACCTCCGTCCTGTCCGGCGCTACCGTGATCGAGATCGCGGGCGCGGTGCTGTCGTCGATCGCGATCGACCAGTTTATCGCGATCATCGACGCGCGGCCCCGCCTGGAGGCGGCACTCGCTACCGCGCAGCAGCCGATCAACCTGCAGACGCTCGTATCGAGCAGCGACGGTCAGGACCTGTTAAAGTGGTACTTCACGACAGCGATCGGCGACCCCGCCTTACAACTCGAAGACCCCCAGGTCGTGGCATTGGCAAAGGCCGCCAACAGCGCCGCCGCACAGACAGCCTACGCCAAGCCCCGATAACTAGAGCATGGGTGGGATCTCCGCCTTCTCGCCTTCAGTTTGGGTCGCCATAGCTGGCAAAATTTAATCAGCCCATCCCGGGACGCGGCGGCGACCTCTGCGCCGAGCATTGGTTCCAGTGACGCAACGCCGTCAATGGCATACCGCATGCTCCCGTCCACGGTTTCGCCGAGCAACAGCCAAAGACGATAAAGACGAGCATCCATCCTCCCTCCGGTGCTGGGCGGCTGAATTGTCCGAAGTTCATCCGGGTGTTTGCGCAGCGAGCATTCCGCGCCTTGGTTCCGACTCTCGGCTGCGCTCGAGGCGAAATGACGATGCCACAGCGCTCACCCGTCATGCCAGCGCCGGCTTGAGCTGCTCCGGGGTCAGCGAAGCGCGGCGCAAGCGCACGCCGGTCGCATCGAAGACGGCGTTGGCGATGGCCGCGGCAACCGGGCGGATCGAGCTCTCGCCGGCACCCGCGGGCGGGTTGATCAGCACGTCTCGATCGCCTCGGGCGCCTCGGTGATGTCGAGGATCGGGTAGGAGAGCCAGTGGGTGCTGGTAACCCGGGCGCGGTCGAAGGCGGACTCCTCGGAGAGCGCTCGCTGGTGCCCTGGACAACATTACCTTCGATGCAGCGGCGGAGCCCGTCCGGGTTGATGATCAGCCCGCAATCGTGTGCCACGGTAAATTTGCGCGCCCACACCTTGCCGGTGCGACGGTCGATCTCGACCTCGGCGACGATCGCCACCACGGCACCCGGGCGCTGGGCGTAGGCGATGCCGCGGCCCGCCAACGTGTCGCCATTGCGGTCAGGGTTTGGCGACGAGCGCGGTTCCCAGTTGGCGCGCTCGGCCGCCGCCTTGACGACCGCGATGTCGCGCGGTGCGGTCAGATAGCGCAGGCGGAAGGCGAGTTGCGAGGAGCCGAAGGCGACGCAGCAATCTCGATCGAGATTGCTTCGCTGCGCTCGCAAGGATCTGTGGCCCACGGGATCGCGCAGATGGGCGGTGCGCAATGGCGGGGCGCGGTCGAGCAACGGTGCGATCGTCTCCCAGGCCAGCCGTTTGTTCGCGAAGCCGTAGGATTCGCTTGGCGCGCCAAAGCCCTGCAATGACTTCAGCGGCAGGCCCATCAGCTGGCCCGCGAGGCTGTAGACGGGGTCGCTCTGGTTGGTGTCGATGTCGACCCGCGAGAAGCCCTTGCTCTCGAGCACATAGCCGACCACGGCACCATCCTTATCGAGCGCCGCGCGGGCGCGGTGGATCGAAGCCGGGCCCTTGGGGTCCCAGCCATGCCCCGCGTACCGCATGCCCTGGACGCGCACCGGGCGGCCCACGGTCTTCATCGGCAGCTAATTTTGAAACTGACGTTCCGCAGTGTGCGGGGATTAAGGGTTCGCGGCCGAACGCCCGCTTATCGCAAGCCAGCCCCTGAGGGAAATCATGCCGCAGTCTCGACATCCGCTCTTCGAAACCCGACGCGATCAGATGTTCCCCGTGCTGGAGCCGGCGGAGGTCAGTCGGCTGTGGAGGTTCGGTGAGCTCAAATCCTATGCGGCCGGCGATCGCATCGTGGCGACCGGCGAAATCGCGCGCCAGGCGCTTTTGTCATTTTGTCAGGCCGGGTCGAGGTCACTCAGCGCGGAATGCCGGGCCATTCCGAGCTCATCGTAGCGCACGGTCCGGGCTCGTTCATGGCGAACTTGCACAACTTTCGGGCGGCCCGGCCCTGGTCGATGCCTACGCCAAGGAGGCGGTCCAGGCCCTCCTCATTCCGCCGCGCAGGCTGCGCGATCTCCTGGTGGAGGAGGCTGAGCTCGGCGAACGCATCATGCGCGCCTTGATCCTCCGCCGTGTCGCTCTTCTCGATGCGCGAGCCGGCGGGCCCGTGATCGTCGGCAGCGCGGATCATGCCGATGTTCTGCGCCTCGAAGGTTTCCTGACTCGCAACGGGCATCCGCACCAGCGACTGGACCCAAAGACCGATCCCTGTGCACAAACGCTGATCGAGCGCTTCCATATCGACGCTCGGGAACTGCCGATCGTTCTTTGTCCCAATGGACAGCTGCTGCGCAATCCCAGCGATGTCGAGCTCGCCCGCTGCATCGGGCTCGTCAAACCGATCGACCCGGACAAGATTTATGACGTGGTCATCGTCGGCGCTGGACCTGCGGGTCTTGCCGCTTCGGTGTATGCAGGATCCGAAGGGCTCTCGGTACTCGCGCTCGATTGGTGTGCGTCTGGCGGTCAAGCCGGTGCGTCGGCGCGCATCGAGAACTATCTGGGCTTTCCGACCGGCATCACCGGTTTGGCCCTGATGGCGCGAGCCTATAACCAGGCACAAAAGTTCGGCGTCGAAATGGCGATCCCGAATGAAGTTAAAAGCTTACAGGACCAGACCGTTGCGGATGATCGACGCTTTTTGCTTACTCTCGCCAACAAGGAGCGGGTTCGCGCCCGCACCGTCGTCATCGCCAGTGTGCCAGGTATCGACGTCTCGATCTCGAATCTCGCCGACTTTGAGGGCTCATGCGTCCACTATTGGGCCTCGCCGCTGGAGGGACGGCTGTGCGCGGGGCAGGAAGTGGCGCTGGTGGGCGGGGGCAATTCCGCCGGCCAAGCGGCGGTGTATTTGTCTAGCGAGGTCGCCAAGGTCTGGCTGATCATTCGCGGACCCGGTCTCGAAGCGAACATGTCCCGCTACCTGGTCGAACGCATTGCCGCACGGCCGAACGTCGAAATCCTGACCGAGACGACGGTCACCGCTCTCGAAGGGCAGGACGGGGTTCTCGAAGCGATCCGCTGTCGCTCCCAGCGATCCGGTGAAGAGACGAAGTTCGCGATCCGCCACCTTTTTATATTCATCGGTGCGGATCCGAATACCGAGTGGCTGTCTCGGTCGGGCGTGATGCTCGATGACAAGGGCTTCGTGAGCGCCGGCGCAAACATCCAGAGGCCCCTCGAAACCAACCTGCCTGGTGTCTTCGCGATCGGTGATGTGCGCTCGGGTTCGGTCAAGCGCGTTGCCGCCGCCGTCGGAGAGGGCGCACAGGTAGTAGCAGCGCTGCACGCCTTTTTCGCGGAACCCGGCGACAGAGCCGCGCCCCCCGCCTACACCAGGAGAGACTGATGTCAGACGAATGCACCCATGCCGACACAATTCGCGAGGTGACGCCAAGCGCGCTCGGCTGCGAGGAGTGCTTGAAGATCGGTTCGCCATGGGTCCATCTGCGTCTTTGCCGGGCCTGCGGCCATATCGGCTGTTGCGACGATTCGCCGAACCGCCACGCCACGAAGCACTTTCACCAGACGCGCCATCCAGTCATCGAAGGCTATGACCCGCCCGAAGGCTGGGGCTGGTGTTACATCGACGAGATCATGCTCGATCTCAGCGATCGCGCCACCCCGCACAACGGCCCGATCCCGCGCTTTTACTGAATTGGCGGCGCCGTGATCCCAAGGGTAGGCACGCGGTTGGAACGCGCATTCCTGTGCCTCGACCACCCGCGCCGGCCCAGCGAAGGCCAGGTCGATCTCGTTAACTTCGATGTCGACGCGCCAAAAGCCCTTGCTCTCGAAAACACCTCACCGCTCGCGCGTGACACGTTCACCCAGACTTTCGGCGAGCAGGATAACGGCCAGGGTGTTGAGGCTCACTCCCTCGCGCTTGGCGCGTTCGGCCAATCGACGATGCAGCGATTTCGGCGCGCGCAGCTGCCACTTGCCGCTGTAGCTTTCGACCGCTTCGACAGAGGGCGGCGGGATTGGCCGACCGGCCTCCCTCATAGCGGCAATCCAGCCGCGTTTCGCATCCTCGCCGTTGGCAATGGCTTCCTCGATCGTCTCGCCGTCCGACATGCAGCCGGGCAGATCGGGAAACTCGATCAGATAGCCGCCGCCTTCATCCTCGCTCAGTGGTCGCACCGTAAAGCGATATTCGATCTCACTCATTGCTAGCTCGCACCGCCTCGATAAACGCGACAAACCGACGGACGTAAACCGGCTTGATTGGCCGACGCGCCGGAACCGATATCGCCTCCGCAACACCCGGATGTTCGAATACCTCGTGGCTTCCGCCCGGTTTGCGAATGTTGACCCCATGTGCCGTAGCAACCGTCTCGAGGCTCGCGATCCGCCAATCGCGCGGGTTCGACCGCATCCGATCGAGAGTCCTGTCGGCCCGTGGCATGTTTAGTCCGCTTTCTTCGTATATGGTATCACGGGCGGTACCGCGCAATGTCCCGGCGGCTTGGGTAACAGGCGCGATCGTCTCCCAGGCCAGTTGCTTGTTGGCGAAACCATAGGATTCAGCGGGGACGCCAAAGCCCTGCAACGGTTTCAACGGCAGCCCCATCAGTTGGCCGGCGAGGCTGTAGACGGGGTCGCTCTCGTTCGATGTCGATGCGCGAGAAGCCCTTATCTCGAAGACATAGCCCACCACCGCACCGCCCTTGTCGAGTGCCGCGCGGGCACGGTGGATCGAGGCCGGGCCTTTCGGGTCCCAGCCATGCCCCTCATAGCGGATGCCCTGGACGCGCACCGGCCGGCCGATGGCCTTCGACGGCAACGCCGCATCGATCCCGGCATCTCCGGCGTCGTTGCGCCCGTAGGAGCCGGGACCCGGGACCCAGATCCCGTGCACCTTGTCCTGCGGCAGGCCGAGCGCACGGGCCACCCCATCGCGCGCGAAATGCGGCTTTTGCGAGCCGATCCACAGGGTCGTGCCGTCGGGCCGTTGCCGACACGCTGCAGACCCCACAGTCGAAATATTTGCCGACTACAGTAGGATGTCCGTCGCAACAGGTTTTACGAGGTTTCAGCGCATGCGTCGCAAAATACTAGAACGGACACAATGCGTCACTGCAATCGTGATTAACGTCAGGCGATGCGACATCTCACTGGGGTACGCTCTAACGCAACATGGCCTGTCCACGACGTGTCGGTAGGTCGAAGGTTAGTGAGACAGGTTGAGGACTGAGCTGATTTCGGCGAAAATCGAGGACGATCCCAGCTGACACCGGAGCACTTCAGATGAACAAACTCCTTTTCGGGCTCGCTTTCGCTTTTGCTGTAATTGGAACTGTAGCCGCCGCCGGACCTCCTAACGGGACTTGGGAGGTGCGACTAGGAGGCGGTGGCGGGGGAAGAGCCGCGGGACACGGATGTTCAGGGGATTTAGTTGTCCGATTGACCGTCGCGCAAGGTCGGCTCTCAGGTGCCCTCGTGGGAGGACGGGGCAGCCAGACGATAGAAAACCTCGTCATGAACCCGAATGGAAGCTTTACGGGAATCACATCTGGTGGTGCCGCGGCTGGGGGCTTAGAGAAGAATATCTGGTCAGTATCCGGGCAATTTTCTGGAGATACACCCACGGTAACCATCACGAAGACTACCGAGGTTTCCTGCTCATTGACGAGACAGGCCACTCGGATCGGGGGGTGACCCGGCTCCCTCCACCACCGCCACTTACCCATCACGACCGGCCGATGGGGCACGGCCGGGCCGGACCGGTCGCGGTCGACCCGCGGCATTCAACAGCGGCCGGGTCTCCCCCCTCTCATGCGGAGGACGAGGCCTAAGCCAGCGCGGGCTTGAGGCGTTCTGGGGTCATTGGCGCGCGGCGCAAGCGCACACCGGTCGCATCGAAGACGGCGTTGGCGATGGCTGCGGCGACCGGGCGGATCGAGCTTTCACCGGCACCGGCCGGCGGCAGTTCGGGGCGGTTCAGCAATACGATATCGACTTCTTCGGGCGCCTCGGTGATGTCGAGGATCGGGTAGCTCGTCCAGTCCACACTCGTCACCTTGGCGCGGTCGAAAGTGACCTCTTCGGACAAGGCGCGGCTGGTGCCCTGGACGATGTTGCCCTCGATGCAGCGCCTGAGCCCGTCGGGGTTGATGATCAGCCCGCAATCATGCGCCACGGTGAATTTGTGCGCCCAGACCTTGCCGCTGCGGCGGTCGATTTCGACCTCGGCGACGATCGCGACCACCGCACCAGAGTGCTGGGCATAGGCGATGCCACGGCCCGTTAACGTATCGCCATTGCGGTCGGGGTTTGGCGACGGGCGCGTTCGCCAATTGGCGCGCTCGGCCGCCGCTTTGACGACGGCGATGTCGCGCGGCGCCTTCAGGTAGCGCAGGCGGAACGCTACCGGGTCGGCACCGGTCGCGGCGGCGATCTCGTCGATAAACGATTCGCTCGCGAACTGGATCTGCGGGCCGACCGGGTCGCGCAGATGCGCCGTGCGCAATGGCGAGGCGCGGTCGAGCAAGGGGGCGATCGTCTCCCAGGCCAGCAGCTTGTTCGCGAAACCATAAGATTCGGCCGGCACCCCAAATCCCTGCAGCGACTTTAGCGGCAGCCCCATCAGCTGGCCGGCAAGGCTGTAGATGGGGTCGCTCTCGTTGGTGTCGATGTCGACGCGCGAAAAGCCCTTGCTCTCGAAGACGTAGCCGACCACGGCACCGTCCTTGTCGAGTGCGGCGCGGGCACGGTGGATCGAGGCCGGCCCCTTCGGGTCCCAGCCATGCCCCTCATAGCGCATCCCCTGGACGCGCACCGGCCGGCCGACCGCCTTCGACAGCAAGGCCGCATCGATCCCGGCGTCGCCGGCGTCGTTGCGCCCGTAGGAGCCGGGGCCCGGGACCCAGATCCCGTGCACCTTGTCCGCCGGCAGGCCGAGCACGCGGGCGACCCCGTCGCGGCCGAAATGCGGCTTCTGCGAGCCGGTCCACAGGGTCGCGCCGTCTGCCCGCGCATCGACGACGGCGCAGGCCGGGCCCATGCTGGCATGCGACTGGAACGGCCACTCGTATTCCGCCTCGACGACCCGCGCGGCACCCGCGAAAGCAGGGTCGATGTCGCCCAGTGCGACCGGCACCTCGCGCTCGACGACGGGCGCTTGACGGATGTGCTGGTAGAGTGCGGAATTTTCGGGAAAGGGCGGCGGGACTTCGGACCAGGTCACTTTGAGCCGCTCGGCCGCCTGCACCGCGTCCCATTCTTGCTCGGCGACGATGCCGAGGAACCCCTTGTCGCGGACGACCCGGACGCCGGGAATGTCGCGGACCGAGCCCTCATCGACCTCGACCGGCATCGCACTCGCAACCGGCGGGCGGATCGTCCGGCCGTGCAGCATTTCCGGGACCTTGACGTCGGTGACGTAGTCGAGTTTGCCAAAGACCTTGGCCGGGACATCGAAGCGCGGCGGCGATTGGCCGACGATCTTGTAGGAGCCGGGCGGCTTGGGCTTGGCCTGCCCCTCGGCGACGAGATCGTTGCCGAGCTTGCCGTTCCACTTCAGGGGCAGGTCGAAATAGCAGCCGCCGATCAATTCGCCATAGCCGACCTTGCGCGTCGGATCACCTGAGACGGCGACGACCCCGTCCGCAACTTCGAGCCGGTCGGCCGGGACACCAAGCCGCGCCGAGGCCATGTCGACCAGCACGCGGCGCGCCTCGGCCGCGGCGTTGCGCAGCGCGATGCCGCCCTTCTGCACCCCGGTGCTGCCGCTGGCGCCACCCTGGTTGACGGTGAGCGCAGTGTCGCCCATCACCACGCTGACCCGAGCGAGAGGCACGTCAAGCTCTTCGGTGACGATCTGGGCGATGGCGACATCGACCCCTTGGCCCATATCCATCTTGCCGAAATAGGCGACGACACTGCCGTCCGCCTCGATCGCGAGCCAGCTGTCGAGCTGGTCGGGGGCGAGCGCCGGCTTGACTGCGCTGCCGATATCGGCGGCGGTATAACCGCTCGGGATGGCGAAGGAGATTACGAGTGCGCCGGTGGCCTTGAAGAGGTTGCGGCGGTCGATCGCTAATTGCGTCATCGCCCCCTCCCCTACGCCGCTTGCGCCGCGCGCCGGACGGCGCGCAGGATCGCCATGTGCGTCCCGCACCGGCATTTGAGACCGGAGAGCCCGTCGCGGATCTGCTGCTCGGAGGGGTGCGGGGTGTCGCGCAATAACGCCACCGCGGTCATGATCCAGCCGTTGAGGCAATAGCCGCATTGCGGCACCTGCTCAACGATAAAGGCCGCCTGTAGCGGATGCGGCTTGTCGGGGGTGCCGAGCCCGGCGAGGGTTGTGACCTTGGTCCCGGCCGCCGCGGAGACCGGCACTGAGCAGGACCGAGCCGGCGTCCCGTCGAGATGCACCGTGCAGGCGCCGCATTGCGCGAGCCCGCAGCCGAAATGCGGGTTGTTGAGCCCAAGCTCGTTGCGCAGCACATAGAGCAGCGGCGTGTCCGGTGCTACCTCGACGGTCCGCGCCTCACCGTTCAGCTCGAAGGCGATGCGTTCAGCCATTTCCGGCCCTTCCCAACAAACGCGGATGAGGTTAACACATGGCCGCCGGCGGTTCACGAGCCGCCGGCTCTGCTGCCGTATTTCGCAATTCCCGCTTATTTCCCGGTTATTGGTTTTTTTCCCGGTTGCAACTTACCCGAATTCCCGCTTTCGCGGAATCCGACGCGGGCTCGTAACCATCGGAGAAATCAGGATTTTCGACCATGATTCGGGTGAATTTACGGCTCCTAAAATTTTTTTTGCGGGAATTTTCCCGTCGATCCGGGAATTTGGCGGCGGCGCTGGTCGTCTCCGCCCTGCCGATTGCCGCCGGTGCGGTCGAGGGCAAGATCGTCGTCGCCTCGAAGATCGACACCGAGGGGGCGTTGCTCGGCAACATGATCGTGTCCCTGCTCGAAGCCCACGGTCTGGCGGTCGAGAACAAGCTCCAGCTCGGGCCCACCAACATCGTGCGCGCCGCGATTCTCGCCGGGCAGATCGACATCTATCCCGAATATACCGGGAATGGTGCGTTGTTCTTCCACCTGGAGCAGGATCCGGTGTGGAAGGACTGGGCAAAGGGTGCCGCCAAGGTGTCGGCGCTCGATCGCGAGAAGAATCACCTCGTCTGGCTCGCGCCAGCACCCGCCAACAACACCTGGACGATTGCGCTGCGCCAGGACCTGGCCGAGCGCCACGGCCTCAAGACGATGGCCGACTTCGCCAAGTACCTGGCGAGCGGCGGCGCGATCAAGCTCGCCGCCTCGGCGGAATTCGTCGAGAGCCCGGCGGCATTGCCGGCCTTCGAGGCGACCTACGGGTTTCGGCTCACAGACGCGCAACTGCTGACCCTGTCGGGCGGCAACACCTCGGCGACGTTGCGCGCCGCCGCCGAGGGGACGTCGGGGGTCAACGCCGCGATGGCCTACGGCACCGACGGCGCGCTCGCCGCCCTCGGCCTCACGGCGCTCGAAGACGACAAGGGGGCGCAGGTCGTCTACGCCCCGGCACCGGTCGTGCGCGAAGCGGTGCTGCAGCAGCACCCCGAGATCGCCAAGCTGCTCGACCCGGTCTTCGCCACCCTGACCCTCGAGACCTTGCAGCAGCTCAACGCCAAAATCGCCGTCGAAGGCGAGGATGCCGGCGCCGTCGCGGCTGCCTATCTGAAGTCGAAACATTTTCTGCCGTGACCCTGATCCGCAACCAGGTGCTTTTGACCCTGGTGATCGCCTCGGTTGCGGCTGTCACCTTATCGGGCTTTGTCGCCTACGCACCGAACCGGCTGGTCTCGGGCAGACCCGTTGCCCTGTCGGAAGCCGCCAGCCTCCCGCTAACTATCGTCATTGCGCTGCTCGGCGCGCTGCTACTCGCCATGTGCTTTGCGGCCCAGCGCCGGCCGCTGCACTATGCCGGAGCGGGGCTGGCGGCGGCGCTGCTGCTGCTCGTACTGTTCGCGGCTGGCGGGGCGGCGAGCGGCCTCGCGCCGGGCGCGAAACCCGCGGGCCGCATCTCGCTGGGTGCGGCGTTCTGGACCCTCGTCGCCTGCGCTGCGCTCGCCGTCGTCGATGCTTTGCAGCGCCTCGGCGCGGGCCCCGCCGCACGGATACTCGTGGTAGCCGCGATCGGCGCCGGTGCCGTCGGGCTGGCGCTCGCCGGCACTTTCGATGCCTTGTCGATCGCCCGCGAATATGCGAGCCGCCGGCAGCTCTTTGCCGACGCGCTCCTGCGCCACATCGCACTCGTCGCGGGATCGGTCGGACCGGCGATTGTGATCGGTTTTCCGCTCGGGGTGGCCGCGGCGAGGAGGCCGCGCCTGCAGGGTCCGCTTTTCGCGATCCTGAACATGCTGCAGACGATCCCCTCGATCGCCCTCTTTGGATTGCTGATCGTCCCGCTCGCCGCACTGGCGACAGCAGTGCCGCGGCTCGCGGCACTCGGGGTCGGCGGCATCGGCGTGGCGCCGGCGATCGTGGCCTTGGTGCTCTACGCGCTACTGCCCGTCGTACGCAACACATCGGCCGGGTTGGCCAGTGTCGAAGCCGCGGTCGTCGAAGCCGGGCGCGGGATGGGGCTGACATCGCGGCAGATCTTCTGGCAGGTCGAATTGCCGCTGGCCCTTCCGGTGCTGCTCGCCGGGCTGCGCATCGTGACCGTGCAGGCGATCGGGTTGGCGGTCGTCGCCGCATTGATCGGTGCCGGCGGGCTCGGCACCTTTGTCTTCGAAGGGCTCGGCCAGTATGCCGTCGATCTCGTTCTGCTCGGCGCCTTGCCGGCGATTTTCCTGGCGCTCGCCGCCGACTTCATCTTGCAGACCCTCTCCGCCGTGCTGCGCCGGCGCGGCGCGCCATGATCGAGCTCGACAATGTCACCAAATCCTACGGCGACCGCCGGGTCGTCGACAGCTTGTCGCTGACCGTCGATGCCGGGGCGCTCTGCGTGCTGCTCGGCTCCTCCGGCTGCGGCAAATCGACGACGCTCCGAATGATCAACCGGCTGATCCCGATCGATTCCGGATCGATCCGGGTCGGGGGCGAGGACGTGACGCGCGTCCCCGCCGAGGCATTGCGGCGCCGGATCGGCTATGCGATCCAATCGATCGGCCTCTTTCCGCATTGGACCGTCGAGGACAATATCGCCACGGTGCCGCGGCTCCTTAAATGGCGGTGGGCAAAGGTACGCGAGCGGGTCACCGAACTGCTCGAATTGTTTCGCCTCGATCCCGAGACCTATCGCCGCAAATACCCGCACCAGCTGTCGGGTGGCGAACAGCAGCGCGTCGGCGTCGCGAGGGCACTCGCGGCCGATCCCGAGGCGCTGCTGATGGACGAGCCGTTCGCCGCGGTCGACCCGATCACCCGTGACGCGCTGCAAGCCGAACTGGCTCATATCCACCGGGCGACCGGGAAGACGATCGTGTTCGTGACCCACGACATCGAAGAAGCGCTGCGCCTCGCCACGGTGATCGCGATCATGGATAGGGGCCGGATCGTTCAGCTCGGCACGCCGCTCGACATTCTCGAACATCCGGCGAACGACTTCGTGCGCGATTTCGTCGGGCATCAGGGTCTCGGGCTCAAGCTTCTGTCGGTGCGCAAGATCGCCGACCGCCTGCGCCGCGCCGAGAGCGCCGAGGGCGAGCCGCTGTCGCTCGACGCCTCGCTCGGCGAGGCGCTCTCCGCGATGACCGCGCGCCGCACCGACCGGCTGCCGGTATCCGACGCCGAGGGCCGTCGGGTCGGGATCATCGCGCTCGGCGATCTGGTGCGGTGATGCCCGGCGGACGGTTTCTCGGCAGTCCCGTCCTCTGGGTCGGGCTGCTATTCGCCGCGCTGCTTGTGCGCATGGAAGCATTGCGGCCCCTTCTGCACCGGGCGTTTCCCGGGGTCGAGCCGGTCATCTACAACCGCGACAGCTTTCTCGCGCTGTTTCTGTCACAGCTCGGGCTGGTCGCTCTCGCGAGCCTCGTGGCGAGCCTGGTCGGCGTTGCGCTTGCCGTTTTCGTCACTCGCCCGGCCGGCCGCGATTTCCGGGCAATGGTCAACGCGCTCGCCACCGTCGGTCAAACCTTTCCACCGGCTGCAGTCCTGGCGATAGCGGTTCCGATGGTCGGTTTCGGCGCCCGGCCGACCGTCATCGCGCTGTTTTTTTATGGCCTCCTGCCGATCATCGAGAATGCCGTCGCCGGGCTGGAGGGGGTGCCGCAGGGTGTGCGCGAGGCGGCCGAAGGTATGGGGCTGTCAGCCTGGCAAAGGCTGCGCGATGTCGATCTGCCATTAGCCGCCCCTGTCATCCTGGCGGGGATCCGCGTCTCGGTGACGATCGCCATTGGGACGGCGACGATCGGGTCGACGGTGGGCGCCTTGACCCTCGGCACGCCGATCTTCGACGGGCTCGTCGCCAACAAGCTCCCCTTTGTGCTCGAAGGCGCGGTGCTCGTCGCGCTCTTCGCGATTCTAACCGATATGCTGTTTGCCCGCCTCGACCGATGGCTGCGGCCGGCAGCGGGCTAACCGTCAGCGGATCACATCGACCAGAATGCCGAAGATGAAGATTGTGACCCCGCCCCACAGCAGGACGGCGAGGATGGTGTGCGCCCGCCCCGAATCGGGCATCATCCGGGAAACATAGGCCGACCGAAGCATACGCATGGCGCCGCTCCTCCAGCTTGGCGGGCCAGCTTAGCAATAGCTCGGCCCCGATGTCGAACGGAATCGTTAACCTTAAGGTTCCGCGCGGGAGGAAAGGGATGAAGACGCTGTTGGCTTTCGCGCTGGTGCTCTGGGCAGCCATCGCCGCGCGTGCTGAGACTCAGACCTTCCTCACTTACGATTTCGAGTTCGAGAACGGGTCGGTCTTACCCGAAGTACGGGTCGCCTACGAAACCCACGGTGATCTCGATCCCGGCCGCGATAACGCCATCCTGCTCGTGCACGGGACGAGCGGCGACCGACACGCCTTCGACCCGGTCATCGGGCCGGGCCGGACCTTTGATACAAACAAATACTTCGTGATCACGGTCGATGCCATCGGCGGCGGCGAGTCGTCTTCACCCAAGGACGGGCTGGGGCAGGATTTCCCGCGCTACACGATCCGCGACATGATGGCCGCACAGCACGCGCTCGTTACTCACGGGCTCGAACTCTCGACATTGCGGGCGGTTGGCGGCAGCTCTATGGGGTCCTTTGTCAGTCTCGAATGGGGCATCCACCATCCCGAGATGGTACGCAGCCTGATCCTCCTGGTCCCGAGCCCCGCGGCCGAAGCCAACTTCCAGCTTACCGTCGATTTGCTGACCTCCGTTATTGCGCTCGACCCGGAGTGGCAGGGCGGCCACTACACCCACAACCCGATCGAGGGACTGCGGCTGGCCGGCATGCTCTATTATCCCTGGGTGGTGTCAGCCGCATATCTCGATCGGATCCCGGCACCGCGGCGGGCAAAGGAGCTCGAAAGGAGCGCGCGGTCTTACGCCAACTGGGATGCGAACTCTCTGGTTTTTCGCTACGCCGCGAGCCGCGCGCACGATGTCGCGGCACCCTTTGGCGGCGACATGATCGCGGCTCTATCGCAAGTCGCAGCCCCCGCCCTTATTCTGCCGAGTGCCAGCGACCGCCTGCTCGGGCTCGACGGCGCCCGACGGATCCGCGACGGCGTCAAGCACGCGAGCTATGCCGAGATCCCCTCCGATCTCGGCCACAGCGCTGGGCACGCCGCCCCCGAGACCCCGGAAGGCCATTTCATCGATCAGCAGATCCGAGAATTTCTGGCTAAGATCGAGTAGGAGTGAGCAGCCTCCGGAGCACCGCAAAAGACCAGTCAGAACGCGCGCCGTGCCGCCTTGATCCAGCTCTTGCCCAGCTGCGTCAAGATCGGCTGTGACGCCTCGGCGGCGAGCTTCGCGCCGAGTTCCGAGAGCTTAACCGAGCCACCAACAAGCGCATCGAAACTGCTGCGGGTGAACCCGGCATTTACCTCGATCGCGTCGGAGAGAGTCTTGACGGCGAGCATATCGGTTGCCGTGCGCGTGGCTGCATCGATCCCCGAAAGCGCGAGCCCTGCCAGCTCCGTACTGAGCGCCTCCAGCCCCCGAGCCACTGCCGTCTGTGATTGGACGAGGGCCGCAAAGGCCTCGCGGCCGAGATCAGCGAGATCCTCGGACGACGCACTCTTCGCCCTCCCATCGAGCGTTTCGACGGTCGGCGGAGCCATAGAAATTGTGGCCGGCACCACGACTTCCGCTGGGGGCTCGGCCGATATCGTCTCTCTGGCGGGGCTCTCCAACGGCTTTGCTGCTCCGGGCGGGGTTTCGGCCGACGGCGCGGCTTCCACCGGGTTCGTGCTCGGTCCCACCGCGCGCGATGTGCGCCTCCCCTTCGATTCCATTCCTCTGACCCTCGTCCGATCGAGCCGCGCCCTCTTTTGCGCCGCACAATCCTAAAAATAGATGATGCGCAGTGAGGTCACAAGAGTACTTGTGCGATGCACAAGATCAGGTCAAAACGGCGTCACTCGCAGTAGGGTGTTGGCGACGCCGGTCACCTGTACGCGCGCCCCCGCCGGGAGGTCCGGTCCTTCGACAAGCCACACCGTGTCGTCGACTCTAACCCGCCCTCGGCCATCGACGATCGGGCGCTCGAGGGTGAATGTCCGGCCGACATAGATCTCCGCGCGCCGATTGAGATGGGGCTCGGTCGATCGCACTCGAGTGCGAGCAAGGGCCACCCGGCCAATCGCCATTGCGGCGACGGCTAGGGCTGCAAATATTAACGCCTGATATTCCCAAGCGGCGACGGGAGCGAGCCAGGCGATGGCAGCCGTGCCGAGTGCGGCGGCGGCAAGCCAGATGCAAACCATCGCCGGCACAGCGATCTCGATCACCGCAAACGCCGCCGCCAGGACGAGCCAATACCAAAACGCCATCGCCAGCGGGCTCCTATGCCATTGAGGGTCCCTACCTCAATCGCTCCCCACGTCGGTCGGTGGTCCCGCAACGGCGGGATTGGGCGCAGCGCGGGAGGCGCTGAAGCTTTCGCGCGCGAGCTCGGCGATCCCCGCGAGTGATCCGATCATCGATGCGCTCTCGAGCGGCATCAAGATCACCTTCTGATTCGGCGTCCCGGCGAGCCGGCCGATCGCATCGATATACCGCTGTGCCACGAAATAGTTTATCGCCTGGATGCTACCGCGGCCGATTGCCTCGGAGACGAAAGTTGTCGCCTTGGCCTCTGCTTCGGCTTGCCTTTCGCGCGCTTCGGCTGCCCGGAAAGCCGCCTCGCGCCGACCTTCGGCAGCGAGGATCACCGCCTGTTTTTCGCCCTCGGCCTTGAGCACCGCCGCCTGCTTAAACCCCTCGGCATCGAGCACATTGGCTCGTTTCTCGCGTTCAGCCTTCATTTGCCGCGCCATGGCTGCCACCAGCTCCGGGGGCGGCGCGATGTCCTTGATCTCAACCCGCTGCACCTTGACTCCCCAAGGGGTGGTAGCGCTGTCGACGACGGAGAGCAGTTGCGTGTTGATTCGATCGCGCTCGGACAACAGCTCGTCGAGCGTCATCGACCCCATCACAGTGCGAATATTGGTCATCGC
>Ga0306926_10001409_pt1 | contig 23843 bp, 23 predicted proteins | sample flu12Cox44000178_FD_203759 | JGI IMG/M metagenome (GOLD analysis project Ga0306926, IMG submission 203759) | Lab enrichment of tropical soil microbial communities from Luquillo Experimental Forest, Puerto Rico - flux8day.12C.oxic.44.000.178 (v2)... | ecosystem: Environmental > Terrestrial >...
CCCTCGCGGGTGCTGATCGACGTGATGTTCTGGACGATCACGCTCTACTTCCTCTGGCATTCGTTGCATGCTCGCGTCGAAGCGAACTGGTTCGCGCCAGTCTATCCCGCACTCGCCATCGCGGCTGCGGTTGCCGCGCACCTCGTGCGGTGGGAAACGCGTCTGCAGCGCGTTGCCGATTTCTGCCTGCGTTGGGCTCCGTACGTCGGCATCCTGATGTTTGTGCTTCTTGTCGTGCAGGCCAATACCGGCGTGCTCACAAATTATCGGCGCGACGCAACGGTACGAAGCGTCGGCGTCGGCTGGCGCGAACTGGCCGCAGCAATCGAGGAGGTCCGCAATCGCGTCGGCGCGACCTGTGTGCTCGCGCCCGATTACGGCACCACGAGCTGGCTTGCCTTTTATCTGCCGCGCGGAACCTGCGTGGCCCAACAGATCCAGCGCTTCCGCTGGGTCAACATGCCCGAGCCAGAAACGGCGATGCTTGCGGGCCCGCTGCTTTATGTCGACGAGATGCGACCCACAGGGCTGCCCAGCCTGAAGGGCAGCTTCGCGCGAATTGACCGGATCGCAGAATTGCCGCGCAAGCGTGGTCCGCTCACGATAGAAACCTACGCGCTCGATCTGCTGGTCGCGCCGAAAGGCGACGTGCTCGACCGTTCGCCGCCGCCCGAATTGCGGTGATTCGTTGCACGCGAGCCGTTTGGCCCGCATGTTGCCATTGAATTGACGTTTTCGGTCACTTCTTCCACAGCCAGGGAAGGCATTTTGTCTCGAAATGACGCAGGGTTAGCCATGCCTCACATCCGCCCGCACTTAATCCGCATTTAACTAAAAGTCGCCTTAATGACGGCCCGCCCCTCTGCGAGATGCTGAAGCAGTCCAACGGCATCGAGAGGAAAAAGTGGAAACGTCCTGGGCGCGACTGGATGAGCAAGACTAGCTTGGCGTTAGCGGCACGAAACCGCAAAAAATCCTCTGGCAAGGCGATTTCCCACACTCTGCTCGGCGGAGCTGCGGCGGCATGTCTCGTGCTAGGCTGCGGCTGGACCGTTTACACCCACATCATCGCGGCGAGCGTCTATCCGACTATCGACGGCGCGGGTTATGGCGAACCCGTAGAGAGGCGCCCGAAGCTTGCGGCGCGCAGCGCCATGCAGGCCGTCAGCGAAGCGTTTGCGGCGTTTCCCGAGGCGCAAGTCGTCCCCAAGTCGGACTCGGTGGCGTCGATCTCGTCAAGCATGTTTAACGAAAGGTTTGCGGCGTCGACGCCGCAGGGCGTGGAGTCGCGCGCTGCCGAGGCGCCGGCTCCACCCGGGCTCGATGCGCCGAAAGTCGCCGAAGCAAAGGGACCCGTGGATACGCCGAAACTTGCTGAAGCAAAGAGGTCCATGGATGCGCCGAAGCTCTCCGCGGCGCCCAAGCCGAAGCAAACCGCGGCAACCCAGGTGGCGTTGAACGCTCCGGCGGCGCCCGACACCGAGCCCGCAAAAGCGTCAGGCTTTTCGATCCGCGACATGGCCGAGCGTGCAAAGGCGGCGGTGATGTCGATTGCATCGAACGAGAGGACCTCGATCACCGAAAAGCTGTGGGGCAAGGAGCCGTCGTCGCATGGCTCGCTGTTGTCGTACGCTTCCGCGGATGCCAGCTTCACCGGCGGCATCGGCCGGGCGCAGAACCCGCAGCCCGGCGGTTCGCCGCCGTATGATCTCGACACCGCCGTCTACGATATCTCGGCCCACACGGTCTATCTGCCGGATGGCACCAGGCTCGAGGCGCACTCCGGCAAGGGGGCGAAAATCGACGATCCGAAGTCCGCATCGATCCGGATGCAAGGCGTGACACCGCCACACATGTATGAGCTGACGCCGCGCGAATCGCTGTTTCACGGAGTTGCAGCATTGCGGCTCAACCCGATCGGCGGCGAGGATAGCATCTACGGCCGCAGCGGTTTGCTCGCTCATACCTACATGCTCGGTCCCAACGGCGATTCCAACGGCTGCGTCTCGTTCAAGGACTACAACGCCTTCCTCAACGCCTATCGCAATCAGGGCATCAAGAAGCTCGCTGTCGTCGCCAGAATTGAGTAGCCGGCGAGAAGCCTCGCTTGCGACCTGCGCCTGGTGTGAATCCCGAAGAAGCCACAAGAAATTGAGAGTGCCGGCGGCCGGTCTTTATCGTTTTGGCTTTTTGTCATGATGCCAGAACGCTACATTGCCTGCACGGTGAGCCCGATTTCCGGCCGACATTGACCGACCAACGTCATTGTGAGGCCGGTTGGCCGCCTGGTCGTCTCTTCCGGGGAATTTCATGACACAGTCACAAGGTGGCGGCGGTCGACCACCGCTGGCAGCGGTTTGGTTCAGCCCGCGACAAACCATCGAGCACATTGTCGCGACGCGACCGACGCACCTGGTGTGGGTGCTCGCGATCCTTGGCACGATCGCCACCATCTACAGCCAGATTGTCAGAATCGGCGCTTCCGTCCCGTTTGCCGATTGGCGGTTTTGGCTGGCGCCCATCGTGGTCGGCGCTGTGGCCGGCATCGTCTTGCTCTATCTGTCCGCGCTGATCCTGGACTGGATCGGCAGGCTTTTGGGTGGGCGGGCGTCAGCGCGCGCGTTGCGCGCGGTCCTCGCCTGGAGCGCGCTGCCGAACATCCTGGGGTTTTTGATCGCTCTGATTATCATCGCCTTGAACGGCAATGCAGTGATCGTGAGGGCTCTTCTGGTGGCGTTCGGGCTTTGGGGGTCGGTCGTTTTCTTGCTGATGCTCGCGCGCGTTCAACATTTCGGGTTCTGGCGCACGATCGCCGCCTACGTTCTGAACTTGATCGTTCTGCTGGTCATGGTGGTCTTTTCCCGCTCCTTCCTCTATCAACCCTTCAACATCCCGGCGGCGTCGATGGCGCCGACATTTCTGGTGGGCGACTATTTCTTTGCTGCAAAATTCGCCTATGGCTACAGTCGCTTTTCGCTGCCATTTTCCCCGCCGCTGCCCTCGGGGCAAGTGTTGGCCACCCTGCCGGAGCGGGGCGATGTCGTCGTGTTCCGCTTGCCAAAGGATACCGCGACCGATTTCATCAAGCGCGTCGTGGGGCTGCCGGGCGATCGTATTCAGATCAAGCAGGGGCTGCTCTATATCAACGATGTACCGGTCAGCCGCGAACCGCTACCGGACTATGACGCGGCAGGTCTGTGCGGACCGGAATCCTCCGGCGCCGTGAAGCGCTGGCGCGAAACGCTGCCGAACGGCGCAAGCTATGAGACGCTGGATTGCGTCGAGAATGGCTTCTACGACAACACCAAGGTCTATACTGTCCCGTCCGGCCACCTCTTCGTGCTCGGCGATAACCGCGACAATTCGACCGACAGCCGCGCCTTGTCGGCGCTAGGCTATGTGCCGGTCGAAAACCTGGTTGGCCGCGCCAGCCTGGTCTTTTTCTCCCGCGCGGAAGGCTCGGGCGAGGTCCGGATAGAGCGGCTGGGGGTGGTGGTGCGCTGACCTTCCCGCGAAATGCGCGCCGAAATATCGGCAAAACAAAACCCCGGCATCGCTGCCGGGGTTTTGCATTCCTGTTGCCGTTGAGCGAGGCTACTCGATCAGAAGTCCATGCCGCCCATACCGCCGCCCGGGGGCATACCGGCCGCGGGCGCCTGCTTCTTCGGCAGCTCGGCGACCATGGCTTCGGTCGTGATCAGGAGCCCGGCAACGGAAGCCGCATTCTGGATCGCGCAGCGGACAACCTTGGTCGGGTCGATGATGCCCTTGGTGACCAGGTTGCCGTATTCGCCGGACTGGCCGTCGAAGCCGAAGGCGTACTGATCCTTCTCGATGATCTTGCCGACGATGACGGAGCCGTCCTCGCCCGCATTGATCGCGATCTGGCGCGCCGGCGCCGACAGTGCCTTGCGCACGATCTCGACGCCGGTCTTCTGGTCGTCGTTCTTGGTGCGGATGGACCTGAGGTGCTCGGAGGCGCGCAGCAGAGCGACGCCGCCGCCCGGCAGGATACCTTCCTCGACGGCCGCGCGGGTCGCATGCATCGCGTCATCAACGCGATCCTTGCGCTCCTTGACCTCGACCTCGGTCGCGCCGCCGACGCGGATCACCGCAACGCCGCCCGCGAGCTTGGCCAGACGCTCTTGCAGCTTCTCACGGTCGTAGTCCGAGGTGGTCTCCTCGATCTGCGCCTTGATCTGCGCCACGCGCGCCTCGATGTCGGCCTTCTTGCCGGCGCCGTTGACGATCGTGGTGTTCTCCTTGTCGATCATCACCTTCTTGGCGCGGCCAAGCATCGAGAGGGTGACGTTCTCGAGCTTGATACCGAGGTCCTCCGAGATCGCCTGGCCGCCGGTCAGGACCGCGATGTCCTGCAGCATGGCCTTGCGACGATCGCCGAAGCCCGGCGCCTTGACGGCGGCGACCTTCAACCCGCCACGCAGGCGGTTGACGACGAGGGTAGCCAGCGCCTCGCCTTCGACGTCCTCGGCGACGATCAGCAGCGGCTTGCCGGTCTGCACCACCGCTTCGAGCAGCGGTAGCAACTCATTCAGCGAGGAGAGCTTCTTTTCGTTGATCAGGATGTAGGGATCCTCCATCTCAACGCGCATCTTGTCGGCGTTGGTGACGAAGTAGGGCGAGATGTAGCCGCGGTCGAACTGCATGCCCTCGACCACGTCAAGCTCGGTCTCGAGCGATTTCGCTTCCTCAACCGTGATGACACCCTCGTTGCCGACCTTCTTCATGGCATCTGCGAGGAACTTGCCGATCTCGGCGTCGCCATTGGCCGAGATGGTGCCGACCTGGGCGATCTCCTCGTTGGAGGTGACCTTCTTGGAGTTCTTCTCGAGATCCGAGACGACGGCTTCGACCGCAAGGTCGATGCCGCGCTTGAGGTCCATCGGATTCATGCCGGCGGCAACCGCTTTGGCACCCTCGCGGACGATTGCCGCGGCAAGCACGGTAGCGGTGGTGGTGCCGTCGCCGGCCGCATCCGACGACTTGGAAGCGACCTCGCGCACCATCTGCGCGCCCATGTTCTCGAACTTGTCCTCGAGTTCGATTTCCTTGGCGACGGTAACGCCGTCCTTGGTGATACGAGGCGCGCCGAACGATTTGTCGAGAACGACGTTGCGGCCTTTGGGGCCGAGCGTGACCTTGACGGCATTGTTGAGAATGTCCACGCCGCGCAGAATGCGGTCGCGGGCCTCGATGCCGAATTTGACTTCTTTGGCTGACATGTCTGGATTTTCCCTGAGTTGAATTTGGTCTCACCCTTTGCGGCGGCGCCCGCAGGCGCTCCTCGGGGCGAGCGTTTGAGACGAATGGATCAGGCGGCCTTCTTCTTGCTGGCGGTGTCAGTGAGAACGCCCATGATGTCGCTCTCTTTCATGATCAACAGCTCCTGGCCGTCGATCTTGACTTCAGTGCCCGACCACTTGCCGAACAGAACGCGGTCGCCGACCTGAATGTCGATCGGGATCAGCTTGCCGCTCTCATCACGACCACCCGGACCCACGGCGATGACTTCGCCCTGGGAGGGCTTTTCCTTGGCCGTGTCGGGAATGATGATGCCGCCTGCGGTCTTCTCTTCGGCGTCGATGCGCTTGACCACGACGCGGTCGTGAAGCGGACGGAATTTCATGCAGTCCTCCTAAGGTACTGGAATTGTTTGAGAGTTTATGTGTGCTAGCAATCACTGCCAGCGAGTGCCAGCGGTGAATGGGTTCGATTTAGGGCAGAGTTTTGCGGTGGGCAAGGGTCTTTAGCAGAAAAATTGGCAGTCCGATCAGTCGTCTGCCAGATTTAACGTACATCCTTAATTTCCAGGACGGGAGCGCCAAGCGCCTATTAGCAGGTGCGGTAAGCTGCTGCTAGCGCGCGAATTTTAATCAACCAGTAACTATTTGAGCTTGTGATGGTTGGGTTGTGTGCGTCACATTTCTCTCATGTGAGCGCATCTCCGCCGGGGTGGCTCCGGCAGGCGGCTACCCACTGATATGCGCTCCAGCAATGGAGGCGGGCATGGTGTCGCGGGTTGGGGTTGTTTCCGAAGATTTCCGGAAACAGGCGCTGGGTTACGGGTTGACGACTGCGGAAATCCTTTACCGAATGCCGGATCATCCGTCGCTGCTGCAGACCTATGTCTGGCAGAACTACGATCTGTTTCCGAGATTTCCGGCGTTGAGCGATTTCCTGCGCTTCTGGCAGGAGAAACTTGAAGGCCCGTTGTTCAGGGTCACCGTTGCTCACTCCAGGTTGATCAAGCCCGCAGAGTTGCGCCACGTGGACGGTGTATTCCGCCTGCACTGATTAACTCACCTGCGCAACGCGATGTGTGTTAGCTTTCCTGACGGAAACGAAGGGAGAGCACCGATGGCCAAGAAGAAATCCAAGAGGCCTGCCTCGCGCGCGGCGGGCCGCAAGGCCGCTCAGAAAAAATCGCCGGCGCGAAGAGCCGCCGCCAGGCCGAGCGCGCGCAAGAAGCTCGCAAGCAAGGGCAGAGCGCCAGCACCGGCCAAGCGCACGCGGCCGAAGCAGCGCATTGCCGTCAGCCATCACCGCGACGAGGATTTCAAGGCCGACGGGCTGCGCGCCTATGCGACATACCGCGATCTCGGCATCGCCGACGCCACCGGTGGCCTGGCGCGCGCCCATGTGATTCGCCTGATCGGGCCGTGCAACCCGGCCGAAGTCTCCAAGCTGCATTTCCACGACGTCGACTTCCAGATGGTCTACGTGCTCAAGGGCTGGGTGAAGACCTACATGGATGGGCACGGCGAGACCTTGATGAAGGAAGGCAGCGCCTGGACCCAGCCGCCGCGCATCCGGCACATGGTCCTGGACTACTCCGATGACGTCGAACTCCTCGAGGTTATCCTGCCCGCGGATTTCAGGACGGTCGAACTGACCGCGTGAAGCGCGGTCATCGCGGCTCGCGATAACACTTCGTCGTCACGTGATCACGCCGACGATCGCGCCCATCAGGCAGGTCGTCAGCGTACCCGAGGCGATCGATTTCAGCCCCAGCGCATTGATTTCGTGGCGTCGCTCAGGCGCCATGGTGCCGAGGCCGCCGATCATGATGCCGAGGCTGCCGAAATTGGCAAAACCGCACATCGCATAGAGCATGATCAGCCTTGAGCGCGGATCGAGCGCGTCAGGCGCAAGTCTGGACAGATCGACATAAGCAATCAACTCGTTCAGCACGGTCTTGGTGCCCATCAGACTGCCCGCGGTCACTGCCTGCGCCCAGGGAAGTCCCATCAGCCAGCACACCGGCGCCATGACGTAGCCGAGCATGCGCTGCAACGAGATGGCTGCACCACCGACATCGGGTAGCAGCCCGAGCACCGCGTTGACGAGATGCACCAGGGCCACCAGCACGATCAGCATCGCGATGATGTTGAGCAGGAGCTCAAGCCCTGCGGTAGTGCCCTTGACTATGGCATCCATGGTGCTGGATGCCTTCATGTCGGGATCATCCAGCGAGCCGCCGGTCAGGCGTTTCGAGGTTTCGGGCACCATGATCAGGCTGACAAGGATGGCGGCGGGAGCTCCCAGCACCGAGGCGATCACGAAGTGTGCCGCCGCATCCGGAATAAGCGGTGCAAGCAGTGTGGCGTAGAGCACGAGCACGGTCCCGGCAATTCCCGCCATGCCGCCGGTCATGACCAGGAACAATTCGCTGCGCGTCATCTGATTGAGGTATGGCCGGACGAACAGCGGCGCCTCGACCATGCCGAGAAAGATGTTAGCGGCGGTGGAAAGCCCAACCGCGCCGCCGACGCCGAGTGTTCGTTCCAGACACCACGCCATGCCGCGCACGATCGGCGGCAGCACCCGCCAGTAGAACAAGAGCGTGGTGAGCACGCTCATGACCAGCACGATCGGCAGCGCCTGGAAGGCCAGAACGAAATCCGCGCCTGGGGTCCTGACATCGAACGGCAGCGGTCCGCCGCCAAGATAGCCGAACACGAACGACGTGCCGGCGCGCGAGGCAGCTGCAATGGCGCCGACGGCGTCGTTGATGGCGCCGAAGGCATGCGCGACCACCGGCAGCTTGATCAACACGACGGCGGTCAGAAGCGTCACGGCAAGGCCGACAGCCGCCTGCCGGAGCGACACCGCGCGGCGGTTCTCGCCGAAGGCCCACGCAATCAGCAGCAGCGCGATGATGCCGAGCGCCGATTGTAAATGAGGCATGATCGCAGCCGGTATCGTTGCAAGACGCGCAAGTAGCTCCCGTAAGTTATCCGCGACCGACGAACGGCATCTTCGATGCCATGACAGTCATGAACAGCACGTTGGCGTCGAGCGGGAGCGTTGCCATGTAGGCCACCGCATCGCCGACGGCCTTGGCATCCATCCGCGGCTCCGGAATCTTTCGCCCGTCGGGCTGCAGCACGCCGTCCACCATGCGCTCGGTCATCGGGGTCGCGGCGTTGCCGATGTCGACCTGGCCGACCGCGATGTCATAGGCGCGACCGTCGAGGTTGGTGGCCCTGGTGAGGCCAGTGATGGCGTGCTTGGTCGAGGTATAGGCTGCCGAGAACGGCCGCGGCGCGTGCGCGGAGATCGAGCCGTTGTTGATGATGCGTCCGCCGCGCGGGGTCTGTTCCTTCATAATACGAAATGCATGCTGCGTGCAGAGGAACGGTCCGGTGAGATTGGTGTTCACGACCGCCTGCCATTGCGCAAGACTCAAATCCTCGAAATTCACCGGCGGCGCGCCCATCCCCGCATTGTTGAAAAGCACGTCCAGCCGGCCATAGGTTTGCATCACCTTGGCAAACAGAGCGGCGATCGAGTTGGCGTCGGTCATGTCGGCCGAAACCGGCAGGCTCTTGCCGACATTGTCGCCGAGCTTCTGCGTCTCCTGCAGCATTTCCATGCGGCGGCCCGCCAGCACGACGGTGAAACCGGCCTTCATCAGCGCGAGCGACGCCGCGCGCCCCACACCCGTTCCGGCCCCGGTCACCAGCGCGATCCTGTTTGCTACCTCGCTCATCGTATCCTCACCCTTGTCGTTTTTCTGTCGATTGACGTTTGGCGTCCGCCTCCTGCTTGTAAGGCGGTCTTGGAATATTTTGATGCGCCGCGCGCAGCGCAGCCGACCAGCGCGAGCGCAGATCGTGGAAATAGGGCTCGCCGGCCTCGATGCGGTGATTGAGATCGGCCTCGAAGGTATCGGAGCGCACCACCAGCACGTCGATCGGAAGACCAACGCCGAGATTTGATCGCATGGTCGAATCCATCGAGATCAGGCCGGTCTTGAGGGCTTCATACAATTCGACGTCGAAGTGCATCGCGCGATCGAGTACCGGCTTGCCGTATTTATGCTCGCCGATCTGCAAGTAGGGCGTATCGGTGGTGCATTCGATGAAATTGCCGGCGGTATAGACCATGAATAGGCGCATGCGAGACCCCTTGATCTGGCCGCCGAACAGGAAGGAGACATCGAAGCTCACGTCCTCCGATTTCAACGCGGGGCCCTCGGTGGCGTGCACCATCCGGATCGCCCGGCCGATGCGCTGCGCTGCCTGGAACATGGTTGGCGCATTCATCAGCGTTTCGATCTGGCCGGTCTGCGGGTCTTCGAGGCCCTCGGTCAGGGTCGAGAGCACCGACTGGCTGATGGCGAGATTGCCCGCACTGGCGATCCCCACGATGCGTTCGCCGGGCTTTGAAAAGATATGGAGCTTGCGAAAGGTCGAGACGTTGTCGAGACCGGCATTGGTGCGGGTGTCTGCGATCATGACCAGTCCGTCCCGCACCAAAATTCCGCAGCAATAGGTCATTTCCCGTCCCCGAACGCAATTCTGCGCGCGCGAGAAAACTACTAGCGAATTTCGCATTTCGCAATTCACTCTAACCCCAATTGCCAGTGGTCTGGCCCTCCTCTCATGGGGTAAGAGGTCATGGGGATTCCTAAGCGGGGCCGGGGCATGAAGAAGAAGCTGTTCGTCGCAGGCGGCCTGGTGGCTGCCTTTTTGCAAATTCTCTGCAATGCCGGTGCCGTCGCCGGTCCCATGGAAGATGGGGTGGCGGCCTATAATCGCGGCGACTACGTCCCGGCGATCCACCTGTTCCGGCCGCTGGCGCAAGGCGGCAATGCCGGGGCACAGAGCCGGCTTGGTGCGATGTATCGGAGGGGGCAGGGTGTTGCGAAAAACTTACCGCGGGCCTTCATGTGGCTGAGCCTTGCCTCCGCGCGCGGCGACCTCGCCGCGAAGGCCGAATTGCACGAGATGTCGCGCTCCATGACGGCCGAGGAGCTTCGCAGGCGCGCGAGATGATGCAGGCCTGCGAAGCCTCGGACTACCGCAGTTGCGCATATTGATTCGCTCAGGCACCTCCTCGCTTTGCTCGCAATGACGGCGGCCTAGGACTGCGACTGCCACTGACCGGGCCGCCCGACCTGCTCGACCCTGACCGTGACCGTCAGCGTCTCGGCACCCCCGCCATAACGGGTGCCGCGGACCGGTGCGGCACCGAGATAGTCGAGGCCAAGAGCGACGCGAACGTGGGCATCGGTGGTGCAGATGCAGTTGGCGGGATCGAAACCGACCCAGCCGAGACTGGGCACATGGGCCTCTGCCCAGGCGTGACCGGCCTCTTGGTGCGCCGTGCCGTCCGAGCGCAAGAAGTGCCCGGCGACGAAGCGCGCCGGCACGCCGCCCGAGCGCGCGCAGGCAATGAAGATATGCGCGTAGTCCTGACAGACCCCGCGCTTGAGACCGAACGCCTCCACCGCCGAGGTGCCGCTGTTGGTTGGATCTTCGTCGAAGGTCATGTGCTCGCTGAGCTGCGTCATCAGCGCGTGCAGGAAGCCAAGCGCGTCATCCTCGGATTCGGCCCGCAGCTCGCGCGCGAACGCCGCCATCGCCGGGTTGACGGCGGTCAGCTGCGTCGAACGCAGGAACAGGCCCGGCGGAAAGCGCTCGCGGGTACCGCGCAGAACGCCGCCGGTATCGTGAGTCTCGATCAGGCCGCCGACCGTGATGGTGAGATCCTCGATCGGTCCATGGGTCATGACATGCGTGACGTTGCCGAAGGCGTCTTCATGCACGTCCAGCCGCGAGTCGGTCGAGACATCGATTTGCCATTCGGCGACATACTGGCCGTCATGGCTGCCGGGCGTCATCCGCAGGATCTGGATGACGCCTGTCGCTGCCGGCTCGTAGCGGTAGGTGGTGGAGTGGGAAATTCGCAGGCGCATGGCGGTTCCATCAGGTCAGATATTGCTTGGTGATGATTTCGCCGAGCCGCGAATTGTCCGCGATGAACTCCTGGATGAACTCGTGCACGCCATGCTGGAAGATATCGTCCATCTGACTGTGTTCGAGGCGGTTACGGATGCCGCGGGCATGGCGCTGCGCCGCGCCCTGGCGGCCGTAGGCGACGCCGATCTGGTCGAGATTGCGTACAAGGTTTCCGTAGCAGCTTGCGAGCGATCGCGGCAGGCTGTCGTTGAGGATGAGCAGGTCTGCGATCAACCATGGTTTGAGCGTTTCGCGATAGACCCAGTGATAGGCCGTGAGTGCCGAGACCGAGCGCAGGATCGAACTCCATTGGTAGAAGTCGAGCGGCCCGCCGACATGTTCTTCCTCGGGCAACAACACGTGGTATTTGACGTCGAGGATACGCGCGGTGTTGTCGGCGCGCTCGAGGTGCACCCCGAGGCGCGAAAACCAGTAGGCGTCGTTGCGCAGCATGGTCCGATAGGCCGAACCGTCGAACCTGAGCGAGGTCTCCTGCACAAAGCGCAGGAATCGCGCCAACTCCTCGCGGCTCGTCGTTCCCTTGCTCCAGACTTCCTGAAGCTCGAGCCAGGCGCTGTTGATGGTGTCCCACATCTCGCTGGTGAGCGCCGTGCGCACCGAGCGGGAATTGAGGCGGGCGGCCTCGATGCAGTTCCTGATCGATGAGGGATTGGAGGACGAAAACGACAGATACTCGACGACGTTGGATTCGGAAGCTTCATTGTAGGCGTCGTAGAAGCTTTCGCTGACGCCGGCGGTGAAGAGCGCCGATTCCCATTCATTGGTCTTGCCGATGTAGGCGGCGGGGAGCGCGGTCACGCGCAAGGTCGCATCGATCGTGCGGGCGATATATTCCGCTCGCTCGACATAGCGGGCGAGCCAATAAAGGTTTTCGGCGGTTCGAGACAGCATGCGGGGCTTCGATCCCTACTCGTCCAGAATCCAGGTGTCCTTCGTGCCGCCGCCCTGGCTCGAATTGACCACCAGCGAGCCTTCTTTCAGCGCCACGCGCGTCAGGCCGCCCGGTACAATGGTGACGCGATTGCTCCCGGTCAGCACGAACGGCCGTAAATCGACATGGCGGGGGGCAAGCCCGGAAGCGGTACAGGTCGGGCAGGTCGACAGCGCCAGCGTCGGTTGCGCGATGAAGCCTTCCGGTTCGCGTTTCAGCTTGTCGCGGAACGCTTCGATTGTGGCCTTGGTCGAGGCGGGCCCGATCAGCATGCCATATCCACCCGAGCCGTGTACTTCCTTGACGACAAGTTCGCCGAGATTGTCGAGCACGTAGGCGAGGTGCTTCGGCTCGCGGCAGCGCCAGGTCGGCACGTTTTTCAGGATCGGCTCTTCGCCGAGATAGAATTTCACGATGTCGGGCATATAGGAATAGACCGCCTTGTCGTCGGAAATCCCGGTTCCGACCGCATTGGCAAGCGTGATGTTGCCGGCAGCGTAGGCCGACATCAGACCGGGGACGCCGAGCGCCGAATCGGGGCGGAAGGTCAGGGGATCGAGGAAGTCGTCGTCGATCCGGCGGTAGATGACGTCGACCCGCTTCAGCCCCTCGGTGGTCCGCATGAACACCTCGTCGTTCTTGACGATGAGGTCGCGCCCCTCGACCAACTCGATGCCGAGTTTGTCGGCAAGGAAAGAGTGCTCGTAATAGGCGGAGTTGTAGACGCCCGGCGTCATCAGGGCGACGGTGGGTTCCGCGGAAGCCGACATCGGCGCCACCGAGCGCAGCGCGGCCAATAGCTCGTCCGGATAGCGCTCCACGGGCACGATGCGGTGGCGCGCGAATAGGTCGGGAAACAGCCGCATCATGATTTCACGATTTTCCAGCATGTACGATACGCCGGAAGGCGTGCGGGCGTTGTCCTCCAGCACGATGAAATCGTTGGCGTCGATGCGCACGATATCGATGCCGGCAATATGGACGTAGACGTCGTGCGGCACGTGCTGGCCGTTCATCTCGGGCCGAAATACCGGGTTCTGGAAGATCAGGTCGGCGGGGATCACCTCGGCACGCAGGATGTCGCGGTTGTGATAGATGTCGCGCAGGAACATGTTGAGCACGCGAACGCGCTGTTTCAGGCCCTTTTCCAGGATGGCCCATTCCCTTCCCGACAGGATGCGGGGGATGACGTCGAAGGGGATCAGCCGTTCCTGTGCTTCGGCGTCGCCATAGACGGCGAAGGTGATGCCGATCCGACGAAACAGCAGTTCGGCTTCCTGTCGGCGATATTCGAGGGCCTCCGGCGGCGTCTCCTTCAGCCAACGGGACAGCTCGCTATAGGCCCGACGGAGCTCGCCGCCCGGACCGTTCATCTCGTCGAACGCAATTGTCATTGAAGTCGACGTTTCCTGAACCTCTTGCGCGACAGTGCATGACTAAACGGGGTGGTAGCAAGGCCCGGGCCAGCACGATATGCATGAGGCGGTATCGCCGTTTTGAAGCTCAACTCGCGCGTGGCATGGCAATTGGCGCGGCGGGTTGTGTGTCCTGCCCGAAAAAACGGCGGGGAATGGCTAAATCGGCGGCAAAATACCGTGACTTCAAGGGCTTGCCCCGGCAAGTTGGGGGGCAGAGTGAACAGAGGTGAGGGGTGGAGTTTATGAGCGAGATCGTCACCGCGGGCATCCTGGTGATCGGCGACGAAATCCTGTCCGGGCGGACCAAGGACAAGAACATCGGCTTCATCGCCGAATACCTCACCAATATCGGGATCGACCTGAAGGAGGTGCGCGTGGTCGCCGACGAGGAGGCCGATATCATCGCCGCACTCGATGCGCTGCGCGAGCGCTACACCTACGTCTTTACCACCGGCGGCATTGGGCCCACCCATGACGACATCACGGCCGACAGCGTAGCCAGAGCGTTTGGCGTCGGCATCGATCACCATCCCGAGGTGGTCGCCCGCTTCAGGGAACGCTTCAAGAATCCGGGTGAATTGAATGAGGCGCGGCTGCGCATGGCGCGCATCCCTGACGGCGCCGAGCTGATCCAGAGCGCCACCATCATGGCGCCCGGCTTCAAGATCGGCAACGTCATCGTGATGGCCGGAGTTCCCTCGATCATGCAGGCGATGATGGACATCGTGACGCCGAAGCTGAAATCGGGCGTCAAGATGCTGTCGGACTCGGTGCGCGCCAACTCGCGCGAGGGCGACATCGGCGGGCCCTTGCGGGAGATCGCCAACGCACATCCCGACACCATGATCGGCAGCTATCCGTTCCTCGATGAGAACGGCAAGCCGAACACCAACCTCGTGGTCCGCTCGCGCGATCCCGACAAGCTCAACGCCGCGATGGCTGCGGTCAAGGAAATGCTCGCGGGATTGAATGTGAACAGATAACCGATCGATCGGATCCGAAGCGGTGCAGGAGAGAACATGGCCGGGCCTGAATTGAGCCCCCAGGAGCGGGCGGAAAGAGCTTTTCCGGTCTCGTGGGACCAGTTTCACAGGGATTGCCGGGCGTTGACCTGGCGTCTGAACGAGGTCGGGCCGTTCAAGGCGGTCATCGCCATTACCCGTGGCGGCCTGGTGCCGGCCGCGATCGTCGCGCGCGAGCTCGGCGTTCGCATCATCGATACCGTCTGTATCGCGGGCTACGACCACACCAAGCAGGGCGAGCTGCAGGTGCTAAAGGGCATTTCGGCTGATATCGCCAAGCTTGGCGGCGGCACCGGCAAGGGGCTTCTGATCGTCGATGACCTCGTCGACACCGGCAAGACCGGCGCGCTGGTGCGCCAGATGATGCCGGAGGCGCATTTCGCAACCGTCTATGCCAAGCCGAAGGGGAGGCCGCTGGTCGATACCTTCATTACCGAAGTTTCGCAGGACACCTGGATCCATTTCCCCTGGGATACCGCGTTGTCGTTCCAGCCGCCGATCCGCGACGGCGCAGCGTGACAGCCCCTCACCCCAACCCTCTTAGCGCGAGCTTTGCTCGTCGCGGCCCCGTAAGAACGGGGAGAGGGAGAGGGGAAGATCAATGCCGCTGCAAAACCGGGTGACGCCTGCGGGCGAGATCATCGCAACGCCCGCGCGCGGCCTGTTCACCGGCAATCGCGGCATCATTCATGACCCAGCGACCAAAACGCTTTTGAAGAAGCGCTGGTCCACACCGGCATGGCTCACCTGCATATGCGAATTCCGCGGTCGCAGACGCGAGGTGATGGCGGGCCGAAGCTGGACCGAGCTGTTCTTTCTGGATGAAGCAACCGCCTTCGCGGCGGGCCACCGTCCGTGCTTTTTTTGCCGTCGTGAGGATGCCATCCGCTTTCGCAGCGCCTGGGAAGCGGGCAACGGTATGAAGAACCTCCACGCGCGCGACATCGACGCGGTGTTGCACCGGGAGCGCCTGGAGAAAGGCAGGAAACGGCTGCATCCGCTGCCGATAAAGCTCGAGGAGTTACCTGACGGCGCGATGGTGCAGGCGCGCGAGGAAAGCTATCTGCTCGCTCATGGCCGCGTGCTCAAATGGTCGTTTGCCGGCTATCGCCGCATCGACCGCCCGCTTGAGGACGCCATGCTGCTGACGCCGCCTTCGACGCTACGGGCATTCATCGCCGGCTATCGTCCGATGCTGCACCCGAGCGCGAACTGTTGAGGACCGCACGGGGGCAGGCAAGCAGGGTAGCAAACGCGCGCGAGGAGGCGCGGGCCGAATGTCATCCGAGCCGCTGCCGCGCGAGCTTGGCGCCCGCGCCAAGCGCCGCAAGCTTTGCTTCCGCGATGTCGCGGCGCATCGGCGCCATGCCGCAATTGGTGGTCGCGACGATGTTGCGCTTCGGCACGAACTTCGCGACGTCCTCGATTACCTTGACCACGTCTTCCGCGGTCTCGACGGTGTCGCTCGCGACATCGATCACGCCTGCCTGCACCACCTTGCCCGGCAACAGCGACAGCAATTCGAGCGGCACCTTGGAATTGCGGCACTCGATCGCAACCTGCTGGATCGAGCTCTTGTCGATCGCCGGAAATATCTCTTCATACTGCCGCCACTGGCTGCCCAGCGTCGCCTTCCAGTCGGTATTGGCCTTGATGCCGTAGCCGTAACAGATGTGGACCGCGGTGGAACAGGTGAGGCCCTCGGCCGCGCGTTCAAGCGCCTTGATGCCCCAATCGTTCACCTCGTCCATGTAGACGTTGAAGGCAGGCTCATCGAACTGAATCATATCGACGCCGTCGGCCTGCAGCGCTTTTGCTTCCTGGTTGAGCAGCTCGGCAAAGACGAACGCCATCTTCACGCGGTCGCCATAGTAGCGATCGGCGATGGTGTCGATGACGGTCATCGGGCCGGGCAGGGTGAATTTCAATTTGTGCGTGGTATGGCTGCGCGCGGCGCGGGCCTCCTCGGCATGGACGCGGCCCGTCAGGCGCAGCGGCGCCACCACCTGCGGCACCATCGCCTTGTAGCGATCCTTGCGAATGCCCATCTCGACCTTGTGGGCGAAATCGATGCCCTCGACCTTCTCCAGAAAGCCGTGGACGAAATGCTGGCGCGCCTGCTCGCCCTCGGTGACGATGTCGACCCCGCAATCCTCCTGCAGCTTGAGCGCCAGCACCGTCGCATCGCGCTTGGCGCGCGCCAGTTCGTCGCCCTTGGATTTCCAGGGCGCCCAAAGCGTGTTGGGTTCGGCCAGCCATTCCGGCTTCGGCAACGAGCCGGCGATCGTGGTTGGAAACAGCATGAAAGGCCTCCCGGCAGGTCGTTTGCTTTTGTTGAGCGCCTCTCTGCCATGTTTTATGGTGGGCGTACAGGATAACAAAAAGTCGCCCCCTAAGGGGCGGCCGACAGGGGAAAGGCATGATCGATCTGCACTACGCGCCGACGCCGAACGGCTGGAAAGTCTCGATCATGCTGGAGGAGCTCGGGATTCCCTATCACGTCATTCCCGTCAATATCCGCGCCGGCGACCAGTTCAAGCCGGAGTTTCTGGCGATCAGCCCGAACAACCGGATTCCGGCGATCGTCGACCACGCGCCCGCCGACGGCGGCGAGCCGTTCTCGGTGTTCGAGACCGGCGCAATCCTGATCTATCTTGCGGAAAAGACCGGCCGCTTCCTGCCCGCCGACATGCGCGGCCGCTCGCGCGTGATCCAGTGGGTGATGTGGCAGATGAGCGCGCTCGGGCCGATGCTCGGCCAACACGGCCATTTCGCGCTCTATGCGCCGGAAAAGATTCCCTATGCGATTACCCGCTACCGCGACGAGGCGGCGCGGCTCTACGGCGTGCTCGACCGCCAGCTCGGCAAGACCGGCGCCTATGTGGCGGGCAACGACTACACCATCGCCGACATCGCCTGCTTTCCCTGGACCATGACCCACAAGGCGCAGGGATTTACGCTGGACGACTATCCCAACGCAAAACGCTGGTATGCGACCGTGCGCGCGCGTCCGCAGGTGCAGGCGGGGCTTGCGATCGGCAAATTCGTCAAGGAGCCTTTTGATGAGGAGGCGCGCAAGAACATGTTCGGCGAGAGGGCGAGGGAGCTTCTGGCAAAGAAATAGCGGACCTCAAGTGCTCAGGATAAGGACCGCGCAAACAAAAAGGAAACCTCAATGATCGAATTCTTCTTCGACTGTTCCAGCCCCTGGACTTATCTCGCCTTTCACAACATTCAGCCGCTCGCAAAAGAGTTCGCCCAGGAGATCGTTTGGCGGCCGATCCTGGTCGGCGGCATCTTCAACACCATCAATCCATCCGTCTATGCCTCGCGCGAGCATCCCGTGCCTGCGAAGGTCGCCTACCAGAAAAAGGACATGGCGGATTGGGCGCGCTCGGCGGGTCTGGCGATCAAGATGCGGCCGACCGTCTTTCCCGTGAACAGCGTGAAGGCGATGCGGGGCTGCATCTTTCTCGGCAAGGACGTGGTGCCGTTCGCGCGCACGGTGTTCGAGATCTACTGGGGCGAGGATCAGGATATTTCGCAGGATGCGGTGCTGACTGAAGTGTGCCGGCGCGTCGGCGTTGACGCCGGAAAATTCTTCGCCGGCATCGGCCAGCAATCGATCAAGGATCAGCTCAAGGCCAACACCGATGAGGTGATGGCGCGCGGCGGTTTCGGCTCGCCGACCATTTTCCTCGACAGGACCGACCTGTACTTCGGCAACGACCGCCTGCCGCTGGTCCGCGAGGCCTTGCAGCGGCGAAAGGCGAGCGCGGCCTGATGAGGATGGTCGTTTGCCGCGAGCTCGGTCCGCCCGAGCGGATGCGGCTGGAGACATTTCCCGCAAAGCCACTCGGCGCGGGCCAGGTGCGCGTCGCCATTCGCGCCGCCGGCATCAATTTCCCTGACATCCTGATGGCTGCCGGCCAATACCAGCTCAAGCCGGATCTGCCGTTCACGCCCGGAGTAGAGGCTGCCGGCGACGTGGTCGAAGTCGATGGCGAGGCGAAGGGCGTCTCCATCGGCGACGGGGTCATCGTCAGGATGCGGCACGGCGCCTATACCGACGAGGCCGTCGTGACGCCATCGCAGCTGATGCGGCTGCCGTCGAACTTCGACTATGCGGAAGGCGCGACCTTCCTTGCCGCATACGGCACGGCCTATCATGGGCTCGTCGACAGGGGACAGCTCAGGCAAGGCGAAGTGCTGCTGGTGCACGGCGCCGGTGGCGGCGTAGGCCTTGCCGCGGTCGAGACCGGAAAATTGCTTGGCGCTACCGTGATCGCTGCGGCTTCCTCGGAGGACAAGCTTGCGGTGGCGAAGGCGAAGGGTGCCGATCACCTCTTGCTCTATTCCCGCGAGCCGTTCCGCGATGCCGTGAAGCGCATCACCGGCGGGCGCGGCGCCGATGTCGTGTTCGATCCCGTCGGCGGCCAGATTTTTGAAGACAGCGTCCGCTGCATTGCCTGGGGCGCGCGTCTCCTTGTCATAGGCTTTACCGGCGGCATCGGGCTTGCGCGCACGAATCTGCTGCTGATCAAGGGCGCGAGCGTGCTCGGCGTGCGGGCCGGCGAGGCCGTGCGCAGGAATCCGGCGCTCGGCGAGGTGCGACTGAGGCAGCTTGTGGAGTGGGCGGAACAGGGCAAGATCCGGCCCAACGTCTCGCATCGCCTGCCGATTGAGGAGTTCGCGCGCGCCATGCGGCTTCTGATCGAGCGCAAGGCGATCGGGCGCGTGGCGCTGGTCATGGACTGATAGGCGCGGTTACCTGTAATCCCGCTCGTCCCACCAGGGAAAATAGTCGGGCATGTCTGACGACACCTTGTCCTTGAATTGCGCGGGGCGCTTTTCCAAAAACGACACGACGCCCTCCTTGACATCCTCCGAGCGTCCCCGCGCGTAAATGCCGCGGCTGTCGACCTTGTGGGCTTCCATCGGATCGTCGGCGCCCAGCATGCGCCACATCATCTGACGGATCAGCGCGACCGAGACCGGTGCGGTCTTGGCGGCAATTTCCTGCGCAAGCGCGCGCGCCGTCGGCAACAATTGATCCGGCGGCACAACCTTGCTGACGAGGCGGCCGCTGAGCGCTTCCTGTGCCGGGAAAACCCGACCCGTGTAGCACCACTCCAGCGCCTGCGAGATGCCGACGATGCGCGGCAGGAACCAGCTCGACGCTGCCTCAGGCACGATGCCGCGCTGGGAGAACACGAAGCCGAAGCGCGCGGCGTCGCTGGCGATGCGGATATCCATCGCAAGCTGCATGGTGACGCCGATGCCGACGGCCGGGCCGTTGACCGCGGCGATCACCGGCTTCAGGCATTTGAAGATGCGCAGCGTAACCTGACCGCCGCCGTCGCGGACCTGCGGGTCGCCATAGTCCACATGACCGTCGGCAAGACGCTTGACCGGGCCGCGCCGCGAGTCGCGGTCGAAAGTGTCGGCGCCTGCTGACAGGTCGGCGCCGGCACAGAAGGCACGGCCCGCCCCGGTGACGATGATCGCGCGGATGTCGTCGTCCCGGTCAGCCCGGTCGAAAGCGTCGATCATCTCCCGCTGCATCGTTGCCGTGAAGGCGTTGAGCTTGTCGGGCCGGTTCAGCGTGATGGTGAGGATTTGTTCGGCGACCTCGTACTTGATCTGCTCGTAGGCCATGGCGTTTCCTTGCTGCAGACTATTTCTTCGGCGGGCTGGGCCACGCCCGTTGTGGCCCTCGCAAGCCCTCGAACGTCTTGGCCATCGCGAGCACGCCGATATCGTCAAAGCGGCGGCCGATGATCTGTACGCCGATCGGAAAGCCCTTTGCATCGTAGCCGCCGTTGATCGAGATCGCCGGATTTTCCGACATGTTCCAGGGTACGGTGTAGCAGATGTGCTCGAATGGCTTGTCCGGATCGTGGACGGGCGAGGCAAGCTCGGCACCGAATTTGACGATCGGCGAGACCGGCGAGATCACGTAGTCGAGGTCGCAAAACAGTTTTGCCGCCGCGGCACGGATCGCCATGGTGGTGTTGAAACCACGGATCACGTCGACGCTCGACAGTTTGGTGGCCTTCTCCGCCCATTGATAGATATAGGGCAGCGCCTTGCCGCGCTCTGAGGGCTGCAGTTTCAGAAATTCGTCCCACATCCGCGTCCGCCAGAAATTGTCGAGCCCATCAAGCATTTCGCGCGTGAGGATGCCGTCGACTTCGGTGACCACGGCGCCGGCCTGTTCGAACGCCTTGGCCGCCTTCACGGCGACGTCGCGAACCGGTTGCTCCAGCGACTGCCCGACGCCGAGGTCGAGCATTAGACCGAGGCGCAGCTTGCGCGGCGACTTTTCTAGCGCCTTCCAGTTGATGTTGTCAGGCGGCAGGCTCATGCCGTCGCGCCGGTCGGGCCGCGACAGCACACTCATCATCAAGGCGGCATCCTCGACGTTGCGGGTCATCGGCCCCGCCACGCGGCCGACGTAGGGTGGATCGATCGGGATTCGTCCAAGGCTCGGCTTCAGGCCGACCAGCCCGCACCAGCTCGAAGGCAGACGCACCGAGCCGCCGATATCGCTGCCGAGATGAAGCGGACCGTAGCCGGCTGCACCCGCCGCACCAGCGCCCGCGCTGGAGCCGCCGGGATTTTTGCTGAGGTCCCAGGGGTTGCGGGTGAGGGGATGAAAACTCGAGAGACCCGACGACAGCATGCCGTAATCGGGCATCGTGGTTTTGGAGAAGATCACCGCACCCGCCTCGCGCAAGCGCGCCGCCGGGGGCGCATCGACGGGCGCGGGTGTCAGCGGCATGCTGGCTGCGCCGAGCGGCACCGGCTGGCCCTTGGTCGCAATGTTGTCCTTGATCGTGACCGGCACGCCATCGAGGGGGCCACCAGCCTCGCCCCTCTGCCAGCGTTCCGTCGAGGTCTTGGCGAGGGTACGGGCTCCGTCGGGATCGAACAGATAAAGCGCCTTGATGTGCGGCTCCCACGCCGCGACATGCGCGAGCAGGTCGTCCATTACTTCCGATGGCGAGAACTGCCTGGCCCTGTAACCCGCGATCAGATCGACCGCGGAAAGATCGTGCAGCGAGGAGACGGCGTTCCGTGTCACTGATTTATGCATGGGCGCCTACCGGCATACGGGTTTCGATGATACGCGCGTACATGCTGGCACCGATCGGCAGGATCTTGTCGTCGAGCACATAGCCCGGGTTGTGCACCGGCACGGAGCCTTCATGACCGACCCAGAAATAGGCGCCGGGCACCCTCTGCATCATATCGGCGAAGTCCTCGCTGCCCATCTTGGGCTGCGACCGCGTGAAGACCTTGGCGGGATCGACCACGGTGCGCGCGACCTCCTCGACCACCCTGGACTGTTCCTCCTGGTTGACCAGTACGCTGAAGGTGTCACGGATGTCGGCCACGATCTCGACCTGGAAGGCGGCCGCCATGCCGGCGCAGATCGAGCGCATCCGGTCGCGGATCAGCGCGCGTGCTTCGTCGGAGAAGGCGCGCACGGTGCCGCAGAGTCTCGCTTCGCTGGGGATCACGTTATAGGCCGAACCGGCATGAATCTGCGTGATCGACAGCACCGCCGCCTGCAGCGGATCGACGTTACGGCTCACGATAGTCTGCAGCGTCTGCCCCAGCGTCATTGCGATCACGACCGCATCCTTGGAGCGCTCGGGCATCGCACCATGCGCGCCATAGCCGTGGATGGTGATATCGAAGAAATCGGCGCCGGCCATTGCAGGCCCTGGAAGGATCGCGATCTCGCCGTGATTCAGGTCGGGCGCGTTGTGCAGGCCGTAGACCTCGTCACAGGGGAACTTCTGGAACAGGCCGTCCTTGATCATCGCGCGCGCGCCGCCGAGCCCTTCCTCGGCCGGCTGGAAGATGAAATGCACCGTGCCGTCGAAATTGCGCGTCTCCGCAAGATAGCGCGCGCTGCCGAGCAGCATGGTGGTGTGGCCATCATGGCCGCAGCCGTGGAAGCGGCCGGGGACGGTCGAACGCCATTTCAGATTGGTGTTTTCCTCCATCGGCAGCGCGTCCATATCGGCGCGAAGCCCGATGCGCCTGGTGCCCGCGCCTTTCCCCCTGAGCACGCCGACAACGCCGGTGCCGCCGATGCCGCGATGCACCTCGATGCCCCATTCCCTGAGTTTTTCGGCAACGATGCCGGACGTGCGCACTTCCTCGAAGCCGATCTCCGGATGCGCGTGCAGGTCGCGGCGGATGGCAGTGAGTTCGTCGGCATAGCCCTGGATGCGATCGATCGTTGGCATTGTCTGTTATCCGGTTATCCCTGATTTGGTTGTTGGAACGAAGGCGGGGACGCTTGGCTTGAGGCGAATGCCGGGACGCCAAGTCGGTCTTGTTGGATTATTCGCGCGGAACGTTAGACCCGACATTGCGAAGAGCGCAAGGCGCGGACCAATCCCGTTTTGCATGGGTCTTTCACACCGCAGCAGTGGTCGCGGCCACCGGGCGGAAATTTGCAAAATCCCAGCCGCGGCCGGGCGCGGCATCGAGCAGGGCGCGGGTATAGGCCTGCTGCGGACGGGTCAACACCTCTGCCGCCGGGCCCTGTTCGACGATACGGCCATGCTGCATCACGGCAACGTCGTCGCAGATTTGTGCCGCGACGCGCAAATCGTGGGTGATGAACAAAAGTGCGATGCCAAGCCGCTTTTGGATCTCGTCGAGCAGTTCGAGCACCTGCGCCTGCACGGACACGTCCAGCGCCGAAACCGCCTCGTCCGCCACGAGCACGTCAGGGTCGAGCGCGAGCGCCCGCGCAATCGCGATGCGTTGGCGCTGGCCGCCGGAGAATTGATGCGGGTAGCGCTTGATGCTGTCGACCGGCAGATCGACGAGTTCCAGCAGCTCACGCGCTTTTTCGATCGCATCCGCGCGCTTCATTCCGTAGTTGATTGGCCCCTCTGCGATGGTCTCGCCGATGTTGACGCGTGGGTTCAGCGAGCGATAGGGGTCCTGGAACACGATCTGGATGCGCTTGCGATGCGGCTGCAGCAGGCGGCGCGACAGTTCGGAAATCTCCCGGCCCGCCAGCCGAACGCCGCCCGATGTCGGATCGATCAACCGCACGATGCAGCGCGCCACAGTCGATTTCCCGGAGCCGCTCTCGCCGACGATTCCGAGCGTGCGGCCCTTGCGCAAGGAGAGGGTAACGTCGTCGGCTGCT
>Ga0306926_10001410_pt1 | contig 23835 bp, 19 predicted proteins | sample flu12Cox44000178_FD_203759 | JGI IMG/M metagenome (GOLD analysis project Ga0306926, IMG submission 203759) | Lab enrichment of tropical soil microbial communities from Luquillo Experimental Forest, Puerto Rico - flux8day.12C.oxic.44.000.178 (v2)... | ecosystem: Environmental > Terrestrial >...
ACTCCCGAGATCATCGGCCAAAAGCCTCGCTACCGATGCTCCAAACACCTTTGATTTGGGATCCCTGTGCAGGTTCTCCGCGATAAACTTCCCCACATCAGAACGCCTGACTAAACCCTTGATAGCACGGCGCTCAAGCCGTTCGAAATCTTCGAGGCTAAGTCGGCCAGAGTCCAACTCCGTTGGGTCTCCTTCCAGAATGCCGCTGTGCCCCGGATGTGAACCTTGAGAACCAGGAAACTCCAGTGAGAACAAGCCGTCTGGTACCTCTTGATTCAACTGACCTGTGAGACCGCGCATGAATGCGTGGTTCCCCGTCGCAAACAATACAAGAAGGTCTCCAAGATCCCCGCCTCCTGTGTTCCCGAGCCTTCTCACATCCTCAATGCTTGCGACTGGATTGGTCGCTTCATTGCGCACTGGCAGCCGCCCCGTCACAACAGCAGTCCCAATAAATGGACATGTTGCCTTCTTTTCCGCAATTGCACTCAACGCCTTTTGGTCAAGTTGGATCGCGTCTCCCGTCATAGATCCTCCGCTGATGGCGGCTGTTCCGTTCAACGGCCGAACCGAGTGTCACACCGCGGCAATTGGCGTTTAATCGAGACGGCTTTCTTCTGACAGACCTATTGCCCCCCTGGCCGCTGGTCGACCTGGTAATAATGGACCTGGCCTTCCTTGCTCCGCGGTGTCATCGCCATGCGTATGCTTTTACCGGTGTTGGGGCAGCTGGTGGCACGGTGCCAACGTTCTTCATTGGCATTGATCACGTCGCCCAGCTCGCCATGGACCACTCCGACGCCGGAGATCAGCGCACAGACACTGCCGTAAACATTAACCCAGAGCTCCACCATGTTGGCGTGCCAGTGGCCCCAGTTGGTGGCGGGCGGCAGCTCCGTGAGGTTCATGCCGATGTTCAGGTTGGAGGAGGTATGGCCGTCATACAAGAAGCGCTCACCCGTGCGTCTCGAATCGCCATACTCCGTAACATTGAAAAACGGCACGTTGAATGAGTCGTAGCCGCCGGTCGAGGTGATCTTGGTCTTGATATATTTGTAGCCGGGAATGGGTGTCGGCGTCTCGCTTTCCGGATAGGACGGCACCTGTCCGGCGGGGGTGTTGCGGTAAAACACAACCGGCTCGATGCCGACAGTCTCCAAGCAGTAGGACAGGCGTGGTGCGACGTTGAACGCCCAGCCCTTCGACAAGACCTTGGGCTCCTGGCCGTCGATAGTCATCTTCACAGCGCCGCTATAGACCCAGCCGAAGACGCGGTCATCGGCGTAGAACATGCACTTGGCCTTGTCGCCCGGGGCCATCTGGATGTAACGGCCGTCGAAGTCGCGCGTCAGAACCACTCTCTCTTCCCAGCGCGCCTGTCCCTGATGCGACTTGAGAATATCGGCGAGATGCCAGATCGGCTTATTGATTCCCGTGTAGGGCGTTTCCGGCGTCTTCTGGGCCGCCCAGACAATGCGTTCCGGGCCGTTTTCGCCGCCAACCTGAGACCACCAATTCGTCTGGGGCCCACGGGCGGGTGCCGCTGCGGGGACAGCTGGCGCCGGGGTCTGGGCCAAGGCTGGCGCTGCAGCCAAAGCCATCGCCAGTGTGATCCACGTGTTGAGTGATTTCACGAGAGCCTCCTGCCGTTATGCTACAAAGAAACGGCAGGGGTGTTACGCGGCGGGTGTGCCTCGCCAAATCCTGTCCCTGCTGAAAACCCGTTCTCGACTGTTGGAGTTTCGGCGCTCGACGCTTCGTGTAGAATCATCTCTCGGCCACGCCCAGCTCGAGCCGCGTGTGAGGCGGGAAGGTCAGACATTGCCTGTTTCTCTCCGTGACCGTGGTGGTGTCGCTCCAAGACGTTGTCGACGCGATGGACCTGCCCAGTAACGAATGGACCTCCTAGCTCAATCCTAAAACCGGCGAGATCGTGACGGTTACTGAGGAAGACCTTGGAGCGCTTCTCGAGCGCTCAAGCCAGCGCCGCCGGCGCGAGGAATTGTTAGACGCGATTCATGGTAGAGGCGCCTTCCGCAGTTTTCGGAGCGCGATCCGACGGCTCGACGTCGAAGACGAATGGTTCCGCTTTCGAAAATTGGCGTTCGAGGAAATCGCCAAGGATTGGCTGCGGGCGCACGACCTCTCGCTTCGGTAATGCCCCCGCGACGTGCTGGCATGCGGTCGTTGCTCTCCTCCCGTACACTCGGCCTGATCTGCTCTGCTCATCGAGTCATGGCTCTTGTGCCGTTTGGGCTTTGAATCCCTCCAGTTGACCTGGCCGGATCTTCAGCTGCGCGTGCACTTCCAAATGGCTCATGACTGCCCTCCTTATGACACTACCCGACGTGATTGCTCGGCGCCAAACGTTGCGGTGCGAACCCCACGTTCAAACCGTCTTCGGGACGTGGCCGGCAAAGACCAGCCGCATGACTTTGTGGCCGAAGTCTGCAACCGGGTCGAACATGAGCGGACAGCCACCGTCGATCACGGTGATGCCGTGCTTGCGCCCGTAGGCCGCCGCAGTGGCGCTGACGCTGCCCTGACCATAGGACCGATGCATCCACACCTGCTTGATCCTGAGCTCAGCGCACTCTCGCATGGTGCCCTCCGCCTTGTCGGGCGCGGTGGCGATCACGACGGCGTCGACTCCTCCAGGGATACTCCTCAAGTCGTGATAACAGTGGGCGCCCTCAACCTGGTCCGCGTTGGGGTTAACCGCGAACACCTGGTAACCCCGGTCCCGCAGACGCTTGAACACGGTATTGGATCCGTGCTCCTTGGGCTTTCGCGACACGCCTGTCACGGCAATCCGCTTGTGCGCAAGGAACTCGGATGCGGCTTCCTTCATCGTTGGCATTTTCCACCTCCGTCACGATTGATCGGCAAGAACAGCCTGTGCCGCCGCGCAAATCGTTTCGATGTCCGGAGCCCAGTATTGCGATCGCCTCGCCCTGCAATCGAATGGGAACCCTGAGAATCGACCGATATCCTAGCAAGGCGCTGTCCCCGTCACGATCCGGAGCGGATTGCAGATCGTCGACGATCTCGAATTCCCACAGATCCGTCAACAGGTGCCGTGCGGTTTCTGGAATCGGATGGCTGCAATGGATGGGCCACGGCGGCGGGTCCTGCCGTGGCGAACGGGATCGCGTGCTGGCGGTCCTCAGTGAAAACTGACAGCGCGATGGCGTCATGCGTGAGAACCCGCCCGCCACTTCGGACACGCGCCTCAATACGTCGCGCACATCGAGCACGCCAACAAGAGTTGTCAATAGCTCATCGACAACGGCGAGGCGTCGCAGCCGCGCCAACTCGTCGTCAACCGATTCCGGAGCAGCCGGCCCCTGTTCGTCCGTCATGCCATGTGGCAGAGTGTCGCGTCGCCGCGTTTCGGAAAGGAGCATGGGCCACACTGCAGTAGCGCCGATTCGGCTCGACGAAGTACACGTCGCAGGCCGATCGCCCCGCTTGCTGCAGCGAAACGGCTCCCCTGCCGAAATCCCGTCATCACCACGAAAAACCCCACAGCAGCGACGGATTTTCGACGCCTGATCCGCACATCAGCCGCGAGAGTCTGGGCAACCGCGGTCCAATCGCGGGCTTTCTGCCCTCTAGCGCACCGGTACAGCAAATGCTCCCGTTTTGTTATGGCAGTCGCGACTTGCGTGGCCACGGCACTCGAAAAACGTCGGACGCTTCCGGTCGACGCCATGATTCCCGACCCCCTCTTCGTGTCCACCCATGCCATCACGATTGACGCGACACCTGAACAGGTCTGGCCGTGGATTGCGCAAATGGGCAGCGGGCGTGCTGGCTGGTATAGCTGGGATGCCATCGACAACGGCGCTGTACCAAGTTCGTCAGTCATCGTTTCAGAGTTCCAGACCGTGGTGCCCGGTGACATCATGCCGGCCGTGCCCGGCGCCACGGATGCCTTCGTCGTCGCCGCAGTCGATCCGCCCCGTGAACTGGTATTGACCGTGCCCGATGGCCACGGGGGAAACGCCGTTGCCTGGGAACACCTTCTGGAGCCGCTTGATAGCGGCCGAACGCGACTTATCGTGCGCGGACGGGCCTCTTCACTCTGGCTCGATCTCGCTCGTGCGAAGCCACCCGCCCGTCACCGGCGCATTTTCATCGAACGAGCCTATGCAGTGCTGGCAAGGCTTCCGCGTCCGTTGCTCATCGCCTTCGCCGCATTCGGTCACCGCATCATGGAAGCACGCCACCTGCGAGGGATTCGGCGGCGCAGTACCGCATCGACAGAGCGCTGACGTCGACCGATGACGCGGCTTGGAATAGAGCTCCTCAGCGAACCACACCCCTTCACTGACAGGCGTCCGTCGGCGGCTGGCTTGTCGCTGGCGCAATTCCGATGAACTGCACCGTCGGCGGCATTGTCGGCGCCAGCGTCACCGTCACGCGCAGCCGCCCGCGCTCGCATGCCATGGTCCACGTCCCACGCAGCGCGTTCTCGACGTGGTCGAACGAGGTCGGCGCCATGCAAGCGCCGTATGTCGCGTGGAGCTCATCGACCCCGGCGCGGCGCCGGTCCTTCGATATGTCCAGGAACAGATTCTCGGCGGCAATGCGATCCGCAAGCTGATCATCCCAGTGCACGATCAGTTTCGACACGGCGTCACGCGCGTCGACAAGCGCATGTGAAGGCTGGATCGCACGTGGTTGGAGCCCGCCGGTTTTCGCGAGCAGATCGATTGCGGCGGTGGTGGCGCGCCCCCAGACGGTGTACGTCAGGTTGCCGAGCGCGATGATCCCGACGCCATGTTCCGGCAGCCACCGCATCGTCGATCCGAAGCCGGGCAGCCCGCCGCCGTGGGAGACGTCGCGGAACGTACACGTCTGGGAGATACGAAGCCCGAAACCGTACGCCGCGACGTTCAACTGCGTCGCACCTGTTGATGCATCACGACTCGCGGCCGCCCCGGCCGGACGCCACATCTGCTGCATCTCGCGCAGCGACGATCGCCGGATCGGTCCGTCGTCGGCACCATCGCGGGGCGGCCACGCGTCCATGAACATCGCGACGTACTTGCTCAAATCGCGGATGCTCGTCAGCATGCCGCCCATTGCACCAAAGGCGCCATGCCTCAGCTGCGGCTCTTCCTTCCACTGGTCGTCTTCCCAGCGATAGCCGTGCGCCAGCCGATTCGGCAGGACCGAGGTCGGCTCGAGCGTGGTCGCGGTCATGCCGAGCGGACGGAGGATGTTCGCTTGGACGTAGTCGGCGTACGGCACGCCCGAGACCTTCGAGACGATGCGGCCGAGAATCGCGAAGCCGTAGTTCGAGTACTCGTACGCGACCCCCGGCGCGTTCGAGAACGGAATGCCGCGCTCGATCATGCGCGACATCTGCTCGTCGGTATCGGCGAGCTGACGATCGCCCCACGGATTGTCCTCAGGAAATCCCTCCGAGTGCGACAGCAAGTGGCGGATCGTGATCGTCGGCGAGTCGCTCGTCGGGTACGGCAGTCCTTTCAGTTCAGGCACATACCGATCGGCCGGATCGTCCAGCGACAACTGATTGCGATCGCGCAATTGGAGTATTGAGATCGCGGTGAAGCTCTTCGTCATCGACGCAATGCGGAACACCGTATCCACATCGACCGGCACCTTGGACGTCACGTCGGAATAACCGGTGGATCCGGTGTGCGCGAGCTCGCCATCCACGATGATCCCCCATGCTGCGCCGGGAACATGCGAAGTCGCGACGAAGTCCTGGAAGACGCGGTCGATGTCGGCGAAGGCGGCACTCAACTTTGCACGGCGATTCGGATCGCTGAACCGTGGCGGATCCGCTTTGAACGAGGGACGATCGGTTTGCGCGGCGGGTTGAAGTCCGAACCCACAGAGCAAGGCAAGAGAGACGATCACGTGGACAGCGCGCATGGCGCCTACTGTACTCGGATTGTCACGGAAGATCCGGCATAGGATGGCGATCGCCTGGGTTTGCGAACTCGAGCGTCGGCTGAGAACCGGGACGCTGCGGGCTCGCTCTGCGTGTGGCCCGTCCACACCTCAACGCGAGCGCGAGTCAAATCCTCATTCCGGAAGTACGTGGCCCTCCGTATCCACAACGAACGATCCCGTGCTCGAGGCGGCAAAGGTCCCCTCACGCAGCCAGTCGGCGGCAGCCCGTAGCAGGACCATGTGCTGGTTTTCCCAGACCAAGTAGTGGGAGGCACAATCGACCGTGACGAACACCTTGTGGGCCGTGCCCAGGTCCGCGAACAGGTCGCGCTGCAGCGGTTCCGGCGCCACGGTATCGAGCTGACCGCGAATGATGAGCGTCGGGGCAACGATTCCTTGCGCAGCATCGAAATTCCAGCCCCACAGTGTATTTTGAAGGGGCGCTCGCGACAGAGTCCCGTCTCCCCATGTGCTCCCGAGCGGATCGAATGCCAGGATGGTGTTGGCGATCGTCTCCCGGTGCCGAGAATCCCGAGCTCGCAGGACTCACAAGTCATTCCCCGAATAGGACTGATTGAAGGACTTATTGCACAACGGAAAATCAGGCACGATATTGCCGACGAGCGCCTGAGACAGCGCTGGCCAGTTGAAAAACGACGGGTCGACGATCTTGACACGATGCAAACGGCCATCGTCCCCAGTCATGACCCAATGGATGATTCGTCCTCGCCATCCCTCGACCAGCCCGAACGCCGGCGCGAACGGGTCCAGGCGGCCGAAATCCGCTCGGACGTGTCGCGAGGGCAACTGACGGCACGCCTGCCGGATGAGGCTCGCGGACTCGTGTACTTCCTCAATTCGCACCCGCACCCTCTCCTTCACATCACCGTTCGCAAAGACTGGGACGTGCAATGTCAAATGGGGGTATGCCGCGAACGGATGGTCGCGTCGCGCGTCGATGTCAATGCCCGAGGCGCGCGCCACGTAGCCGAGCACGCCGTGATCAGTGGCAACCTCCTGCCGCAAGATGCCCGTGCTTTCGAGTCGATCCAGCACGAGCGTGTTGCTCAGGCAAATCTCCGCCATCTGGTCGAAGTCACCAACAAGCGCATCAACACGGGCAGCGAGATCTGGCGGGATCGAAAGATCGCGGACCAGACCTCCCGGACACAACACACCACGGAGCAGCCGGGACCCGGTGACCTGTTTATTCAGGCGGAGCAGCTGCTCCCGAATCCGATAACAGTGGGCGTGCGCGACAGCAAACCCCGTGTCGTTGGCGATCGCGCCGACATCCGCGATGTGGTTGTAGAGACGCTCGAGCTCGAGCAGGATCACGCGCAGATAGCGCGCTCGCGGTGGCGCGTCCATCCCCCCCGCCGCCTCGACGGCCTGACAGTACGCCAAGGCGTGCCCGACGCTGGTGTCCCCTGAGACGCGCTCGGCGAGCTCCGCGCCCTCAACAGGATGCCGCCCCTCGAACAGCTTCTCGGTGCCTTTGTGCGTGAAGTAGAGCCGTGACTTCATGTCGATGATGGTCTCGCCCATCACGCTGAAACGGAAGTGGCCAGGTTCGATCACGCCCGCATGAACGGGGCCGACCGGGATTTCGTACACGCCCTCTCCCCCCACCGGCGTAAAGGGAAAAGGCTGCCCATCGTCGATGAACTCCGACCGCTGCGCGTCCTTTCGCAGCGGGTAGAAGTGGTCTGGCCAGAAGCCGTGCTTCACGAGTGGCCGAGGGTCCGGATGCCCACTGAAGACGATGCCGAAGAGATCTCTGATTTCGCGTTCGAATCGCGAGGCCGGATAGTGGAATGACGCCAACGACGGCACGACGGGTTGCTCAGGCGCGACACGCGTCGAGGCATGCAGGAACCAATTCGCTCCACGATGCGCAAAGAGATAGTGGACACAGAACGCGCCTGCCTCGCGTCGGCGATCATCGGCGGCCATGAAAATCAGCTCCGCACCCAGCGTGCGACACGCGACGTCACCCAAGTACTTGACGTCAGCGGCCGACACGCGGCAATGCACCTCATTGGGACGTGGCGCGGTAACGTCGGTTACGGGCACGGGGCCCTCTGCGACTGCAGCCAAGACGGGGTCAAGCGTCCGCGTCACGGGATGACCCCCCGGACCGACTGTGTGATCAGAGCCGCGACCGGCCGCGGGAGCGTCACGCCTAGCACGATGAGCATGCCAACCGACACGGCGAGGACCGTGACGGACCAGTCACGCCGCTCGCCGACCGTGACGGCCGGCGGCGGCTCACCGTACAGCATCCGATTCAGGTGGTGGACCAACGACGTGAACGCCGTCAGGAGGAGCACCAGCACCAGACCGGCCACCCAAAAGCGCCCCGTGACGACGGCCGCGCGCACCAGAAGGAACTCCGACACGAACAACCCAAACGGCGGCAGCCCAACGAGCGCCAAGATCCCGATCGCGAACAACGCCCCCGTCCATGGCATCACCCGCAGCAGACCGGTGACCTTGCCGATTTCCGTCGTGTCATAGCGGTGCAAAATCCGCCCGGCCGCTAGAAAGCTCAACGATTTGGCTACCGCGTGATTCATCGTGTGCAGCAGGGCAGCGAACGCCCCCAACGGGCCGAGCGCCAGGCCGATGCTGACAAGGCCCATGTGCTCCACGCTCGAGTACGCCAACATGCGCTTGTAATGGCGTTGAATCACCAGACTGAAGGTGCCAACCACCACGGACACCACGCCGAACCCCATGAGCAGACGGTTCGTGAACGATGGATCCACGGCAGCATCGACGACGGCTTTCCACCGACCGATCGCGTACATGGCCACCGCGAGCAGCACACCGGACATCAGGGCGGAGACGAGCGACGGCGCCTCGGCATGCGCATCAGGAAGCCACGTGTGCATGGGCGCCAGTCCAGCTTTCGTGCCGTATCCGATCAGGAGGAACGCGAACGCCAGTTGCAACAATGGTGGATGCAGCGACGGCGCCGCGCCCCGCAGAACGGTCCAATTCAGCGCGCCTGGCACCTCGCCAGCCGTCGCGACGAAGTCGAAATAGGCCAACACCGTGCCGGCAAAGGCCAAAGCGATACCGACCGAACAAATCAACAGGTACTTCCACGACGCCTCGACCGAGGCCTTCGTGCGCGTCAACGGAATGACCATGGCCGAGGTGATGGTGGTGGCCTCGATCGCGACCCACATGAGTGCCACGTTTTGGATGGTGACGGCGATAAGCATCGTGAACACGAACGCGTTCGTGAAGATCCAGAAGTAGCGCGTTCGCGCGAGTTCCTCACGATCGGGGTGACCTGCCCTCTGGCCCAGGAGCATTGCCACCAGGGCAACAAGGGTGACGCACAGCGCCAGTAGCGCCGAGAGGGCGTCCACACGCCACAACGCCGTCGCGGGCACTGCCTCTTGCTGCGGCCCCGCACCCATGACGGTCGTGCAGAGCGCAATGCTGGCGGCCAACGACAGCGCGACACCGATCGTGCTGACCCAGCCGACGAACCGCCGGTACGGGCGCACGAGAATCGCCAGACTCGAGGCTCCTAGCGGCGGCGCCAACAACACAGCAAGAGTCAGGCTCATGGTCACACTTAGTGGCGAAGGCGCGCCAACGCGTCGACATCCAGCGTGTCAAACGTGTCGTGAATGTGGTAGATGAAAATTTGCATGACCAGGAATCCCATCAACGCGTCGAGGAATACGCCGAACTCGACCAGCAACGGCACGCCGAAGGTCCCGACGACAGCCAGCAAGGCGATCGCGTTCTCGAGCATCAGGAAGCCGATGACCTGCGTGATGGCCTTCTTGCGGCTCACGATGATGAACAAGCTCACAAACAGCACGCTCATCGCCAACGGTAGTCCCTGGCGTGTCGGCAGCTGTGTGAGGGCCATCCACGGACGCCCCAGCAGGTACGCGAACACCACGAGGACGCTCGCGATGAGCAGCGAAACCTCAGTGTTGACATACGGCGTCGCTTCACGCTCGGTCCCGAACCGCCGTTGCATGGTGCGCAACAACGCCGGGATCGCGACGCCTTTCAGCCCCAGTAACAGCGCTGCCACCCAGTACAGCTGGCCGTCACCGCCGTAATAGCCGACGGTCGCCGTGAGCGCCGCCAGGAGCCACGACTGCCATCGATACGCCGTGATGTACGCCGGGACGCCTTTGCGCCACAGCACGATCAGCGCCGTCAGGAGCATGCCGCTGCTGCCGAGCATGACCAACTGGGAAAACGCGCCACCCACAAGCTCACCTCACGAGGAACGTCGACATGACCGCCAGCAGCGCCAGTACAAAGGACGCGCTCAAGAGCTCAGGTACCCGAAAGAGGCGCAGTTTGGCGACGCGGGTTTCCAGGACCGCGATTGTGGCGGCCAGGGCGCCGAGCTTCACGATCGCGCTCGCCAACCCAATCGCCAGCGCGCCCGGGGCGAGTGCGAACGCCAGGCCCCACGGTATGAAGAGATTCGCGGCCAGCGCGAGAAAGACGAGCAGCTTGAGCGCGGATCCCCATTCGATCAAGGCGAGGTACGGTCCCGAGTATTCGAGCACCATTGCCTCATGAATCATCGTGAGTTCCAAGTGCGTCGACGGATTGTCGACGGGCAACCGTCCCGTTTCCGCCAGCGTGACGACGAACAACGCGATGAACGCCAGCAGATGGCCAGGTCCGAGCGCCGCCGCCGGTTCCGCGATCGTCCGAGCCACGATCTGCGAGAAGTTCGTCGATCCGGCACTGAGCGCCAACGCGACAATCGACAACGCGACCGTCGGCTCGGTCAACGCGACGACGGTCATTTCGCGGCTGGCGCCCATGCCCCCAAACGGCGACCCGGTGTCGAGGCCGGCGAGCGCCAGGAAGAAGGTCCCGAGCAACAACAGATAGACGGCGGCGAACACGTCGCCGGCGACCAACGGGCTCGCCGGCACGAGGATAAGCGGCACGAGCGAGGCAACGACGACGCTCGTGCCGAACACCACGAACGGCGTCGCGCGGAAGATCCAGGAGGCAGTGTGCGAGACGACGGCTTCCTTGCCGAACAACTTCCGGATCTCGAAATACGGCTGCCACGGCGGGGCGCCCCGCCGGCTCTGGAGCCGGGCCTTGAGCCATCGGACGAAGCCGACGAGCCCGGGCGCCAGGGCGAGTGCCACGAGCGGCTGCACGACCAGCACCACGTATCGGCTCATTGGAACCACCATGCGCAGGCGAGCGCCGCCACGAGCGCGGCGACGACATAGAGCAGGTACAGGTGAAGCGAGCCAGCCTGCAACCGGCGTGTCTGCGCCGCCAGCCCTCGAGCCGCTCGGATCACAGGGTCATAGAAGACGTGCTCGAACCACGGCACGACATGGCTGGTGTACGTGATCGACTGGATGAAGTAGCGCGCCTCCGGATGCATACTGATGCTCAGATCCTGCGTCGGCTGGTACACCTCGGCGAAGACACGGCGCAAGGGCTCGGCAAACGCCGATGCCGTGTATTCCATCCGGGCGGTTTGGCTGATGCGGCCGCACCCCCAAGTGTCGGCCCGCCGGACGCGAAGCCCTCCCACATGAATCGCCCCCAGGACGGCAACCGTGATTGCCCCCAGCAGCACTGCCAGCAGAAGCGGCGAGACTTGCGCGCTGCTGCTCGGGACGGTCAGCCACAGCGATGATGATGGCGGGATCGGCTCGCCCGCTGATAAACCCGGAACGCCGTCGATGATGCGGCTCATACCGCGGGTGACCCACGGTGCAGCCAGGCCCAACACCACGCAGCCCCCGGCCAGCACCAACATCATTGCGCGCATCGACCAGTGGCACTCGCGTGCCTGTGCCGCGTGATCCGAGCGCGGCATCGCGAGAAAGCTGATCCCGAACGCCTTCACGAAGCAGGCCGCCGCGAGGCCGCTCGTGAGGGCGAGCATCCCGACTGCGATCGGAAACCCGGCAGCAATCTCCGGCCGGGAGATGTGCGCGCCCGCCAAGAGGGATTGGAAGACCAGCCACTCCGAGGCAAACCCGTTGAGCGGCGGCAGCGCCGCAATGGCGGCCGACCCTACGAGAAAGTACAGCGCCGTCTGGGGCATCCGCGTGATGAGGCCGCCCAGCTCCTCCATGTTGCCGGTGTGGGTTTGTTGCTTGACGCTGCCAGCGCCCAAGAAGAGCAGCCCTTTGAAGCAGGCGTGATTCAGCGTGTGGAAGAGGGCCCCGGTCCAGCCAATCACGGCGAGTGTCCGCAGGCCCACACTGTGCAGGAGCGATCCGGCCCCGAGGCCAATCAGGATGATGCCGATGTTCTCGACCGAGTGGTACGCGAGGAGTCGCTTGAGGTCATGCTCGACCAACGCGTACAACACGCCGAGCAGCGCGGAAATCGAACCGACGGCGAGGAGCACGCCTCCCCACCAGGCGGGCCCGCCGCCTAAGAGGTCAAACAGCACGCGGATCAGACCGTAGATCCCCAGTTTGATCATCACGCCCGACATCAGCGCGGAGACGTGGCTCGGCGCCGCGGGGTGCGCTCGTGGCAACCAGACATGGAGCGGCACGATGCCGGCCTTCGACCCAAATGCTGTGAGCGCCAGGAGGAACACCGCCGTGCGCGTGCCTGCGGTCAGCGTCGCGCCATACGCTCTGAGGTCGACGAATGCCGTCGCCTCGTGGCCAGCCGCGATGAGGAAGAACATCGGCAACAGGAGCACGAGCCCCAGATGCGTCATGGCGGCGTACCACAGACCCGCCTGCCGGGTTTCGCTGTTCTCACTTTCGGTCATGACGAGGAAGTACGACGACACGGCCATGAGCTCCCACGCCATGACGAATGTAAAGATGTTCGCCGCGCACGGGACCACGCTCATTCCGAGCAGAAAGGCGTTGAACATGAGCCCGAAGACCCGCAGCGAACAGCGGCCGTCGTATTCCGCCATGTAAGTCGTGCCATACACCGCGGCGGGAAGGCTGACGGCGGTAATGAGCGCCAGGAAGAAGGCTCCGAGCGGGTCCAGTCGGATCACGATGCCACCGGCTGCTGACACGGCAGTCGGGAGTACGGCGTCCACGGACACCCGCGTCGCGAGCACGCTCACCGCCGCGGCTAGGCCGCCAGCGCCACCCACGACTGCGCCGACCGCGGTGAGCACGCGGGCCGCGCGGTCCGATCGCGCCACAAGTGAAAGAACGGCACCGAGGGTGTACCCGACGGCCATCACAAGCAGCGCTACGGTTCCAAATGCCATCAGCGAACCGCCGCTTCACGTTCGACGGTCAGGCCCGTCGTGTCTCGCTTGTGAGACCAGCGATCGAGCCCTTCGAGGATCCCGCGCAGAATGTCGGCCGGTTCCGGGGGACATCCCGCAACGGAGATGTCCACCGGAATGACGCGGTCGACGGGTCCCACGACCGCGTAGCTGTCTTTGAATACACCGCACGTCTTCGCACAGTCGCCGACGGCCACCACAAACTTGGGGGAGGCGGCGGCCTCATAGGTGCGGCGCAGGGGGATTTCCATATTCCGCGTCACCGGACCGGTCACCAGGAGCATGTCCGCATGGCGAGGGGAGGCCACAAAATGCATCCCGAACCGTTCCATGTCGTAGACCGGACTCGTGAGCCCGCTGATTTCAAGTTCGCAGCCGTTGCACGACCCGGCATCCACCTCGCGAATCGCCAGTGCCCGGCCGAAGAGGCGCGTGATGCGACGCTCGAGCGCGCGACCGACTTCAACGGCGGCGGGATTCGCGGTCTGCAGGACTTCGGTCACGATTCCCGTGTGCCAAATCTTCCACAACAGCTGCATGCGGCCCCTCAGCTGTTCATGGACGACAGCGCGGACGTCACCAGTCGAGCGATGGGGAACACCATCCCACCGTGTCTGACTGTGTGTGGCTGACCATGGTCAGCGGGAACTGGCGGGTCGGCTCGGACGCACCTGATGTCAGGCGTCGTGCCGGCTGTGGAGTGGCATGCCACACAGAGAGGATTGGGCTCCGTGTCTTCACGTGGCGTGATTCGGCTCATGACATCCGTCACTGCAGCGGGGCTAGCGATGCTCGAGCCGCTACTGGCGCGCCTCCCGTTGGAGCTCTCGCAACATCGTTTGTGTGTCAACAAGGTGGTTATTGAAGATTTCCCTGGCCACCGACAGCAGTTTCGCGATCAATCGATCGCTCAGCGCATACTTCACCGTGGTGCCCACCTTGCGTGTGGTGACGATGTTTTTTGCCCGGAGAATGGCGAGCTGCTGCGATACCAGCGGCTGCTCGAGACGGAGCGCTTCCTGCAACTCCTGAACGCTGTGCTCCCCGGTTCCGAGGACCTCAAGAATCCGGATCCGGACGGGGTGCGCGAGGGCGCGGAAGAAGTCCGCCTTGAAGATCTGAAGGGAACGGGGCATCGTGCGATCGGGGACAGTGGTTGTCGTTGGCCCTAGCTTACCATCATATAGTGATATTCCTATATTGCACAAAATGGCAAGCGGCGCGGTCCGGTGCCGCTACTTTAACCAGGCCGGACTAAAACAGCCCACGGGTCGCTGCGTCTGATATTTCTGCTGACGGAGGCCGCGACAAATAGTGACGATCAGCTCTCATCGCGGCCGGCGTTCCTTTGGGATGTCCGGCCGCGGGTCGGCGACGAAGCCATCGCGGTTCGGCATCTTCACCTTCGGGAGGCTCGTCGCGTCGATCACGCGGTCCGACTCAATGATGCCGTTCAGGTTCAGCACGTAAGCCACGGCTGCATATACCTCGGGCGGCTGGAGCAAGCCGGGGCGATCGAAAGGCATCGCTCGATTGATGTAATCCCACAGCGTCGTCGCGTACGGCCAGAAACTCCCGACCGTTTTGAGCGGCCTCGGCGTCGCGAGCGTTCCTTGTCCACCGACGAGTCTCGCGCCAATGTCTCCTTCGCCGCTGGGTCCATGGCACCGCGCGCACTGCGCCACAAAGATTTCCCGCCCGGCCGCGACGGTGCCTGACCCTGCCGGCAGGCCAGTCCCATCAGGCGCGATCGCCGATCCCAACTCGCGGACCTCTTCCGGCGTCGGCGGCCGGCCAATTTGATAGCGAGGCGACTGCGCCGACAGCGTCACAGTCGCCACCAGGAGGATCGCGCTAAGCTTCCACATGGCTCACCCTCCCGTCAGCCCCAACGCTCCAGACCTTGATGCCGTTGTAGTGATAGACGGAATTCGTCCCACGTGCGGCAATCAATTCCTCGCGCGTCGGTTGCACGTACCCAGTTTCATCGACGGCGCGCGAGGCGATGAGGGCGGCCTGGCCGTCGAACCGCCAGGGCAATCGGAACCGCGTCAGCGCAATCGGCAGCCGCGGCTCTTGCAACGCCGCGGGTACCCAAGTTTTTCCACGGTCCGTCGTGACCTCCACCCGCTCGATCCGCCCGCGTCCGGACCACGCCAGTCCGGTCAGTTCGTACAGACCGCGCGCCGGCACCATCTGGCCGCCGGACGGAAACGTGATGACCGACTTTGCCTCCATCGTGTAAGTAAAGATGCGCGCCTTGCCGTCCGGCATCAGGTCCGAGTACTTGGACGTTTCGTCGCGGGCCATGTACGGCTGGTCGGTAACCTTCAGGCTGTGCAGCCACTTCACATTCGTGTTGCCTTCCCACCCCGGGTTGATCAGCCGCAGCGGGTACCCCTGTGATGGTCGCATGGCCTCGCCATTCTGACCGTAAGCAAGCAGCGAGTTTTCCAACGCCTTCGCCAGCGGAATGCTGCGCATCATGCGGCAAGCATCGGCGCCCTCCGCAATCACCCACGACGCGCGCGGCTGGACGCCGGCTTCAGCAAGCAGGAGCGACAAGGGCACCCCGGTCCACTCGCTGCCGCTGACGAGGCCGTAACTCCGCTGGACATCGGCTCCAGTCGGTGAGCCCCACTCGCCCGCACTGTTGCCGCCGCATTCGAGCACGAGGACGCGCGTTACGGACGGGAAGCGGCGGATGTCAGCCATCGACAGGGAGAGCGGTCGATCCACAAGGCCGTGAATAACCAGGCGGTGTCTCGCAGGATCGAGCGCCGGTATGCCCGAGTGATGCCGCTCGTAGTGGAGCGCCGAAGGGGTCACGCTGCCGACTGAATCGTGGAGGGGCGTGAAGCTTGAGCCGGTCTCGGGCGTCTTCGACTCGCGCCGCCATCGGACCGCCTTCTCGAAGGGTGACCGTTCGCTGTACGGCCCCAAGGGATCTCCGAGTTTCCGCGGATCTGTTTCGAGCGCGAAGGCCTTCTGGGCGGCCAGCAGGCTTCCACCAACTGCCGCACCGATCCGCAGGAGTTGCCGTCGACTCGGCCTGCGTTGTTTCATCGACTCACCTCCGGCGCGATTCTACTCTGCTCGGACGGGGTATCGGTTTATGGCGTAAAGAACGGTGAAATCTCTGCGGGAACCCTCCGGCGCAATCGCAAGTGGCTACGGTCTATGACTTTGTAAGTAATGGGGAGAATTTGAGTTGTGCCACCTCAGGACTCGAACAACTGGGGCCTGCTAGCCGATCGCCTCGCTCGCGGCCGCAAAACGGCTCCCCAATCGCGCGCCGCCCCGCGAGATTGGGACTCACTCACCAGTCGGCCGACCGCTGTGCACCACGGCCCTCCGTGGTGATGACAACTCTCATTCCGGACTTCCGGAGTCGCGGTATATGAGAACTTTGATAACGGGCCGTCGAAGGCTCCTCAGGGGCGCCGACAGAGTTTCTGGTAGGGATTGGCCTTACAGATGTTTTTGCTAAGGACAACCAAATCGGCGGAATCTCCGGCATTTCGGAGAGGCTACGGAAGTAGGCGGCCATTGTCGCAGCGGCTGAACGATGACAGGCACGATTTTGGGGATTTAGCTCTGGCACATCATATGCCCCTAGTGGGGCGACGCCGTCCGCGGCGCTGTAGGCACGCCCGACCGCAAGGGGGTACCTTGCGGCGGAGAGCACGAATTCCCCGCGAGCTGAATCTCGATGAAAAGGGAGCACGTTGAGATGTCAAACAAAAAAGCTGATGAAACTGCCGACACACCTCGTTCCACAGCAACACGCTGTGAACCCTCTCGAGAGGATCCGTTAGCCGACACACGCCAATTGATCGCGTACGCGATTCCAGACGGCGTGGATCGCCGCCGTTTCTTGATGCGAACCGCGGTGGGCGGCGCAGCCGCCGTGTTGACTGGTTGCTCTTCCTCGCCCGAGGAACGAACTGCCAAGGCCGTCGCAACAGCGCAACCACCAGCTGCTCCGTCGGCGCCGCCGCTCGCTGCGGACCTGAATGTGGTGCAGCAAGAGAAGGGACCAGTTCTGACAACCGTGGACGAGTTCTACAAGGTGGGGCCGGGCCCATCCAGCTCGCACACGATTGGTCCGATGCGCATTACCTACGACTTCTACCAGCGAGCCGCCAAACTGCCGGCCGACAAGCTGGCGACGGCGACGAAGCTTCAAGTGAACCTATTCGGGAGCCTTAGCGCGACCGGCAAGGGACACGGCACCGAGCGGGCGGCGCTCGCAGGGCTGGTCGGGAAGGAACCAGCTACGGTCGACCCGAAATTCCTCGACAGCCTGCGCGACAAACCCGACCAGGTGTTCCCGGTGAAGCTCGGCGACAAGTCAATCGACGTGAGCCTGAAGGACATCATTTACGACGCGACCAAGGGTGACTTCAAGCACCCGAACACGATGACGGTTAAGCTGCTCGCCGGCAACGACGTGTTGCTCGAGCAGGAGTACTACTCAGTGGGCGGCGGATTCATCGAGTGGAAAGGCTACACACCTCCGAAGAAGAACCAGCCGAAATACCCGTTCGCGACGATGAAAGAGCTGCGGGCCCACGCCGACACCAACAAGACCACGATCGCCAAGATCATGCTTGCCAACGAGACGTCGATCGCGGGCAGGACGGACGAGGAGGTTTACGCCTTCATCGACAAGATCATCAACGCCATGCTGGCGACGGTGAAGTCGGGGCTGTCGATGCCGGAAGACGACGTGCTGCCTGGCCCGATCAAGCTGCACAGCAAGGCTGCAACCGTCTACAAGCGCGCCATGGACGACAAATTTCAATCAGATCGCGGTCTCGGAGCGTTGTCGGCGTTCGCGTTGGCGGCATCCGAGGAAAACGGTCGTGGGCACCTCGTGATCACCGCTCCGACCGGCGGATCCGCCGGTGTGATGCCGGCGCTGGTCTATGCGCTCATTGAGGTCCGGAAGGTTGACCGGCAGAAGGTTCGTGACGGCATGCTCGCGGCCGCGGCGGTCGGCTACTTGTGCAAGCACCATGCGACTCTTTCTGCGGCGGAGGGCGGCTGCCAGGCAGAGATAGGCGTCGCGTCGTCGATGGCTGCGGCATTGACTGCGACAGCGTACGACGCACCGTCGCTGGTGGTGGAGAACGCTGCCGAATCGGCACTGGAGCATCATCTCGGCATGACGTGCGACCCGGTCGCCGGTTACGTCCAGGTGCCGTGCATCGAGCGGTGCGCATTCGGGGCAGTCAAGGCGTGGACCGCCTACGCGATCGCGAGCAACGAAGTCGCGTCCAGGCACCGCGTCGATCTCGACGCAACTGTGGCGGCTCTGAGCCAGACCGCCAAAGACATGAACAGCAAGTACAAGGAGACCAGCGAGGCTGGCCTCGCCCTCTCCGTCACGCTCTGCTGATCGAGGGCTCCTCGTTCGAACTCGCCTTCGAGAGAGTTCCATGAGGAGCCCGTTGTTTTCTCCGGCATTGGCTCGCCACATTCGCGCATCACTACATCGCGCAGTCGTCAAGACGTCAGTCGCGTTGGCGTGGACGTTCGTTACGTTCTTCTCGACTTCTGCTTTCGGACAGTCTCCCGCACCTGAGCCAACTGCTCCGCCGGCGGCGACGGACTCAGCAGGGGCTTCCGGACAAACGGCATCCGCTGCGGCACCACAGGGAAACAACGAACGCTACAGAGACGGCATGGTCATATGGGAGACCGATGCTGCTGCCCGGGTGCCTTTTCTGTTGAAGTTCAACATCAATACTCAACTCCGATATCTCAACACGCTCGATAGCGAAGTGACCTTCACCGACCACCTGGGCGTCACCCGCGAGGTTCACCGGCGCAACGACATCACCGTCAATCGCGCGATGTTCATCCTGGGCGGCTACGTCTTTGATCGGAGGGCGTGATACAGTTTCACCGTCTGGACCTCCGCCGGCGCCGCGTCGATCGTCGTCGCCAGCAACATCGGCTGGCAGTTCAACAACGCCCTCGCGATTACCGCAGGTTACACGGGAGTACCGGGCAGCCGGTCGCTGGTCAACACGTTCCCATTTTTTACGTCGACCGACAGGAGCATGGCCGACAACTTCTTCCGCCCCGGGTTCACGCAGGGAGTCTGGGCCAACGGAGAAGTCGGGAACGGGCTGAACTATCTGGCGTTCGTCGGCAACGGCCTCAATACCCTGAATATCTCGGCGAGCAAGATCGATACGCATCTGGCGTTTTCGGGAAGTGTCTGGTGGGAACCGTTGGGAGCCTATGGGGAGCCGGGTAAATCACGCAACATGTACGACGACTACTTCGCATCGAAGAAAGTTCGCATTCGAATTGGCACCTCGTTCACACGATCGCGCGAGGACCGTTTTTCCAACCTCGATCAATCAAGTCCCGAGAACACGTCGCTGTACAACTCCGACGGCGTGCTGACCTTCTCGACCGGAGCGTTTGCGCCGGGTGTCACGGTCAACGTGGCGACGTACCGGATGTGGGCGGTCGACGGCGGCATCAAATGGAACGGGCTTGCGATCAACGGGCAATACTTCATGCGTTGGCTGAACGATTTCGACGCCGACGGCCCGCTTCCGCTCGCATCCACACTGGATCATGGCGCCGAGCTCACCGTGGGTTACTTTGTCAAGCCGAAAACGGTGATGGTGTACGGCCGCGGCTCGTGGGTGCGCGGGCAGTTCGGCGATTCCCACGAGTATGGCGGCGGGGTCAAGTGGCATTTTCTTCCGACCGAGCGACTGTGGCTCAACGGAGAGCTTTTCCAGATCGACCGAGCGCCCTATAGCGGAGCGTTTACTCCGTATACTGCAGGAATGACGGGCTGGGTGCCGATGTTGCAGACGGTCCTCGCCTTTTGACGATCGGTTACTCCTCCAAACAGCCATCAAAGGCCCGTCATGCCTGAGACTGCGATGCTCCTCAAGAGGCCACGACAGAGTTTGGGGTAGGGACAACATTTTTGGTAACGCTGATCGAATTCCCGCACCGTTGTGGTGGAAATCAGCGATTCTTTCTCGGTCATGGCTCAACGCGTGCGAGACGGCGCGATCGTCGGGCTGCTGCTCACCGGGTTATTTCTCGCGGTCTCGGGTCTCGGGTGGAAACTCGCCGGCTTGCCGTTCGTGCCGCTCGATCTTTTCGATTGGATCGCGCGAGTGCTGCCAGGGTCGGTCCTCACCGCTGGCATCGACTGGATGGTCGCCATCAGTCTGGCGCTGCACGTCGGCAACCTCAGCGCTGCGGCGAAAAGCACCGAGCAGCTGATGGCCATTGCCGCCGCTCTGGTGATTGGCGGTGTCGTGGGGAGCACGCTCTTCGTCATTCTCGGCTACTCGGAGGAACCAGCTGCTCTTCCGGGCGCAATTCTGGGCGCGATTCTCGGCGCATGCGCGGTCCTGATCGAGTCGCAGCTCAACCGGATTCCCTCAGGCGCAAGCGTGAGCGCGGCGTGGGTCGTCGGTTCATTCGTGGCCGCTGGTCTTGCGTTTGGGCGGATACGCGACCGGTTGGAGGAGGTCGGCACTGGATCGTACAGCGACAGGCCGTCCACCGATCCTCGAATGACTTCGGCCAACGTCGACCGTCGGCGTCAGGTGCTCCTTGGCCTGGCGTGTGCGACCGGCTTCTCGACTGTGCTCACGGCGATCTGGAGTTTCGCCAGCCGACGTGTCAGGGCCCCCGGAGCGCGCTGGTCCGACGACCATCAGCTGCCGAACGCCGAAGCCGCGGTGACCCCGGTTGCGGGAACCCGTCGCGAGCTGACGCCTCTCGAAGATCACTACCGGATTGATATCGACACGCGCGTGCCCACCATCGACATCACGCGCTGGCGATTGAAGATTGGCGGGCTGATCGACCATCCGCTGGAGCTGACGCTGGACCAGCTGCGACTCGAGGAGCCACTTTACCAATTCGTGACCCTCTCGTGCATTTCCAATCCGGTCGGTGGAGACCTGATTGGCACCACGCGGTGGACGGGCGTCAGTCTTCGGCGTCTGGTGGGTCGATGGTCGGCCGGGCCTCGCGCCACCCACCTGAAAGTCATGTCGGCTGACGGCTTTTTCGAGACGATTGCGCTGGACTTCATCGAGCGCGATCCACGCGTGATGCTGACATATGCGTGGGACAGCCTGCCCCTCCTCGCCGAACACGGCTTTCCATTGCGCCTGTACGTTCCGGACCTCTACGGGATGAAGCAACCGAAATGGATTGTGTCGATCGAGCTGATCGATCACTGGGAACCGGGATACTGGGTCACGCGAGGATGGGATAGAGAGGGCCGAATGAAGGCCTCGTCCGTTGTCGACGCCGTTGATGTCAGGAGTGCGGGAGCGGACCGGGAAGGCCGAAAGACGGTTCCGGCCGGCGGCATCGCACACGGCGGCGCCCGCGGTATCTCGAACGTTGAAGTACGTGTCGACGCCGGCGAGTGGCACGAGGCGCGATTGCGCGATCCCCTGTCGGACACGACCTGGGTGCTCTGGCGCGCGAACGTTCTGTCAGCCGAGGGAGATCACCTCATCAGCGTCCGCTGCTACGAGGCGGACGGCACACCACAAGCTGGCGGTTTTCACAGCCGACGTCTGAGGCTTTCGTAGGGTGGGGTCCCACCAACCAAATCGTGGTGGACGCGTCACCTCATTGGCGCCACTTGAGGAATCGACCGGGCATCGCGGGTAGAATCGGCTTGAAACCCAGGGCCTGGGGTGCCACGATGACCTCCGCGGCCAACGCAATGGAGGTTCGGCTTTAGACGCGCGAGACCATCAAGAGAGGATTCCCGTGACCAGATTCCTGACTGCAGCGGCCCTGGCGGTGGGACTGTCCGTCTTCGTCAGCGCGCAATGGCTCGAGTTCCCCACACCGGGGATCCCGCGCACGGCCGACGGGAAACCAAACCTCGTGGCCCTGGCTCCGCGAACCCACGATGGAAAGCCGGACCTGTCCGGACTGTGGGAGCCGGAACCGAGTCCGTACCGCTTCGACGTCATCCAGGACTTGAAGGATGAAGCGATCTTCCGTCCCGCCGCGGAGGCGCTGTTCCTCAGACGCGCAGTGGACCTGAGGCGAGACAATCCGGTCACGCATTGCCTGCCGCCTGGGCCCTCGGCGATTTTCGCTGCCGGAGCAACGAGGCTGTACCGGGTCATTCAAACCCCGAATATCATCGCGGTGCTATTCGAGCTCGGTGGCTTCCGGCAGATTTACACCGACGGTCGCGCGCTGCCCAAGGATCCGAACCCAACGTGGATGGGGTACTCTGTGGGTCATTGGGAAGGAGACACGCTGGTCGTCGAATCAGCCGGATTCAACGACAAGACTTGGCTCGACGTGGTGGGACATCCCCACTCCGAGAATCTACGCGTCACCGAGCGGTTTCATCGCGTGGACTTCGGCCACATGCAGGTTCAGGTTGTCTATGACGACCCGGAGACGCTCACCGGGCCGCTCACGATCTCGATGGGCGTGAACTACGCGGCGGATACGGACATGCTTGAGTATGTCTGCAACGAGAACGAGAAGGATACGTCGCACCTGGTGGGCACGGCGAAGGCGGTGGCGCAGCCAAGCCCCTCTGTACTAGCGAGGTACGCGGGCGAATACAAGTATCGAGAAGGTCCGCCTGGAATCGCCACGTTCTTCGGTCCCACACAGATTGTCAGCGTGAACCACGGGCAACTGTACATGAAGGACTTTCCTCTCGTTCCGCAAACCGACACCCGGTTCGATTCGACGGCGGGGACGATCGAGTTCTTCCGGGATGCCAGCGGCAACATTACACATCTCATTCTCAGCGCGGCGGAAGGCGACGCCAGGTACGACCGCAAGCCCTAGCGCTGTACCCGTGCCACGCACGTCCCAACGCTTACTTGGTGCTCGTCTGAGCCGACGGCCAGGATTGTCCACGGTCGGTAGGGTCGAGACTTCTGATCGATTTACAGTTGTCTGATGGCGCGAACCCGGCGCGGGAAGTCCTTATCGTCGTAATGCTGACGGCCAAGATCGGCGAAATCGATGTGATTGGCCATGTCGGCGGTCTGCTGCGATGACGTCCAGTACGTGAGATTATCGGCGATATTGCAGTCGCGAAAATCGCCGAGGCCGGCTGCCTTCAGGTTGCGATACATCAACGCGAGCTCGTCTCGCGATGGCAAGAACCAGCCGCGCACGCCGTTGACATCGAGACTCGCACACAACTCGGCGGCGACGCCGCGATCAAAGCACTCGCGCAGGATATCGTGCGTGTTCTGTTGCCCGGTCCCGATGGCGGTGCCGTCCGCGCCCGGGATGGCGCGGCGGAAACAGCCCCACTTCGCGCCCGCGCTCTGGTCGAACGGTGCGGCCTCGAGATATCGCCACCCGTCGGTCTTGTACTTCGGATTCTCATAGAAGATGAACCCGCCGGCCGGACCGATATCGCCGATCAGATAGCCGTCGGTCGAGAGCCAGACGGTCATCTCACCGACGCCTCGGTTCGCCCACAAATAGTACGGGATCAGCGTCACCTGTGTCGCCGGCTTCAAAGTGTTTGTAACCGTCGTCGCGCGTGTGCGGAGGACAATCACCCCGCTTTGGAGCTGCTCGTCCGCGGCCGCCGTGCAATCAGCCTTCGGATCGACGAGCAGGTCGAGGACACGCCCATCCTC
>Ga0306926_10001411_pt1 | contig 23828 bp, 17 predicted proteins | sample flu12Cox44000178_FD_203759 | JGI IMG/M metagenome (GOLD analysis project Ga0306926, IMG submission 203759) | Lab enrichment of tropical soil microbial communities from Luquillo Experimental Forest, Puerto Rico - flux8day.12C.oxic.44.000.178 (v2)... | ecosystem: Environmental > Terrestrial >...
GCTCGGGCCAAGGCCGAAAGGTGGTCCGAGAGGAAAGTCCGGGCTCCATGGACATACGGTGCCGGATAACGTCCGGCGGGTGTGAAGCCCAGGGAAAGTGCCACAGAGAACAGACCGCCGTTTCCGTCACGCTGACGGGGAGCGGTAAGGGTGAAACGGTGCGGTAAGAGCGCACCGCGCCTGCGGCAACGCAAGCGGCACGGCAAACCCCACCGGGAGCAAGACCGAATAGGGACGGCGCGGGGCTTGGCCGCGCGAGCGGAGCGATCCCCGGGATCTATGTCCGGATCCGGCCGTCCGGGTAGGTTGCTGAAGGCGCCGGGTAACCGACGTCGCAGAGGAATGGCCGTCACGCGAGGGCGTCGCCCTTGCCGACAGAACCCGGCTTACAGGCCGGCTGATGCTGATCATGGGGGCCCGGCGGAAAATCCGCCGGGCCCCCACCAATTTCACGACAACCCCGCGACGTCTTGCAGGTAGGGATTGCGGACCGAAACTGTTTCATTCTTTCGTTTCGTTCGAGCGGCGCTTATCGTTCTGCCGGATATCGTTGTCCATCCTCAGGGGTCATCACCGATGCAGCAGACCGTTTGGCGCGCCGTCGCCTTCATCGCGATGGCCGCCATCGTCGTGTTTCCCGGCGCGGCTGAGGCGGGTTCGCGCAGCGGGCAAATCTCGGGAGTCAGTGGACAGGCCGGCTCCAAAACCACGGCCAGCAAAAATCAGCCCAAGCCGAAAACGACCATCAAGTTCAGTCCCGAATACCAGAATGCAAACCAAATCGGGAAGTTCGCCGAAGTAATCTCGACGAGACGCGTCGCGATCGGATCGTCTCACATCCACCTTCACCGCCCGGAGATGCACGCAATGGAACCATTGCCGAAAGGTGCAAATTTCATACGCGCCAAGACTCTCTGGGAGATCGGTCTGCACATCGCCGGCAATCCCGCAACGCCTTACGGCGGCAATCGCGACATGGTGATTGCGGTCGGCAGCGGCTCTGGCCCGGCCTTTCGACCTTGGCTGCGACTCGCCACGGGTTCCGCCATTCTCGCCGAGCAGGTTGCGAACGGCGACGGCATCGAGCTGGCTTTCGTCAATCCGTCGGCGCTGCTCACGCAAGCCTATCGCGGGGTCGGCTTGTTCAGCACGCCACTTCCCGTGCGCATCGTCGCCGTCTATCCGAGCTGGGACCGTTTCGTGTTCATGGTCCACCCGCGAACCGGGATCCGCTCGCTCGCAGACATCAAGGCGAAACGATATCCGCTGCGCGTCTCCGTGCGCGAGGATCCCACCCACTCCACGCACGTCTTGATCGATCAGGCCTTTGCACTGCACGGCTTTGCGCTCAAAGACATCGAGTCATGGGGTGGCCGCCTCCTGCTTTGCGGCGGGCCGTCAGACCCTCGCCGTCTGGAGGCGCTTGCTCGCGACGAGCTCGACGCGGTTTTCGACGAAGGCATCAAAGTGTGGCTCGACGAGGCGCTGGCAGCCGGTCTTTCCCCGATCGAGCTCGAAGCGACGGAGTTCGCCACCATGGCGCGGCTCGGATGGCGCAAGGTTTGTCTTCCGAAAGCCCGCTTCCCGCGCTTGCAGCAAGACATCGACACGCTCGATTTCAGCGGCTGGCCGATTTACGCCAACGCGTCGCTTCCGGAGCAGGTTGCCTATGACATCTGCGGCGCGCTTGCGGCGCGCGAAGCGGAAATTCCCTGGGAGAAGGGAACCGGTGGCACCGCTTTGCACATGGGGCGCGAGAGCGAGAGCACGCCGATGGACGTCCCGCTCCATCCAGGGGCGGAACGGTGGTATCGCGAGCACGGGGCCAATTCTTAAACCGGCAAGGCTGCAGCGATCCGCGCGTCACGTCCCCGATTTCTTGTAGGCGTCGATCACCGCCTGTCCGTCGGCGCCGGCCTTGGCGAGCCACTCTGCGGTGAGGCGCGCGCCGATCTGCTGCAGGCCATTTTTCAAGGCTACGCTCGGCGGCAGGACCTTCAGGCCGCGCGCCGCGAGTTGGTCGGCGTACCACTGGTGCTTGTCCTGCGACTTAAACCAACCGCGTGCTTCAGCGGCGGCAGCGGCCTTGAGCAGCGCGTCCTGCGTCGCTTTGTCGAGCCGATCAAACGCCGCCTTGTTCATCAGCGTGACGTTTTTCGGGAGCCAAGCCTGCGTGTCATAGAAATAGCTCATGCTCTCCCACGCCTTGCTGTCGTAGCCGGTGGCGACCGAAGTCATGAAAGCGTTGATCAGGCCGGTGGCGAGCGCCTGCGGCAGGTCGGCCGCTTGGATCGTAACCGGATAGGCGCCGACGATTTGCGCGATGCGCTCGGTGCCCGCGTTGTACACGCGCCAGGACAGCCCCTGCATATCCGCGATCGTATTAATTTCTTTCTTTGCGTAGATGCCTTGCGGCGGCCACGGCACCGCGAACAGCACCATCAGACCTTGCGCGGCGAATTTTCGCTCGATCGCCGGCTTCGATGCCGCCCAAAGCTTGCGCGCCTCATCGTAGCTCGCGGCCAGGAACGGCACCACGTCGATGCCGAACATCGGGTCTTCGTTGTCGTGCAGCGAGATCAGGACCTCGCCCATCTGCGCCTGCCCGATCCGCACCGCGCTCTTGATGGCGGTCGCCGGGAACAACGAGGCGTTGGGATAGACCTTGATGGCGAGCTTGCCGCCGGTCACGTCGGCGACGTCCTGGGCGAAGGCGCCGAGGTTCTCGCTGTGAAAATTATCGGCGGGATAGGCGGACGGCAGACTCCATCGCACCTGCGCGCAAGCGGGCGTGGCCACCAGCGCGACCGCGACAGCGGCCGCGAACACTGACAATCGAACCCTCGCCATGGCTCTGAGCCCCGTGCCCAAACATTCCCTCGCTTGCCCCCGGCATGCTTCGTCTTCCCCCCATGGGCATCGTAGCGGAGATTGCAGCGACATTGGGACTTCGGACGCTAAAAGGTGCGTCAATGCGCGCCGGCGGCGAGCCTGCCCTGTAAGCTTGCGAAACGCTTCGCCTCACGCGCCTGCACCCGTATAAAGCAGCCAACAGAGCAGGCGCATGGCAATGCAGACGGACGCGAGCTGGGATTTTTGGATCGATCGCGGCGGCACCTTTACCGACGTGATCGGGCGGCGGCCCGACGGCAGCCTCGTCGCCCACAAGCTTCTGTCCGACAACCCCGAAGCCTATGGCGATGCCGCGGTGCAGGGCATTCGCGACCTCCTCGGCATCGAACCGGGGCAGCCGATTCCCTCCGCCACCATCGGCTCGGTGAAAATGGGGACGACCGTTGCCACCAACGCGTTGCTCGAGCGCAAGGGGGAGCGGACGCTCCTCCTCATCACCAAGGGTTTCCGCGACGCGCTGCGGATCGGCTACCAGGCGCGGCCGAAGATTTTCGCCCGGCACATTATCAAGCCGGAGATGATCTACGAGCGCGTGGTCGAGGTGGACGAGCGCGTGCGCGCCGACGGTACGGTGGAGACGGGGCTCGACCTCGCCGCCGTGCGGGCGGAGCTTTTGGCCGCGCTCGCCGCCGGCATCAAGGCCGTCGCGATCGTCTTCATGCATGCCTATCGCTACGCCGAGCATGAGCAGCGCGTGGCGGCGCTGGCGCGCGAGCTCGGCTTTCCGCAGGTGTCGGCGAGTCACGAAGTCTCGCCGCTGATCAAGCTCGTGGGCCGCGGCGACACCACCGTGGTCGACGCCTATCTCTCCCCGATCTTGCAGCGATACGTGGCGCAGGTGGCGCGTGACCTCGGGACACACCTTCCGACGCGCTCCGGCTCGCCCTCTCTCGCAGGAGAAGGTGATGCGCCCCGGCTGATGTTCATGATGTCGTCCGGCGGGCTCACCGCGGCGGAGCTGTTCCAAGGCAAGGATGCCATCCTGTCGGGACCGGCGGCCGGCGTGGTCGGCATGGCCGAAACCGGACGCGAAGCCGGCTTCTCCCACCTCATCGGCTTCGACATGGGAGGCACCTCGACCGACGTCTCTCATTTCGACGGCGAATACGAGCGCGCCTTCGAAACCGAGGTCGCGGGTGTGCGCATGCGCGCCCCGATGATGCTGATCCACACGGTGGCGGCGGGCGGCGGGTCGATCCTGCATTTCGACGGCGCGCGTTTCCGGGTCGGACCCGATAGCGCCGGCGCCAATCCCGGGCCGAAATGCTACCGCCGCGGCGGACCGCTGGCGCTGACCGACGCCAACGTCATGGTGGGAAAGCTGCTGGCCGACTTTTTTCCGAAAATCTTCGGCGCCCAGCAGAACCTGCCCCTCGACGCCGAAGCGGTGCGTGAAGCTTTTGCGCAGCTCGCAACACAGATCGGCGACGGGCGCTCTCCCGAAGAGGTGGCCGACGGCTTCATCAAGATCGCGGTCGAGAACATGGCGAACGCGATCAAGAAAATTTCGGTGCAGCGCGGCTACGACGTCACCCGCTACGCGCTCAACTGCTTCGGCGGCGCCGGCGGGCAGCATGCCTGCCTCGTGGCGGATGCGCTCGGCATGACCAAGGTGCTGATTCATCCCTTCTCCTCACTCCTCTCCGCCTACGGCATGGGATTGGCGGACATTCGCGCCACGCGCCAGCAGGCGGTCGAGGAGCCATTCGGAGAGACGGCGTTGGCGTCGATCACGCGCATGGGCGGCCGCTTGGCGGACGAGGCGAGGCGTGAAGTCATCGACCAGGGCGTGGCCGTGACGGCCGTGGAGGTTTTCGTGCGCGCGCACATCCGCTACGCGGGAACCGACACCGCGCTCGTGGTGCCCGCGTTCTCAATCGCGGGAGAGGCGAGCACCAAGCCGCTCCTTGCGGAAATGAAAACGGCGTTCGAGACCGCGCACAAAGCCCGGTTCGGATTCATCGACGAGAACAAGGATCTGGTGGTGGAAGCGGTCTCCGTCGAAGCGGTCGGCGGCGGCGCGAAATTTACCGAGCCGGTGCTTCCAACCACGCGCAAGCCGCTGCCGTCGCCCGCGCGCCGCACCAAGTTTTATTCGCAAGGGCAATGGCACGATGCCGCGGTCTTTACCCGCGAGCAACTCGCGCCCGGGCAGTCCGTGCACGGTCCCGCCATCGTCATCGAGCCGCACCAAACCATCGTGGTCGAAGACGGCTGGCGCGCGGAAATCACCGCCAAGAACCATCTCGTGCTCGAGCGCGTCGTGCCGCTCAAGCGGCAGAGCGCCATTGGCACCGCGGCCGACCCGGTGATGCTCGAAGTGTTCAACAACCTGTTCATGTCGATCGCCGAGCAAATGGGCGTGTCGCTGCAGAACACGGCCTATTCGGTCAACATCAAGGAGCGGCTCGACTTCTCCTGCGCCGTGTTCGACGCCGATGCCACCCTCGTTGCCAACGCGCCGCATATGCCGGTGCATCTCGGCTCCATGGACCGCGCGGTCGAAAGCGTCATTCGCGAGAACAAGGGCAAGATCGCGCCGGGCGACGTCTACGTCATCAACGCGCCCTATAACGGCGGCACGCATCTGCCCGACATCACGGTATGTACGCCGGTCTTCGATAGAGCCAACGGCGAGCTGTTGTTCTGGGTTGCATCGCGCGGGCACCACGCCGATGTCGGCGGCATTTCGCCGGGCTCGATGTCGCCGAACGCCACCACGATCGAGGAGGAAGGCGTCTACATCGACAATTTCAAGCTGGTGGACCGCGGCCGCTTCCGCGAGCAGGCGCTCTACGACCTCTTCACCGGCGCCAAATATCCCGCCCGCAACCCGCTGCAGAATGTCAACGACATCAAGGCGCAGATCGCGGCCAACGAGAAGGGCGTGCAGGAGCTGCACAAAATGGTCGCGTATTTCACGCTGCCGGTGGTGAAGGCCTACATGCAGCACGTGCAGGACAATGCGGCCGAGAGCGTTCGCCGCGTCATCGATCGCATCCACGACGCGTCCTTCGAATATGAGATGGACCAGGGGACATGGATCAAGGTGAAGATCCGCGTCGACAAAGAGAAGCGCGAGGCGACGGTGGACTTCACCGGCACCTCGCCGCAGCAGAACAGCAACTTCAACGCGCCCGAGCCGGTGACGCGCGCGGCCGTACTCTATGTCTTCCGCGTGATGGTCGACGACGACATCCCGATGAACGGCGGCTGTCTGCGGCCCATCAACATCATCATCCCGAAGCAATCGATGCTGTCGCCGACATATCCCGCCGCCGTTGTGGCCGGCAACGTGGAAACCTCGCAGGCCGTAACCAACTGCCTGTTCGGCGCGCTCGGCGCGCTCGCCGCCGCGCAAGGCAGCATGAACAATCTCAATTTCGGCAACGACAAGTACCAATATTACGAGACGATCTGCTCCGGCTCGCCGGCGGGCCCCGGCTTTCCCGGTACCGACGCCGTGCACACGCACATGACCAACACGCGATTGACCGATCCAGAGGTGCTCGAGTTTCGCTATCCGGTGGTGCTCGAGGACTTCCACATCCGCAAAGGCTCGGGCGGGCGCGGCCGCTGGAACGCCGGCGATGGCGTTCGCCGCACCATTCGCTTCCTGGAAAAGATGGACTGCACGATTCTATCCGGTCATCGCCGCGTGCGCCCGTTCGGGCTCGCGGGGGGCGAAGCCGGTCAGACCGGCGAGAACGCGGTGCGGCGCCAAGGCGGCCGCATGGAAAAGCTTGAGGGCTGCGACGCCACCGTGATCGACGCCGGCGAGGCGATCATCATCCAGCCGCCGACGGCGGGGGGATATGGGAAGCCGGAGGGGTGAAGCGTCTCCGCCTACCCTCGGCCTTTGCGCCTCCACAGGCTGGGGCAGGTATTTTCATTGTTCGGATCAATGAAAAAACAATAGATCGTCAGGGTTCGGGGGCCTCCGCCGGGCGCTGGCATGGTTTCGGTAGGCGCTGGCCGGTTTTAACTCCGCTGTGGCCGGATTTGCATTTGGCAGTGGCCTAGTCTGACTTCGTGTCAATGACCGCCGCTATCTCCTCCGCCATCACCGCAACCATCGTTGCCGGTGTCGCACGAGGCAGGATGGCCGCTAGACCCGGCGAGGCCGCTATCCCCTGTATGTCTGTTTGACCGGGTGGGACGAGACATAATCTGTGTCCCGGTCCAATACCAATAGATCAACAGTCCGCCGACTATGGCCACAATCAAAATTGCCAACCATTGCGGCATCAGCCTGTCCCCCAGCCGCCTCAGTTGCGGCCTCGACACTTGGCTTCACTCGTCGTTTGGCGCGACGGAGAAATAGCGCGAATTGGTCGGCAATGCCAGCGTAGCTCGCTTTCAAAAGCGACACCATTTCGGTGAATACTCCCTTGTGGAAGATTCTTGTTACACGAGTCAATCCATTTCTGTACCCAGCGCGCCATCGCCAACGAGCCCAACAAAATGGCCGGGACTGCGCCCGGCCATTTCACTCAAAATTCAGACTAGGCTTTGGCGTTACGACTGCTGGATCGCCGACACCAGCCAGTGCCCGCCCTGCGCGCGCATGAAGGTCCATATTTCGGTGGCTTCGTCGGGGCCGCCTTGCAGCACGCGGCCGCTGTCGCGCTCGAGCGTCTCGTCCTTGAGCGAGAAGCGCATCGCGACCGTGGCATAGTCGGTATCGCCCTCACGCCAGGCTTCGGCGAGGTCGCCTTGCACCAGCTTGACGTCGGACAAGCGATTGACGACGCCCTTGCTCGCATTCGCGGCGAGCTCCTCGGAGAAATAGGAGAGGATTTCCGGCGTGACGAGCCGGCGCAAGCGCGCCAGATCCTCGGCGCTGTACGCGCTCTGCACCTCGCCTAGGATCTTTTCGAAGGCATTGAAGTCGTCAGGCGTGAGCCCGACCTCGTCGGTGCCGGAGGCGCGGGCACTCGACGCCGGAGCACCGCCGCCCAATCCCATGGACGGACGCGAATTGCCGGATGCGTAATCGCGCAATGCTGGACCGCTGGCAAGCGCCGGTTGGGTGCGGCGCTGCCACCACGTCCAGATGAGATAGCCGATGATGACGATGATGCCGACCTGCAGCATCAGCCCGAGCAACGAGGCGAGGCCGCCGAGCCCGCCGAGAAAACCGTGACCGAATAGCATGCCGAGCAAGCCGGCGCCGAGGAAGCCGGCGAACAATCCGCCGAGGAAGCCGGGCCGGTTCAAGAACCCGCCGACCGGAGAGGACACAGGCGGGCGTTGCGCGAATGCGCCGCCCGGCTGACCAGGCTGCGTCATGCTGCGTTCGATGGGCCGCACGCTCGGCGATGTCGCCGTCGAGGGCGGCGCGGAGAAGGTGTGCGAGCCGCGGCTGCCGAAGCTCCCGCCGCGACCGGCGCGGGCATTGGCATCGGTCGCCACAAGCGCCAACACCGCTACCAAGGCGCAAAGCGTCAGCAGCGCACGAGAACGAAAAGCGGGCATGAGATCCTCCCAGAAAAGCCGTTCGGTTCCGACTAAATATTGGTATCCCATGCCGGCATTGGAAGAGGTGCCGCATGGTGTCGCAGACGGCGGCACAAAGGTGGCAAATCCGTCATGCCCGGCACCCGGGTCCGGCCTTCGGCCGGCCCGAGTGTAGACTCTTGTGCCGGGCATCCACGCCTTGTTTTCATGATGCTCAAATCAAAGACGTGGATGGCCGGAACAAGTCCAGCCATGACGCCGTAACTCAGTCGTCTTCGCCGTCAGCGCCCGGCTCGGCGGTGCGCATGCTGCGGCGCTCGCCGAACCACCACGCGGATTGGCGCGGCGCGAGCGAACCGGTGATGCCGGGATCGCGCCGGCCGGCGTACCGCGCGGCACGCGCCGCGACTTCTTCGCCCGATACGGCATGAGGGTTGCACGCGCGGTGACCGTCGCGCCGGCGCATCAAATCAACGTGGATGTGGTCGTAGTGATAGACGTTCGAACCTGGCGCCAGCACCGTCGTGAATTCACCGCAAGCGGCAGCCTGCACGTCGCGCAGAAATCCCTGCTCTTCCGGCAAGCCGTGCCAGCCGTTCTTAACCGTGATCTTGCGCCCGTCGGCGAGCGTGAACGAGGCGATGTCGAGCGCGTTGCCGAAGGCGTGCTCGGAAATGCTGGCGCGCGAATTGCCGTTCATGCCGCGACAGGAATAAGCGGAAATCTGCCTGATCTCGGCAACCGGCGAACCGAACCACCGCATCGCCGCCGGCTGCACCGCGCCAGTGATCCAGCGTTCGAGTTCGGAAACCATCGGGCATGCAAGCGTCGCTGGCGGGCTCACCGCAACCGGCGTTAAGGATGGTATCGGCGCGCTACCACGCGAGGGCCCTAACGGGACCACCGGCTCGCGCGCGGGGGCGCGCGGGGATTCGGCGGCGGGCTCGCCGAGCGGAGCGCGGCTGATACCGGTTGAGCCGTTGCGCGCGGGCGCATCGACGAGCGGACGACGATCGTAAGGCTCCGGCGAAAGGTCTTCGCGGGGAGAAGCGGATGGCGTCTGATATCGGCGCGCCGGTGCCGCGGGCGCGGCGCCGTAGGGCCGGCGAAAGTCGTAGGGCTCCGCCGCGGCGTTGGGCGCATCGACGACGCCCGGAGGATTGAGCGAGACCGGCTCATCGGGAGCGGAGTCGCGGCGGATCGATTGCGGCGAACGCACCTGGTACTCCGGCAGCACGCGCGATTGGTACGATGGCTCTGGCGGTGCGGGAGCGGGCCGGACCGGCCAACGCGGCGTGGCGCCGGGAATCTCGCCGGGAGGCCGCGGATCGTCGCTATAGCCGAGTGCGCCGCTCTCGCCCAAGGCCAATACTTTGAGCGGAAAATCGGCGCCGCATACGCCGGGACCGCGGATCGGCCCGATGCGGATGATGCCTGCGCTCTCTTTGACGACGCCGGAATTGAGGCATTGCACCTCGGCGTCATGGCGCCACGGCTCGCGCTCGGCAAAAAACATGCCGCCACTGCAACCCGCCAACACGCCAACAACGCCAAGGACGATGGAGCCGACGAGATACCAACGCACTCCCCACGCCATGGCGCCAGGATGCGATGGGTTCTGTTAACGTTTCTTCAAAGATTGGCACCGCGGCGCGGCCGCCCCCGTGCGCGCCCGACGCTATGGTTAAGAATTACGCGAAGATATTTGTATTTAATCGCCTGGCCTGTCGCGGCAACGACCGCATTCTTCATTATGCCGCCGCGCGCCGACTGACCGATCGCATCTTCGCACACATCGAACGGCGGCCCTGACCTTGGCGTGGCGTGCTGGCGCGCGGATACAGCTATGTTTCTTGGGCTTTGCGTTCCGCAACTGCGTTCGTCGCCGCGACGCGCGCAGCACCCAAATGCCCGACGATCGCGGGCAGCGCGTTAAGGCCATGGTCCATCACGTGTTATTCCACTCGACGCGCTACGTCTGCGCGAGCCGAACATACGAGTGAGCGGGCAATCATAGCTGCCATTCAAAATGATCGCGCGCAGGCGTTCGCATCGAAATATCAGGACGTTGGCATGTCACATCCCGGTCGCATCCAGAACGAGGCGGAGAACGCGACGTGGACCTTGCCTTGAAGCTCAACGTGCTGGCGGTGTTCGCGGTGTTCGCCTTTGTCGGCGCGATCCTCTTGGGCGCGTTCTGAGTTGACTGTCGTCGCCGTCGCCACATGCGACGACGTTTCTCACACCGGGGAGCGCAAGCTCTCCGGTGTTTGCGTTTCGTCAGGGATACGCGCCGATGTCGCTGTTGCGGTTCGTGATGAAATGACTTCGAACAATCAGCGCGTTACTCCGCCGCGGTCCGCGCCGCGATGAGCGGATCATAATTCAGCACGGGCGCGAGCCACTTCTCGGCTTCGGCCACGGTCCAGCCCTTGCGCGCGGCGTAATCCTCGACCTGGTCGCGCTCGATCTTTCCGACGCCGAAATAGTGGCTCTCGGGATGGCTGAAATAGAGGCCGCAAACCGAAGCGCCCGGCCACATGGCGAAGCTCTCGGTCAGCTTCACGCCGATCCGCCTCTCGCCGTCGAGCAGCGCGAACAGCGTCGCCTTCTCGCTGTGGTCGGGCTGCGCGGGGTAACCCGGCGCCGGGCGGATGCCGCGATATTTTTCCCCGATCAGCTCCGCATTGGTGAGCGCTTCGTCCGCGGCGTAGCCCCAGAATTCCCGACGCACGCGCTGGTGCAGGCGCTCGGCAAACGCCTCCGCCAGCCGATCGGCAAGCGCCTTGATCATGATCGCCGAATAATCGTCGTTGGCGTGCTTGAAGCGCTCCGCCACGTCGTCCTCGCCAATGCCGGCCGTGACCATGAACGCGCCGATGTAATCGGTAAGCTTGCTCGCGCGCGGCGCCACAAAATCCGCCAGCGCGATATTGGCGCGTCCCTCGCGGCGGACGAGCTGCTGGCGCAGCGTGTGCAAAACCGCGAGTGGGCGCGTGCGGCCCTCATCGCCATAGACGAGAACATCGTCGCCGTCGGAGTTCGCCGGCCAGAACCCGAACACAGCGCTGGCCGATAGCCAGCGCTCGGACGCGACGCGCTCGAGCATGGCCTGGGCGTCGTCGAACAAGCTGCGCGCCGCGGGCCCGTATTTCGCGTCGTCGAGGATGGCCGGAAACTTGCCGGCGAGCTCCCACGTCGCGAAGAACGGCGACCAGTCGATATAGTCGCGAAGCTCGGCGATCGAATACCGCTCGAGCACGCGCGATCCGATGGCGCTCGGCCGCGGCGGAACGTAATTTCCCGACCAGTTGAGCTTGAGCGCGTTCGCTCGCGCATCTTCGAGCCCAAGCCGCTGCTTGGCTGCTTCCCCGCGTTCATGCGCGGCGGCAATGCGGGCATATTCCTGGCGGATCTCGGCGAGGTAAGCGGGTCGCGCCGTCCCAGACATCAGATTGGCGGCGACGCCGACGGCACGGCTTGCGTCGGTGACGTAGACCGTCTGCCCGCGCCGGTAGTTGGGATGGATTTTCACCGCGGTGTGCACGCGGCTCGTGGTGGCGCCGCCGATCAACAGCGGTAGTTCGAAGCCTTGGCGCTCCATCTCGGCGGCGACGTGGCACATCTCATCGAGCGACGGCGTGATGAGGCCGGAAAGGCCGATGAGATCCGCCTTCTCGGTCTGCGCCGTCTCCAGGATCTTCGCCGCCGGCACCATGACGCCGAGATCAACCACGTCGTAGTTGTTGCACTGGAGCACGACGCCGACGATGTTCTTGCCAATGTCGTGCACGTCGCCCTTGACCGTGGCCATGACGATCTTGCCGTTGGAGCTCTTGTTTTCGAATCCCTTCTCTTTCTTCTCCTGCTCCATGAACGGCATCAAGTAAGCGACCGCCTGCTTCATCACGCGCGCCGATTTGACCACCTGCGGCAGGAACATCCGTCCGGAGCCGAACAGGTCGCCGACCACGTTCATGCCGTCCATGAGCGGCCCTTCGATGACGTGCAGCGGCCGCTCGGCCTTGCACCGCGCCTCCTCGACGTCGCCCTCGATGAAATCGGTGATGCCGTGCACGAGCGCATGCGACAGCCGCTCTTCGACCGGCCGCTCGCGCCAGGCAAGATCGGCCTCTTTCTTTTCCTTACCATGCCCGCGGTAGCGCTGGGCGAGCGCCAGCAGCCGCTCGGCGGCATCGGCGCTGCGGTTGAGCACGACGTCCTCGCACGCGGCGCGCAGCTCCGGCTCGAGATCGTCGTAGACCGCGATCTGTCCGGCATTGACGATGCCCATGTCCATGCCGGCCTTGATCGCATGGTAGAGGAACACGGAGTGCATGGCCTCGCGCACCGGCTCGTTGCCGCGGAACGAGAACGACAGGTTCGACACGCCGCCGGAGACGTGGACGTGCGGCAAGTTCGCACGAATCCAGCGCGCGCCCTCGATGAAGGCGACGCCGTAACCGTTGTGCTCCTCCATTCCGGTCGCGATGGCGAAAATGTTGGGATCGAAGATGATGTCCTCGGGCGGGAAGCCGATGTCGTCGACCAGAATGCGGTAGGCGCGCTCGGCGATGGCACATTTGCGCTCGAACGTGTCGGCCTGGCCCTTTTCGTCGAAGGCCATCACCACGACCGCGGCGCCATAGCGGCGCACAGCCTTGGCATGGGCGATGAATGCCGCCTCGCCCTCTTTCAGCGAGATCGAATTCACCACCGGCTTGCCTTGCAGGCATTTGAGCCCCGCCTCGATCACCGAGAATTTCGATGAATCGACCATGACTGGTACGCGGGCGATGTCGGGCTCGGCCGCGATCAGGTTGAGGAAGGTGGTCATGGCCTTCTCGGAATCGAGCAGGCCCTCGTCCATGTTCACGTCGATGATCTGCGCGCCGTTCTCGACCTGGTCGCGGGCGATGGCGAGTGCCCCCGTATAGTCGCCTGCGGTGATGAGCTTGCGGAACTTGGCGGACCCGGTGACGTTGGTGCGCTCGCCGACGTTGACGAATGGAATTTCCGGCGTGAGCGTGAAGGTCTCGAGGCCCGAAAGGCGCAAGCGCTGCGGCACGTCCGGAACGCGCCGCGGCGCCTTGCCCTCGACCGCGCGCACGATCTCATGGATGTGCTCGGGCGTAGTGCCGCAGCAGCCGCCGACGATGTTGACCAAGCCGGCGTCGGCGAATTCGCCGAGCAGCGCAGCCATGGCGCATGGGCTTTCGTCGTAGCGGCCGAACTCGTTGGGCAGACCCGCATTGGGATAGGCGCAGACGAGGGCGTCCGCGATGCGCGCAATCTCGGCGATGTGCGCGCGCATTTCGCGCGCGCCGAGCGCGCAGTTGAGTCCGATCGAGAACGGCGCGGCGTGGCGCACCGAGGTCCAGAACGCGCCCGGCGTCTGGCCGGAGAGCAGCCGCCCGGAGCGATCGGTAATCGTGCCGGAAATCATCACCGGCACGTGCGCGCCGCGCCGCTCGTTGACGTCGACGATCGCGGCGATCGCCGCTTTGGCGTTGAGCGTGTCGAAGATCGTCTCGATCAGCAGGATATCGGCGCCGCCCTCGAGCAGTCCTTCGACCTGCTCGGCGTAGGCGCTGCGCAATTCGTCGAAGGTGATCGCGCGGAAACCGGGGTTGCCGACGTCCGGAGAGATCGAGGCGGTGCGATTGGTCGGGCCGATGGCGCCCGCGACAAACCGCGGGCGGCCGTCTTCGCTTTGGGCAAGATCGGCCGCGGCACGGGCAAGCTTGGCGCCTTCGACATTGAGCTCACGGGCGATGTCCCCCATCCCGTAATCGGCTTGCGCGATGCGCGTTGAGGAAAAGGTGTTGGTCGAGACGATGTCCGCGCCGGCGCGGAAATAAGCCAGATGAATGTCGCGGACTTTCTCGGGCTGGCTGAGAATGAGAAGATCGTTGTTGCCGCGCACCTCGCGGTTCCAGGCATCGAAGCGCGCGCCGCGATAGCCTTCCTCATCGAGCCCGAGCGACTGGATCATGGTGCCCATGGCGCCGTCGAGCACAAGAATGCGCTCGGCCGCGACGCGGCGCAGCGTCTGCTCCGTGGGCGAGGTGGGCACTATTCGACTCACAGGCGCGCGCTCTTTCGATTGAACAAGCAGCGAGCGACAGCCCCAAAGATCATCGCAGCAAGCGAAGTCATCCGACCCCCCTCACCCCAACCCTCTCCCCTGCGGGGAGAGGGAGCGCAGCCTCTGCATGGCTCGGTCTGAGGCCCAAAAGGTGACAGACCGCGTAGACGAGATCGGCGCGGTTCATGGTGTAGAAGTGAAAATCGGTGACGCCGCGATCGACGAGATCGAGCACTTGCTCGGCGGCGACCGCGGCGGCGATGAGCTTGCGGGTGGCCGCATCGTCGTCGAGCCCGTCGAAGCGCTCGGCGAGCCAGTCGGGCACGGAGGCGCCGCAGCGCGCGGCGAATGCCTTCGTCTGCTTGAAATTCTGCACCGGCAGAATCCCGGGCACGACCGGGACGTGGATGCCGCGAGCGCGCACGCGGTCGAGATAGCGAAAGTACAAATCGTTCTCGAAGAAGAATTGGGTGATCGCCCGCGCCGCCCCTGCATCGACCTTGGCCGCGAGCATGTCGAGGTCGGCCTCGACGGTCGGGCTATCCGGATGTTTCTCCGGATAGGCGGAGACCGACACCTCCACATCGGACAGGCGCTTGATGCCGGTGACCAGATCGGCGGCGTTGCGGTAGCCGCCTGGGTGCGGCGCATAGCGCTCGCCGATGCCGCCGATGGGATCCCCGCGCAGCGCCACGATGTGGCGCACACCCGCCGCGCAATAGTTGCGGATCACCGCGTCGATCTCCTCGCGCGTCGCGGCGACGCAGGTCAGATGCGCCGCGGGCGTGAGCGCGGTCTCCCCCAGAATGCGCTTGACGGTCGAATGCGTCCGCTCGCGCGTGGAGCCGCCTGCGCCATAAGTGACCGAGACGAAGTTGGGCTTGAGCGGTGCAAGTCGCGTGACCGATTCCCATAATGTCTTTTCCATCTCCTCGGTCTTCGGCGGGAAGAACTCGAAGGAGACGCGGATGCGGCGCTCATCGCCGTCACCGCGCGGTCGAACGAAGCGGCTGGCGCGGGGCGCGGCGCTCATCAGGCGACCTCCCGTGCGGCCAGCGCAAGGCGCGGATCGCGTCCGAGCCAGAGCGAGACTGCGATCTTGCCTTCGGAAGCGGGCTCGGGGGCAAGGCTGTGCTGCAGCACCACGTCGAGGCCGGCAGCTTTCATCCACTGCGTCACCGTCTCGGGCGCAAAACCGAGGCGGCGGTGGGCGTGCTCGTCGCGCAGAAATTCGAGGTCGTGCGGGGCGAAATCGACCACCAGCAACCGGCCGGCAGGCCGCAGCACGCGCGCCGCCTCCTGGATCGCGCGCGCGCCATCGTCAAGAAAGTGCAGCACCTGATGGACGATCACCGCATCGAAGCTGTCCTTGGGCAGCGCGAGGTCGTAGATGTCGCCCTGGCGCACGCTGCAATGCTTGAGCCCGGCGCGATCGAGCCGCGCGCGAGCGAGCGAGAGCATGTCGAGGGAGAGATCGAGACCGAGGCCGCGCTCGATCTGCGGCCCGAGCAGCTCGAGCATGCGGCCGGTGCCGGTGCCGAGATCGAGCAGGGTGCGGATCGGGGCATCCGCCAGCGCCGCGACGATCGCCACCTCGACCGCCTCATCGGCGACATGGAGCTTGCGAATGCGGTCCCACTGCGCCGCGTGCTGGCGGAAATAGTTTTGCGCGGCGGTTGCCCGTTGCGCGCGCACGGCCGCGAGGCGCTCGCGATCGCGCGAAAGCGTCGCGTCGTCGGGATCAAGACGGGCAATGAGTTCACGGGCGAGCTTGGCGGCGCCGTCGCGCTCGGCCAGGCGGAAGAAGGCCCACGAGCCTTCGCGGAAACGCTCGACCAAGCCGGCCTCGGCGAGCAGCCGCAGATGGCGCGAGATGCGCGGCTGAGATTGGCGCAGGATGGCGGTGAGATCGGAGACGGTCAGTTCGGCCTCGGCCAAAAGCGCAAGAATCCGCAGCCGCGTAGCCTCGGCGGCAGCTTTGAGCGCGCCGTAGAGCGTTTCGAATGGGAGGTGGGCAACCGTGGGCATGGGCGTGGGGGCAGTCCCATTTTGCTCCGAGTGACGGCGATGTCGGCTAGCATATAAAGATATCTTTATACCCTTAAACGGTAATTGCAAGGCCAGCTGGACAGCCTTTCTCCCCGCCGCGATTGCCCGACGTCACGCCACCATCCATCTTCCCCTGGCGACAGCCGGCGAGGAGTAACCGCCATGAACGACGAAGCCTTCGGCATTCGCGACGGCGAGATCGCGACTGAGCTGCCGGAAAAGTTCGACGCCTCGCTCTATTTCATCGGCCGCATCCGCACGCCCTGGACGCGGCGCGAGGACTGCCCGAAAAATGCCCGTGAATCCGATGCCGTTTGCACCATCCTGGTCGACGAGCGCTGGGCGCAGGCCCTCACCGGCGTCGAGACCTGCAGCCATCTCGTCGTGCTTTATTGGATGGGCCGGTCGCGGCGCGAGCTGGTGGTGCAGGTGCCGCGGCACTATGGCGTGGGCCGTGGCACCTTTGCGCTACGCTCCCCCGCGCGGCCCAATCCCATCGCCATGAGCGTCGCACGATTGCTCCGCGTCGAGGGGACAAGCCTCTCGGTGGTGGGCCTCGATTGCCTGGACGACACCCCCCTCCTCGACATCAAGCCCTACTTCGCCTCGACCGATGCCGTCGCCGATGCGGTGGTCGGCTGGCACGCCGCGCGCCAATCCCCCTGAGCGCGGTGACAGACGCCGGTATCATGACGCCGTCGGGGCTGCGTATGCCCTTTGCATCGGGCCCGCACACAGCTTTGTTACCGCGTTGCGGTAAACACGGAAAAAGAAAAGCAGATCAGCCGCTTACGCATACAGGCCGGGGCCATAAACCAATGCTTAGGATTAATTCCCGGTAAGCATTTTGAACCCCGACCCCCCTGCATTCGACCAATGGGCGTCAAGGGGGACGTGTCATGTACAATCTTTCCCGTCGAAAGACCGTCGTCGCGGTCGCCACTTTGGTTGCCGCGAGCGCCATGTCGATCACCGCGGCTTCGGCCGATCCCTTCAATCCCTTCGAGGCGCTGTTCGGCCCGCACCGCGAACCGGTGGCGGCGCCCGCTTACGCCAACCCGCAGGAAGACGCGAAGGAGCTGCGCGCCGATCTGCAGCGCCAGGTCGTCAACTACCGCACCAGCGAAGCGCCCGGCACTATCATCATCGATACGCCGAACACCTATCTCTACCTGGTGATGCCCGGCGGCAAAGCGATGCGTTACGGCATCGGCGTGGGCCGCGAAGGCTTCACCTGGACCGGCGTGAAGACGATCGAGCGCAAGGCCGAGTGGCCGGACTGGACGCCGCCGCCGCAGATGATCCACCGCCAGCCCTATCTACCGCGGTTCGTCGCGGGCGGCCCTACCAATCCGCTCGGCGCCCGCGCCATGTATCTTAGCGGCTCGGTCTACCGCATCCACGGCACCAACGCGCCGGAGACCATCGGCGGCTTCGTGTCCTCGGGCTGCATCCGCTTGCTCAACGAGGACGTGATCGACCTCTACAATCGCGCCCATGTCGGCGCCAAGGTCGTGGTGCTGCCGATGAACGGACGCCGCGCTTCGGTGGACGCGGGCAGCGTCAACTGAGCATCGCCGCCTTCGCGTATCGTCTGATCGAACACAGCGCCGGCCTCGCAATCTCGCGGGGCCGGCGTTCGGTTTGTGGGCGTATCCTCTTATGTCCCAACAAGTGAGCGCTCCACTGTGCAATTCTTGGACGGCAGCCGAACGAGAGCACGGCTGAAGATCCCCGCCACCGTCATTTCGAAAGCATCTCTATCAGCGGCAGGTAGCCTCGCTTGGCCAAGCGCTCGGATGCCGGTTTGACGTAGGCCGGGTCGAGCTCAATTCCCATGCCCTCGACGAGCCGATTCATGAAATTAAAGAGCGCCGTGACGGCTACGGTGTGATAGAGGGCGGCTTCCTCCCAGCCCGCGGCAAAGATGGCGTCGGCATCGGCTTGGGTCACGCCGCTTGGCCGTTGTGTGAGCTTGCGTGCGTAGCGCAGGATCGGCCGCATCTTCGGATCAATGGCGGCCGTATCGATGTCGATCTTGCTGTCCACCAGCTCCTGCTTGATGCCCAGGAGTTCTGCCGTCGCGCTGTGGACCCCGTGGCAATAGCGACAATGATTCAATCCGGACACATAGGCCGCGATCAGCTCGCGCTCGCCTTCCGTAAACGGCGACGGGCCGCGCAAGAGCGCTTCATGAAACTGGATCAGAGGTATGCTCGTCCCGGGAAATACTTTGAACAGGTTGAGGAGGCTCGCACCTTTTGGCAGCGATGGAGCAAACGGCATGTCATGTTTTCCCTATGATGTCGTGCTGAACCCACAGCATCTCCTCGTTGCTGCCGACGTGACTTCACAGCCACGTCGTCACGGTGACCAGCCAGTCCGGCATGACACTTGTCAGGGAGGCTTCGAGCACCTTGTCGAGGCCGGTGAGGACAAAGGCGCCGACGCTGACGAGCGCGGCACCCATCAGTGGCTTGGCAATCCGTGATACACGAGCCACCAAATCGCGACGGGCAAAGATTGCTTGCCGCGAGCCATAGGCGAGCGCCAAGATCGGCGTTGCCGCTCCGAGACTGAACGCGGTCATGACGATGGCCGCGCGGCCGGCAGTTTCGCTCTGGGCGGCAAGGCCGATTGCCGCGCCCAATGTCGGACCCGAGCACGGCGACCAAATCGCACCTAGCAGGATGCCCAACCCAAATTGGCCGCCAAACCCGGAGAGCCGAAGCCGGTCGACCAGCGCTTGGCCGCCCGTGGCGACGGGCGCGACAGCGAGCGCAAATCGGCTCTGAAGCACAGGAGCCATGAGGACGATGCCCATGATCAACATTAAGGCCGCCCCACCTAGACGGAAGGCGGCCGGATCAATACCGATGCTGAAGCCGAGCGAGGCGAGGAATATGCCCACGGTCGCGAACGACGCAGACAGGCCGGCGGCCAGGGCAAGCGGACCCCACACGTGCTGCTCGAGCGTCCCGAACAGGATGATCGGCAAGAGGGGCAACACGCAGGGCGACAAGGTCGACAACGCACCCGCGGCATAGCCGAGCGCGAGACCACCAAGCTCGGCCACCGTCAGAATCCCTGTGCGATCAGCGCACGAATACGTGCAGGATCGGTGTCACCGGTCGATCGGCTGATCTCCTTGATGCCCTTGAAGACGATCAGCGTGCTTTGCTGCTGAACACGAAAGCGTTTCAACGTGTCCTTTGCCGTGTCGAAATCAACCTCGTAGATCACGAGGTTTGGCTTTTCCTTCTCGATCTGTTCGATGATCGGACGCTGGCGTCTGCAGGTCGGGCACCAGGAGGCAGTTACATGGGCCTGCTTGAAAGACTGGTCGTCGAATGGTTGCGCAGCGTGGCTCACTACCGAGAAAGCGAGCAGCGCCGCTGCGGCGAGCGCACACAGAGCTAGCCCGAGCAGAGCGTGCAACGGCAGCGTTGTCTGAACTTTGGAATGCATGGTCTGCTTGTTTCCCTCCAATCCCCGTCGAGCCACAATGGCTCCGTGACACGAAGTTCGTCGCGGAGTTGGAAAAGGTTACGTTCGACATGAAATTATTTCGGCCTAAGGCTTCAACCCCGTCGATGAGTTACGTGATGGGCTCGTACAGCGTTAGCGGCATCCGGCTACGGCCGACCCGAGAGCCGGCCGCATGGACGGTGAAGCAACTCATCGCGTCAGACCAATCAGAAACCTTGTAAAGTTGCTGATAACTTCAGTTGCAGTTGGTCCTGTAGAACGGGCTCGCCGGAGAAATGTTGCACTCGCGAGCATACGCCCGCCCCGCTAGAACGACGCGGCGACCCGACAGAGCGCCGCGGCGAGCTGACCGTGCGGCGCGGCGGTCGGCGAACGGCGCAGAAGCATACGCGGACGCGGCGCTGGCCGGGGCGGCCGATGCGCTCTTCCACGCCCAAGCGGAAGTGGACTGGGCAAAAGCTGGCGCGCCCAGTATCGCAAGGAACGCGACAGCAGCAATCAGCGTTTTCATGGTTCGCCTCCATCTAACGAACGTGAGCGGCTTTGCTCACCTGCCCTCAAGTTCGAGTCGGGGAGAGAAGTTGTTACGGTCGCTCAATTCACGACCACGTGTTCGGCTTAGCTCGGCGATCGGACCTATATTGATCGCCGATGAAGCGATCGGACGATCAGGCGTTCGCGATGCTGATGCAGGCTGCGCAGGCAGGCGACGCCCAGGCCTACGTCCGGTTGTTGAAGGTGATCACGCCGCGCTTGCGGCAGATCGTTCGCCGCCAGCGCTGCTTTGTGAGAGCTGAAGACATTGAAGATCTTGTGCAGGACATCCTGCTGTCCCTGCACGCGGTCCGTGCCAGCTACGACCCGCGACGTCCGTTCATGCCATGGCTCATGGCGATTACGCGGAACCGGCTGGTCGATCGGGCGAGGCGGTATGGCCGGCGTGCGGCTCACGAAGTGCACGTTGAGAATGTGCCCGTAACCTTTTCCGATGAAGGAGCGAACATAGAAAGCGGTCGGTACCGTGATCCTGAGGCGCTGAGACAGGCGATCGAGCATCTTGCGCCCGCGCAGCGGGCCGCGATCGAGATGGTGAAATTACGCGAAATGTCGCTGAAAGAAGCCGCGGCCACGACGGGGACGAGCATTGCGGCGCTCAAGGTTTCCGTTCACCGCGCAATGGCTACCCTTCGCAAGGCCTTGATCAAAGGATCATGACCGTGGACACCGAGAAGCTCATTGAGCGCATGGCAGCAATGATTGAGCCTGTTCGACCGCTCGCGCGCCCATGGATCAGAATGGCGGCCTGGCTTTTGGTTGTCATCCCTTATGTTGCGCTGGTCGTGGTCGTCGTTTCGCCGCGTGCAGACTTGATCTCGAAGGCGTCGGAATGGCGCTATGTAATCGAACAGCTCGCAGCACTGGCCACCGGAATAACCGCGGCAACCGCGGCTTTCGCTACGGTCGTCCCCGGCTATGATCGCAAATTTCTCTTTCTTCCAGCGTTGCCGCTCGCAATTTGGTTGGCAACCTTGGGCGACGGCTGTGTCGAAGACTGGATACAGTTTGGTCCGGATGGCCTATCGCTGCAGCCGGATTTGTTCTGCTTCCCCGCGATCGTTCTCGTCGGTGCAGTGCCGGCAATCGCTATGGCTATTATGCTCCGCCGCGGCGCACCCCTTACCCCGCACATTACGTCCGCCCTGGGCGGCTTGGCGGCGGCCGGACTCGGTAATTTCGGGCTGCGGCTGTTTCATTCGCAGGATGCGAGTCCGATGGTTCTCGTCTGGCAGGTCGGCACCGTATTCATCCTCACGGCGATGGCCGCATGGGCGGGACGCTATCTATTCAATTGGCGTTCGATCATCGCCACCGCTCGCAGCAATGTCCTACTCCGGTGAATCCGAGCCAACGCACCACAAGGAGCGCCATCATGATCAAGTCGCCCGCGCTGATTGCTGCCATTGTCGTTATTCCCTCGCTTGCATGGGCTGGCGATGACCGCATGGTCGCGAAGAAGAGCGCCCACTCGGTTGCGGCGACACTGGATCGGCTATCCGAGGTGCTCAGGACGAGAGGCATCGCAATCGCAGCTCGAGTTGACCATGCGGCAGCCGCGGAGAAGGTTGGCCAGACGCTAAAGCCCACCCAACTCTTGATATTCGGAAACCCAAAGTTGGGCACCCCCTTGATGCAGTCGAATCGAAAGATTGGCGTCGAACTGCCGATGAAGGTGCTCGCGTGGGAGGACGACAGCGGGCAGGTGTGGTTGGCCTACGTCAAGCCGCAGGTCCTCAAGTCAGAATATTCGGTCGAAGGCCACGACGACATCTTCAGGGAAATGGATCAGGCGCTCGAAAGGCTGACCGACGAAGCGATCAAGCCGAACTGACCTCGGGCCGCTGTGGGTCGACCGAAATGGCGTGAGAACGCGATGGCGTCATTTGTCGGCCATCTCTCAAAGTTGATTGCGCTGATGGCGCTCTTCGGCGTGGCAGCGGATGCCGGCCTCGGGACGTTGCGGGCTGATCCGATCAGCTGGCGGTTGGAATGGCCGCGTACGGACTTCTCCAAGCACAGCGTGCCGTTCGCGGGGATCAAATCCGGTGGCCCTCGGAAGGACGGAATTCCGGCGATCGATGCGCCACGTTTCGAGCGGTTGCCGCACGGCAAGGCAACGGGATGGATCGCCGCACTCGGCGATACGGAGCCCGTGATCGCCCTTTCCATCGCCGAGGACTCTCGCGCCTATCCATTGCGCGTGCTGATCTGGCATGAGATCGCCAACGATATGGTCGGCGACACGCCCGTCGTCGTTACCTACTGCCCGCTCTGCAACGCGGCGCTGGTGTTCGAGCGGGTGGTCGATGGCCGCCTTCTCGATTTCGGAACGACCGGAAAGCTTCGCAACTCGGATCTCGTAATGTACGACCGGCAGACGGAAAGCTGGTGGCAGCAATTCACCGGCGAGGCCATCGTCGGTACCATGACTGGACATCGTTTGCGGTTCATTCCTTCGCGCTTGGAGTCATTTGATCGCTTCCGACAACGCTTCCCTCGAGGCCAAGTACTGCTCCCCAACGATCCCAATGCGCGCAATTACGGCCGTAATCCGTATGTCGGCTATGACGCGACCGGGCAAAGGCCCTTCCTATATGATGGATCGCTTCCCGAAGGCATCGAACCGATGGAGCGCGTCGTGGCGGTTGAAACAGGGCCAGGACGCCACGAAGCATGGGCGCTCGCTCTGCTGCGGCGCAGAGGCACGATACAGAGTGCCGAGCTCTTGATTCAGTGGCATCCGGGACAAGTGTCTGCCCTCGATAAGGCATCGATTCCCGCGGGCCGCGAGGTCGGCAACGTCATCGTACAAAGGCGACAGGGAGATCAGCTTGTCGACGTCCCTTACGACGTCACCTTTGCCTTCGTATTCCACGCATTCCGACCCAATAGCCCGATCTATAATAACGCCTCCGACTAACTAGACCCGGACAGCACCTTCTCCTGCTGATTCCAGACTTAGGAGATCCGCATGCCCGTGCGCCTTCCTCGAATCATTGCAATGGCTTGAGGTCATCCATCATAGTCGGAATAAACTCCGACACCGTGGGATGAATGTGCATCGCGCGTTGCATCACCGTGTAGGGCGCCTTGGCGTACATAATATCGAGAACGCAGTGAATGACCTCATCACCTGCAAGCCCCAGGAAGGAGGCGCCCAATATCTGTTTGCTATCTCGATCCACGAGTATTTTCATGAAACCCTTTGTCTCGCCTTTCTCATATGCGCGGCTGACATCTTCCATAGCCAGTGTGGAAATCAGCGCGGGCT
>Ga0306926_10001416_pt1 | contig 23793 bp, 18 predicted proteins | sample flu12Cox44000178_FD_203759 | JGI IMG/M metagenome (GOLD analysis project Ga0306926, IMG submission 203759) | Lab enrichment of tropical soil microbial communities from Luquillo Experimental Forest, Puerto Rico - flux8day.12C.oxic.44.000.178 (v2)... | ecosystem: Environmental > Terrestrial >...
CTGCATGGCTTGCCACAGCTCCTCTTGCATGGCACCCACGCCAGGCGCATACACGATGGCGCGCGCACTCGCCTCGTCGCGGATGAGGAGCGCGATGTTGTCCCCGGTCACGGGCGACTCCCGGTGCGGTGAATAAGGCGCGGGCTTCCCGGCCACCGCCAACGCGCGCCAGGTGAGGCCGGCAATGCCGGGAATCGCAAACCCACGACCATCGGGAACGAGGCGGTGGAGCTCCACGCCACAGTAATGACCCAGAACGCTGAAAATGGGGTGGCCTTGACTCAGATTGGCGCGAACCTCATCCGTGCACCACACCGGGAGTGCCGCACCCGACTCGCGCAGCATCAAGAGGCCGGCGGTGTGATCGATCTGCCCATCGACCAGCACGATGCCGGCGATGGCGCTGTCCCTGATGGCCTGGGTGCCCTGCAGCATGGGGTTCGCGCGCAGCTGCACGAGGATATCCGGGGAGACATTGACGAGCGTCCAGCGCGTCCGGTCAGCGCCGCAAACCGCGATCGAGGATTGAGTCCGCGGCACCGCGCGGAGTGTGCCGTCGCGCACCCCTGAGCAGTTGCGGCAGTTACAGTTCCATTGGGGGAAGCCGCCGCCCGCGGCCGACCCCAGGACGCGGACTCTCACGGCGCCTTCAGCCCGGCGGAGTCAGGGCGCGCCGGCCCTTCTCAGCGTCTGGCGATGTAGAGGGTGATCTCCATGCCGTAACGGAGCTCGATCGCCTGCGGTACTTCCCAGCGCATGTTCTAGTCTCCTGCCTATGCGACAGCAAGATACCGGATATCCCCAGCGCGGCAAAGCTGGGCGGTTAGGGGGGTCAGCCGTCCGGGCCCCGCCCGACAGCCACCCGGCGCGTGAGCCGCTCCAGCGAGCGCCGCGCGGCGGCTTTGGCGATGTGCTTGCACCAGAGGGGCTCGCGCTGACCATTCTGGCGACGAAACTTGTCGCAGTCGCAGGTCCACAGGATGCGGTCGCCCTGTGTGCGCAGCACCTGCACCGTCCGGTTGGTGAAACTGTAGGTCCCGATGACTTCGTTCGGCGCCTCGCTGCGCCGCCGGAAGCGGATAGCCATGGGGAGAGCCTAGCGCAGCTCAGCTGTGGATTGCTTGTGGATTACTTGTGCACAGCGCCGGGCGAGCCAAAAAAGCACCGCTCGTGTCAGGAAGAGATGATCTTCGCCTTGATGGCCTCGTACTCCGCATCGGTGATCAGCCGCTCATCGAGCATCTGCTTCGCCTCCTGCAGCCGCCGCACCGCATCCCTCTCCCCGGCGGCGCCGACCCCTACGGAGGCGGGGCTGACCTGTATGCCGCCCGAGCGCGCGCGCAGCTCTTCCAACTCGCGCACGCGCCTCTTTTCACGCCACGCCTGGTCCTGGCTCTGGCAGATGCGATATACCGCCTGCGCCTGGCCGCGCTGCAGACCGCGGAACTCGACCTGCTGGGCGCCGCTCGCGCCAAGTGATGCCAGATCGGTGGCCTTACCGGCGCGGATTGCCAGGTCGGCGCTCAGTATGCCGACGCGCAGCGTGACTTCCTCGAGATCCTGCCAGCGGATGGTAGTGACATCGAAGCCGCCGAGGAGCTTGCGGGTGAGCACGATCAGCCGGCCGCTGCTCGCGGCAATGAGCAGCCTGCGGTGCAGCAGCGCATATAACCGTATCTGGACGGCCCACGCCTCGACGCTCTCACCGGCTATCAACACCGAGCGCAGCTGTGTGAGCGGTTGCTCCATTCCCATCTCGTCCATTGAGGGTGCGTCGTTCATGAGCGCTGCGTCGGTTACTTCCTGTTGACGATCTCCGCGCGGAACTCGCGCAGCTTGGCCTTGATGATGCGCGCATTCTGCGGACCGATGCGGATCAACAGCTTCTGCCCCGCCGCGCGATTCTCGAGGGCGGGATCGGCGTATTCCCAGAAGACTTTCGGCTGCACCACCGGAATCGGCGCCGGCACCTCGGGCGTCTGCAGCAGCTGATCGATGACCTCTACCAGCCGGTCGTTGAAGTATTTCCCCGGGTAGCCGAGATCCTCGTAGGCTTGTTGAAACAACGGGTACAGCCGCTCGTACACCACCGCGAGTGCCCTGACATCCATGCCCTGCACCACGCGCATCAGCGGCGCATAACGCGCGAAGTTAGCCTCGCTCAGCGTGATGACCTCACCCTGGGTCGAGATCGCGGCCTGTCCGGCGGTTGGCTTCACCGGACGCAGCTCCACGGCCACCTTGTGCCGCGGCAGGTTGTCGACCGTCACCACGATGTGACGCACGATGTTCTGCGGCACGAGGAACTGCTCGACCGGGCCGCGCCCGAATACGCCCGCGAGCGAGTCGTGCACTACCGGGTCGCTGTCGTTGAGCGCCGGCAGCGCCGTGGCGGCGGGCTCGCCCGGAATCGGGTGCGAGATCGAGGGCTCGGTGCTCGCCGCCGGCGCTGGCGCTGCGGTGTGGATGGGCGGCGCTTCCACGGCAGGTTGCGTCCGGCCCGAGTACCAGTACCAGCCGCCGGCGGCAACCGCAGCGGCAACGACGGCGCCGGCCACCCACATGAGCTTGCGGCGTGACGCATCCTCGAGATCCTGGTCCCACATCTCGCGATCCCCTCCGATGCAAGGTCGCAGAGCTGACTTTACTCCCAGCGCGGCCAGCCATACAGGCGCGCTGCACAGGCTGCGCTGTATGCAGTATGAATTCGCTGCCGGGCGGCTCCTCGCGGCGCTGCCGCTGTGATTCAATCGTGTCATGCCCGCACACTTTCATCCGGCGGTCGCCAACTGGTTCGACCGGACCTTCGATGCACCCACCCCGGCACAGCGTGCCGCGTGGCCGGAGATCATTGCGCAACGCCATGTGCTGATCGCCGCGCCCACCGGCTCGGGCAAAACGCTCGCCGCCTTCCTGGCGGTGATCGATGAGCTGGTGCGCGAGGGCATGGATGCCAACGGCGCTCTGCCCGATGAGACGCGCGTCGTATACGTGTCCCCGCTCAAGGCGCTTTCCAACGACATCCAGCGCAACCTCGAGTCACCGCTCTCCGGCATACGCGATGAGCTCGCCGCGCTCGGGCTCCCGGCGGTCGATATCCGTACCTTCGTGCGTACCGGCGACACGCCACAGCACGAACGCACCGCGAGCGCCCGGCGACCGCCGCACATCGTGGTGACCACGCCCGAGTCGCTCTACATCCTCATGGGTTCGGAGTCCGGGCGGCGCATGCTCGCGAGCACGCGCACCGTGATCGTGGATGAGATTCATGCGATGGTCGCTTCCAAGCGTGGGGCCCACCTCGCGATCACGCTCGAGCGGCTCGAGGCGCTCAGCGGACGAAGGCTCACGCGCATAGGACTGTCCGCGACGCAAAAGCCCCTCGCCGAGGTGGCGCGCTTTCTGGTCGGCTGCGGCAATCTCGCAGAGGATGGCAGCGCCGCCTGCACCATCATCGACACCGGTCACGTACGCGAACGCGACCTGCAGCTCGAGATCCCGCCGGCGCCGCTCGAGGCTGTCATGTCGGGTGAGGTGTGGACGCAGGTGTACGATCGCCTCGCCGAGCTCGTGAGCGAGCACCGCACCACGCTGGTGTTCGTCAACACCCGGCGGCAGGCCGAGCGCATCGCGCGCCACCTGACCGAGCGGCTGCCGCCCGGACAGGTGACTGCCCACCACGGCAGCATGGCGAAGGAGTCGCGGCTCGAGGCCGAGGGGCGGCTCAAGCGCGGTGAGCTGCGCGCGCTGGTGGCCACCGCTTCTCTCGAGCTCGGCATCGACATCGGCGAAGTGGATCTGGTGTGCCAGCTCGCCTCACCACGCTCGATTGCTGCCTTCCTGCAACGCGTGGGCCGCTCGGGTCACACGGTCGGGGGCATGCCCAAGGGGCGGCTCTTTCCCTTGTCGCGCGATGACCTGGTCGAATGCACGGCGCTGCTGCTGGCAGTGCGCCGCGGAGAGCTCGACCGGCTCACCTTGCCCGCGAAGCCGCTCGATGTACTGGCGCAGCAGATCGTCGCCGAGGCGGCAGCGCGCGAGTGGGAAACGGAGCCGCTTTACCAGCTGCTGCGTCGTGCCTGGCCCTATCACGAGCTGACCCGCGCCGAGTTTGACGAGCTGGTCCGCATGCTCGCCGAGGGCTACTCGACGCGCCGCGGGCGCCACGGCGCCCTCATCCACCACGACGCCGTCAATGCGCGCCTCAAGGGGCGGCGCGGCGCGCGCCTTACCGCCATCACTTCCGGGGGCACCATCCCCGATACCGCCGACTACCAGGTGATTCTCGAGCCGCAGGCGCAGTTCGTCGGCACGGTAAACGAGGACTTTGCGGTCGAGAGCCTGCAGGGGGATATCTTCCAGCTCGGCAACGTGTCCTACCGCATTCTCCGGGTCGAGCAGGGCCGCATCCGCGTGGAGGATGCTCGCGGGGAGCCTCCCTCCATTCCGTTCTGGCTCGGCGAGGCTCCGGGGCGCAGCGATGAGCTCTCGGTGAGCGTGTCGCGGCTGCGCGGCGATTTAGAGGCGCGGCTCGAGCAGGGCATCGATGCCGCCACCGCGTGGCTCACGAGCGAGGCCGGAATCGCCGGCTCCGCCGCGGTCCAGCTGGTCAACTACCTCGCCGCCGCGCGCGCCGCGCTCGGCGCCGTGCCGACGCAGCAGACGGTGGTGTTCGAGCGCTTCTTCGACGAAGCGGGCGGCATGCAACTCGTGATCCACTCCCCCTTCGGCAGCCGCATCAATCGGGCATGGGGACTCTCGCTGCGCAAGCGCTTCTGCCGCGCCTTCAACTTCGAGCTGCAGGCCGCGGCCACCGAGGACACCATCGTGTTGTCGCTCACCACGGCGCACAGCTTCGAGCTCGCGGAGGTCGCCCGCTACCTGCACTCCAACAGCGTGCGCCCGCTGCTGGTGCAGGCGCTGTGCGCCGCGCCGATGTTTCCGGTGCGCTGGCGCTGGGCGGCCACCACCGCACTCGCGCTGCCGCGATTCCGCGGCGGCAAGAAGGTACCGGCACCGCTCGCGCGCATGGCGGCGGAGGATCTGCTCGCCGCCGTGTTTCCCGATCAGGTGGCCTGTGCCGAGAACCTTCCGGGAGAGATCGAGATCCCCGACCATCCGCTCGTGCGCCAGGCGATCCGCGATTGCCTGCAGGATGCCATGGATGCCGACGGACTCGAGCGGCTGCTGCGTGGACTCGAGTCCGGCAGCATTCGCGTCATCGCCCGTGATCTCACCGAGCCCTCGCCGCTCGCGCTCGAGGTGCTGTCGGCACGGCCTTACGCCTACCTCGACGACGCACCGCTCGAGGAGCGGCGCACGCAGGCGGTAATGAGCCGGCGCTGGCTCGATCCGCAGAGTGCGGCCGACATCGGTCAGCTCGACCCCGATGCGATCTCTCGGGTGCGCGCGGAGGCGTGGCCCGATGCCGCCAACGCCGATGAGCTGCACGATGCGCTGCTGTGGCTCACCTGCCTCACCGAAGCCGAGGTAGCCGCGGGTGCCGCCTGGCCGGAGCTTCTCACCGGCCTTGCCTCGCAGCGGCGTGTCACGCAGCTCGATACGGGCGCGGTGCGGCTGTGGGTGAGCGCCGAGCGGTTGCCGCTTTTCGAGGCGCTCTACCCCCAGGCGCGCTGCCAGCCTGCAGTGGTGACCCCCGCTGCGCACCGCCAGGAAGTGAGCGCGGAGAACGCCCTGATCGAGATCGTGCGCGGGAGACTCGAGGGTTTGGGTCCAACGAGGGCGGTGAGCATCGCGGCAACGCTCGGTCTGCCGGTCGCGAGCATCGATGCCGCGCTCGCTGCGCTGCAGGCGGAGGGCTTCGCGATGCGCGGAGCATTCACCCCGCCGGCAGGCACCGCGGACGAGTGGTGCGAGCGGCGGCTGTTGGCGCGCATCCACCGTTATACCGTCAAGAGGTTGCGTGCCGAGATCGAGCCTATCGAGGCGCGCGACTTCCTGCGCTTTCTCTTCGAGTGGCAGCGGGTCACCCCGACCGGCCGCATGGAAGGCCCGGACGCGGTCGGTGCGATCCTCGCCCAGCTCGAGGGGTTCGAGGGGCCGGCGAGCGCCTGGGAGACGGAGATCCTGCCGAGCCGCATCAGCGAGTACGAGCCCGCCTGGCTCGATGAGCAGTGTCTCGCCGGCCGTTACCTGTGGACGCGGCTCGCCTCGCGGCGCAGCGATCCGGAGCGGGGCGCGGCGCCGGTGCGCGCCACACCGATCGTGCTGCTCGCGCGGCGCAACCTGCGCCTCTGGTCCACCCTCAGCACTGCCGCGGATGCGGTGCACCTGTCTGCGAATGCACAGCGTGTCGCCGCTCACCTGGCGGCGCACGGTGCCTCGTTCTTCGATGAGATCACTGCCGGCAGCGCGCTGCTTCCCGCGCAGGCCGAGGAAGCATTGGCGGAGCTCGTGGCGCTCGGGGTGGTGAACTCGGACAGCTTCGCCGGGCTGCGGGCGCTGCTGGTGCCGCCCGACCGGCGCCGGCCCGCCATGGGCGGGCGCCGCCGCCGCCGCATCGCGCTGTTCGGCATGGAGGCCGCGGGACGTTGGTCACGGACTGCGCGGCCCAGCGAGGCTGCCGGGCGCGCCCTGGCGGAGGAGACCACCGAGCACGTAGTGCGCACGCTGCTGCGGCGCTGGGGTGTACTTTTCTGGCGGCTGCTGGCGCGCGAAGCGGCCTGGCTGCCGCCGTGGCGTGATCTGCTGATGTGCTGCCGGCGGCTCGAGGCGCGCGGGGAGATCCGCGGTGGCCGTTTCGTTGCCGGTTTCAGTGGCGAGCAGTATGCGGCCCCGGAGGCGATCGCACTGCTGCGCGAGGCGCGCCGCCGGCCACAGGAGGGTCACTATGTCTCGATCTCGGGGGCCGATCCGCTTAACCTCGCCGGAATTCTTACTCCCGGGCCGCGTCTGCCCTCCTTGAGCGGCAACCGGCTGTTGTATCGCGACGGTGTGCCCGCCGCGCTGCTCGCCGGCGGTGAGGTGACCTTCCTCCTCGAGTTGCCGCCGCAGCAGCAGTGGGAAGCCCGCAATCTGCTGCTGCGACGCCACGTGCCCGCAGTGCTCGCGGACCTGGCCTGAACGGGCTCCGGGCCTTCAAAAAAAGCGGCGCCCTGGAAGGGCGCCGCTTACGAACAGAGTCGCTTTCGTTATCGGGTCAGGAGCGCCGACGCCGCCCGAGCCCAAGGCCCAAGAGCCCGAGGCCGAAGAGAGAAAGGCTCGCCGGCTCCGGCACCGAGATCAGCACCTGGCTGAAATCGTTGGAAATCGAATTCAGCTGGGGCGCTGTGCCGCTGATGTGGGCGGTGTTATCTACCATGACACTGCCGACACCCGGACTGAAAGTGATCATCCACACGCCGTTCATCATTGTGAGCGGCAGGCCGTTCATCGTGGTCGTGGTCATCACGGTAGGAAACGAAATATCGACCCCGAGAGTGCCCATGACAATGGTATGGGGTGAAGCGGCCGTGACCATGTAATCAAACACGGTCGTGCCCGACGGGAAAAACACTCCGTCCCTGCTGAGCGTTACCGCGAAAAGCGGCCCATTCTGCCCAAAATCCACCAGCGCCGAGGACGGCGCGCCGGTAATGGTGAAATCGCTGAACGTCTTATCGCCCAACGTGCAACTAAACCCGGCCGTGATTGCACTGACCAGGTAGCCAGTGGTGGTGCTGCACGCCGTCTGCGCCTGCGCCTGACCGCCTGTCATCAACAGCGCCGCTGCAAGTCCGAGGCCGAACGCCTTCCTTGTCAGTACGTTCATGAGCTTCCCCTTTGCTCCTGGCCACAACAATCCAAGGTAGCAATTATCCTACATTCAACCGCGTTCCGCCTCAGACGGTTTTTCTTACACTTAGGTGTCGGAAAAGACGCCGCAGCGGCCCCGGCACGGTCTACGGCTCAGCTTCCGTATCAGCTCTTCTTGTGGTCGTCCTGCCACTTCTTCACGGCCGCCATGGTGTTGTCCACGTGCTTGTCCGGGCTCATCGCCGTGTAGGAGTAGATGATCTCGCCCGTGGGGGCAATTACATAGGACGTCCGGTTCGCGTACTCCGGGTGACCTTCGAGAACGGAGTCGTACGCCTTCATGATGCTGCCGTCGGCATCCGAGGCGACTGCGAACTTGTTGCGACACTCGCTCACCGAGAACTTATCGAGCTTCTCGATGGGATCGTGCGATACACCGATGACCGTCGCCCCCAGTGCCTGGAACTGCGGGGTGGCTTCGGCGAACAGGTGCGCCTCCGTCGTGCACCCCGGAGTGAAAGCGGCCGGGTAGAAGTACAGCACCACGGGACCCTTCTTCAGTGCAGCCGCCAGGGAGAACTTGAACTCCTTACCCGCGAGCGTCGCCTGGGTGTTGATGTCTGGCGCCCGGGTTCCGTTCGGCAAGGAAGCCAAGGCCGGAAGGGCCGCCAGCACGGCAGTCAGAGCACACACGAGGACGCGTCGCATGTTCGTCTCCGTCAGCAGATTGTTGTTAGGGGCCGCTGATCTTGAGTCAAGGCGCGCCTATATGCCAGTAGCCGCCACGGGTCACCGTTCCTGCAGCGAATCCTGCGCGTAGCCGACCAGCTCCACGTAACCGCGCCCCCCAAGGCTCCTGCCAGCCCGCTCACCGGTGACATCCACGGCGCCTTCCCAGTAAGGCGGTGCCGTGCGCAACTCCTGGTCGGCGAGCACCGGGCGCACGGTGAGGTCGAGGACCATTGACGGCACGCGCAGATGCCAGCCGCCGGGATACCGCTCGCCCTTACTGTTGCGCCAGCTGTCGGTGACGGCGATGCTCACGTCCGCGTTGGATAGCACGCGCGTGCTGCCATCGCCCGCGATGAAGGTGCCGGCGCTGTGCGTATCACGCCCGCCGCCCTTATCTCGCAATGCGTAGAACATGAGCGCCGACCCATCATTCAGTTGCAGCGCAAACCAGTCCCAACCCACCTCCCGGGGTCCCAGTCCGCCGCTGCCCCACTCACGATCGAGCCAGGCAACGCCCTGCAGCTCCAGCGGTTGTCCCTCGCGCAGCAGCCGGCCGCGCACCTGCAGACGTGGGATCGAGTAGTAGTAAGTTGCATCTCCTGGCTGCTCCGATTTACGTGACAGCCCGGCGGCACCGTTCAGCACCGGCGCCTCGAGCGGCTCGAGCGCGAGATCGATGACGTAGCCGGGTTGCGCAGCGTGCAGCTTCCACGGGCCGGGGCCACCGCCCGGCGGTAACTCGAGTGACCAGTCATCGAGCCACACCCGCAGCGGTGCGGCCTGGGCGCCCGCGAGTCCCAGTGCTTCACGCGAGAATTTCTGCTGGGAGCGAAAGCGCCGGCGAGCGACATCGGTGACCGCGAAGTGCGCGACGTAGATCTGGCGTGCGCGCCACGCAGATCCGGTCGCGGGCGCCACCGGCTCGGCGGGTGGGGGCACCAGCGCCACGCGGAAGAAAGTCACCTCGAAGCCGAAGCGTTGCCCATCGGTGGCGTCGAGATTGCCCGTGAGGTACCACCACTCCTGGCGGAAGCCCGGGTGTGGCCCGTGATCGCGCGGGAACTCGAAGACCCGCGGCTCGAGCGCCTGGGCAAATCCCTGCGCGCCCGGATTCGCCGCAGAGTTGAGCACCGCCGGTGGCGCGGCGCTCGAGCTCTGCAGGTACGCGCACACCACCGCGAGCAGCCGCAGCGCGCGCATCACTCCTCCCGCATGCCGGCGGCGATCGGCTGCCGCGCGCTGCGCCATGCCGGGTAGAGTGCCGCGGCGAGTGCCGCCGCCAGTGCCAGCAGCAGCGCCTGACTGAACTGTGCGGCGCGCAGGTGCAGGCTGATTTCCCAGCCGAACGCCCGCCGGTTGATGACGTCAGTCAACACCAGCGCAGTAAGCACGCCCGCCGGGATTGCGGCCAGCCATGCTGCCAGCCCCATGAAGGTGGTCTGCCCGATGATGAGCAGCGCACTCGCCGCAGGCGTCAACCCGAGCGAGCGCAGCAGCGCCAGCTCGCGCGACCGCTCGAGCTCCCAGGCCAGCAGTGCGCTCAACAGGCCGATCGCCGCGACTCCCGCGGCGAGCCAGTACAGTACGCGGGTGATCACGAAGGTGCGCTCGAAGATGCGCATCGACAGCGCGCGGATATCGGCGTTCGAGCGTATGAGCAACGCCTGCCGCCCGCTTGCCGCCTGGCGCAGCGCACTCATCGCCTGCGCCGCGGAGGTGCCCTGCGAGAGGTAGATCCCGAGCGCCGCGATCCCCTCGTCCTGCCACCAGCGCTGGTATTGCCCGAGATCCATCAGCACCTCACCGCGATCGTTGCCGTATTCGCGATACACCCCGGCGATGTTGAATGCGTGCAAGCCCGAGGCAGTCTCGAGCGTCAGGGTGTGCTGAACACCAAGCGACAGCCGCCAGGCAAGCGGCTCGGAGATCAGGATGGCGCCCCGCTGAAACTGCGGCCAGGCATGCGCGGGCTCGCCCTGGGTAAAACGGAAACCCGCGTAACTCGCCGGCACCAGCCGCACCGCGTTCAGATCGACCGGTCCCGCGGGAGATGACACCGTGACGCGTCGGCCTTCGCTGTGCGCGGCGACGCCGGGCACCGCCAGCAGCGCGGCGATCACCTGGGGGTCGAGCCGCCGCTCCAGGCTGTCGGCGACTCCGGGAGCGCTCACGTAGATGTCGGCGCGCATGGTCTGCAGCAGCCAGTCACGCAGGGACTCGCGAAAGCTCTCCACCATGATGGCAACGCCGATCATGGCCGTAAGCGCCATGCCGAGGGCTGCGATCGCGACACCGGTACGGCTGAGCGAGGCGGCGATGTCGGCACAGGCGAGTCGCGCGGCAGTACCGACGCGCGCCCCGACGCGCGCACCGGCCGCGGCCAATGCCTGCAACGCCGCGGGCGTCGCCGCCGCCACGCTCAGCAGCAGCAGGAACAGCGCCACGAACCCGGCCAGCAGGCTCCGGCTGGAGGTCGCGATGGCGAGTCCGGCACCGGCCGCCAGCATCAGGCTCACCACCAGCAGTGCACGCGCTGAGTGACGCGCGCGGCGCTCGAGCACCGAGCGCGCAAGTGCCAGCGTCGGTGCGCTCGTCACCACCTCGAGCGCAGGCAGCAGGGCTGCCACGAGCGCAGTCGCAAGCCCCGCGGCGAGCGCCTCGATGAGGGTGCCCGGCGGCATGCTCACCGATCTGACGGCGACCACGAAGTAAAGATCGTTGATGGTCTGCGAGACCAGTCCCACCAGGCCCCGTCCAATGAGCAGACCAAGCACCAGGCCGCAGAGCGCGCCGGCAACTCCGAGCAGCGCTGCCTCCCCCAGCACTACCCTGAGCACCTCGCGGCGCGTAGCGCCGACCGCGCGCAGCACGCCGATGATCGAGCGCCGCTGCACCACCGCGAAGCTCACCGCGCCGTAGATGAGAAGCGTGCCGACCAGCAGCGCGAGCAGGCTCATGGCCCTGAGGTTGATGGTGAACGCGTCGGTCATCGCGAAGGTCTCACGCGCCTGCGCACGGGTGCTGCGCACCGCGAGGTCCGCAGGCAGACGTGTGCGCAGCTGCCTGATGAATTCCGCAGCCGGGGCGTCCGGCGGCGCGCGCACGTCGATACGCGTGAGCCTCGCACCCGCACCGAGCCACTCCTGTGCCTGGGCGATGTCCGTGAGCAGCAGCGCATCGAATCCCGGGCCGGCGTCCGCGTCCGCGATGCGCGCCATGAGCTCGGCGCGGTGATGCACGCCGCCGACCGCGAGCTCGAACTGCCCATCTGCGGCGACGCCGAGCTCGTGCGCCAGCGCCTCGCTCATCACTACGGCTCCGGGGCGGGTGAACCACTCGCGCACCTCCTTCATCCCGTGGATCGCGAGTGCAGGCGCCCCGCTCGCCGCGCCGGCAGCGAGCGCTGCGCTTGCGAAGGGATCGATGCCAACCAACTGCAACACGCGATCGCCCACCGACACGTAGCCCGCCACCACCGGCGCGTAGCGCGCGCCCGCAGCCGCCCCTGCGGGCGGCTCGGTGAGCAACTGCGCATAGAGACGTTCGTCGACGCCACGTGGCCCGCCCACGATCTGGTGGGTGGCGGCACCATTTACGGCCTGCAGGGATAACTCGAAGGCGCGCCGCGCGCTGGCGGTCGCCACGTCCACCGCCACGATGGTGCCGACGCCGAGCGTGAGCCCCACCAGCGCCAGCGCCAATTGCGCCGGATGGCGCAGCAGGTGGCGCAGACTCGCTGCGCGCAGCGTGCTCACTGCACGGACGGCCGGTGCGTCGTGCCGCGCGCGTGCAGCCGCCCCTCGCGCAGCTCCAGCACCCGATCGGCCGTACCCGCCAGCGCCTCGTCGTGGGTCACTATCACCAGCGTCGTCCCGCGCTCACGGATGAGTCTCAACAGCGCCGGCAGCACCTCCCCGGCGGTGGCGTCGTCGAGGTTGCCGGTCGGCTCATCCGCCAGCAGCAGCTGCGGCGCGTGCACCAGCGCACGGGCAATGGCGACGCGCTGCTGCTCGCCCCCGGAGAGTGCATCGATGGCGCTGTCAGCGCGGTCTCGCAACCCGACATCACCGAGCGCCGCGAGGCTGCGCTCGCGCGCGGCGCGGCCGCGCACGCCATTGAGCTCGAGCACCAGGCGCACGTTCTCGGCCACATCGAGCGTCGGAATGAGATTGAAGAACTGGTAGACGAAGCCGATGTGCGCGCGCCGGAACAGGGTACGTTCGGGCTCGCCGAGCGCGCTGACTTCCAGCCCGTCGATGCGCACGGCGCCACTATCGGCACGGTCTATGCCACTGATCAGGTTGAGCAGCGTCGACTTGCCTGAGCCGCTGCGCCCCATGACCGCCACGCGCTCGCCGGCGCCGATGTCGGCATCGAGCCCCTCCAGGACGCGATGGACGCGCCCGCCTTCGCGGAAACTGCGGCAGAGTTGGCGAATGCTGAGCACCGGCGCTTCCGGAGGTCACCCCTGGGTGAAGTGTGCATTGTAGAAACATCGCTCATTTGGCAGTGTACCGGCATGTCTGAATCGGAATGGCGCCTGCTCACGACGCTCCCGGACCTGCCGTCCGCGCAATCCCTGGCCCAGGTCCTCGGTGCCGAGGGTATCTCGGTGCGCGTAAGCTCGGACGCCGGTGTACTCGGTCAGGCCGCACCGTCGCGCCTGTACGTGACTGCGGCCCAGTTTTACCGGGCCAAGGACTCGCTGGCGCAGCGTCAGTTCAGCGACGAAGAACTCGCCGTACTCTCCGCCGGCAAAGCCGCGGCGGATTCACATGACCCCTGAAAGGATACCCATGACATTGCCATCGACGCGCCGCCGCGTTCCGTTCCTGCTCGGCGCCGCCGCCGCACTTACTACCGCGCTGCTCGTGCAGGCGCAGCAGCCGCCCGCGGGCACGCCGGCGGCGCCGGCCACGAGCCCCGCCCCCAAGAAGTCCGGCGCAGCGGGCACGACCCAGCAGGGCGGCGGCGACGCCGCTGCCAGCGAGAAGGACGCCGTCAGCTACAGTCTCGGCGTATCGATGGGCGAGCAGCTGCGCGGCAACGGCGTTACGCCCGACAAGGTCAACAGCCAGCGACTCGGACAGGGCGTACACGACGCACTGACGGGGAAGGCGAAGATCAGTGAAGCCGATCAGACCCGGATCAGCCAGCTGGTGCGCGGCTCGATGGAGGGCGTGGCAGAGGCCAACCATAGCGCTGCGACCAAGTTCCTGGCCGAAAATGGCAAGAAGCCGGGGATCATCACGACGGCGAGCGGCCTGCAGTACCAGGTGCTCGCCCCGGGGAGCGGAGATTCCCCGAAGCCCGCGGACGAGGTCTCGGTGAACTACCGCGGGACGCTGCTCGATGGCACGGAGTTCGACAGCAGCTACAAGCGCGGCCAGCCAGCGACCTTCCCGGTGACGCGGGTAATCCCGGGCTGGACCGAGGCGCTGCAGCTCATGAAGCCGGGCGCAAAATACAAGCTGTTCGTGCCGCCGCAGCTCGCCTACGACCTGCGTTCGCGGCCGCCCATTCCGCCCGGTTCGCTGCTGATCTTCGAGGTGGAGCTGCTGAGCGTCAAACCGGGGTCGGCTGCCGCCGAGCCCCCATCCCCGCCGCCCGCCTCGAAGTAGCTCACTGCGGCAAAGCCGGGCAGTGCTCAACCTGCGGCGTTGGCCCCCGGGTCGTAACGCATCGGCTTGGTGACACCGAGACGTGTGAGCTCGCGCAGCAGGCCGCCCGCCAGCTCGCGGAAGGCCGCCCGCTCGAACGCCGGCGCTGCCGCCCAGTCGTACGCCCACGGCTGGGCGCCGCGCAGCGACTCCGGCTCGTCCGCATACCGCGGAATGACGTGCGCGTGCAACGCCGGCTCCTGATTGCCGAAGATGGCGTAGTTGATGCGTGCGGCGCCGGTCACTTTCAGCAGGGCATCGCCGAGCCGCGACATGTCGGAGAGGAACGCGATGCGCTCGCGGGCGCCAAGGGCGTTGAGATTCGGCACCACCGGATCAGGCAGCAGCAGCGCGTAGCCGCGTACGAACTGCTGCTCGCCGAATACCGCCCAGCCGGAGAATAGCCGCGCGATGACCCGTGGATCGCGCCCCTCGCGCGCGGCGATGACCTGGGTATGAATGGCGGTCAGCGGTTCCGCCGGGGCTTCGTTCTTCATCATGTGACTTTACCCGACCCCGAGACTCTGCAGTCGCGCAAGAGTGTCGGGGTAGCCCTGGTGCGTGATGCCCTGCCAGCCGCGCCTGCGGGCGGTGGCGATATTGTCGGCACGATCATCGATGAAGACCGTGGCCGAAGGCTCGAGCGCGAAGCGCCGCTCGGCTTCGGCGTAGATCGCCGGATGCGGCTTCATGACCCCGGCTACGTAGGAGGGCAGCGCACCGTGACCGATGGCATGCAGGCGGTACTCGCGAGCGAGGTGCGCCCAGTGCAGGTCACCGATATTCGATAGCAGAAAAACACGGTAGTCCTCGCTCAGGCGATGCGCCAGCTCGATCATGGCCGGATCGAGCTCGAACACGTCCAGCCACTTGCTGCGCATCTCCTCGAGCGAGGCGGCCTGCGTGCGCGTGAGTGCCTGCAACCGCTCGAGCAGCCCCTCCCCTGACAGCCGGCCGGTCTCGTGATCCTCCAGCCGGATGCCGCGCATCACGGCGTCGCGGTCCGCGAGCTGTGCTCCATGTGCCTGCAGAAAGCCGAGCAGCGGACGATAATTGAACCGCACCAGCACCCAGCCGATGTCGAAGACGATGTTGCGGATGCGTTGCGATACTGCCATGAGCTGCACTCCCCGGGGCCGGGAGCGTATTACAGCTGAGGCGCGAGCGGCATCACGCCGCCCGCATCGCCGGGCCGGCGATTCACCGCGACCACGGCAGGCTTGGGAAAGAAGTTGAATTCAGTGGCGCACGCCCAGGTGTAAGCACCCATGGCACGCCCCACCAGCAGATCACCCACCTTCAGGTGCGGCAACATGAGATTCTCCGCGATCACATCGATGCTGTCGCAGGTCGGGCCGGCGAGTACCGAGGGCAGCCGTTCGCCGCCCGCGCGCAGCGGCTCGACCGGATAGCGCACCTGATCGAACAGCTGGCCGCTGTAACAGCCGTACAGCCCGTCATCGAGGTAGTACCACCAGTGCCCCTCGCGTCGCGCGCGTCCCATCACCGTGGCAACACCGATGGCCGCTGGGCCCACCACGTAGCGGCCGGGCTCGGCGATCACGCGCACCCGCCGCGGCAGGCGCGCAATTGCCGCGCGCAGCGGCGTACAGAAGCGGCCGATGTCCTGCACCGGTTGCGCGTAATCGATCGGGAAGCCCCCACCGATGTCGAGCGTATCGAACGTACCGAGCCGCGCGCGGCGCGCTGCGGCCATGAGCCGCATGCATGCCGCGACCGCCTCGACGTGCCTGGCGGCGTCGCGCACCTGCGAGCCGACGTGAAAGGAGAGCCCGCGCACCCGTACGCCCAGATCGGCCGCAAGCCGCGCGAGCTCCAGCAGATCCTCGGGGTCGCAGCCGAACTTGCGCGACAGGTCGACCATCGCGCCGGGATTGCGAAAGGAAACGCGCAGCAGCAGCTCCGTGCGATCCGTGAGGCGCGCGAACTTCCGCACCTCGTCGGGATTGTCGGCTACGAACAGCCGCAGCCCGAACTGCAGGGCGTTGGCGATGTCCTCGGGGCGCTTGATGGGGTGAGTGTGGATGCAACGCGCGGGATCGACGCCGAGGCGCTGCGCCAGTTGCACTTCGCCGCTCGTGGCGAGATCGAGATAGGCGCCCTCGGCCAGCACCGTCGCGACCACCGCCGGGTGCGGCAGGGGCTTCAGCGCGTAGTGCAGCTCCACCCGCGGCAGCGCTTTCTTCAGCTTCCGCAGCTGCACGCGCACGCGCTCGCAGTCGAGAATCAGCAGCGGCGAGCCGAACTCCCGGACGAGTCGGCGAACTTCGGCGGGTTGGAAAGGATCGATGAAGCGCGGCCGGCGCACTTAGCGCAGCTTAAGGCAGCATCGCCCGGGTGCCCGTTCCATCGTCGCTTTCCGCGACACTGCTCGCCGCGCGCAGCAGCCGGTCGCGTATGGCATCCCAGCGTTCGCCCTCGGGCACGGCCTGGACGAGAATCTGCTGGCAGCCGGCTTTATCGAGCGTGCGCAGGTTGGTGTAGAGGTCACGCCCGTACATCTCCGGACGCCGCCCGGCATTGATCCAGGTCACGTACTTGTGTGAGCGCAGCGGCAGTCGCTGGGCGAGTACCGCGACGCGGCGGCCGCCGGCGGAAGCGGCTTCCGCCTGGCCATCGATCTCCCCTGCCGGCACGATGGCGAGCGGGGTGCGCGGTGCGTAGTGCGTCGGCGCACTCCCGGGGACACGCGGGGAAGCGCTGGCGGCGCCGAGCAGGAGCTCGCCCACGACACCCTTGATCTGTGCCGCGGTAACGCTTCCGGGGCGCAGCAAGCGCACGCCCTCGTCCTCGAACGCCACGATGGTCGACTCGAGCCCGATCTGACACTCCCCGCCATCGAGAATCACCCGCACCGCCTCAGCGAACTCCTCGCGCACGTGTTCGGCGCGTGTGGGTGAGAGCCGTCCATAGCGGTTGGCAGAGGGTGCGGCGATACCACCGCCAAAGGCGGTGAGCAGCTGCTGCGCCATCGGGTGTGCCGGAACGCGGATGGCGATGGTGTCCTGGCCGCCGGTGATCACATCGTGCACGTTCGGCGCGCGGCGCATCACCATCGTGAGCGGTCCCGGCCAGAAGACCTCCGCGAGCCGCGCAGCACTTTCGGGCACATCACGCACCCATCTGTGCAGGTAGCGGGGACTGTCGATGTGCACGATGACCGGGTGGTCGGGCGGACGACCCTTCACCTCGAAGATGCGGCGCACGGCGGCCGGATTCTGCGCGTTGGCGCCGAGGCCATAGACGGTCTCGGTCGGAAAGGCCACGAGCTCGCCATCGCGCAACGCCTGCACGGCGGTCTCGATCTCGACCTGGGTGGCTCTCACGACACGGACCATAGGTACAACGGATTCTATCAAGCCGTCGGCGATCCCTCGCGCAAGTTGCAGGAAAGCATCAGCTGGCGAGACGCATGTCGCGGCGCGAGGACGAGAATCAGCCGCGACCTTGACAGAAGCTATTTTGGTGCCTGCTCGACCGCGTGCCGCACTACTCCAGCGATTTACGCGTCCAGCTGCCGTCGGTGGCGCGCGTGAGCTCGTACGCCGGCCAGTAGTGCCTGTCGAGTTTGAGCGTGATCACCTCGGGTGCGTTGTTCCAGGTGATGGTCTTCAGGCGCACCGATGAGCGGTCAGGGCGCCCCGTCACCAGCTTGAGGAAAGTGTCGAGGTCCGGTGTCGGCACGCCGTCCACCTCCATGATGCGGCGCCCCGGGTACAAGCCGTAGCGGGTCGCAGGCGAGCCGTAGGCAAAGTAAGCGACGTAGACGCCCACCGGGTCGACACCCCGCTGTACGCTCATCGCGCGGTGCGGTGCCTGGAGCGTCGCCCCGGCCCACTCGATCAGCCGACCGACATCCGTGCCGGGAAGCACCGTCGTGGCAACCTCGATCGTCTGCTCGGACTTGCCGCGCCACACCGTGACCTTCACGCGCTCCTTGTCAGCAACCGCGCGCTCGACCTCGCGAAAGCGAGTAACCACGGTGTCATCGATGGCGAGCAGGAGGTCCCCCTGCTGCAGCCGCTCCGCGGCGTCCGATCCGCCGACCAGGCGCACCACCGTGAGTGCCTCGCGCCGCGTCGGGGTGTGCTGCGCCAGGCGCTGCGTCCAGGCATCGGACAGGCCGATCTGCCGCGCGCCCGCGAGCGGCAATACACCGAGCTCGGCATCGAGCGAGTGCAGCGGTCGTTGCGTGCGCACGCGGTCGATCATGTCGGCCAGCAGCTCGATCGGTATGCCGCGGGTGTCCTGGGCGATCTCGCGGCCATTCTCGTAAGCGAAACTCGACCAGGTCCCGAGGACGTTGCCGCTCTTGTCGGCGAGCACGCCGTCGAATTCATTCGGCGGGTTGACCAGCTGCACGGTCTCGATGTTGCTGTCTCGGAAACGCATGGTGCGCGAGAGCGGCAGCTCGAGCGGCTCGATGCCGGCGATCTGGGTGCTGCGCGAGCGCATCTGGCTGTCCGCGCCGAGTCCCACCGCCCAAAGAGATTCGCCGGGGACGAGCTCGCGCGGGGCGAGCTTCGCAGCCCGCACCGGGGTAGTGCCAATGAGACGCGGATCGTAGGCCACTACCGCGTAGTTGTGCAGCGGGTGGATGTAGACCACGCGTCCCGGCACCTGCACCGTCCCGGCGAAAGTCACGGTCACATCCCCGACCGATACCGGCACCGTGTTGCGGTCCACCACCACCAGGCCGCGCTCCGCGTCCACCACCAGCCCGGTGCCGTGATAGTTGCGCTCGGTGATTCCCGATACCGAGTAGGGCATGTCGAAGGTCACCATCGCCAGTGAAGGTGCGAGCGCATTCATGCGCGGGTCGCTGTAGTGCGGGAAGGCGGTTGAGCTCACCGGCACGGGTTTGGCCGCCGGCCCGGACGCGAGATCACGGCAGTCCCACAGGCCACGGCTGTCGTCACGATCGCAGTGGTGCGAGGGGAACCAGAGCCGGTCCATGCGCACCACCCGCAGGTCGGTATTGTTGGGGTCGTCGATGGTGAGGTAGCGCACCGTCGCCCGATCGCCATCACCGAGCTGCGCGATGCCGGTCTCGAACTGCTGCAGAGTGTCGGTGCGGCTGCCGTTGAGGTTGAGGATGACGGCGCCGCGCGGAATGTTGGCCGCGCCGAATACGTAACCGGGATTGGCGATGTAGACCCCACGCGCCGGTACATTGAAATGTCTCGCCTGCTGGTAGGAGAGCGTGTTCACGACCGCATCCCCGAACTCGGTGTAGGCGCTCGGGGTGATGCCATGCAGGTCCCCGACCGGGAGCTTCGCGGAAACGAGCTTGCCGCCGCGTTCGAGCTCCAATTCGACCTCGCTGCCGACGGAGCTATCGAGGACATCCTCCATGGGCTCGAACTGCGTCACGTAGCGTCCGTTGAGACGCAGCAGAATGTCTCCGGGCTGTAGCACTTTCTCGCTCCGAGAGCCTGGCAGCACCTCGGTGACTACCAGCATGCCGGTAAAGCGCGGAAAGTCCTTGCGCACCGCCGCCTCGGTGCCGGCATCGAGCCCGAGCCGCTCGAGCTCGTCATACGGCATGTAGTTGAAGACCGTGTACAGCGTGCCGCGGGCGACGGGCTTCCCCTGTTGGATGAGGTTCAGCGCACGCCGCACCCGCCCGAGCGGCAGGTAGAAGCTCGAAGCGGCGCCGCTTGCCCCTCCGGCGTTGAGTGCCACGACCCGGCCGCGGATGTCGATGACCGGGGAGCCGGAGGAGCCGCCCGAGGTGCCGGATGCCGCCTGCAGGTAGAACGTGTTGAAGTCGTTGTACTTGGTGACGCCGTACTCGGGAGCGTCGCGGTCCAGCCGCGCGAGCGTGCCCGCGAGAATCGAAAGCTGCTCGCCGGCGTTGTTGCCGACCACACGGATCTCGCGGCCGATCTGTGCCCCCTCGGGGTAAAGGGTCAGCGCGCGAGGCTTGATGAAGCGCAGCTTCTGCGGGTCGTAACGGTACAAGCCGAAGTCATGGACCGGGTCCCGGTACACCGGGTACAACTGCACTTCCTCGCGATTGAGGAACGTCGCCTCCGCGGTAACCGGCCCCGGAGTCACCACGTGTCGATTGGTGAGGATCAGCCCGTGCTCGGCGTCGACTACGAACCCCGTCGCCTGGGCGCTGTTGTTCCATTCGGTGTCGAACGCGCGGGTCTGGTCGACGTCGATCGAGACGACGCTGCTCGCGATGCGCTGCAGCGTCACCGCCCAGTCCGGATTTTCCTCGACTGCGGCCGCCTGCTCGGCCGCGACGGCAGCCGGGCCCTCCGGTGTGCCGAGCGGCGGCGCTGCGCGTCCGGGTGAGGGCGACGGCCCGGGAGCTGGCGGCGGCGGCACTTCAGGCGGTGGACTCACCGGAGCGGTGCTCGCAGGAGCTGCGCTCGCGGGCGCCGTGCTCGCAGCGGCGGCCGGACCACCGCCTCCGGGCGGACCGGCGTAGCCCGCGGGGCCACATGCCAGCAGCAGGCACACCAAAACGCAGCGCAGTTCTCGCACCATCAGTGGTCTTCCCTAACGCCCGAGCAGCACCAGCAGCCACACCGTTGTCAGCAACACGAACGACATGAACACCGCCGCGGAGCCGATGTCCTTGGCGAGGCCGGCAAGCTTGTGTCGCTCGAAGCCGATGCGGTCGACCGTCGCCTCGATTGCGCTGTTGAGTAGTTCCACGATCAGAATGAGCAACATCGGTGCGATCAGCAGGGCACGCTCCACCCCACTGTGACCGAGCCAGAGAGCCAGAGGTATGACGAGCACGGCCAGGGCGAGTTCCTGGCGAAAGGAGGCCTCCTCACGAAAAGCTCCAACCAGGCCGTGCACGCTGGCACCGAGCGCGCGCATCACCCGCAGCAGGCCGCGCGGCTTGTAACGGTCTACGGCTCCGCTGTCGGCTTCCATGTGAGGTCCAGTTGTCGCGCGGCACGTACATCGTCCAGGCGGCGCACGGGCATGGTGTGGGGTGCGCTCGTGACTCGCCCGGGTTCCTGTTCTGCCTCCTTCTGTATGAGCGACATCGCCTTCACGAAGGCGTCCAGAGTCTCCCTGGTCTCGGTCTCCGTCGGCTCGATGAGCAGGCATTCGGGCACGAGCAGCGGGAAGTAGGTGGTCGGGGCATGGAAACCGTAGTCGAGCAGTCGCTTGGCGAAGTCCATGGCCGTCACATTCAGCTCGCGGGCCTGGCGCTTGAGGGTCACGATGAACTCATGGCTGGCGCGCCGCTGCGGGTAGGCGGCATCGAACCCGGCGTCCTGCAGGCGCTTGAGCAGGTAGTTGGCGTTGAGCGTAGCGTACTCGCCGACCTGCCGCATGCCCTCACGCCCGAGCAAGCGCATGTAGATGTAGGCGCGCAGCAGTACGCCGGTGTTGCCCATGAACGCCGACAGCCGGCCGATCGACTGCGGCAGGTCCGCTTCGGTGAGCCAGCGGTAGCGCTCGCCGTCCCTGGCCACGACCGGTATCGGCAGGAAGGGCAGCAGTCGTGCGCCCACCCCCACCGCGCCGGCCCCCGGTCCCCCGCCGCCGTGTGGCGTCGAGAAAGTCTTGTGCAGGTTCATGTGAATCACATCGAAGCCCATGTCACCGGGGCGCACCATCCCGAGGATGGCGTTGAGATTGGCGCCGTCGTAGTAGAGCAGACCTCCGGCATCGTGAACGATACGGGCTACCTCCCCGATGCGCCGCTCGAATACCCCGAGGGTCGAGGGATTGGTGAGCATGATGCCGGCGGTCTGCGGTCCAACCGCACCCTTGAGCGCCTCGATGTCGACATCGCCCTCCCTGCCGACGGCGACCTCGCGCACTACGCAGCCGCACATGGTGGCGGTTGCGGGATTTGTGCCGTGCGCTGCCTCGGGCACGATGATCTCGTTGCGCTTGAGGTCGCCGCGCGCGCGGTGGTAGGCACGGATCATCGCGACACCGGCGAACTCGCCGTGCGCGCCGGCCATCGGCGAGAGCGCCACCCCCTCCATGCCCGAGACGGCCTTCAGCATCTCCTGCAGCTCGTACAGGCAGGCGAGCACCCCCTGGCCATGCGATTCAGGTGCCAGCGGATGACGTGCGAGGAACTCCGGCAGCATCGCGTACTGGTTACACGCCTTGGGGTTGTACTTCATCGTGCAGGAGCCGAGCGGATAGAAGTGCGTGTCGATGGAGAAATTAAGTTGCGACAGGCGCGTGAAGTGGCGTACCGCCTCGAGCTCCCCCACTTCCGGCAGCGCAGGCGGCCGGCTGCGGCGCAGCCCGGCGGGAAGATCGCTGAGCGCCGCCGGTGGGGCCTCCTGCGGCCACTGATCGCGCGCCCCGCGACCGGGACGCGAGTACTCGAAGATCACCTGCTCTCTCGCCGGCATGGTTCGTCTCGTCTCCTCAGGCGGCGCGCACGCCTTGCAGCGCATCAGTCAGAGCACCGCGATAACGATCGATGTCTGCGCTGGTCTTGGTCTCGGTCGCACACACCAGTAACGCATTGCCGAGCTCGGGGTAGTACGTGCCGAGGTCGAGGCCGCCGAGGATGCCGCGGCTGCCGAGTGCCTTGAGCACCGGGGCAACGGGACGATCGAGCTGCAGCACCGTCTCGTGAAAGTACGGACCGTTGAACGCTGTCCGCACCCCCGGTACGCGGGTAAGCGCCGCGACCAGCTCACGGGTGCGCGCATGCGCCATCGCCGCGGTGCGCACCAGTCCCTGCGGCCCGAGGAGCGACAGATAGATGGTCGCCGCCGTCATCAGCAGCCCCTGATTGGTGCATATGTTGGAAGTCGCCTTGGCGCGGCGGATGTGCTGCTCGCGGGCCTGCAGCGTGAGCGTGAAGCCTTCCTTGCCGGCGGCATCGAGGGTGCGACCGACGATGCGCCCCGGCATCTGGCGCACGTACTCCATGCGCGTCGCCATGAAGCCGAAATAAGGACCGCCCGAGGAAAGCGGCACCCCGAGCGGCTGTCCCTCGCCGACCGCGATGTCGGCGCCGCGCGCCCCCCACTCCCCCGGAGGCTTGAGCAGCGCGGCCGCGGTGGGATTCACGACCGCGATGACGAGTATGCCGCGTGCGTGCGCCCAGTCGGTGAGCGCGTCCACATCCTCCAGCCGTCCGAAGAAGTTCGGTTGCGCCACCATGAGTGCAGTGATGTCCTCAGTCTCGTACCTGGCGAGCGCCTCGGGCAGGGTGACGCCCTCCTGTGCGCCGTAGGGCACTTCCTCGAACTTCACGCCCTGATTGGCCGCGGTGGTGACCGCTACGCGCCGATAGTGCGGGTGGAGCGTCAGTGGCACGAGGATGCGCGCCGACTTCGACCGGCGGTTGGCGCGCACGGCCATGAGCGCCGCCTCGGCGGTAGCCGAGGCGCCGTCGTACATGGAAGCGTTCGCCACCTCCATGCCGGTGAGGCGCGCCATCATGCTCTGAAACTCGTAAATCAGCTGCAGCGTGCCCTGGCTCGCCTCCGCCTGGTACGGCGTGTAGGCGCTATAGAATTCGCCGCGCGTGGTGATGGCCCACACCGCGGCGGGGATGTGGTGCTCGTAAGCGCCGGCGCCGAGAAAGCTGAGGGTGATCCCATCGCTGCGCGCGCGCTCGGCCATCAGCCGTCCGATCTCCATCTCATTCAGTGCCTCGGGCACGCCG
>Ga0306926_10001420_pt1 | contig 23778 bp, 24 predicted proteins | sample flu12Cox44000178_FD_203759 | JGI IMG/M metagenome (GOLD analysis project Ga0306926, IMG submission 203759) | Lab enrichment of tropical soil microbial communities from Luquillo Experimental Forest, Puerto Rico - flux8day.12C.oxic.44.000.178 (v2)... | ecosystem: Environmental > Terrestrial >...
CCTTACCGATCCGCAGCATCCATGGCCGCAACAGTAACTACATGCTCACCTATGTGACCGACCGACCGGGTGGCTTCACGGCGGATGAGATTGCCGATATGACGCGAATCTCTCAGCGTGTGGCAGTTCTGTGCGACATACACGGCCAACGGTGGATTGCCACCAATGTACTCAACGCCTATCTTGGCCCAAAGACCGGTCCGAGGGTGCTGGCCGGCCAAATCCGGCGGGGTACCGGAGAGGAACTCACAGTTGTGTTGTGGTCCTCGGACCTGCGTGGGTTCAGCGAGCGTTCGGACCGGCTGCCGGGCGATCAGATGATCTGGATACTTAACGCGCTGTTCGATGTGCAAGCGCAGGCAATCGACCGCCATGGCGGAGAGATCTTGAAATTCATGGGCGACGGTCTGCTCGCGATATTCCCGATCGATGACGGCGCCACGGCGGATCGAGCCGCAACAAGTGCGCTCGAGGCCGCGCAGGAAGCGCTTGCTGCTGTCCGCCATCTCAACGGCGAACCGCCCATGATGGGCGAGCGGCCACTTGAGATCGTCGTAGCGCTGCACGTCGGTACAGTGGTTTACGGCAACATCGGTGCCGCCGAGCGACTCGATTTCACCGTCATAGGGCCCGCAGTAAATCTTGTCAGTCGGCTTGAGGCAACGGCGAAAACCCTCAACACACCAATCGTGTTGAGCGATGACTTTGCACGGGCCTATGGGAAGCCGTTGATCTCGCTTGGCCACTATCTGTTACGTGGGCTTGCCAAACCACACGAGCTGTTCGTGCCAGTGATCGGTAGTCGGCAGGCACGGGCTTCTTCGTAGGGGACCGAACGCACTGCACCCGGCCGCCCACATTCGGATATTCGAAGTCGGATCAGCTGATGTCTCGTCTGCGGCCTCGGCCATGTAGCAGCTTACGCTCGGCCGTGCCCAGCGACGAGCGCCGCAAGCCGCGCGGCTGACGGTACGATCAACTGCCGCGGAAACCCGCTGAACCCCAGCATGAGGCCTGGGCGCGGGCGCGCTGTGGAATAAAAGCGGCTGATTGCGCGCACGACGATACCGGCCCGTTGGGCTGCGGCCTCGATGGCAATGTCGGAGGTTCCATCGCGCAGATAGGCGACGAGGTGCATGCCCTGATCGGGCACCGCAACGTCGAGCCGATCTGTGGCGCGACGCATCAGCGTCTCCGCCAGCGCGTCGCGCTGATCGCGATAGAGCTGCCGCATGCGGCGAATGTGCGCAGCAAAATGGCCTTGCTGCATGAACTCGGAAACGACTGCCTGCTGCAGCGTCGCAGGTTGGCGATCGATAAGATAGCGCGCGCCGACAAAGGCCTGCAGCAACGCGCGCGGCACCACCGCGTAGCCGATGCGCAGACCAGGAAATAGCGCTTTGTTGAGCGTGCCGACGTAGATCACCTGCTCGGTGTCATCGAGCCCCTGCAGCGATGCGAGCGGCGGTCCCGAATAGCGGAACTCACTGGTGTAATCGTCCTCGACGATAAACGCGCCGCTCCGCCGTGCCCACGCCAACAGCTCTAGGCGTCGCGCCATGGACAGCGCAACGCCGGTCGGAAATTGATGCGACGGCGTGAGGAACGCTGCGCGCGCCCGCGGTGACGTGCGCAGGCCGGCGTCGACGATCAGACCTTGGGCATCGACGGGAATGGGATGCGGCCGCGCTTTGGCGAGCAGCAACTGCGCGTGGGTCAGCGGATAACCGGGGTCCTCGACCCACACCTCGTCGCCGGGCGCGAGCAGCACGCGGATCGCGATGTCGATTGCTTGCTGGGTGCCGGCCGTGATGACGATCTGTTCGGGGTCGCAGCGCACCGCGCGCGCCGCCCGCAGATAGTCACAGATGTTGCCGCGCAGCTCGATGAGGCCAGCGGGATCGGCGTAGCCGAGGTCGTTCGCGCCGAGGCGGCGCACGGCGCGATGGGTCAGGCTGCGCCACGTCTCGGCGGTCCGCGCATCGATCAGGGTGCGGCCGGTGTTGAACGGGCGGGCGTCGCCCTGCACCGCCGATCGCTCGAAGTCGGAAAAGGCCCGTGCCGGTATCGGCACGACACGCCTTGCCGCGCGTGAAGCGCTGTGCCGTCGTGATACGAGGCCAGTCAAATCGCGCGCGATGTATGTGCCGGAGCCGCGGCGGCTCTCGACATAGCCTTCGGCCAGCAGGTGCTCATACGCCAGAACCACGGACGCACGCGCGACGCCGAGCTTCGATGCCATGGCTCGCGACGACGGCAGATGCGTGCCCGGACTAAGCGCACCGGACAGCACGGCGGAGCGCACCTGCATGTAGATCTGCCGGGTGAGCGGCGTGCGGCTCACCCGATCGAGCTGCCAGGCGTAGAGGTCGGCCCATCCGCGCAATGTCATCGGGGAAAAAACGCCGAGTGGACTGCTGCAATGAGCGAAAGTGGACCGTCTTGCCGATCCATTAAAGGGCTAGGTTCTGGCCGTTCGGCGCTGGTCGCGGGTTTTGCGAGGATCGAGGTGATGACGCCGTGTGAACTGTTGGACCTGGCCTGGAGCTACCCACTATTCGAAGCCCTCTATGGGCGGCGCTCACGGCGGTTCGGTCTCGGCTTCGAGATGCCGGAGGGGCCCTTCCGCTACAGGTCCCCGCACACACCGGTCCCCCTGAGCGAGATCGAGGAAGCGCTGCTGGTCGGCGCGGGCGCCGGGTTCTCCGGACTCGCGCTCTGGGATCTGCCGACGCCGCCTCCGACGCTCTACCTTCGTCGCAGCGGCCGCACATTCCCGACGACGCGACCCGGCGGCCACACGGCGCTGTTCTTCACCAACGATGAAGGGCTCTATGTCCTCGATGCCAACGTCGCGGCGAACAAGCTCCGCGAGATCGAGACCCCGGACGAGCGCATCAAGCTCCTCGAAACCTACCGCGCGCAACGTCGGGAGCTTCACCGTGGCCGGGTCGACATTCCGCGCCGCGTACCGCCGATGAGCGGGCACGACCTGTGGGATTCGAACGGGCCCGGCTCGACGTTGTTTCTTCCGGTATGCGATGTGAGCGCGTCGCTGATCTCATTGATCGCGCAGTTCGTCGATCCCGCGCTGCGCCGCTACGCGCCTGCGGACGGCGGCATGAACATTGTCGATGACCGCCACGGCTGTCGGCCAGCCGGCACCGAGCGCTGGCTGAGGAACGGCTTCCTCGATGCCGAGCGGATGCTGCCGCTGTCGATCCTCGAGCGGCAGGCCTGCTACTACGTCTTCAGCGAGCCGGCTGCGATCTGCCAGAACATGTTCCTGGCAACCGAGGCGCTGGGCCTGGGCGGATGGAAGCACTGCGGATTTCTCTCGCTCGAAATTCTCGAGCGCATGGGCTTCCGCATCGTCGCGGCGAACGGCGCAGCGACATTCGGCAATCCGATCGGGCTCGACGGCGTATTCGAGGCAAGCTGTCCGCCCTATTACCCGACCATGGATGCGGCGGTTGACGCGGTGCTTGCACCGCCGTCACCCGGTCACAAGGAGACCGGGCCGGTGCCGCATCGTATGTCGGAGGCGAAGCATCGCGCCGGCACGGTCCGATTGAGCGCGGAGGGGCTAGCCTGCACCAAGGCGATCTGCAACTACATCCACGACACTAACGGGCGCTTTCCCGGGGGCACCGATGCGATGCATCTGATGTGGGTAATGCAGGCTCATCACATCGACACTAGCTACTATGACCGGTTCTTTGGTCCTGGCACCTATGGACCAGCGCACGCGGCACACATGGCGACCTGGCACCGGTGAGGCCGGCGCCGCTATAATTGAAGCATCATCCGGTGGCGACCCGGCTCCGCCGGGAGCAGTGGGGCCCGCTGCTGTTTTGATCGCCTGGCACGAAGTCACCTCACAAATTGGTGCTAGCAGGTCGTGACGAAGTCGGAATTTTTTCGGAGGACGAGAGCGGAGCATCGGCTACCTAGGCCGCTATCGTGTGCTGTGGGGAACTGCATTGCGCCGAAAAAATTCGAACGCTTGCCCCCAAGATTCGTCCGGTTCGGGTCAATCGCGTCGGTTCGTGCCCATAGTCGACGAGTCCGCTGAAGCCCAATGATCCGACTCTTCCGATCGCGATCGACTTGTGTGAGGAGTGCCAAAATCGGACTCCCCCGCTCTCAACGATCTCGCGACTGCCTAACGGTCTGAGGCGGGGCGGTCGGCAACGCCCGCAACGTGCCGACCCTGGGCAGCGGGCTTGTGTGGGCGGCCGCCGAGATTGAGCAACGACTATTCAGTTACAGAATGCTGGCTTGTTCGGCCGCCTTTTCGAGGGTCTCCCAACCGGTGGTGATGCCCGGCACAAAGGCCTTGCACGCCTCGCCCTCTAGAACCGCTTTGCCGGCGGGATCCCGCGCATCGATCGCGACAAAGGCCTGGGTAATCTTCTTGACCAATACCGGATCCATGTCACCGTGCGCCGTGAAACAGCAGTGACTATAACCCGGACTGGACCATATGATCCGCAAGCCGTCCGGCGCCACAGTCCCCTCTGCTTGCAGGACCTCTATGGTCCGCTGACTCACAGCACCGGCATCATATTCTTGCCGGCCGACCCGCTCTACGACATCGCGCTCGTCCCAATCGTCACTGGCCTGGCGCTCATCATAGAAGCTACAGACGGCCAAATCATGTGCCGGATCGAACCCCAGCTGTTGTAAGAAATAGTACGGTAATAACCCGGCCTGAACCGACCCTCGACTCCCAAGCGCGAGCCGCTTGCCTTTGAGATCTTGGACCGTGCTAATCCCCGAGCCCGGATGGGTGATAAAATGCGTCGTGACGTTGACATCGACGTCTCGCATCGCCACCACCTGACAGGGGTCTTGGAGACGACGTTTTATCTTCACATAGGCCAGAGGAGCATTCCACGCCAGATCGATTTCGCGTTTGACGAAGGCCTCGACCAACGCATCGTAGTCTGCATAAAGCACCCAGTCGAGCTCGATGCCATGCCGGCGAAAGTGCGCTTGCAGTCCTCGGAATACACTGATGTAGGTCGGTGATGCCGCCCCGCCAAGCCTGACCATAACGACCTCCTATTGCTACCTTGGTCTATCGAACCTCCAAATGGGCCTACGTAAGTTCCGTGTCTCTCGCGGGTATCGCCTATTCGAGTCCTCCCTCCGGAGACGTAGCGAAAGCGATGATGTTTAGGTCGCTTTAAGATGGTGTTCTGAAGCCCAGTCCATCCTTGCGACACAGCGAACCGGTGAGAGCGCCCCGCACGACAATCAGCCTTCGCAGCCGAGTGCTCCCGACCGCTCTTCTACGCCAAGTGCGGCAAGAACAGCGCTATCGCGGTGGCCTTTCAGACGCGGCGCGCGACGTAACCGTATGCGGCATTGCTTCGCGTCGCCGCGTGTAGCGATGCGGACCGCTCGGCGGCAAACTTGTCGCCACCGATTGCGGGTAGCTCGGCGCGAAGGTCGAGCTTGTACAGCCTTGCCGAATTATAGCCGAAGATCGCCGCTTTCACCGGGCCCGTGGCCGGGCCCAACGGCGCGAAGCTGTGCTTGGCCATCATGTCGGCGGGGATTTCGAGCCGGCGGAACGCTTCGATCTGCCACTGCGGCGAGCCGTACCAGACCGAGTCGGTGCCCCAGACGACGCGGTCGGATCCCATGCCCTTTATCAGGGTGCCCATCATTGCCGCGGCACAGCGGGGGTTGGCCACCGCCGAGTTGGCAAAAGCGGAGCCGATCTCGGCGTAGACATTGCTCACCCCGTATTTCTGCGGGATCCCGGCGAGATCCGAGACCCAGCGGATGTATCCGGTCTTTTCGAACTCGTCCAACTCGTCATCGGGCGGCACAAGGAAAGCCTGTTTTGCCGCGTGGTAGATGACAAAATTGAGCTGCGGCCAGTCCTTTGCCGCCTTTGGCACGTCGTCGACGGTCGCATACCTCCAGGCGTGCGCGACGGACGTCTCGTAATCCATCGGCAACAGTCCCTTGTGGATGCAAATGGTCGTGATGCCCGCTTTTACGGCCTTTTCGTAGAAGGGGTAGACGAGCTGTTCGTCATCGAGGCGCCAGGGATATTTGTTGTTCGGTGGAGCGCTCGGATCGCCGATCGTATAGCCCTTCCAGCTGTCCGGGTTGACCTCGGCGATGCAACGATCGACCTCATCTAACCAGCCGGGCTGCCCCGGCGTGAACAGGGAATGCGCGAGGAGCCGCCGCGATCCGGCGATGGCGTTGACCACTTTTCGCGCCCGAGCGATCTGGTCATTGGTAAGAAACCACAGATTACGGTCGTCAAAGGGCGCGCCGCTGAGCAGCCCGATCTTGGTATCGCTGTCGAGGAAAATCTCCTTGACGAAGTTGTCGAATTTGTAGCGCGCGATGGTCAGCCCGGCATCCCTTAGCATGTCGGGGTTCCAATGCTCCGACGCATATTTCGCAAGCCTGAGGATCCGCTCCCCCTGATAATCGTCCCGGACGAAATGCACCTGGTCGTCGAAGATGAACTGGCCCGCAAGGCTGTTGGTCCGTTCTGCCGCCGCCGCCGGCTCCGCCGCTTCGGCGCGATCGGTCACGAACAACGAGCCGAAGACATCATTCATCGCGAGAAAGGCGGCGGCCATGCCGCAACCCGTGCGCAGGAATTGCCGCCTGTCGAGGCCTAACCTTGGCGCGATCAAATCTGCGATTTCCTTTATTCGTTCTTCGACGCGGCGCTGCTGCTCTGTTTGCGGCAACGGGTTGAACTCGCCGTTCGAAACGATCTGGGTGGGCACCGGAGAGCGAAACGCAGCTTGTTCCGCGGGCTCTGTCTGCAAAAGTTCGGATTTGCTCAGCATAAGGCCCATTGAGATCCTCCCTCAGCCTATTGCCGGGATCCGGCCTTCGATCTCGCGGGCCGGGTTTCGCCGGCGGATGGCGCGCTTATAGCAACAAAACTATTCGCATGCCGGCACCCCGTCAACGAGGTGACCAGCGCAGCCGTGGGCTTGGGGACCGGAAATCATCTCGACGCCGAAATGGCGGACACAGGTTCGGTGATTTCATTGCGCGATCGGACAATCCTGATCGGCCTCCGCAACAAAGGAGATAATCATGCAAGATTCCAATAAAGCGGCCCACTCGGCTCCGCGCCGCGACCCGTGGAACAAGGGCAAGCTGACCGGTGCGAAACCTCCGCTCCGACCGAAACGCGTTTGGTGCATCCGCAGCAAATTGCAACTCGAGGGACCAGTGAATGATCTGGCTATGTCGCGAGATCTAGAGCGCAGTTCAGGATCTCAGATCGATGGCGTCCTTGTAATAGCAGAACAAGTTGACGTCTGAGCTATGAGGGGCAAAGCCGACAGACTTTGCTCCTTCTCTGCAGTTGGACACTTGCTGGAGCATCCCGGGGCGACGACCACAAAGCGTTACGCTCCTCGATCCGAATGCGCGCGTCATCGCGTTCATCGCAAAGCGCGTCGGAGCCGGGATTGGAGCGTAATGATCAACGGCGTCTAGCGGGTCGGCCTGCTCGCCGCGGCCGTTGCTGAGCCTCGCGCTTGTTGCGGATGTCGTTGATCGCCTTTGCGCGCCCCTGATCGGTCGCTATAAAATGCGCTATCTTCCGCGTGGCGAGATCGACGGTCACGAAATCGTCCGGCGCCTTGGATTCGGGTCCGTCGCTCGCTGCATGATACTCGATGCGCAACTGTGCATTGGTTACCACGATGCGCAAGTAGCCGTAATTCAAATCGTCGTAGTTCTCAAATACCACTTGGTCGGTGTTCCTTTGCGCGCCCTGAATAATCTGCGGCGTGCGTATCGGCGGGTCTCCCTTGCGCGTCAGGCGCTGCACATTGTGACCACCGTTTCCGCATGAGACGTAGGGGATCTGTGTACCGTCCGAGCGGGTGCGAGTGAAGCGCTGGTAATTGTGGACGTGACCAGCGAGCACCGCATGCGGCCAGACGCCCGCCTGTTTGCAAACCTCATCGATATCAGCAAGCATCTCCACGCTCCAGCCATGGCGTGAGCCTCCATGGCTGGCCGTGTAAGGCGGATGATGATGCGCGATGATCAGAGCGCCGTTGTATTGTTCTGCCTTGACCCGTGCGAGCGCGGCCTCAAGGAACCTGATCTGCGAGTCGCCGATGTTTTGATCTGCGATCACCCCCGGATCTTCCAGCATGTTGGTGTATAGCGCGAGGATGCGCACGAACGGCGCGTCGAAGGTGTAGAAGACGCCTGGCTGGATCTGCGCGGTGCGTGACAGGCCGCCGGCATCGGGTGTCACAAGGAAACCCTCGGCGCAAAAGTTTCTGAGGAATGCTTCGAGACTGGCGACGTGGGCATTTGGTGCCACCATCCCATCGTGATTACCCGCGACCGCCAAAATCGGAGCGGGGTAATCGCGATAGGGCTCGTAAAACTGATCGTAATAATACTGCGCTTCACCGAAACTGTAAACAATGTCACCGAGCAGCAGGTGGAATTGTGGCTTTTCCTTTGGGTCAGCTTCGTTAAAGTCACTTACCAGCTTGTCTGTCACTTCGTTCTGCTTCTCGGGCCCGCGCGTGCTGCCGCAATCACCGGTGGCGTGAAACACGATTTGGCGGTTCCCGGTGATCGTCTGGATCGCATTACTGTTGCCGCCTAGCACCTGCTCAAGAGTGAGCCGTGGTTCGACGCCACCACGTGGTGCCGGAAACGGCAGCGAGTGGATCAGATGCTCGCGATTGAGTTCGTCGATCTGCTTGTAGATCGGATCGTCCGAAGGATGCCTGACGCGGAAGGTGGTAGGATCTTCGGTCGGCTCGGGCTGAGCAAAGACTGGGCGGCCGATGTCTCGCGGCGTTCCCCCGGGGCCGTTGGTCGGTGGCCGCGCTCCCCTCCCGCGCCGCGGATTTGGTATCTGATTGCGTGCCATGGGTCCTCCTTAGAAGCCATTGCTCTGGGGTCACGATCGTCACGTTTCGTTGAAAAGCCGAACATACCCGATATTGACGCCGAATGTGTGGACCGCCTCACACCGTGGGCAGTTTTTAGCGGACATACTTCGGACGGCGGGCGTTATCTGGGAGGAGGCGCCGCTCCAGCTTCGTCGGTAAAACAGATCGGCAGTTCGAATTTCAGTCCCTCTGCCAGCGGGTCCGTCTCTCTCAGGGAGTTCGTCAGACCAACGGACCCGTCACGGTCGAAGGCGATTGTGCTGGATTTGCGCGACAGCGTCCGCTTCACTCCAGCAAGGCGACCAATTCGTCAGCTCTAGCAGTCGTCTCTTCGGTGCCACGATCAGACATCCCGACAGACTCTCCTGCAAAGTGGCAGCAACATCAAAACCGCGATAACTCTTAGTCGGTACTTGCTGATCAGGTCCGTCCGCGCTAGCAGCAGCGGCGGCACCCTGAGGCGAAGCGCCTTGGCGCTCCCCGGATTGATGGCCAGCTCGAATCGGGTCGGCTGCTCACCTGCTCGACCGACCTATCGCTCGGGCTGCACCTTAAGAATACGACCGACCGTAGGTCACCATATCCGCACCGTTAGGCTCAGCACGCGGGCTTGTACGAGGTTCGGTGCGACGGAAAGGCCGGGTAACCGATGTTGGAGCCCGAGTCCCGTAAGGCGCAAACGAATGGTTCTTAGGTGCTGATCGGCGACCGAGCGCCCTTAGATGGCGGGGTCGGAGATTGGACCGCGATCGTTCAGCGACCGCACCTCGAATGCACGGAGCTGTACCCCAGCAGCTTCCGGGCAGCTGGCATCATCCGGTGGTCTCGCCCACGTCCTGATCGGCGTCGGGATTCGCCCACTTCCCGATCGCTGACGAAACCTAAACTTCAGGGAGCTCAGGTCAGTTCTTTCGTCAACGCGAACAAACCCGCAGCCAATCGAAGCGCGCTTGCCCCGTCGCGCGCCGGCAGCCCCTGCATTTCCACCTCGTCCGAAATGAATAGCAGCGTGTCGATTACTTCTTGATAGGTTCGCCTCACAATAGCGAGCGTCTCTTCTCTGCTTAACGGTTCCGCCATGGCTGTTCAGCTAAATCCGCAACTGTTTTTGGATGTCTGAAAAAAAAGCGCCTTTGCGGGCGTCTACCAAACTGGGCGATGTTCCTTGCGTCTTCCATTTCTTCCCGACTTGAGACTGTAGCTCGCAGGCTACGATCCGCGAGCCGTCTCTGAAGCCGCCGGTCCATTCGACGATCCGATACTTCTCCACCATCCTCATCGTCTTGCTTTGCCGTCAGACATCTATAGCAGGCACGGCAAAGTTGGGATTCGGTTAATTGCGGCGTTTTGTCGTAGCTGTGCTGACCTAGGAACGGCCGGGGGTCAGCGCCGACGGATTTTCCGCAAGGATTCACAATTAACACAGCAAGCGGCTCTAATCGCGGACCGCTAACTTCCCCTATCCTGAAGTTTGTAATCCTAGCGATCCGCCGTCAGGAGCGCGTCCTAGCGAGAGCGGGATCACACCGCTAACCAATTACCTGGCTGGGCAAAGGGAACCTATGGGTGGAAGCGACCGTGCAATCTCGGATCAAAGATGATGGTGCGTCTGACACAACCGGCGAGACCGTCATCCCGCTTCTGACCGAAGAAATTGCGGTCGCGAAGCAGGTTATTGAAACGGACCGCGTCCAGGTCGCGAGAGTCACTCATGAGGGAGAGCGGTTGATCGATGAAGGACCGCTTGCGATGAGACTTGGAGCAACGCCACAGCAAGAACCACAAACTCACACTTGGATCGCAAGTGTCCGCCTTATGGGAGAAAAAAGGTGACCATGATTGATAGTGCGATCGACGATGTCGCAGGCCGGTTTGGGCTCGGCCCGAAGGCGGGTCAGCTGATGCACGAAGTCGTGCACCTGATCACGGGCTCCCCGGGCGGAGTCGGCGGGTTCATCGACAAGTTCAGATCGGCCGGCCTCGGCTCGGAGGTCGCCTCGTGGCTCGGCAGAACCGACGGAGCAACACTTGCAGGTCCTCAAGTTGAGAGGGTGCTCGGCAGTACCGCCCCTTGCGGGATCGCGAGTAGGCTCGGCCTTGGGAGCGGCGTTGTCGCAACGGCTATTGGTTATATCCTGCCGAAATTGATTGGCCAGATAACACCTGGCGGGGTCATCCCATCGGGCATCCCCGCCTCGCTCTCCAGCTTTTTGCAGACAACACCGATTCAGACCACCACGCGCCGCGTAGAGCAAGTAGCGCCGCGTGCGATCAATGTGATCCACGATGCGCCGCATCTAGGACGATGGTTGATCCCGCTGCTTGCCGGGCTAGGCGTGCTTGGCCTCTTTTGGTATCTGCTGTCAGGCAATCAGCCGGCACCAGTCGTGGCGACAGCTCCGGCTCCGACCGTCCCACCGCCAGCCCCGATACCATCGGTGCCCGCTCATCTCGCGCTGACCAATGACGACGGCATCATCACTTATTCCGGGGTGGTCCACGACGAATCGACGCGGACCTCGATCACGGACGCGCTCAAGGGCGTGTTCGGTGCCGATAAGGTCAAAGGCGACATCACGATCAACGCGAATGCCGGCCGGCACCCTGGCTGGTCGATCTTCGGACCGCACTGGAGCACCTCAAGACTTCCGGCGTGCAGGCGGTGTTCGACGGCAATTCGCTCAAAGTGGGCGGGTTGATCGCAGATACCGACCGCGACGGGATCATCAACTCGCTGCGGGCGATACTCCCAACCGGTCCGGTGTTTGGAGCACTCACCGACAAGGTGGCCAATTTGGTCTCCGAGGTTAGCAACAAGACGGAGACGGCGCTGGCTGCGTTGCGTCCAGGGTTCACTACCTCCGACCTGCTGACCATACTCAACCAATCGATCATCAATTTCCCGACCAACAGCGCGGAAATCCGAGCGGTCGGCAAGACGCTGCTACAACACGCCGCGGCGGCGTTTAAGCAACTGCCGTCCGGGACTGTGATCGAGATCGCCGGATACACCGACAACACCGGTGATCCGGCGGCAAACGTGCAACTATCGCAGCAACGGGCAGAGGCGGTGCGCGCGGCATTGGTCTCGGCCGGCGTCGATCCGAGCATGCTGGTAGCAAAGGGTTACGGCAGCGCGAACCCGGTCGCGACCAACGACTCGGCGGAAGGCAAATTCCGCAATCGCCGTATCGAGTACAGGGTTGTAAGGCCGGCATAGCGGCCGCGACCCGACTCGGGATGAGGCTGGCTCGCACTCGGAAACATCAAATGACCGCTTTCGAATTGCGCGAGCAGCCGTTCCCGAGTCGGGCGACCGTTTCAGCCGGCACTACTCGCCTGAACCAAGATCGATAGAAGTCGAACATGTCATATTCCGCTTACGATGAAACCCATCTTCCCGCTGCGACGCGGGTAGGATCGCGACGCACTTACAGCCGCATGTCCTGGGGCTCTGTATTGGCCGGGGCAGTCGTTGCCGGAGCGAGCATGATCCTGCTCAGCTTGCTCGGTGTAGCGTTTGGTGCCTGCGGACTGCGCTTCACCCAGACCACCGCCTCCGACATGGCGGGTATGGGCTCGGCGCTGGGATCTGGACGGCCATCAATTTGATTCTGTCTATGGGGTTTGGCGCGTACGTCGCTGCGCGCCTACCCGGAACGCACAGCCATCTCGATGCCGAACTGCACGGGATCACCGTCTGGGCGCTTGCCATACTGCTGATGACTGTCCTGCTTGCTCAGGCAGTCGGGCAATTCTGGGTACCGTGGTGTCGACCGCCGGCACTGCAGCGAGCGGCGCAGTCAGCAGTGCAGGCTCGCTTGCCAGCGGCGTGGCGCAGCAGATCAGTCCTCAGGGGCTGACGGACCAGCTGCAGCAATCATTGACCTCCAGCGGCGACCCAACGCAGATGACGCGCGCTCAGATCACGAGTGAAATAGCGGCGTTGGCTGGGCGGCGCGTGGTCAATGGCAGCTTGACCGATCAGGAGCGCGACCGCCTTGCTACATTGGTAGCGGCACAGGCCGGCATCAGCAAAGAGGAGGCTGCACGGCGGGTCGCACGAATGGAGCAGGATGCCGTCGCGGCATTGGCGAGCGCGGAGCAGCAGGCGCGGAAGGCGGCTGAAGCTGCAGCGCGCGGTGCCGCCGCAGGTGCCAAAGCGCTCTTCTCGGGGTTGCTCCTCAGCCTGGCGGGCGCAATGGCGGGTGCGTGGATTGGAACCCGGCACGCATGGGTGCTGACCCCCCATGAACCGGAATACGACACGCATACCACAACTACCGTTACCCATCATACCTACGAGCCGGTGGCCGCGACCCTTTACACTGCTTATGAGCCGGTGGTCGCCTCTCCGACCAGTGTACGCGTCCACGACGAGACAACCGACAGGAGTACCCGCGTACCTCCGGGACGTAGCGTTTCCGGCGACCAAGCAGGACCTGCTGCGAGCGGCGCGAGCAAACAGCGACGACCCGATGGCGCTACGGAGGGTCGAGCAACTGCCCGATCGCAGCTATACCAGCCTTAGTGAGGTGACGTCGGCCCTTCTCGCTACAGTGTGAGACGATGTTATAGACCGGTATGCATGCGTTCGCCTTCCTCTCTCAGCCCGCGCGCTGTTTATGATCGAGCTGCCGCCACCAAACACTCGGAGGTGGGTAGCTCGCCGCAAAGCCGCGGTCGTGGCGGCGGTGTCCAGCGGCATGATCCCAGTCGAGGATGCGTGCCGGCGCTATCAGATGTCGGAAGAGGAGTTCTTCGCCTGGCGACGCGCGTTCGAGCACTATGGCCTTCTCGGTCTGCGTGCCACCTGCGTTCAGCGACGCTCTCGCTCTGCTCCCTCCCGATCGGCCGACCCGGCAGCAGGCCGCATCACGCGGACCCGCAGTGAGGATATTTCCGCAAAGATCTAAAATTAAAACCGCAAACGGCCCCAATCGCGAACCGCTTGAGTCCCCTATCGTTGCCACACTAATCCTCGCGTCCGGCGTAGCGAGTACGGCCGACGGAAGGGGATGGGATGACGTTCGACGGAACGGGCGAAGAGAACCAACGCCGGTTCGGGAGCCGCGCGTATTCCCGCGACGCCGTTGCCCGGCCGTTGCGTTAATCCGCGGCTCGGAGTTCTCGGCGCCTTGGTGCTTGGCGGATACTTGATAGCCGGTTGCCCGTCCACCTTGGTTGGGGTGGACCACGAGTCGGCGTTCTCGTCGATGACCGACCTGCTGCAGGCTGCATTCGCCGCGGCGCTTGCCCTGGCATGGGGCGTGCGTGGCGAATGGCTCGGTATGCGCCGCGCGCGGCGATCGAATCCGCTTGGTGAAGCCGCGGACGACACGCGCACGATCCCACCGCGCATCGCCTACGATTTACAGCGAGCTCCAACCTGCGAGCGAATGTACGACGAGACCCGCCTTGTGTCACATTATCTAAGGCGCGCTCAGTTTCCGGCGATGAAGCACGACCTGGTGCGACTGGCCAGAGAGCACACGGACGAGGGTGGGGCGCTGCGCAGGCTCGAATGCATTCCCGACCGCCGTTACAATAGCCTCCATGACCTGATCGACGAAATCCGGGTCGACTGATAGCGATGCCCCATTGGATCAGCGATTGGCTTGATCGGTTGCCGGCTGGACAGCTGGCACTGGTTTTTTGTGCATTTTTTGTCGCCATCACTTGGCTGGGCATCCTCCTAGTCCACCCGCTGATGCGGCGAGTGTTGCACCGAAAAGGGCCCTCCAACGAGCTGATCATTCATATCGCCGGGACCTTCGGGCTGGTTTACGCGGTGCTGCTCGGTCTGCTGACGGTCGCGACGTTCCAGAATACTAAAGATCTCCAAGACAACGTCGGCCGCGAGGCCTCCAGCCTGTCGACCATTTACCGGAGCACTGACGGCTATCCCGAACCGCTGCGCAGCGAATTGAAAGTCGAGCTGCGCGACTACACGCATTACATCATCGATAAGGACTGGCCTGCCCACCGCAGGGGAAGCGTACCGATAGGCGGCGAGCACCGGCTGCAGGTATTCCGCGCGACATTGATGTCTTACGAGCCCACGACAAAGACGCACGAGCTGCTGCACAGTGAGCTACTGCGCTATTTGGATGCCATGATGGTATCGCGCGAACAGCGGCTGGCCACGGTCACCGCGGCCATCCCACGGGTGCTGTGGTACGTGGTCGTGATTGGGGCCATCCTGATGATCACATTTCTGTGGATGCTTCACATGGACCTCGTGCCGCAGATCTTGCTGGGAGGAATCACGGCCTTCTTTCTTGGGATCATGATCTTCCTGATCTATGCGATGGACCATCCACTGCAGGGCGCGGTCAGCGTCCCGCCGGATTCGTTCAGATCGGTCTATGAGCTGGTGATGAAGTGGGACGAGCCCGCATGATCAACCGAGTCCTCCTTTCGAGGCTTCGCCGCATGCAGCCCGTCGTCGCCGCTCTGATCACGATGCTGATCGCCATCGACGCGGTCCTGCCGGCCCCTGCTCGCGCCACCGATGAGCTCTTTGCTTCCGTCGGTACCGGCGAACTGAGTGGCGTCTACTACCCCGTGGGCAAGGCTATGTGCCAGATCGTCAACCACGATCTGAGCACGCATGGCGTCCGCTGCTCGCCAGAAGCGACGCCCGGATCGGTCTATAACGTAAGCGCAATCCAGTCTAGCGAGCTGGAGTTCGGCATCATTCAGTCCGACGTGCACTTTGCGGCTTACAAAGGCGAAGGTGCCTGGGTTGGCAGATCGTTTATTGGTCTGCGATCCGTACTGTCCCTATATCCCGAGCTTGTCACCGTCATGGCCCGTGCGGATTTGCATATTCAGGATCTTGCAGGCCTGACGGGCCGGCGGATAAATGTCGGCAGCCGCGGTACCGGTACTCGGGCGACCTGGGACGCCATCGAAGGGCAACTCGGCTGGCGCGACCAGGAGCGGGGGCATCCCGTGGAGTTGAGGGCCGATGCGACCGCCTCGGCACTCTGCAGCGGGGTGATTGACGCCAGCATGCTGATCGTCGGACACCCCTCGCCGCTGGTCAAGACCCAGCTAGCCGCCTGCGCTGTTAACTTTGTCGCGATGACCGGCCCTGCCATCGACAAGCTGCTCCACTACGATCTCTACTATCAACGCGGAGTCATTCCGGCCAACCTCTATGGGATCGCCGCCGATGTGCCAACCTTTGGTGGCCGCGCGACCCTGGTGACATCGGCTTCTGTCGATGCCCGCGTGGTCGCGGTTATCGCCAAAGCGGTACTCGCTAATCTGGCTGACTTGCGCACACTTCACCCGGCGCTCGCCAGGCTGAGACCGAGAGGTATGGTCAAGGATGGGCTGACGGCACCACTGCATCCGGGCGCCGAGCAGGTCTACAAGGAGCTCGGGCTCATCGAATAAGGCGTTGTGTTATGCCGAGTCCTCCGAGGTCGGGTTACGCCGCTTCGGATGGATCAACGGACGGGATGAGTATTTGCGGCGATGAGAGGATCTTTCGGAGGAGTTGTAGCCGCTCTTCCGACGCTCGGCATGTTGGTACCTTGCGCATTCGCCCAAGGTACCACGGGCCCTAACGTGATCATCCTGTTGCAACTAACCGGGGACGGCCAAGCGCTTGAACAGCTCGGGTCGTGCCTCGCCGCCACGCTGTCCAGCATGCCGGATGTCGAAATTGCCACTGGACCGACCGAAGGGATCCGGTTCATCGTCGACATCGTTGCTGCGAAAGACCTCCTGGCAAGTCTGGTGGTGGCAGAGACTTTCCCAACGGATCAATATCGGCTGCGGATCAAGGAAGGCGAGGACGGCGATGCCTTGTTGGCTGGTATACGCTCCTATACGCCGCTTCGGCTGCACGAGCTCGTGTCGGACCAGTCCCGTCAAGCCCTCTGCGCGAGCATCGCTGCCGAGATCGGCGACAAGGTGTTATCCAGGGAATACACCGAGCGCAATGACTGATACGTGAAGGCTACTGGAGAGGGAATTCGACCATGTTTGATGCGAAATCGTTGCTCGACACGATCCTCGGCGGCCCAGCGGCGCAACAAGCTACGGCCGCAGCGCAAAGCGCCGGGTCGACCGTGGCAGGTGTTATCTCTCAAGCCGAGGAGAGCCTGAAGGGGACTGCGGCCGGCGACGCGTTGACCAGAGCGAAGAATTTCGCGGAGCAGAACCCGGCCGCCGCAGTGGCTGCTGCGGGCGCCCTGGCTGCACTTCTTCTGGGTACGTCGACCGGGCGGAGCGTCGCGGCGGGGGCGGTCAAGCTCGGCGGGCTCGCTGGGCTGGGTGGGATCGCCTACAAGGCATACTCCAATTGGCAGCAGAGCAAGCCGCTAATGGCGGGCGTACCAGGCTTCGAACAACTGACTGCACCAGCACCGACCGGCTCCGGGTTTCACGCCGACGATCACAACCACGACACGGCTCAGCTGATCGTGCGGGCGATGGTCGCCACAGCTAGCGCGGACGGCATTATCGATCCGGCGCAACGCGCAACTCTGGTGGCGCAAATGCAGCGCGCCGGCCTTGGTTCCGAAGAGAGCGCCTTTCTCGAGGACGCCATCGCTAAGCCGATGAACGCGGATCAGATCGCCCGCAGTGTCGCCGGCAACACGCAGCTGGCCTCACAGGTCGTCGCGGCGGCGAGCCTGGTGGCTGATCCTGCGAATGCCAAGGAGGAAGAGTTTTTGTCACGTCTCGGCACCGAGCTTGGGATGTCGGATGACTTGTTGTCGCACATAAGGGCGGCAGTTTCCGGTCTTCGGGTTGGTTGAGCAAAGAAACTCACCCTGCAAATAGTGACGGGCAATAACCACTAGGCATAGAATAGGCGCGATGCAGGTCGAGCTGCTCTCGAGGCTTCTTCGCTGCCGCCGAGCCGTCGTGTTGGGTGCGCTTGCCGCCGTGACTGCTGCGGCTTGGACCTATTTGTTGCTCGGCGCCGGCATCGAGATAGGCGTGACGCACATCAGCGGCGGGCAAATGATGGCGATGCCATACGTGTGGAGCCCGCTTTATGCGGTGCTGATCTCCGTCATGTGGGTGGCGATGATGGCGGCCATGATGCTGCCGAGTGCTGCTCCGACGGTACTGTTGGTCGCCACCCTCGCGTGGGAACGCCCCGCCAGCTCTAACGTCCCGGGCACGGCGATACCGTTTGCGTCGGGCTATCTCCTCGTATGGTGCGGGTTCAGTCTTGCCGCTACCTTGCTGCAATGCAGTCTAGACGAGGCCGGACTATTGTCCGGGACGATCGCGTTCGGCAATTCGATCTTGGCCAGTACGGTACTAATCGCCGCAGGTGTCTACCAATGCACGCCGCTGAAGGACACCTGTCTTAGACATTGTCGCTCGCCCACCGAGTTTGTGATCCGTCATTGGCGACCGGGCTCGCTGGGCGCGGTCCGGACCGGGGTTCGCCACGGGCTTTTTTGCCTTGGCTGCTGCGGGATGCTAATGGCACTTCTGTTCGTTGGTGGAGTGATGAACCTCGCCTGGATTGGCGCTATCGCCCTGTTCGTGCTGTTGGAGAAGACCATGCCCTGGGGCGGCGGGATGGGCCGGCTCACCGGTGCGGTTCTCGCCCTATGGGGCCCCGCCAGTATGGTCCGGACAATTTTGGAATAAAGCTTACTCCTTGTCATTGGATCAACTGGGTTGATGCGACGGCTCGCCTCGGCGGCCTGTCACCCGAGAGCAACCAAAATCCCTCTCTCCAGCCTCGAATCGGAAGATTGGTCGCATATCGAGGTACTAGCAGGTGTTGCGAAGAGCGATTATTTCCGTGGAGTTTCGGGATGTTACGATTTGGTACAGAAAGATCACAAATTTTATAGAAATATACCAAGATTGACATACTGACGTAACCGTGCGGCCGTATTAGTTAACGTGCCGTATCTTTGGACCGCTAATCAGTGAGGCCGCTTGGCCGCACTGGCCAGTGTGGCCGGAGCCAGATGGATATAGATGTGGCTGATCCCGCTCGCAATCAGGCTGCCCAAGCAACAGCGGTAACCACAGCGGGCACCGATAGATATAACCAAAGCTTGAATTTTCCCAACTTCCCGATCGAACAAACTCGGTGCTGGGGCTCGATGTCCCTCGCTTTGGTCAATCGCACGGCGGGCGCAGCGATTTGCCAAAGCGATTGCCATCGGCTGACCTACTTTCTGACCGATTTCCGCGCCACGATGCAAGACGACGAAAGGTCAGAGTGGGAATGCGAGCTGTTGCGCGATAATTTCGTGTTTCGTCCACCAGGAACCACGCTATGGAGTAGCTTGACGGCCGGTCGATACATTCAGATCCTGCAGCGTCGCGATACCTACGACCATCTCGCGACGGAAATGGTACGCGGAGGTGTCGTCCATCTCTCGCCGAGATACGATCTCAACAACGCGCTGATCTCGCAGCTAGTGTTGACCATTGCCAATGAAATGGAGGGTGGTTTTCTCGACCATATTCTGGCGGATGCTCTAAACACGGCGCTCGCTGTGCAGATTACGTGGCTCTGCGGCGATCCGACCGCAATCTCGCTTGAGCCGTCTAACGGATTGTCGCGCGAGCGACTGAAGCGTGTGTATGACTACATCGAAACCCATCTCGATGATCGGTTGACCTTGACCGATCTCGCGAGGGTCGCATGTCTTAGCCCCTACCACTTCAGCCGCAGCTTCAAGCAGTCGGTTGGCGTGGGGCCGCAACGTTACGTCATGCACCCGCGAGTCGAGCGGGCAAAAGCTTTGATGCGCCGAACCGATCAGCCGCTGGCTCTGATCGCACAGGCAGTGGGCTTCGCTGACCAGAGCCACCTGACCTCTGTCTTTCGGCGCGAAATCGGCGTAACGCCCGGTCATTTTCGCGCCGCGCTGACCTAACGCACCCGGACAATTTCGATCCGACAAATCAACTTCACATCGAACCGCGAAAGGCTCCAATCGTAGCGCGTTTGGACGGCCTAGCGAGAGTTGGATCGCCATGAATTATAAGAAGGAATGGGTCTGATGCGACACCTTCGGTTGTCTGTCGCCTTGATTGCCGGCTATTACTGTCCGTCGGCGTCGCCAAGGCGCATAGCACCGGCACGGTCACCGCTACCTGCAAGGACGGCACGTCCTTCACGGGTGCCAAACGTTCCAGCGCCTGCCGGGTTCACGGCGGCGTGCGGTCATAGGGGTGCGGCTGAACTAATGACCATTCCGATGAATGTACCTGCTCAGCTGGTCACGTCAGCGCCCACCACAAGTCGGCGCCATTCGGTCTCCGGCCAATAACGGCCAAGTTTGGGTAATCCCGACAGTCAAGTATCTTATTTCCCGGTACTCGGGGGTCCAGCAGGACTAAGCAAGTCACCTACATGTCTCAGGCGCAGGCGCAGGGGGCCAAGCCGAATCCCGGAAAAGGCTGCGCTTCGTAAGCGCAGCCTGTGGAAAACCTGGAGCATTTAATCGCAAGTGCGTGGGACTGCTGAGGCACCGCCCCTCCGTTCTGCCTACCTTGCGAATGCTGCATCATGCTGCAATGGTGGCTTGGCGCCATGGTTGCGTGTCGGCATCTCAGCAAGGATCTGATATCAAGACCGCAAGCCGCTTCAATCGCGCGCCGCTGCATCGTTTACCAATATTGCAGCGATCACGCGACCAGCTACGATGGCCGACTTCGGTCGTCTCGAGGAACCAGAGGATCCGAAGGCGCTTCGCAGGGCTGCTGTCGATACACTGAGGGACGCGGCCCGCCAGACCGATCCGCGGGAGTTCAGTCGACTCACGCGCCATGCCCTCGCTCTGATCGAGCGGGCCCGCGCTATCGGGCACGGTCGACAGCACTCCGGTGGTGAAGCGCTCGAAGCGCAGGGCTCGCAGAAAAATGACGCGGTGAGACCGGGCTTGTGGCAAAAAATAGCAAAATGCATTGCGAGGCTGCGACGTCTTTGATTGCGGACCCGGCAGCTGAGCTACGTCCGCTCGCGGAGTTCCTGCAGTGCCTCCCGGGGATAGGCCGTCATTGCTCATGCTGGCTCTTTTTGCGATCTCGTTGATCGAGGTCATAAACGGTCAAGAGCCCGCTTTTACCACATCGAGAACTCCGGGTAACGACGCAGCGGAGCACCCGGGGCCCGGCTCGAGCTTGATGAGCCCGAGAAATCGCCCTGATCGGAAAGCCTTCGGATCAGCGACGCTGGCGACCAAAGCAGTGGCCAGCGCCGGACCGATACCAGGAATCTCCTCGAGCCGTCGGCTCGTCTCGCTGGATCGGTGCCAAGCATTGATCATACGGTCAAATTCTAGGATCCCCACGTTGAACACTCGCAGCTGAGCGCCGAGCGCGGCCAGACACTCGCGCGCAACCTCGAGCACGCGCTTGTCACTTGGATTGGCGACGACCTCGAGCAGTTCCTCGATGCCAGTGCGTCCGACCGGCGCGACGATCCCAAACTCGGCAAGATGGGCGCGAAATCGCATTAATCACCGCAATCTACTGGCGGATAAACAGGTGACGGGTGCGATGCAGCATCAGGCAGCTCTGCTGCTCGGCGGCGACCTATACGGATCTCTCGATCGCGTCGTCCGACGAGGTGAATTCGACCGGCTCGATCTCTATCAAGCAACCGGCGGAGGCGAGGAGGGCCTGGCTCGTAAGCGTCTGGAGGACTGGCCGCGGGCACGCGCGGGTGAAGAGAGCATTTGAGCGTGGTCGTCCCATTCTATCAGCTACCTGATGTCCGAAGTGGGTCAACTGAGTCCTGCGCGTTCGGAGTTCTGGCAACCGAACGACGCGAGTACATCGAAAGCTGACGTTGCCCGCTCGTTAGGGTAACCCGGTCCGGCATCCTGGTCAGCCTCACCAACCCAGGAGGATGACCATGGAGACGCAAGCGCAAGTGATGTCCTCAGAGCCGCGCAGAGAACCCTGGAACAAGGGAAAGCTCATCGGGCAGAAGCCGCCGTTGCGGCCAAAACATGTTTGGTCGATCCGTACCCGGCTACAGATGGACGGACGCACGCGTGACTTGGCAATGTTCAATCTGGCAATCGACAGCAAGCTGCGGGGCTGTGATGTCGTCGCACTTCGGGTCGAGGACGTTGCACCGATTGGGTATGCGGTCGACCGCGCGACAGTGCGGCAGAAGAAGACGGGTCGGCCCGTCAGGTTTGAGTTGACGGAGCAGACGCGGCAAGCGGTCGACGATTACATCAAAGCCGCGGGCAAGAAACCGGGCGAATTTCTCTTCAGTGGCCGTGGCGATCACGGCCACTGCATGACCACCCGGCAATATGCTCGGCTCCTCTCGAGCTGGATTGCAACGATCGGCCTGGACCCGCACTTTTTCGGCACGTATTCTCTTCGACGCACCAAAGCGACGCTCATCTACCGTCGAACCGGCAACTTACGCGCCGTGCAGCTGTTGTTGGGACATACGAAGATCGAGAGCACTGTCAGGTATCTCGGTATTGAAGTCGATGATGCCCTCGCCATAGCTGAGCAGGTTGACGTCTGAACTACAGGGGCAAAGCCGAACTGGCTTTGCCCCGCCTTCAGTTTCGCACTCGTGCCAATTACTGACATCTGGCTGACCTCCTCGGACCACCGCAGTCGAGCCCTCGCGATCATCAAGTCTGAGTGACGGCTCATGCCCCCATTGTGGTCACTGCCAAGAACCAGTCGCCGGGTCTCAGTGGGGACGACATCGAGGCCGCCAAGGCAAGGCTCGCCAATCCCGGCATCGGCGTGACCTCGGCGTCTCGCCGGCGACGCTCTATCGATACATTCCCGCCGCAGGAACCGCGAATTCCCCGAGCGTTGCAGAGTTCAGTTGAACCAAGCCGACCGCCTCGGTGTTTACGTCGGTGCGGAAATCCACGGAGATTTTTCGCCAGGGTTGCAGCTTTGAATCGTCGACAAGCGGGGTAGCCCATGAAGATTGTCGTTATCGGGGGCACCGGCCTGATCGGCTCGAAGACCGTCGCCATTTTGCGCGAAGAGGGTCACGAGGTCGTCGCCGGCTCGCCCAAAAGCGGCGTCAACACCATCACCGGCAAGGGGCTCAAAGAGGCCATGGCCGGCGCGCAGGTGGCGATCGACCTCGCCAATTCGCCGTCATTTGAAGACAAGGCGGTGCTGGAATTCTTCGAGACTTCCGGGCGCAACCTTCTCGCGGCGGAGGCCGCCGCGGGCGTCCGGCACCACGTCGCGCTATCCATCGTCGGAACCGACCGGAGCGACAATGGCTATTTCCGCGCCAAGGTCGCCCAAGAGAAACTGATCAAGACCTCCGGCATCCCCTACACCATCATCCGCGCGACCCAGTTCATGGAATTCCTCGGCGGCATAGCCGATTCAGGTACGGATGGAAACACGGTTAGGCTTTCGCCCAGCCTGTTCCAACCCATCGCGGCGGACGACGTTGCTCCTGTTGTCGCCGAGGTGGCGCTCGCCGCGCCGCGGAACGGCATCGTCGAGATTGCCGGCCCGGAACGAGCGCCTTTCAACGAACTCGTCGCCCGCTATCTCAAGGCCGTCGGCGACCCACGTCAGGTCGTGCGGGACCCCGAGGCCCGATACTTCGGCGGCCGGGTCGAGGAGCGCTCGCTCGTGCCGTTGGGCGAGGCGCGCCTCGGCCATATCGGTCTCGACGAATGGCTCCGCCGCTCAAAAGCCTGATCCCGCATCCGCCAACCGAAGGATGGGGCTTAATGAAACCCATCCTTTGTTCACTGCTTGTCGCGACCCTGCCGTTCGGCAGCGTCCTCGCGGATGCGCCCAAGTCAAGAACGCCAAGGTGACCCTCGTCTACCAGCACGAGCTGCCGAACTGTCCCGGCAAGAGCATCAAGGGCGTGCTCGTC
>Ga0306926_10001424_pt1 | contig 23749 bp, 24 predicted proteins | sample flu12Cox44000178_FD_203759 | JGI IMG/M metagenome (GOLD analysis project Ga0306926, IMG submission 203759) | Lab enrichment of tropical soil microbial communities from Luquillo Experimental Forest, Puerto Rico - flux8day.12C.oxic.44.000.178 (v2)... | ecosystem: Environmental > Terrestrial >...
ATCGACGCCGATCAGCGGATATCTTGCGATCTCATCCGCGGTCACGCGCTTCTGGCAAGCGAGTGGATGAGCTTCCGGCACGATGCATTTGAGGCGGCCGCGCGCCAGCGGTTCGCAGGCAAGCACCGAGTGGTCAAGCTTGGAGCTTGATGCGACCAACTCACCTTTGCCAAGCAGCAAGTAATCAGCGGCATCCTCGATTTTCAGAATGTCGACTTCGATCAGCAGGTTGGGCAAAATTTTTCGCAGAGCGGCGACACCACGCGGCACCATAACATTGGCAATGCTTGGGACCGAGCCGATCTTAAGCTCACTGTTCGCACCGCGCTTAATCCGTGAAATGACAAATTGCAAGTCTTCGACTTTGTCGTAGACAGTATTGATTTGATTGAAGATCACGTTGGCTTGCGCTGTGGGGCTGTAGCGGCCGCCCCTGCGATTGAAGAGCTTAACTCCGATCGAGGCCTCGGCGTGCTTCATGACGCGACTGATACCAGGCGACGAGACGTTGAGCAGTCGGGCCGCACCGGCAACTGTGCCGGTCACCATAATGGCGCGGATGATCTCGATCTGACGCAGTGTGAGCATCTGCAGCGCAGGCGTAAATTAACGAAATCCCCTCCACCCTAGCAGCCCGCACTTTTTTGGGCATCGTCTGTGGCGTCGATCGTTGCGGATCGATGTCCGCTTTGGGTCATACAGGGTCGAGAAAGACTGACAGTGCGCTGTCCGTTTTCTTCTTGTTTCTGAACTACGCGGTCTGTCTTGTCTCCGAGGTCGGCGCCACAGGTCGGTGGCGGCCTGCTATCTGTGCCCGATATCGAATTCAGACAGCGCGCGACGACGATCTAAACGGGTTGTTACCCTAATGTTACCCCGAGTTTTAACGCTTCGGGGTCAAATCGACTAAGCCGTTGAAATTATTGGAGCGGGCGAAGGGATTCGAACCCTCGACCCCAACCTTGGCAAGGTTGTGCTCTACCCCTGAGCTACACCCGCGTCCTTAAGACAGATAAGGCGGCCAGCGGAACGGTTGGGTATGACCGAGCCGCACCAAAGCTATGCCAAAGAGCGCAAGTCTTTGCAACCGGGCCCTGCGTCATTGAAGCACGGCGTTTTAATGACAACAGCACTAAGAAGCAATCACGTTCTAGCTACGAGAAAAATTCGTCTGGCGGCGCCTTGACCGGAACCACTCTCAATATGTCAAATCCCGCCCGCCGATGCGTCGGTCGCGCCGGCACAACCGTGAATGAAAGGAAAAGGTTCATATGACGATGAATTCGTCGACGCGTGTACGTGAATTGACCGACAAAGAAATGGCATCCGTAGCCGGCGGTGTGATTGGGGCGATCCTGGGCTACTCCGCGCCGCTGCCGTACAGCTTGTTCTCAAATGGCCGCAACTGCACTTGGTATAACACTACTCCATCTGGAAACATAAGTCTGGCGCCTAAAGGATATGGCACTTGCCAAAATAGCTACTACTAGACCCACCCGCTGACTTTTACCTCGACGCCCCGGTTTTCGCCGGGGCGTCAGCGTTTTAAGGAGCGCACAGCTTTGCAACCGCGCCCGTCCGGCACTATCAAATGATTGATGCCCGCCACGCCGGACGAACTTTTCGCCTATCTGGACACGCTCGGGATCGCACACAAAACCGTCACCCACCCAGCGGTGTTCACGGTCGAAGAGGCGCGTGATCTGCGCGGCGCCATCGCCGGCGGGCACACCAAGAATCTGTTCCTGCGCGACAAGAAAGGCGCAGCCTATCTTGTCGTCGCGCCCGAAGATGCGGCGATCGAACTGCGCTCGCTGCATCGCCTCCTTGGCGCCTCGGGGCGGTTTTCGTTCGGCTCCGCCGAGCTGATGCAAGAGGTGCTCGGCGTTCTTCCCGGTTCGGTCACGCCGTTCGCGGCGATCAATGACAAGGAGCGCCGCGTCAACGTCGTGCTTGACGCGGCGCTGATGAAACATGAGGCGCTCAATTTTCACCCTTTGGTGAATACCGCGACCACGACGATTTCGCGCGACGGCTTACTCAAATTTCTGGCGGCGACCGGCCACGCGCCGCGCATTGAAGTCCTGTCCGCCGCAACGGGATAAAATCCCCGATTGCAATCGGCCATTTTGTTCCCATTTAATCAGCCAGATAGGGTCGCTCGCCGGCCCTGCAGGGGAACGCGGCTAGAGAACCTAAGCAGACGCTATATAACGTCAGGGCAGAAGACGAGCAGAACGCGACATGTTGCAACCAGCCGGAACGGCCACCGCAGAAGCGTCGGTCAAGGAAACGACCACGCAAAGCTTCGTCAAAGACGTCATCGAGGAATCCAAGCACCAGCCGGTGCTGGTCGATTTCTGGGCCGATTGGTGCGGGCCCTGCAAGCAGCTGACGCCGGTTCTCGAGAAGACCGTCAAGGCGGCCAAGGGCAAGGTCAAGCTCGTCAAGATGGATATCGAGAAACACCCCTCGATTCCCTCCCAGATGGGCATTCAATCGATCCCGGCGGTGATTGCTTTCGTCAACGGCCAGCCGGTCGACGGTTTTATGGGCGCGCTGCCGGAAAACCAGGTGGTCGCGTTTCTGGAGCGGCTGACCAAAGACCGCATCGGCGGTGAAGCCAAGGACTTGCTCAGTGCCGCCGATGCCGCGCTCGCCGCGGGAGATGCCGCTGGCGCGGCGGAGCTCTATGCGCAAATCCTGGCCGAGGACAGTTCCAACGTGCCGGCGCTGGCGGGCTTGGTGCGCTGCTATGTGCAGACCGGCGCGCTCGACCGCGCGCGGCAGACGCTCGCCATGGTTCCTACGGCAAAGCAAAACGACGCGGCGGTGGTGGCCGCGCGCGCCGCGCTCGAACTTGCCGAGCAGGCCAAAACCGTGGGGCCGATCGCCGAGCTCGAGCAGAAAGTCGCCGCTAATCCGCTCGACCATCAGGCGCGCTTCGATCTTGCGCTCGCACTCAACGGCAAAGGCCGCCGGCTGGACGCGCTCGAACATCTGCTGGCGATCGTCAAGCGCGACCGGAAATGGAACGATGACGGCGCGCGCAAGCAGCTTGTGCAATTTTTCGATGCATGGGGTCCGACCGATGAAGCGACGATCGAAGGCCGCAAGCGGCTCTCCTCGGTTCTGTTCGCTTGAAGCTTTGCATCGATCTCAAGCGACCATGATACGGCACGCCGCGTTATCGATGCCGTGAGTTTCGGTGCCGTCGCAGGAGCGCGACATGCCGATGAACACGATCTACAAAGGGCCGGACGCGCTGCCTGACGTGATTGCGGTGTTTCCGCTGCCCGGCGCGCTGTTGCTGCCCAGGGGGCAAATGCCCCTGAATATCTTCGAGCCGCGTTATCTGGCGATGATCGAGGATGCGTTGCATTCTTCGCATCGCATAATCGGCATGATCCAGCCCGATCCGGCGCATCCGGGAGCAGATGCGAGCAAGCCGAATCTATTTCGGATCGGCTGCGTCGGCCGCATCACCCAGTTCGCCGAAAGCGGCGACGGCCGTTATCTGATCCAGCTCACCGGCATCGCCCGCTTTCGCATCGAGGGTGAGTTGCCGGTCAGCACGCCCTATCGGCAATGCCGCGTGAGTTATGTGCCATTCGTCGACGACTTCGTTGCGCGAAAGGGCGAGGAAAAGGTCGACCGCAAGGCGCTGTTGCGCGCATTGACCGAGTTCCTCAAGGCCAACAAACTCAAGGCGGATTGGGAAGGCATCGAGAACGCGCCTAACGAAGCTTTAGTCAACGCGCTGGCGATGATGTCGCCGTATGATGTCGCCGAGAAGCAGGCCATGCTGGAGGCGCCCGATCTAAAGACCCGCGCTGAAATCCTGGTCGCGGTCACCGAGATCGAGCTTGCCAAGAGCAAGACGCCGGGTGAAACACCATTGCAGTAACGAGGTCGTTTTGATCTGCGATTGAACTGGAGCTGATGATGACCGATCGCCCGGCCGACAGCGTCGACCCCAAATTGCTTGAAATCCTGGTCTGCCCGCTGACCAAAACGCCGCTCGAATATGACGCGCAGAAACAGGAATTGATTTCGCGCGCGGCCAAGCTTGCCTATCCGATCCGCGACGGCATTCCGATCATGTTGCCGGAGGAGGCGCGGCGGATCGATTGACGAGAACTCCCTCTCCGCGCTTGCAAGGAGAAGATTGGGGTGAGGGCATTTCCTGCTGGGCTCTGGCTGCTTGAACGCCTCCTCACCCGGCGTTTTCGCCGACCTCTCCCCGCCGGGGAGAGGAGCTATAGCTGCTGAGCTGGGAGTTATTGCAATGGTAAAAATCTGGGGCCGCAACACTTCATCGAATGTGCAGAAGGTCATGTGGGCGGTCGGCGAGATCGGTCTGCCGCATGAGCGTATCGATATTGGCGGACCGTTCGGCAAAAACAACGAGCCGGCTTATCTCGCCATGAACCCGAACGGGCTCGTACCCACGCTTGAGGAAGAGGACGGCTTTCTGCTGTGGGAATCGAATACCGTCGTTCGCTATCTCGCCGCCAAGCACAAGGCCGCCGTGCTTGAGCCCGCCGATTTGCGCAAACGCGCGCTCGCGAGCAAGTGGATGGACTGGCAGCTCGGCGTCGCCGGTCCGGCGATCTTCGGACTTTTCTGGGGTCTCATCCGCACGCCGCCGGAGAAACGCGATCACGCGGCGATTGAGGAATCTAAAAAAAAGACGACCGCGGCGATGACGATCATGGACCAGCAATTGGCGAAAACCGCTTACCTTGCCGGCGATGAATTCTCCTATGGCGATATCCCGGTCGGCATCATTGCCTATCGCTACCGCCAGCTCGCCCCGGAGCGTCCAGCGCTGCCGCATTTCGAACGCTGGTATGCGGCCATTGCTGGGCGAAAGGCTTTCAAGGACCACGTGGCTGCCGTGCCGCTGACGTAATGCCTGCGGCCGTCGCCCTTCGAGGCTTGCGGAGCTCGTCATCGGGCTGGCCACTTCGGGCCGGACCCATTGGCTCGCCCCTCAGGACGACGGAAATGAATCGCGGATTGGTCTTAGGCTTTCGTCCCTTCCCGGAATGACGGCTACTCCGCCGCCGCGCGGGCGCCGGCCGAATGCGCCGAGACGATGTAGTCCATCGCCGCCTGGACGCCGCCCTTTTTGTGCGGAATACCGGCGAGCACGAGCGCCATTTCCGTTGCCGCCAGCGCGCCGACCTGCCACCCATCATTGACGTCGCCGAGATGGCCGATGCGGAAATATTTCTTGGCATAGGGTCCGAAGCTCGCGCCGTACGAAATATTGAACATGTCCAGCGCCAGGTTGCGGAACGCGTCGGCGTCGTGGCCCTCCGGCAGCAGCACTGCGGTGACCGTCGGCGAATAATATTTGGAATCCCGGCAGAGGATTTCGAGGCCCCAGGCGCGCACCGCGCGGCGCGTGGCTTCGGCAAGGCGCGCGTGTCGCGCGAACACGTTGTCGAGGCCCTCCTCGTGCAGCATTTCGATCGAGACCGCGAGGCCTTGGAGCATTTGCGTCGCCGGCGTGTAGGGAAAGAAGCCGATCTTGTTCATGGCCAGCATCTCATCCCAGGCCCAGAACGATTTCGGCAATTTCGACGCTTTCGCCGCGGCGAGCGCCTTGTCGCTGATCGCGTTGAATGACATGCCGGGTGGCAGCATCAGCCCCTTTTGCGCGCCGCCAACGGTGACGTCGACGCCCCATTCGTCGTGCCGGTAATCGGTCGAGGCCAGCGACGATATGGTGTCGACCATCAACAGCGCTGGATGGCCGGCGGCGTCGATGGCTTTGCGGATCGGGTCGATCGGAGAGAGGCAGCCGGTCGCGGTCTCGTTATGCAATACGCAAACCGCTTTGATCTCGTGCGCCTTGTCCTTGCGCAGGTGGTCTTCGATCTTTCCAGGGTCGGCGCCGGTGCGCCAGTCGCCGGGAATGAACTCGGGCTTCAGCCCCAATTTCTGCGCCATCACTTTCCACAAGGTCGCAAACTGGCCGGTCTCGACCATCAGCACGCGATCGCCCGGCGATAGTGTATTGACCAGTGCCGCTTCCCAGGCCCCGGTGCCGGTCGCGGTGTAGATGATGACCGGTTTCGTGGTCTTGAAAATTGTCTTGATGCCGTCGAGGCAGCGTTTTGCCAGCTTGGCAAATTCGGGACCGCGGTGGTCGATGAGCGGGGTATCCATTGCCCGCAGCACGCGGTCCGGCAGCGGCGTCGGCCCTGGAATCTGCAAAAAATGACGCCCGACGGCGCGCGACGAATTCTGCGGCATTTTCGACACTCCTGCGGACGGATGGATTAAGCCGGATGGAACGAGCCTGGGCGCGCGTCCGGGGCGCTCGCGGCTTGTGGCGTTGAATAGCGGATGCGACATTCGGGTCAAGCCCCGATCCCTCGTCACGGCTGGCGCGCCGATGCGCGCGGGCAATCGCCCAAACAATGAAGGAGACAGGCGTGGCGGCGACGTTGTTGCCAGCGCTGGAAAAAACGCTCGAGCGGCGGCTCAAGACGGAGCAAGCGGGCGAGGTGCGTTTCGACGCGTTCACGCGTGGGCGCTATGCCACCGACGCCTCGCACTATCAGGTCATGCCGCTGGGCGTGGTCACCCCGCGTTCGCTCGCCGATGCCGAAGGCGCGCTCGCCGTTTGCCGGTCCGAAGGCGTACCGGTGACGCCGCGCGGCGGCGGTACCTCGCAGGCCGGCCAGACCGTCAACCGCTCGGTGATCCTTGATTGCTCGCGGCATCTCAATCGGATCGTCGAAATCGACGCCACCAACCGCCGTTGCGTGGTCGAGCCGGGCATCGTGCTGGAAGAACTCAATCGCGCCCTTAAAGCGCACGGCCTGTGGTTTCCGGTCGACATTTCCACCGCCTCGCGCGCCACGATCGGCGGCATGGTCGGCAACAATTCGTGCGGCGCGCGCTCGTTGCGCTACGGCAATACCCGTGAAAACGTCCTCTCGATCTATGCCGTGCTCGCCGACGGTGCGCGGGCGCATTTTGGCCGCATGGGCGAGGCCGGCGTCGACGTGCCGTCGGCGCTCATTCGCGACCTGCTCGCCATTGCCGCCCGCCAAGCGGGCGAGATCGAAGCGCGATTTCCGAAAGTGCAGCGCCGGGTCGGCGGCTATAATCTCGACGCGCTCGTGCCCGGGCGCAACGACGTCAACCTCGCGCATCTTCTGGTCGGTTCCGAGGGCACGCTCGCGTTTTCAACCCGGATCGAATTGAAGCTGTCGCCGCTGCTCGGACCGCGCGCCGTGGGCGCTTGCCATTTCGGCAGCTTTCATGAAGCGATGGCTGCGGCGCAGCACATCGTCACGCTCAAGCCGATCGCCGTCGAACTGATCGACCGCACCATGCTCGGGCTTGCTCGCGAGATCGCGATGTTCAGGCCGACGGTCGACGCATTTTTGCGCGGCGATCCCGAGGCGATCCTGTTCGTCGAATTCGCCGAGAACAGCGACGAAAACGCGCGCCGGCTCAAGGCGCTCGCCGCGCTGATCGGTGACCTCCGCCTGTCCTGGGACAAAACCGGGCCCAAATGGGGCGGCGTCGTCGACGTGCTCGATCCCAGATTGCAGGCTGCGATTGGCGAGGTGCGCACCGCGGGGCTCAACATCATGATGTCGATGAAGGAGGAGGGTAAACCGATCTCCTTCGTCGAGGATTGCGCCGTTCCGCTTGAACATCTTGCCGACTACACGGCGCGGCTGACGGAGATATTCGAGAAAAACGGTACGCGCGGAACCTGGTACGCCCACGCCGCGGTCGGCTGCCTGCATGTGCGGCCGGTGCTTAACCTGCGCCTCGAAAAAGACGTGCGCGCCATGCGCGCCATCGCCGAAGAAGCCTTCGCAATGGTACGCGAATACAAGGGCTCGCATTCCGGCGAGCATGGCGACGGCATCGTGCGTTCGGAATTTCACGAGACCATGTTCGGCGGGACGCTGGTGCAAGCCTTCGAGGAAGTGAAGGACCGCTTCGATCCGCGGCATCTCTTCAATCCCGGCAAAATCGTTGGGGCGCCGAAATTCGACGATCGCGCGTATTTCCGCTACGGCGCGGGCTATCGCGCCGAGACCATCGCCACCGCGCTCGACTGGTCGGCTTATCCGGGCGCCGGCGGCGGTTTTCAGGGCGCGGTCGAAATGTGCAACAACAACGGCGCCTGCCGCGCGCTTGCCGGCGGCGTCATGTGTCCGAGTTATCGCGTTAGCCGCGACGAGCGCGACGTGACGCGCGGACGCGCCAACACGCTCCGCCTCGCCATCACCGGCCAACTCGGGCCGAATGCGATGACATCCGATCAAATGGCCGAAACGCTGAAGCTTTGCGTCTCGTGCAAGGCGTGCCGGCGCGAATGCCCGACCGGCGTCGACATGGCGCGGATGAAGATCGAAGTGTTAAGGGCGCGTGCGCGGAAATTCGGCTTGTCGCTGCACGACCGGCTGGTCGGCTCTCTGCCGAGATACGCCCCCTATGCCGCCCGCTGGCCTTGGTTATTCAACCTGCGCGATCGCCTTCCCGGCGCCGCAGCGTTCTCCGAAGCGATCGCCCAGTTTGCCGCGGAGCGCCCGCTGCCCAAGTGGCGGAAGGATTATTTCCGAGAGGACCAGCGGCTTTTTGCGTCTGCCGGCACGCCGGAGCGGGGAGACGTCGTCCTACTGGTTGACACGTTCAATCGCTACTTCGAACCGGAGAACGTACACGCGGCAATCGCGGTGCTTACTGTCGGGGGCTATCACGTTCATCTGGCGCACCCGAACAATGGCGGACGCCCATTGTGCTGCGGCCGCACCTTTCTGGCGGTCGGCCAAACCGATGCGGCGCGGCGCGAGGCCGAGCGGACGCTTGCCGCGCTGGCGCCGCAACTCGCGCGCGGCATGCCGGTGATCGGACTCGAACCGAGTTGCGTATTCAGCTTCCGCGACGAGATTCCGGCGCTACTCAAAACGGACGCGGCGAGAGAAGCCGCCCTTCGGGTGGTACTGTTCGAGGAGTTCCTGGCTGTCGAAGCGGCCGCCGGCAGGCTCGCTATCAAGTTTTCGCCCGCAAAAAGGCGCGCTCTGCTGCACGGTCATTGCCATCAAAAATCGTTCGGCGCGATGGGCGCTGTCGAGGCCGCGCTCAATCTCGTTCCCGAGCTTGAAGTGACGACGATCGAATCAAGCTGCTGCGGCATGGCCGGCGCTTTCGGCTACGATGCCGAGACAATCGAGCTTTCGCGCGCAATGGGTGAGTTGTCGCTCTTTCCGGCGGTCCGCAAGGCTCCGGACGACACGATCATCATTGCCGACGGAACGTCTTGCCGACAGCAAATCCGCGATGGCACCGGCCGCGAAGCGCTGCATGTGGCGCGCGCGCTTGCTGCCGCGCTTTCATAAGCTTCTGCTTTTGGAATTATGATCGCCAACGTCGTTTGCGTTGCTTGAGCATTGGTCGACTCGCGTTATGCTTGGGCCGATTCATGAGCGAAGCGGTTTTTGCCAAGCCTCCGGCCCACGGGCGCATTTCGAATTGGCTCGGGCCACAAATGCGCACGCGGCTTCTCGATTATGCGCAAGCTCACTGCGACAGTTTCAGCGTAACGGGCGTTGGGCGAGGAGAGCACAAGAGAGTCGATTTGACGCTGCGCCGATCGATGCGACTCAAGCAATTGGGGGACCTGGAAGGCGAGTTGCAGGCGCGCGCGCGAGAAACTTTGCCGGCAATGTTTGAACGTCTCGGTGCTGCCCGTTTTGAACCCAGCAAGCTTGAATTGGAAATGGTCGCGCATGGCGACGGCGCCTTCTATGCCAAGCACCGCGACACCAATGTTTTTTCGAACGCTGGTGCCGCATTCGGCAATCGCCGGATCATCAGCGCGGTCTATTACTTTCACAGTATTCCCAAATCATTTTCAGGTGGCGTTTTGCGGATTTATTCTTTTACCGACAACAATGATACAGGCAGCTTTGTCGATATCGAGCCGACCAATGATAGCTTGGTATTCTTTCCGTCTTGGTTCCCGCACGAGGTTCTGCCGGTGACCTGCCCCTCAGGCCGTTTCGAGGATTCGCGTTTCGCGATCAATTGCTGGGTTCGTCGATGAAAGCGCTTAAGTCTCGCGGCTCAGTGCGCTTTCATGCCAGCGGCGCAGTGCTAGATGATTCACAAAAGACAGCGCATAGAAAATCGCGATCCCGGCGACGGACAACAACAAGAGCGCGGCGAACATGCGCGGGATATTGAGGCGGTACCCGGACTCGGCAATGCGATAGGCAAGACCCGAGCCCGCGCCGGCCGAGCCGGCGGCGATCTCCGCCACCACCGCGCCGATCAACGACAATCCGCCGGCGATTTGCAAGCCGCCGAGAATGTAGGGCAGGGCGGAAGGAAGTTTCAGATGCCAGAGAACCTGGCGCCGCGATGCGCCGTAGAGCGTAAAGAGGTCGGTGAGATTGCGGTCCACCGAATGAAGGCCAAGCGTCGTATTCGCCAGCACCGGGAAGAACGCGACAATCCAGGCGCAGGCAAGCACGGCCAGCGGCTGCGGCAGATAGATCAGTAATAGCGGGGCGATGGCGACGATCGGAGTCACCTGCAGAATGACGGCGTAAGGGTAAAGCGAATATTCGAGCAGGCGCGACTGGTTGAATAACACTGCGAGCCCGACACCGCCGCACGCCGCAAACAGAAAGCCTTCCACCGTCGTTGCCAGCGTGACCAAAAGCGATTGCGACAGCAATTCCCAGTCGTCCGCCAAGGTGCGCAGGATCAGGCCGGGCCCGGGAAGCACGTAGGGTGGAATATGATTGATGCGTACGATCGCTTCCCAGATCAGGAGTACGAGGACGAGCACTAGGATCGGCAGAGCGATCCGCAGCATGCGGTCGTGTCGGTCGTAGCTCGCTTGATTGAGTTTCACGTGCGATCTCCGTCTCCGGCCGGCGTGTCGTCGGCCATCGCCTGCGCCAGTGCCATGGAAGCGCGGCGGCAGTAGGCGGCGTATTCTGCGGAGGTGCGAAAGTTTTGATCGCGCGGATAAGGCGCTTCGATCGCCAATTCGGTAAAAACCTTGCCGGGCCGCGCGCTCATCACCAGAATCCGGCTCGACAGATAGACCGATTCGAACACCGAATGCGTCACAAACACCACGGTGGTGCCGGTCGCCTGCCAAACCTGCAACAGGTCGTTGTTGAGCTTGAAACGAGTGATCTCATCGAGTGCGGCAAACGGCTCGTCCATCAACAGAAGCTGTGGCTCGGTGACCAGCGCGCGCGCGATCGAGACGCGCATGCGCATGCCGCCGGACAATTCGCGGGGAAAGACGTGCCGGAATTTCGCAAGACCGACACGATCGAGCGCGCCAGTTACTCGCTTGACGATGGTTTCGCTCGCCGCGCGCTTGAGCACCAGCGGCAGTGCTGCATTGTCGAACACGCTGGCCCACGGCATCAGCGTCGGTTCCTGGAAGACGAATCCGATCCGGCTCATTTTATCCGCGGCCGCGGCGAGCCATTCGACGCGGCCTTGGCTCGGGGCGCTCAGCCCGGCGATGATCCGCAGCGCCGTCGATTTGCCGCAGCCGGAAGGACCGAGAAGGGAGAGGAATTCGCCGCGGCGAATGTCGAAATTGAGGTTCGACAACGCCAGCGTGCCGTTCGGAAACTGCTTGCTGACGTCGTGCAGCGCAAGCAACGAAGTTTGCGAGTTGATCGCTGGCGGCATTATTGCTTCGGCCGCAGATCGAGCCCGACTTTCTTGTTCACGAATTGCAGCGTGTACCCCTTGCGAAAGTCGAGGCTCGACTTGGTCACGCCGGCCCGCACCATCTCCTCAAAAAATTCCTTCATCCGCGCGTCGGTCATGGCGCCAACGCCGAGCGTCAGCGAGTCGCCGGAGTCGACGATACCGTTCTTTTTCAGCGCGGTAATGCAATAGGCCAAGAGCTCGTCGGTCATTTCCGGGTTTTGTTTTCTGATCAGTGCGTTGGCGGCGCTGTTATTGCCATACAAATAATTGTACCAGCCGATCACCGATGCATCGACGAAGCGCTGCACCAGGTCCGGTTTGTTGTCGACCAGTTCGCGCCGGGTTTCGATCAGCGTCGAATAGGCCGAAAATCCTTGGTCCGCGAGCAGAAAGACCTGCGGCGTGAAATTCGCTGCCTTGGCGATGGCGAACGGCTCCGAGGTCACATAGCCCTGCATCGCGCTTTTGTTATTGGCGAGAAACGGCTGCGGATTGAAGGTGTAGGGACGGACTTGCGCGTCGGTAAAACCAAAGTCCGCTTTGAGCCACTGATAAAAAGTCGGCACGCCCTCCTTGGAGATGAACAGCGTGAGCTTTTTCAGATCGGCAAACTTGTCGATACCCTGGTCCGGATGCGCGATCAGCACCTGCGGGTCCTTTTGAAATAGGGCCGCTACTTCAATCGTCGGTATGTTCTGCTCGACCGCGTCGAAGGCTTGAAGCGTGTTGGCGCTGAGAAAGAAATCGATTTTGCCGACCGGCAGCAGGATGCGGTTGTTGACGTTCGGTCCACCCGGCACAATGGTGACGTCAAGGCCGTATTTGCGGTAGGTGCCGTCCGCCAGCGCCTGGTAGAAGCCACCATGCTCGCCTTCGGCAACCCAATTGGTGCCGAATGACACCTTGTCAAGCGGCTGCGCAGCGGCCGGCGCGCTGACCGCGATGCCGACAGCAAGCCCGATCAATCCAATCCGAAGCGCAGTCGCTGGCGGCATCCGTTGCTCCTGTTCGCGGCAGACGCGACAATAGAACATACCCGCATTAAAGTCAGACCGATTGGGCAAGTGAGTGTGAGCCGATGCCGCTGCCGAAGCGAGATTGGGTGGAGATGACGTGGCAGGATATCGCCGGCGCGGCGACCGAGCGCTGGATCGCGGTGCTGCCGCTCGCGGCGATCGAGCAGCATGGCCCGCATCTGCCGCTCGGTGTCGATAGCTTCATCGCCGAGGCCTATCTGGAACGGACGCGCGCCATGCTGGCGGAGGACCTGCCGGTCACTTTTCTGCCGGTCCAGCGCGTGGGCATTTCGACCGAGCACCTCGCTTACACGGGCACGCTGACTTTCTCGGCGCAAACCGCGATCGCCGCCTGGACCGAGCTTGGTGAGAGCGTGGCGCGTGCGGGATTGCGAAAGATCGTGCTCATCACTAGCCATGGCGGCAATGTTTCCGCCATGGAATTGGTGGCTCGCGATTTACGCGCGCGCTTGCGCATGCTGGCGGTGACCGTTGGCTGGCACCGCTTCGGTTATCCGGACGGCGTGTTTTCCGGCGAAGAAAAAAAACACGGCATTCACGCCGGCGACATAGAGACCTCGCTGATGTTGGCGGCGAAGCCGAGCACGGTGCAAATGGAAAAAGCCTGCGGCGCGACTCCAGAGACCATCGCGATGGCGCGGGAGTTCAAATGGCTCGGCGCTTACCGGCCCGCCGGCTTTGCCTGGATGACGCAGGACCTTAATCCGACCGGCGCGGTTGGCGACGCTACTTTGGCGAAAGTTGATAAAGGCGAGGCGACGCTGGCGCAGGGCGCAAAAGCTTTTGTCGAACTGTTACGCGAGATTGATCGGTTTGATCTGTCGCGGCTGCGCGAGGGCCCGCTCACGGACTAGGGCCCGCATTTGTGGCGCCTGTTTGTGCGGCTTCAGAACGGGTTCCAGGTCGGGCTGTCGGTAAACTTAACCCAGCCAAGATTGGCTCCAAGTCGCAGACCGATTCCTGCGCGGATTGGCACCACGACCATATGGTTTCCGGTAAGTGCCGTCATGCCGAACCCGCCAACCAGATAAGCCGAGCCGTCGATGCCACCGAAGCGATTAAAAATCGCTCCCGTCTGCGGCAGGTTGTAGACGAGCATCATCGTGCGCGCGCCGTCAGCGCCGTAGTCAAAGCCCAAGCTCGGTCCTTGCCAAAACACCCGCACGTCACCGGCGTTTCTTGTGTAAAGCGTGCCGTCGCCATAGCGCAGGCCGCCGATGAAAGCACCGCTCGCCTCTTCACCAAGAATATAGCCGTTCGGGAGGCCCCACTGGCTCACTGCTTTCTCGACTATCTCGGCAAGTCCTCGTGACACGCCACCGAAAAAACGATGTCCGGCATCGATTATTTCGTTGGGCGAGTATTGGTTTGCGGTCGTCGGCGAAGACGAAGGGGAGGCTTGGTAAGGTGGTTCTGAGGGCGGAATAGTCCCAGTGGTCTGGGCCAGGACGGATGTGGACGCAACGACAGCTATCACGCTTGCAATAGCTGCGGCTCGCAAATTGCGCATCATGGCAGCTTCCCCAATAACCCACCAATTCCAGAATAGGGTTCAAGATCGATTTACCCTCTCGAAATTAATGAACGTTGAAGCGGGGGGAGCGCCTGCCTAGAAAGTCGCGGTCGCCGCCAAGCGAAACAGGCCCACCGAGTCCAGCGCCCGGTGGGCCGTCGGTTGCTAATGGATGGCTCGGCCTACTTTCGTTTTGTGTCGCCAGCCTTCGTGTAAAGCTTATCGCTTTTTCGCCGCGCCTCACGACGCTCCGTGCGACCGGTGCGCCGCTCCGCACGCCGCTCGGTGCGACCTGTGCGCCGCTCTTGACGCTGCTCCGTACCGGACGACGCTGGAGCTGATGGTACTGGAGCGGTTGGTTGTACCTGAGCCTCGGCATCTGACGTCGTTAGCACGCTGGTCGGCACTGCCAAGCCAAACACGGCGGCTAGTCCGAGAAGAGAAAAAGCGCCGCGACGCGAGATCCTTTTTTCACTCATGTCTAATCTCCCGGGATTTTGAACCTCCCCCCGGGAACACCTACGGGGATCTCGCACGCATGAACGTCTGCTGAATACGCGGCCCGCGCGCGAGTTCATTAATCATCCGTCAGGATAGTTTGGCGACCGTTAGTTTATTGCTCGAACTAAACACCGGTCATCCTCGTTACATGTCGCGACGCGAAGTGTCCGCACAGGACAAACATGATGAGGGAGATTGGTGATGAGTAAAGCTCTCGCTTTCGGGGCAACCGCTTTGGCGCTTTCATCGAGTGCCGCATCAGCCCAGGTCTATGTGACGCCCGGTTACGGTTACGGCAACGGCTATGGTTATGCGGCTCAATCTCCACTCTACGATTACGCTCCTCCCGCCTACGGATACGCGGCCCCGGCTTACGTTGCGCCGGCGCCGGTCTATGCAGCGCCACCTGTCTACGCCGCGCCGGTTTACGCCGCGCCGGTCTATACCGCTCCGCCAGTTTATGCAGCACCGCAAGTCTACCCGGCACAACCCTTGACGACGGGCTACTACGCTGCGCCGGCGGTTTCAGAACCGCTATATGACTACGCGCCTGGATATGGATATGACTACACGCCTCCAGGGTATTGGGCCCGAGGTTATTGGGGCCGTTCCGGATATGGATGGCGTTAAAAGCCGTCGCTCGCCCGCCGCGCGATACGCTTGCCCGCTTCGCATATCGCCGTTCTTTGATTCACATCAAGGTTCGTATCGCGGCGCCAACATAATCAGTTTGTACGAGTGTAACGGAGGCGACAATGAAGCGACTGGTTTTTTCATTTGGCATATTGACTGTCGGCCTCGCATCCCCAGCGCTCGCTGATTTTGCTGTGATCCACTTTAACAGCGGCTATTGCCGCATTTGGACCGATACAGCATTCGGCCCGCAGGACGGGCAGTTTGTGGTATTCCGACTCCATCACCATCAGTTCGACCGCTTCCATACCCGAGAGCCGGCGGAGAAAGCCCCGCATTGGGCTGTCTCGCGGCATGTCTGCCGAACAGCGTAATGGCCGCGACTGAACCTGCAATTCCAGCCTGCACCGCACAGGCCAATGTCAAGGTTTAGACTGCAAGCTGCGAGGAAATTTAGGTCCGCGCGCGGAAGGGCCGGTGATTGAACCTCTGGAGGTAACAATGAGCATTCTCGGCGACATCGTATCACACATCTTCAGACATTCGGCTTCGCCGGCATCGGCGGCCCCAACGGGCACTCCAAGGCCTCAATCAACGCCTTCATCCCCACAAGCCACGCCTTCATCCCCACAAGCCGCCCCGCCGGCAACCTCAGGTTCGCCGGTTGACGTTGCGGCCGTCATGGACAAGCTTGCTTCTCAATCGAGGGAAAAACTCCATTGGCGGAAATCGATTGTCGATCTCATGAAGCTTCTAAATCTCGACAGCAGCATTGCGGCACGGAAACGGCTTGCTGAGGAACTGCACTACACCGGCAATCTGAACGACTCTGCAGCGATGAACGTGTGGCTGCATAAGCAAGTGATGGTCAAGCTCGCGGAAAACGGCGGGAAGGTTCCGAGCGATCTGCGGACTTAAGAATTCTGGATTGTATTGGCGCTAAGTGCGTGCGGTGCCGCCTAGTTGGCCGAAAGCACCCCCGCATAACTGCGCTCGGTCCATCGGATCACCGGCGGACCCAACACGTTGGTTGCTCCCGCCCACACCGCACCAAACCGCGCATCGAATGATGTGTCATCGGCTATCTTCGGCGACTGCGGCTTCGGGTTGATCGGCGGAAGTGATGGTTTGGGTTTGATCGGCGGCAGCGATACATGTGTCGGTTCCGCATAGGCCATCTCAATCGGCGCATCCTGACGCAAATAGGCCAGGATCTGCTCTTGTGCGTCTGACCGCATAGGCAGGGTAATATGCAAGCCGCCCATCGCCAAATTTTGCGCCTGCGGACAGGACAGCGACCCGCCGCCGAGACCGAAGTCACCGGTGTGCAAATCAAGATAACGCACGCCGGGCACGCAGTGAAACAGTACAGAGGTTCGCGGCGGGTCAACGGCAATGATCGTCACCCGAGGGTTGTAGTGCGCAAGGTCACGCGCATCCCGCAAGGCGTCAATCGCTCCCTGGCTGTGACCAATGACGGCGTCCCAGTATTGGTTTTTGTAGAGCCCATCGTTCAGATGGGTGATCATGGTCACTTCGTAGCCTTCATCGGTAAGTCGAGATTTCAACAACGACATCGGAGAGACGCCGGGAACGTAATCCATCAAGCCGCGAATCAATAAAATCCGTTGCCCCGCCATTGCCGGTTGGCACATGAGCAGTAATACAAGTAACCAGATTTTACGCTTCACTCGTCCCCCTTGACCATTTCGCCTTGACGAAACGACCCCCATCCCAGTGTCCCGCACACTCGGTACCCGAACGATTCATCAGGGATTTGGAACGAAATATTGGCTTTTTAACGCCACCATTGTGGATTGCATCCACATCGGTCGCGACCAGGTTTTCTCGCGAAAGGCGCGCGTTGAACGCCATATTCCCAGCGCATTGATGACAAGTATGACTTTGATTTGAGAGACCTGTGGACTTAACAAAAAACCTGAAATTTCTCGGGTCGAAATTTCCCGGGTCCTGGGAAAGGGCAATGAAAGAATTGGCGACCAGCGTATTTGCGGCGATCGCATTGGCTATTGCTCAGTCTCTTGCAGTAGCAGACACCCTTTCCAAGGATATTGCCTGGTGGATCGAGGCAATCCCGATTCAGACTTTGACCATTTCGGATCAACAGTTTCTCAACGGCGACGCCTCCGGAAGGCCAACAACCATCGCTGGAGTGTTGAGGATTGCCCAAGGCTCCGGGCGCCTTCCGTTGGTCATCCTCATGCACGGTTCAGGCGGCTTCGAGGTGAACGCCGATCTGTGGCAGAGGCAATTTGGATCGTCAGGTATATCCACCTTTGCGCTTGACTCATTTTCTGGACGAGGAATCGCAAGCACCGTCGCCGATCAGTCGCAGCTTGGACGGTTAAACATGATCCTCGATTTGTATCGCAGTCTTGCGGTACTCGCCGCGCATCCGTTGGTAGATCCAGACCGAATTGCCGTCATGGGATTTTCGCGCGGCGGACAAGCAGCCCTGTATGCGACGCTCAAGAGGTTTCATCAGATGTGGAACCCAAGTCGGATCGATCCGGCGGCCTATATTGCGCTCTATCCACAATGCAATACGACTTTCATCGGCGATACTGACGTCACGGACCATCCGATACGCATCTTTCACGGGATATCAGACGATTACGTCGCGATCGGTCCTTGTCGAGCCTATTTCGATCGACTCAAACAGGCGGACAAGGACGTTCAAATGACGGAGTACCCTGATACGTGGCACGCATTTGATTATCCCTCGCTTACATCCAGCCCCACGGTCGTTCACAATGGACAGACGACGAATTGCGTTTTGATGGAAGAAACAGCTGGGACGATTGTCAACACTACGACAAATAAGCCTTTCACATATGCGGACGACTGCGTCGGAAGAAATCCTCATGTGGCTTATTCTGCGAAAGCAACCCACGCAACGGAAGAAGCAGTCGGGTTGCTGCTGAAAAAAGTTTTTAAGCTGGATTGAAATTGATCCCCCAAGCGAAACAACAACGCCTGAGAAGTCGACGATCACTTTTGTGGCGGTGCGAACGCGGACATTCAACGGCGCCACGGCCATGTTGCCTTTTGGCCTAAGGCAAACATGGCCGTGTTATCTCTGGGGCCAATCGATCACGATGCGGCGACCGGCTCTTTGTCATACCAGGGCGCGTACAGCACGCGGTTTGCCTCAAGGTAACTCTTGAGGCTGGAGAGCACGAGCGGCCAGCCTTTGCTGATCGCATCGAATACCTTGCTGCCTTCGGCGAAGTCGTCGTGGGTGACGGTGAGCTTGACCTGATCCTTTTGTTTTTCGAGATCGATCACGACGCGCGAGGCCGGCTCGGCCCCGTAGAAAGGTTCGTGCATCGAGTGGAACGTGTAGGACAGCCGCCACGGCGGATCGTATTCCAGCACGTTGCCTTGCACGATCAGCTTACCCTCGCGGCGGAATTCGACCGGCGCGCCGGCTTTCCACTCAGAGGTGACGGCATTGCCGAACCAGAATTTTGCGGTCACATCGGTGTCGGTCAGCGCCTTGAAGACTTTCTCTGGCGTTGACGCAATGTAGATCGTGTAGACGAAAACGGGCTTACTCATCACGAGCCTCCAGTCCTTTCTTGAGTTCACTCAGTGCCTGCAAACGCTGGCGTTCGAATTTGCCGATCCAGCGCTCGGCGATGTCGTGGATCGGCACCGGGTTGAGGTAGTGCAGCTTCTCTCTGCCCTGCTTCACAGTTGCGACCAGATTGGCCTCCTCCAGGATCCCCAAGTGCTTGCTGACCGCCTGCCGCGTCATGTCTAGGCGCGCACAGAGTTCGTTCAGCGTCTGGCCGTTATCCGCGCGGAGCCGGTCGAGCAATTCCCTGCGGCTGGCATCGGCCAGGGCTTTGAACACTTGATCCATTCATCACAATAGGCAACCTTTTGGTTGCCTGTCAAGGACAAAGAGCGGGTGCATGTTCGCTTCCCGCGTGTCGGACTTTCAAACTTGCCTTCCGGGAAATATTTACGGAGCCATGTCTGCGGTCAGGCGCAGAGCAGACATACGTCCGGCCGTGCAAAATGCCCGCGTTTTGAGCCCAAAGCGGACATGGAGCCGGCCTGGCGAAACGAACGGCACAATTCTCGATCTGAAATGTTACACTCTTCTAATACCCGTCCTCGGTGCGGCTTAGCCGGACGTTCTGTCGATCAAGCGGCTTGGAGTAGCGGCATGACAAGATCAGCACGGATTGCCCTCGCTGCGACCTTGTTGCTGGCCGGAACTTCGCTCGCAACTGCAAAAGGTCGAGGGGCGGCGGGTACGCATGGCAAGTCTGTGCATCCCGAGATCAATGAGACAGTCTCGCGCCCGACTGCGGCGGACCCTTACTATCGCTTGTCCGATTCGTACTATGGCTATTCCGATCCGTACCATGGCTTATTCGACTTCTTTGCCGTGCCGCCTAACAGTCCGGGTTACGCCTACGGCCACGTCCGGCCGCGCGGCTGGCGATAATCTCATCTGTCTCCCGGTTGCCCTCAGCATCGGCTGATCCCCAGCTTCTGATCACAAAATTAGCCTTTTCAGACGGCTAAATTCGTCTGCTAGCAGACACGCAGGTCCGGCGATGTCCAGGCGCAGCGGCAATTACCAATTCAATACTGATCGCGATCGCATCGCGATCGCGGCTAGGTTCGTCCTAGTTGCGGCAATTGTTGCCCAGCTGGCCGCTCCATCGGCCGATGCTGCGCCGGGCCTTGCACCGAAATCTCAACTCGTCACTTTCCCGCCCGCGATATTCGGACCATCCACAGCGCAACCCGAGCCGATGCGGCTGCCTGATGCCGCCATCGAGCCAATTGAGTGGAATGCACTAAAGGGATGGTCAGCGGATGACCACGTGGCGGCCCTGGCCACCTTCTTAGCGAGCTGCCACCCGCTGCTGCGGACCGGCCTGCGCGAGGCTGACAAACGCCCGATGTACGCCGCGCTTGTCGAAGTGTGTCGTCAGGCGGTCGCCGCTGGCCGATTAGCGCAGGATCAGGCGCGGCTGTTCTTCGAACGCAATTTTCGACCGCTGCGCATAACTAAGCTCGGCGACAACGCCGGCCTCCTGACCGGCTACTACGAACCGATCGTCGACGGCTCACGCTTCCCCACCGGGATCTTCAAGGTACCGATTTACCGCCGCCCGCCAGATCTGGTGCCGCCACCCCACAGTGCCGGTCCTGGTTTCCCCAACCGGGGACAGTCATTGCGGCGAACGAACAGTGGGACGCTGGTCCCTTACTACGATCGCGGCGCGATCCTCGATGGCGCTCTCGACGGACAACATCTCGAGATTTGTTGGATCAAGAATCAGTCCGATGCTCTTATTATCCAGATCCAGGGATCGGCGCGCGTGCGCCTCGAAGACGGCGCCATGCTGCGCATCAATTACGATGGGCATAACGGCTATCCGTTTGTGCCGCTCAGCCGCATTCTCATCGAGCGAAATATTATTCCGCGCGAGGAGATGTCGCCCGAGCGAATTCGGGAATGGGTACGCGCCAACCCGCAAGGCGTCGAGGAACAGTTGCGGCAAAATCGGTCCTTTATGTTTTTTCGTATTGTCGGGTTGTCGGATGATCGGCGACCGGCCGGCCTTCAGGAGATGCCCCGTGAGCGTGAGGCGATTGGCGCCCAAGGAATACCGCTGACCCCAGCGCGCTCGATTGCTGTCGACAATGCCTTACATGTGTACGGCACGCCCTTCTTCATTGAGGCCGACTTGCCACTCACGGATGAAAAACGGGGCGTTCGATTTGACCATTTGATGATCGCTCAAGACACCGGCTCGGCCATCGTCGGTCCGGCACGCGCCGACATCTTTTGGGGGGCTGGAGACCGCGCCGGACAGCTCGCCAGTCACGTGCATCATCTCGGCAACGTCGTGATGCTGGTCCCTCGCGAAATCGATCCTGTCGCAGCGGGAGCCCGAATGCCGCTGCCGCCGCAAAAGCCGCCGCTTCCTGCCGAGGCCAAGGCCAAGACGCGATCGACAAAGTCCTCCGCGGTCCGGCCGTATTCGATGCAACTCGGGCGCTCCATGCGTGGATTGCAAGACGTGCCGAAATTCCGAGAGACGATTCCGGACAGATAAAGGCAGAACGGTCACGCACGTCCGAAAGACGTGTTTGCCGGACTGCAGGTGCAGCTCGCGGCCAATCGTTCGGTGTTTTATCGCACGCTGAGTTCACGCCGCGATTTTCACGTATTCAAAATCGCCGGGCTTGTTGTCGATGCCGATGCGCGGCGGGGCGATCCAGCTCGCGAACTTGCCGGGCTCGACCACCTGTTTCATCAGACTGCCGATGAACTCGCCGTCGTTCGTCGACGGCAGCCATTGGTGCCGGTCGCGAGTCCAGGTCGCCTCGTCGATGAGCTTGCCGGCCGGGGTCACCTTGACGTCCTTGAACTCGCCGATCTTGCGATGGAAGCCGACATGCGGCAGTTCGAGTTTGTAGGCGACGCCGGTCTTGTCGACGATCTTGTTCCAGCGGTCGAGACCGCGCTGGCAATCGGCGGTGTAGTCATCGCGCAACCGCATGTTGATCGCGGTCAGCGCCGGCTCGTCGACGCGCTTGATTTCGCCGTCGACAAATTTCAGCACCGGAAAGGTCGCGTTTTCCAAGCGATGATCGTCGTCGATCTTGGTTTCCTGGAAGCGCCCTTTGAGCCCGGCCGTGAACGTATTCGCCGCGTTTGTGGACACCTCCGAGCCGAATAGGTCGAGGGAGAGCGAGTAATGCAGGTTGAGCTTCTTCTGCATCGTCGGCAGGTCGATGACGCCGAGGGCCCGGACCTTGTCGATCTCGGCGGGGTCTTCGATCCCGGCCGCTTTCATTGCCTCGCAAGTGCGCTGGATGGTGCGGCCCACGCCGGTCTCACCGACAAACATGTGATGCGCCTCTTCGGTCAGCATGAAGCGGCAGGTGCGCGACAGCGGATCGAAGCCCGATTGCGCCAGGCTTTCGAGCTGCATCTTGCCGTCGCGGTCGGTGAAGAAGGTGAACATGTGAAATGAAAGCCAGTCCGGCGTCGCTTCGTTAAAGGCGCCGAGCATGCGGGGCTTGTCGGGGTCGCCGGAACGGCGCCGCAACAGTTCCGCTGCTTCTTCGCGGCCGTCGCGACCGAAATATTTCTGCAGCAGATAAACCATCGCCCACAGGTGCCGCCCTTCCTCGACATTGACCTGAAAGACGTTGCGCATGTCGTAAAGTGACGGCGCGGTCTTGCCGAGATGGCGCTGTTGCTCGACCGAAGCAGGCTCGGTATCGCCTTGGATCACGATCAGCCGCCGCAGCATGGCGCGATATTCGCCCGGCACGTCCTGCCAGGCGGCTTCGCCGTAATGGCGGCCGAACGGGATTTTGCGATCTTCCTCTTTCGGCGCGAGCAGAATGCCCCAGCGGTAGTCCGGCATCCGCACGTAATCGAATTTGGCCCAGCCTTTGGGATCGACCGACACGGCGGTGCGCAAATAAACGAGCGCCTGTTGAAATCCTTCCGGGCCCATATCCATCCACCAGTCGATATAGCCGGGATGCCAACTTTCCAGCGCACGCAGCACCTGGCGATCGTCGGTCAGATTGACGTTGTTCGGAATTTTGGTCGAGTAATCGACGTTTTCGATATTCATGGTCGGTCCTCTTATCCCATTCCATCTCCCTGTGTGCGGGGAGAGGCGTTTTCACACCCTGCGCGTGTCGAAGGCCGGCTTCTGACCGGTGCCATAGCGCTTGAGCGCGCCATCTTCGCCGATGGCGTTCGGGCGTTGAAAAATCCAGTTCTGCCACGCGGTCAGCCGCGCGAAGATTTTCGATTCCATCGTTTCCGGCCCGGCAAAGCGCAAATTCGCTTCCATGCCGGTGAGTGCGTCGGGCGAAAAACTCGCGCGCTCCTCAAGGAACACGCGCACTTCGTCGTCCCAATCGATGTCGTCGAGCGCGAAAGTCACAAGTCCGAGCCGTTGCGCCGTCGCGGCATCGATCATCTTGCCACGTTCGGCTTTGACGCGCTCAAGATCACCTGGCGTTGCCAGAAAACGGCTGGCAAGCCGCGTCAATCCGTTCGCCATCGGGTAGGGGCCGAAATTGACATCGGCGAGCGCGATGGCGGCCGGCGGCTTGTTGTCGCCGTTACGGCTGCCGATCAGCATGTAGGAGCGGTCGCTGGCAAGCGGCAATTCGGCAAGCGTGCCGGCAAAACACGAACCCGGCTCGATCAGCGTCACCAGCGAGCGCGAGGTCAGGTCGACGCGCTTGAGGACGCGCTTCCACAGGAGGCGAATCTCGCGCGCGAGCCAATGCTGCGCGTTGGCAT
>Ga0306926_10001427_pt1 | contig 23730 bp, 20 predicted proteins | sample flu12Cox44000178_FD_203759 | JGI IMG/M metagenome (GOLD analysis project Ga0306926, IMG submission 203759) | Lab enrichment of tropical soil microbial communities from Luquillo Experimental Forest, Puerto Rico - flux8day.12C.oxic.44.000.178 (v2)... | ecosystem: Environmental > Terrestrial >...
CCGCCAGCGCGGGGTACTCAGCGCAGGCCTGCTCGCGGACGCGCTGTCCCGGATGCACCCAGATCAGGCCGAGGCTCTCTTGGGCGCGCTCCGCGCGCTCGTTCAGTCGGCAACTCCACCCCGCGACCACCCGCGCACACCCCAAGGAGTACATCGTGAGCACAACGCCCTCCTGTGAAAGCTGCGGCATGCCGATCGAAACCGGGCGATATTGCAGCTACTGCACCGACGAGACCGGCCAACTCCAGTCCTTTGAGGAGCGGTTCGAGCGCATGACCGCCTGGCAGGCCCGGCGCAACCCTGGCACACCGCGCGCAGAGATCGAGCGCCAGACACTGGCATACATGGCCACCATGCCAGCCTGGCGCGGCCACCCGCGCATCACCTCGGGAGCTGGCTAACTCAGTCATGGGGCCCGATGTCCTCCGAGCCGCCCTCAGGCAGAGGCCAGTAGGCCTCGAACACTCGGGCGGTACGTAGGTATCACCCCAAGTTCGCTCATTAGTTCGCGATTCAGGCGATCGTGGGCGGTCGGGTGACCGTAACCTCCAGCCGGGCGGTACAACTCTGGTATGGCTGATACGCCCGAGATGCCGTCGGCTGCGCCGCTGCCGGAGCGCATTCTCGTCGCCGGAGACTGGCACGGGGATCAGGCGTGGGCGGTGAACGTGATCAAGCGCGTGCCGGAGCTGCTGGCGGGTGAGCGGACCCGGCTGGTGCTGCAGTTGGGCGACTTCGGGATCTGGGCGGGCCGGGACGGGCAGCGGTACCTGGCCGCGGTCGGGTGGGCGCTGGATCAGGTGGGCGCGCAGTTGTGGTTCGTCGACGGCAACCATGAGGATTTCACGCTGCTGGACGCTGTGGCTGGCACCAGGTGCGGCGATGGCCGGGTCTGGGTGGCGCCGGGCATCTTCTACCTGCCGCGCGGGCACCGGTGGGCCTGGCACGGGCGCACCTGGCTGGCCTGCGGCGGCGGGGTGAGTTTGGACCGCGCGGCCCGCACCGAGGGGCGGGACTGGTGGCCCCAGGAGGAGATCACCCCGGCGCAGGCGGCGGCCATCACCCGCGGCGGCCCCGCCGAGGTGATGGCGTGCCACGACTGCCCGTCCGGCGTGCGGCACACGTTCGGCCGCCCGCCGCGGTGGTGGGCACCGGCCGACCTGGCCCGCAACGACGCCCACCGCGAGCGGCTCCAGCAGATCGCAGACGCCGTGCAGCCCGCGCATGTCCTACACGGCCACCTGCACCGCGCCTACCACCGTGACTGCGACTTCGGCTACGGGCCGGTCCAGGTCAGCGGGCTTGCCGCCGACGGCAAGCTCGCCAACTTCGCGGTGCTCGATGTGGCCACCATGACCTGGCCGCGCCGTCGGCGGCGAATGATGGCCCGCCCTGCGAGGATGCGGCCGGGCCGGCGAGGCTAGGCTCTGGCCTGTGCCGGCGGCTCCGCATCGGCATCAAGCCACCTGGCACACGGCATCGCTCTCAGCGATAGGGAAGATCCAAGGAGAACGCGCGCCGAGCCGCCGATATGGACGGCGATCTTGTTCGTCGGCGTGCCCACTGAAGACGCGCGGAATTGGGCGATCTGCACACTCCGGGCACGATCCGCGGACGGTTCACGCCGATGGCTGTCTGACCTCTTTCCCGGCCCGGCCGGCGGCCGGGCTGTCCTGCGAAGTGCGCTGCGAAATGCGAGCATGGCCTGGTGAGTACCGGGATTGAGCGCATGAAGGTGTGTCTTAACGGCGGGCGCAGCCACGAGGATCATCCGGCCGTGCCGCTCACCCCCGGCGGAGTTGGCCGTCTCAGCCGTCGGCGCAGTGGCCGCTGGGCGGAGGCGGTGCACTTGCACCCGCGCCGCGGATCTGCTCGCGGGGGTTCTTGGAACCTCCCCGGCCGGTCCTGACTAGCTGCGGGCGGGGCTCGCATGGGCGAAGCCGGACTCTATTGGAAGGTGGCGCAAGAGCCTTGATGAGCGGGAAAGTGACGACGTGGAGCGTGAGGTCGGGCCATTGCTGGCCCGGCTCGGGTGCCCCTGAGAACCCGCGGCCCGAGCATGTGCGGACGGTGACGCGGCGGGGCCTTGCCATGTCGCTGGCCGTCGCGGCGGCGGTGTCCGTCAGCGCCGCGAGCATTGGCGGGACGGTGGCCGCCATCCAGCCCATGACGCCGTCGCTGACGGGCCCGGTGCGCATCGTGACGCCCACGCTGCTCGGCCTCAACGCGGAGAACACGACGGGGCCGCGCTGGGACAACAGCAATCTCGACGCTGTGCTCAAGAACTTCGCGCCGGGAGTGCTGCGCTACCCCGGCGGCACGAGCGCCAACTACTGGGACTGGCGGCAGGGCTGGTTCCAGCCAGGCAAAAAATGGCCAGCCGAGCCCCCGGCACCGGTCGACGACAAGATTCCGGTGTTCGGCGTGGCGCTCAACGCCGCGGGGTCAGCGCCGATGTTCGTCTTGAACGTGCTGACCTACCAGGGCGGCGTCGGCACGAACGCCGAGAACGCTGCCATGCTTGCCGACCAGCTGAAGTTCCTGCACGCTGCGGCCGCGGCCGGGATGCCGGTGAAGTACGTGGAACTCGGCAACGAGATGTACCTTACCGGTGCCATCAACACTGGCCCGCACGGGCAGGACTACGCCACCAGGTTCCCGACGGCCGTGGACTACGCCGACCAGATGAACCCGTGGATCACCGCCATCCACAAGGCCTTTCCGGCGTCGCTGGTTGCGGCTATTGGGGACGACCCCAACTACATCCCAGGCGTCTCGCAGCGCCGCCTGACCTGGGACGCCAACGTGCTGCCCGCCCTGCACGGGGAAGACGTGGTGACGGTGCACGAGATCCAGCGTGTATACCAGTCCGGGCCCGCGTCGACCCTGCTCGCGCAACCGTACATCCGGTACAAGACCTTCAAGGCCAACCAGCTTCCGCTGTTCACCGCGCGCAAACTCCCGATCTGGATCACAGCGTTCAACATGGAAGACCAGACGCCGACGCACGCGGTCCAGGGCACCTGGCTGCACGGGCTTTATGTCGCCGAAGAGGCGCTGCTGTTCCTGGCCAACCCGGTGTTCAGTCGCATCGGGCTAAGCGGGTCGGTGGGCACCGCCCACGGCGGAGCGATCTTCGACGGCCCGCAGGGGCTTGGGCCTACGGGCCCGCCCACCGTGCCGCTGGCGCTCACCGCGGCCGGGACCACCTTGTCGCAGATCCAGGGCGTATTCCACGGTGCCTCGAAGTCCCAGGCTCTCGCCTTCCCCGGCGGTCCCACGCTCGGCGCCACGGGCGCCCCGGCGCTGCTGGGGGAGTCGGTCAGGACGCCAGCCGGCCTGAAGCTCGTCCTTGTGAACACGTCGTCACGACCGGTGACACTCAGCCTGTCCAGGCTCTTCCCTGCGGGGTTCACAGCGGCCCAGACCACTGCGCCGTCGGTCATGACGCTCGTCACGGGACCCAAGTCCACCACGACGACGACCTCGCATGGTTCCGGACAGTTGCAGCTTGGGGCCTATACGCTCGCTACGGTTTCTGGCTAAAGAGGGACCTCTGATTCCGGGGTTGCAGGAAGACGTGAGGCCGAGGCCGGTGGTACGCGCCGACGAGGAGCCCATCGCTCGGCGATCACCGGTTCCGGTTAAGACGCACCCACCCGGCTCGACCTTGGCGGCCAACCACCTTGAAGTTGTCAATCCGGCGCCGAATAGTTGATCAGCACCTACGAAAATGGATAAGCCTACCGATTCGATAGACATTCATTACTCGGCGATCCGCGCAAAGTCACCAAGAACGGGGTGACGCTCGATAGCTAGTGTCCGGCGCCGGACACCAGCGGCCTGGCGGGCACCGCGACGGGCAGGTGGGCGCGCAGCACAGGGTGACTGCCATCCCTGGCCGTACAGCTGGGACCCCGCCGAAGTGTTCGGCGCGGCAAGCCGACTGTTCATCGCAGCGTTGCCTACTGCGCCCGATCGGGGCGGTCTGGGCACCCCGCTACATCGGCCGGCGTCCTCGAGCCTCGCTTCCATGCCGCTCTGGATCCGGCGCAACAGCTAGAACTCCTGTTCCTCCTGCCTTGCTTGCTTATGGCTCGGCCATACCGTTGCCACTAAGGTGCGCGCATGGACCCGGTCGTAACAGCCGCCGCCATCGGCGTCGCCGGCACCGTCGTCGTGGGAGTCGTTGGCTTTTGGAGCACGAAGCGGGCCAGCGACAAGGCCGGCCAAGTGGCTACCGATAACACTGCCCGCTTTCTCGACGCTGCCCACGACGCGCGGATCTGGGACAGGCGGGCGTGGGCTTACGAGCAGGGCATCGCCGCATTGTTGTACCGGCGGCAGCGGCGCCGCGAGGAGCGGGACCAACTTCACGAGCCATCGAGGCTGCATGCCCACGCTTGGGCTGTGGAGAGCGTTGTAACGCTGCCGGATGAGCCTTATTTTGATCGCTACCCGCCTCGTGGGTGGTTCGAGGTCGAGGGAGCGTTGCTCGCTTATGCCACGCCGAGGGTGGTCGAAGCGCTCGATGCTGCCAGGCAGGCCGACGGTGAGGCTCGTAGCGCCCTGGACCGATGCCGGAAGCTACGGCCGGTGCGTGTGGAGGAAGTGGGGCCCGACACGTCCGGTGAGGACTCCGGTGGTGCGCGGGAAGCTCCGAAGCTCGACGCGGACGCTGCCGCGAAACTGCAGGCAGCGCTGGAGGTCTTGGAGCCTGCGCTGCGAAGGGCTGAGCAGAAGGACAACGATCTCATCAACGCCATCCGCGATGACCTGGACAAGAGGCCCAGCCAGGCACGTCCCGCCAGCAAGGTCAGCTGACAAGCCCGCGCGCCGGCCCGCCATTCGGCGCGGGCCGCGCCAGCTCGGTACTGGTCAACTAAGGACGCAGATCTGACACTGTGGGGGGACGTTCTGGTGGCGAACGCGGGACGGTCGTCGCCAGGTCAGCTTCTCGGCTCCGGCGATCGCCGGCTGCTTGTGTCCCAACAGGTGCGCGAAGGTGCTATGCCGAGAGCAAATTGGCGTCGCGGGCCACGACCCACCGGCCGTCGGGCTCCTTCCGAAGAATGGTAAGCGTGTAGCCGGCCCGATGGAGGGGCTGACCATCGGGTGGCGTCATCGTGACGTTGATGTGGGTGCGCATCCATGCCCAGGTACCCGCAACCTGAAGCTCCTCTATATCGCTGCCTCCTTCGACCTGGAACGATCGGCCCCTCATTCCGTTCTCGAACTCGGCTTTGCCGAAGGGCTCACCGCCGGGCGTCAGGAACACCACGTCGTCCGCCATCAACGCAAGGACGCCGTCGACGTCGCCCGCCTCGGTCGCCCGCCACCAGGCGTCCAGCAAGCCACGGATCTTGCGCTCCTCGTCGTGCATGGGTACCTCCTGACCGACGATCTGGAGTCTGCCTCGCCTTACCCGTACCCACAACCCGGATCCGGATGGCTCACACGACGGGGAGACAGGGATCGCCGGAACGTGATCCGTGGCCAGTCCGGGGCGCAGTCATCAACTGCTCTGCAAGCAAGGTCCCGGCCGGGAGGGGAGAACCAACAGGTCGCTTGCGCCAGTGAATCGGCGCGGACTCACCCCGAGCAAGCGGCGCCCGAGCGGCGCGCTCGAACGCCTTATAGAGCACGGTTGGGCTAACCAAGCCTCCGCTTTTTCAAGTGGCGGATCGTCTCGGCCGGCGGCTCGCCGACCGGTAGGCGTCCGCGAGGTTGTAGGACCCGCACGATGTCGGCGAGGGCCTGCTGGTATAGCGGGATCGCCTCGGCCAGCCGCCCCGCCGACTCGGCCTCAACGTCTACCGCAAATGCCGATGAGCGAGCGGGTGCTAGTCGACATTTCGGTACCGCCACCAACCAGTTTCCCCCGGCGAGAACGGCGCAGAGGTGGTCGCTCGGCGAAACCGCTCGTCCTGTACTTCGAGCCGCTTTGCGATGCGATCCCCCCGCTTACCGCCGCGCCGATCCGACGCCGGGCGCTCAGCGCTGGGTCTCGTACCTGGTCAGGACCACGCCGTGGGGAAACGTCCGGGTCTCCACCAGGGTCAGGTTCACCCAGTTGTCCAGGGCCGTAAAGAACGGCGTGCCGTTGCCCAGCAAGACCGGCGCGGTGGCCAGCACGTACTCGTCGACCAGCCCGGCCCGCATGGCCGCCGCGGCGAGGGTGGCGCCGCCGATGTCCATGGGGCCGCCGTCCTCGGCCTTGAGCCGGGTGATCTCGGTGACCGCGTCGCCGGTGACCAGGCGGCTATTCCAGTCGACCGTGCTGGTCGTCGAGGAGAACACCACCTTCGGCATGTCCCGCCAGCGGCGGGCGAACTCGATCTCCGCCGGCGTGGCGCCAGGCTGCTGGTCGGCGGTCGGCCAGTGGGAGCTCATCGTCTCCCACAGTTTGCGCCCGTACAACGCCAGGCCCGTCGCCCCCACCCGGTCGGACCACCACTGGAACAGCTCGTCGCTCGGCACGCTCCAGCCGAGGTCGTCCCCGGGCGCGGCGATGTAGCCGTCCACACTCAGGTTCATGCCGAAGGCCAGTTTCCGCACGGCGTCAGCCTCCCCGTGAGTCGGTCCTCGGAATATACAGACCAGCACGCCGCGGAAGAGTCATCGGTCCGGCCACACCCAGGGCTGGTTGACCACCACGCCAAGCGGATACCGCGCACGAAGGGATCGGTGTCTGCACAGCCCTCGTCGTCCGCGGCGCACGTCGCAGCCGAGCCGGGTGACCGCGCACGGCGCAATGTCCGCTCATGGCTCCATGAGAGTGCGCCTGGCAACGTGGGCCTGCCACCATACCGACGTGTGGATGCCGCCTGTCGGGGAGGGGACGATCACCGAATCTGGATCGACCATGCGCCGAGTTACGCGACGCAGCTCTCCTGCTGGCTATCCATTTTTCGGAATGGCTAGCGAAAGTGCGGCCGAGACCAGAGGAATCAGAATGAGGATCGCCGTTTGGAGCCGCTGGTAGGTGCCTACCTCGAGTTGCATCAGCTCAGTCAAGTTCTTCCGGGTCGCGTACCAGTCGCCGAATCCAGGGTCGGTGGGCGCCGGGCGTTTCGGGAGGAGGACGTCGCTGCGCACCATCATGAACACGGCGGTCGCCGACGAGGTAATCGCCGCCAACCCCTGCCGCGTGCGGGGCGATGGCAGTGCCCGGCGGGTGAAGAAGATCCGGCCTGCGACCCTGCCCGAGCCCGAGGCACTGGTGAAAGCTCTGCCGCAACGATCCCGCCGCACCTGATGCCGACGGTGAAGGACCATCTCGGCCACGTGAAGGCCAGCCGGGACGCGCTGCTGTTCCCCGCCGTCCACGGCGGCCACCTCGCCCGGCGACCCTCTACCGCGTGTACTATCCGGCGCGGGAGGCGGCCGACGCCCGGATCTCCGCTTCCATGATCTGCGGTATACCGGGGCGGTCCTCGCTGCGGCCACCGGGGCCACGCTCGCGGAACTGATGGCGAGGCTGGGCCACTCGACGGCCGGGGCGGCGCTGCGCTACCAGCACGCGGCCGATGACCGGGACAAGCCCATCGCCTCGGCGCTTTCGGAACTGACGGCCGGGACGGTGACGCCGATCAGCGCGTCTAAGCGGAAGGGCACTCGCGTTTCATAGTGAAACGCTAACCCGCCGTTAGCGTTGTAACGCTAATCCCGCGTTAGCGTTTCCGATTGTGTAACGCGAGTTTCGTCATTGACGAAACTCAGTGCTTGGCGACGAATGAGCCCCCGCCCATGATGGTCTCGACAAGGCCCTCGTCCCGCAACAGCGCCACGGCTTTCCGCGCGGTGGTCTCGGCCACGCCGTACTCCTGCCGCAGCGTCTTCGCCGAGGGCAGCGCAGCACCGGGCGCCGGGTCCCCAGAAGCGATCCGGTCCCGCAGGATCGCGGCGAGCTGCCGGTACGGGGGCACCGCCGAGTCATGGTCGACGGTTACCCGCCTCACGGTAGCTGACATGCGCGGACGTGCTTCCACGTCACCGCGCCGTAGCGCGCGGCGCCGCCCAGTGCATGAACACCGGCCGGCGCCTAGGGCAACCGACTGTAAGGAGTCGATCCCCATGGACGCATCCTGTCAGCCGGACGACCTCGAGCAGTTGCGCGTCACATTCCCCGACTGGGACATCGAGGCGCGCTGGACGGCCGCCGGGACCGGCCCGGACCAGCGGTACCTGCTGGCGCAGAAGGATGACGTGACCGTCACGGCCTGGACGGCCGGGGACCTCGCCGCCGAGATCAGGCGGGAGACCGGCACCCGCTGATCTGAAACTTGCGCCTTCCTTCGCTCGTTTAACCATTTGTCCGGCCCGGTGCGTGGCGAATCCCCCCCTCGCCACCCCGGGCCGGTTCACGTTTCCTCTGGTCGCGTCGGCGGGGGCGTGCGATGGTGCGGGTTCCGGCAGTCTGGCCGGATGCAGTACACCGACCCCGCCCCGAACTCGCAGCGTTCATGCACTAGGTGACAGCGCAAAGCGCCACCAGCAGGCCCCCGGTATATATCGGGCAAACATGCGGCAATCGGGCGAACCACGCGGCGCAGGCGGGTCGTGTCAAGGGCGGCCCGCCATTCCACGCACATCACCACAAATCGAAAGGACAAGTCGTGTCGTTCACCACCCGAGCGGGGGCCGGGCTCGCGCTGCTCGCAGCGCTGGTCGCAGGCTGCGGCACCGCAGCAGCAAACCATTCCGCCGCGCCGAAGCCGACCCGCATGCCGCACAGCCAGCACACTTCCCCGTCGATGGAGGCCGCGGCCGACCCCGCCGCGCATTCGCCGACCCCCATGGCGCACCATCACCGCCGTCACCACCACCATGCCCAGCCGGTGCCGGTCGTGGTCACCCCACCGCCACCTCCGCCTCCGCCGACCATGGCACCCCCGGTGACCGTTAACCCGATCCCTCAGGGCAATGGCGGTGACCAGGACGGCGACAATAACGGCGGCCCCAGCGACGGCGACGGCAACGTCTAGTGATCTTTAACGGTGGAGGTTATTGGCCCCGCTGGCGGCTGGGCGCGGACTCGATGACGCTGGGAGTCAGCGCTGGGTGGTCAAGCCGGATTCGAACGCTTCCAGCAGGATGTCCCTGGCGGTCCGCGGATCTTGGGCGCAGGCTAGTGAGCAGGCGGTCGCGCCGGACCCGAACCCTGCCCACCAGGTCCCCTCCACCCTCAGCACCACGGCGGTGCCGCGCACGGCGCTGGGGCTGACCTGATGGCGTCGTGCCACTTCCTCGGCGACGTCGCGGACCAGATGCCACTCAAAGCACGCCCGCTCGGTTTGCGGTACCGGGGCCGCCAGCGGCATCCGTCGGCGAAGGCGGCCGCGACCGCCTGCCGCAGGGCCGACTGGTTGCCGGGCCCAAGACCGGCGATCGTGCCGTCGTCGCCGGGCCAGAAGCTGTGCTGGATGATTTCGCCGCCGTTGCCCCTGTCGGTGGCCTCGGCGGTGACCAGCCCTCGCCACCAGCGCAGCCAATGGGCGCCGGCCTCGGCCCGCCTGCGCTGGTCGAGGACATCGCGCCGCTGGTGCTCCGGCACGCCCAGGCGCGGCGGCAGGACCGCGTCCGGCGGTGGCTGCAAGCCGGCCGCGTCCCGGACGTAGACCGCCGCGTGCGGCAGCTGCGCGATCCCGTGCCGGAATGTCCACGACGGCGATCCGGCCAGTTTCATCCCTCAATGCCAGACGGGGCATCGGGGTAACAATCTTTATGGCGGGGTTACTGTTTGGTGCTGGCCGGGGTGGCCCGCTTCTGGCCCGGAATGGAAGAGCCCCGGCGGGCACCGGGGCTGACCTGCATAAACTTGAGTGGGCGATACTGGGATCGAACCAGTGACCTCCTCGGTGTGAATCAGATATGAGCCGTCGCCGGGCATCGCCCGATGATGCCTGACATGCCGTTGAACTGGGACAACGATCTCCCAAGGTCGCTGGGTTATGGCTAGAAGTCGGTGGCGGTTGGCTCCCCATTGGCTCCCAGAAGCTCCGAGGCAACGCGCCCGCCCACACTCATCTCGAAGCGGCGGAGGATGTGCGGAGATCCTCCAGTCACGATTGTCTGCACCGCAGGTTGCGGCGTGTTCGGGAGCGGTCTGGGAGACCGTCGGTTTAAGGGATCTCCGTGTCGGCTCGTGGACATGCCTCTACAGATAGGAACGCCTGCCTGCTCACCGCGCACCTCGCGTTCCCGGGACAGGTAGCCGTTGCGTTAGCGTTAACGGCAGACGGTCATTTCACGGGCCCGAATCCACCTTGAACCCAAGCTCCTTGTTCAGCTTCTTGAGCATGACCGCCGCGGCCCGGGCATGGTCGGGCTGGCCGGAGTCGATCGTCTCCTGATAGACGGCCCGTCAGGGTAAGGTCCGGGTCGCCGAAGTCGATCGCCTTCTGGTGGATGGTGCCCGCGGACCTGCCGCATTACCCCGCTCTCGCAGCAGCATCGCACGATCGAACGCGTCGGATGGGTCGATCGTCGCCTTGTAGGCGGCCGGGGCGTCCGCGACATCATCTACTGCCAGGGCAGGGACCGGAGGCTGTGCGCCGCCATAGCGGCCGCCTCGGGGTGGCCGGAGGCGATCGCTTTCTGGTAGGCGGCTCGCGCGCCCGCGACATCCCCCTGCTGCCAGAGCAGGTCCCCGAGGGCGCCTGCCGCCCGGGGGGCCTGGTCGGGGTGGCCGGAGTCCACCGCCCGCTGGTAGGCGGCCCGCGCGCCCGCCACATCCCCCTGCACTTGGAGCAGGAACCCCAGGGCGTGGAACGCCCTGGGGGCCGCGTCGGGGTGGCCGGAGTCGATCGCCCGCTGGTAGGCGGCCCGTGCGCCCGCCGCATCCCCCTGCCGCCCGAGCAGGTACCCAAGGCCGACCGCCGCCCGGGGGGCCCACTCGGGGTGGCCGGATGCCATCGCCTGCTGGTAGGCCGCCTTCGCGCCCGCCACATCTCCCTGCTGCCTGAGCAGCTCCCCGAGCTGAACCTCTGCGGCGGGGGAATGGTCGCGGTGGCCGGAGGCGATCGCTTTCTGGTAGGCGGCCCGTGCGCCCGCCACGTCCCCCTGCTGCCCGAGCAGGTCCCCAAGGCCGACCGCCGCCCAGGGGGCCGCGTCGGCGTGGCCGGAGGCGATCGCTTGCTGGAAGGCTCCCTTTACGCCAACCAAGTCCCCCTGCTGCCAGAGCAGGTACCCGAGGGCGCCTGCCGCCCGTGGGGCCCACTCGGGGTGGCCCGAGTCGATCGCCTTCCGGTAGGCGGCCCGTGCGCCCGCCATGTCCCCCTGCTGCCCGAGCAGGTCCCCGAGGTTGACCGCCGCCCGAGGGGCCTGGTCGGCGTGGCCGGAGCCGATCCCTTTCTGGTAGGCGGCCCGCGCGCCCGCCGCATCCCCCTGCCGCCCGAGCAGGTTCCCTAGGCTGACCGCGGCCTCGGGGGCCGCGTCAGTGTGCCCGGAGTCGATCGCATTCTGGTAGGCGGCCCGGGCGCCCGCCGCATCTCCCTGCTGCTCGAGCAGGTCCCCGAGGCTGACCGCCGCCCAGGGGGCCGTGTCGGCGCGGCCGGAGGTGATCGCTTGCTGGAAGGCTCCCTTTGCGCCCGCCACATCCCCCTGCTGCCCGAGCAGGTACCCGAGGGCGCCGGCTGCCCGGGGGGCCCACTCGGGGTGGCCGGAGTCGATCGCCTTCTGGTAGGCGGCCTTCGCGCCCGCTATGTCCCCCTGCTCGTACAGCCGGGCCCCGAGGTTGAATGCCGCTTTAGGGGCTGCCTCGGGGTGGCCGGAGTCGATCGCCTTCTGGTAGGCGGCCCGGGCGCCCGCCACATCCCCCTGCCGCCCGAGCAGGTACCCAAGGCCAAACGCGGCCTCGGGGGCCGCGTCGGGGTGGCCGGAGTCGATCGATTTCTGGTAGGCGGCCCGGGCGCCCGCCACATCCGACTGGTTTGTCAGCAGGTTCCCGAGGTTGACCGCCGCCCGGGGGGCCGCCACGGGGTCGCCGGAGTCGATGGCCTGCTGGTAGGCCGCCTTTGCGCCGCCCATGTCGCCCTGGCGCTGGAGCAATTGCCCGAGTCCGACCGCCGCCTCAGGGGCCGCCTCGCCGTGGCCGGAGTCGATGGCCTTCTGGTAGGCGGCCCGGGCGCCCGCTACGTCCCCCTGCTCCTGGAGCAGGTCTCCCAACCAAACAGCCGCCATGGGAGTCGCGTCCGGATGCCCGGAGTCGATCGCTTTCTGGTAGGCGGCCCGGGCGCCCGCCACGTCCCCCTGGTCGTGGAGCAGGCCGCCGAAGGCGCCTGTCGCCATTGGAGCCGCGTCGGGGTGGCCGGAATCGATTGCCCGCTGGAGGGCCGCCTTCGCGCCTGCTATATCTCCTTGCACCGCAAGCAGGACCCCGAGGTTGGCCGCCGCCTTAGGGGCATAGTCGGGGTGGCCAGAGCCGGTCACCTCCTGGTAGGCGGCCTGGGCACCAGCCAGGTCTCCTTGCTGCTTGAGCCGCTCCCCGCGGTCGAAAGTCTTCTCGGCCTTTTCCCGGGCCTTGCGCTCTGCCTTCTGCCGGGCCTTCCGCTCGTCCTCCTCCCGGGCTGCGCGCTCGGCGTACTCCTTGGCCCTGCGCTCGTCGTCGTCCCTAGCCTCGCGCTCAGATTCCGCTATTGCTGTGCGCTCGTCGTCTTCCCGGCGCGTGCCCCCAGCAGCCTCCTCCCGGGCTGCGCGATCGTCCTCCTGGCTCTTAGGCTCGGCGTCTGCACCAGCCTTGGGCTGAGCCCCCTCCCGGGCCTCAAGTCCGGCCGGCGGAGCCTGGCTCGTGGTGAAGATTTGGCCATCGGGTGAGCGCAAGTAGAGCACTGGGGTGGCCCACTCAACCTCGTGGTCTGCGGCGAACATCGCCACTCGCGCCTCGACCGTGGCGACATCGACCGGAAGGCCGTCGCCGATGGCCTGGTAGAAGGACTGGCTGAACACCAGGGCGGCCGGATCGGAGATCTCGAACTGCATCGCAATCACCGCGGGGATGCCCTGGCGCACCAGTGCCTGCGCCACGCCCCCGAAAGGGTCGTCCTGGGCGGTGCGGGCGCCCTCGCACGCGTTCAGCACGACCAGCCGCAGGGAGCGGTGGCCGCGGAACATCACCCCCAGGTCTCGGCCAGTCACCAGCCGGGTCTTCCGGCCCTCGGTCTCGAGCGCGAGCGCCCCGTCCTGGGCTTCCTCGTTGTAGCCGCCGTGCCCGATGAAGTGCAGCACATGGTATTCGCGCAGCCGCAGCGGCCGCTGCAGCGCAGCGAGCGTCCCAGCCTCCAGCCGATCCACCTGAACCATGCCCCGCCCGGCGAGGTCATCGAGCGCGCCCTTGAGCTTGCCCCACTCTTCCTCGCCCTGCAGCCCCGGCTCGTCATCAGGGGCAGAGATCATCGCCAGGATCCGCAGCGGAGGGCTGACCGGGAACGGCTGCACCGGAGTAGGCATCTCCACATACCGCACCAGCGCGATCTCGCGGGACAGGCCAAGGAACCCGTACTCGGCGTCGTACAGATACTCCCAGGGGATGTTGGCCAGCGCCCCGGGCAGCCGCAACCGGATCCGCAACCCAGCACTCTCGCTCTCTGCTGCCAGGCGGCTGTGCCCCAGGCACTCACGGACAGGGCCGGAGAAGACAGCCTGGAATAGCTGACCGCCAAAATCCTGAAGCAGCAGCCTTTCGGGCGATGCCAGCTGCCGCACCTTCCGCCGTGCCTTCCCGATCCTCCTGACGACCTCAAAGACCAGGATCGTCAGATCCTTATCGGTAAACGGCAACACAAAGCCGGCCTGAGCTTCCCCCGCCGGGGAGGCAACCACCCGTGCGCGGTATCCGTCACCGTGCGAATCGATGACCACGTCGAAATCCAGGAGTTTCCGCACCGTCCGCCGCCCTTCAGGTCCCTGAGCCGTCCCGCCAGGTCATCGACACCCTGAAGTTCGCCGCCGCTGCCGCCGATGCGACGAACGCACCAGTCTGCGCGCTCAACTGCACGCCAAACTCAATGCTGATCTGGGCCGGCGGATCGTCGGTGGGCCGCAGGCGGGCCAGGAGGCTCCGGGCGGCCGGCGCGACCGCCGCGGTGGCCTCCCCAAATGTCTTATCCGCCCGCTCCGCAAGGGCCGGGCGATCCTTCCCCAGGCCACGCATCACCGCGCCAGCGGGCCCCTCATCGATCTCGACAAGAACGCTGCCGCCCTGCTCGAGCGGGAACTCGGCCAGACGCTTCACCACACCCCCAGCCAGAACAGTTTTCACCGGCACGCTGACGCTACACAACCCAAATGTCAAGGCCACACGGCACCGGGGCCACCACGGCAAGCTGCCGCCCCGGCCTCGCTGACGGCACGTTCCAGCGGCGCTCGCGAGTGGTCGTGACAGCTGAATCCGTACGCGAAGGCAGAAGCGCCCGACGACGCGTTCGGCCCAGAGAATAGCCGGAGAATTGAAGGCATCGAACATTGGCCGAGGCCACAGTCAGTATTACAGCGGCCTGTAAAGCCGTCGGCCGGTTCCATCTGTCTGATATCGCACCCCATCACCATCGCCGAGGACTTGCCCACATCCACCGGCACCGCAATCAGTTCCCGCAGCGGCACCTCTTCCGTCCGGGCCGCCACTCCAGCGAAGAATCACCAAGGGCCTGCATCGACCACCTCCGGCGACGACCAGGCCAGGCACACCTGGCCGCGGACCATGACAATCCGCTTCTGGCACCACCGCGGGAGTCAGCGTTGGAGCCACGCCGGAGAGATATCAGCCGGGCCGGTGGTGGTTCTGGTTGGCCTGGATCAGGCTGTCCAGGATCCTGGCGAGATCGCCGATGTCGCGGGATGTCAAGGGCTGGACGAAATAGCGGCCGATCCCGTCGGCGTGGGCGGGCCAGGCCTGGTCGAACCGCAGGCGGCCGGGCGGGGTGAGGGAGACGTCGAACCGGCGGCGGTCGGTGGTGCTGACGGTCCGGGTGATGAGCCCGTCGCGTTCCATGCGGTCCAGCAGCCGGGTGATGCCGCTGCGGCTGAGCGCGTCGGCGACAACCATGGAGGCGGTCAGCTCGTGCAGGGGGAGTGTCCCAGACGGCGCCCAGGCCATCGGCGCTTTCGCCATACCTCCCTGAGTAAGGACGTCGGCGCGTTGGAGTGATCAGGTGTAACCGAAGACCACGGTGTCCCGTGAGAGGTAAGTCGGCCCGGCTGTTGACGGTTGGCTGACGTTCGTGTCAGTATCAGCGCCCAAGTGGGCGGGCATTCCCAGGTTTCGTGCAACGCTCCCCCGGGGCCGGGTACTGCTGCACGCACTATCCCAGGTCACCTGCCCTGCCCGGCAGTATCCGGCCAGAAAGATGGTGGGGGGTTGTGATGCGCGTTTTGTATCGCCGTGCTGCGGTGAGGGTGGCGGCGGCGGCCGGGGCGGGCATGCTGGCGGCTGGGCTGACGGCCGCAGCAGGGCCAGCGAGGGCTGAGGCGGCGGCCGCGCGGGTGCTGGCCGCGGGCCGCGGTGGAGCGACGGTGAGCGGCACCTGGGGCACGGCGCAGGAAATCCCCGGCACCGCGGGCTTGAATGCTGGCGGGTTCGCCGCGGTCACCTCGGTGTCGTGCGCCACGGCCGGGAACTGCAGCGCCGCCGGGTACTACGTCGATAGCGCCGGCGACCAGCAGGTGTTCGTCGTCACCCAGGCCAACGGCGCCTGGGGCACGGCGGTCAAAGTGCCGGGCTTGACGAGCCTCGACAATAGCGGGATACCCGTGGTCACCTCGGTGTCGTGCGGCTCGGCCGGGAACTGCAGCGCGGGCGGGTCCTACCAGGATGGCCATGGGCATCGGCAGGTGTTCGTCGTCGCCCAGGCCAACGGCATCTGGGGCACGGCCAAGGAGGTCCCCGGCACCGCCCGCCTCAACGCGGGCGGGTACGCCACGGTCAACTCGGTGTCGTGCGCCACGGCCGGGAACTGCAGCGCCGCCGGGTACTACGCCGATGGTGCCGGCCACCGGCAGGCGTTCGTGGTCACCCAGGCCAACGGCATCTGGGGCACGGCCAAGGAGGTCCCCGGCACCGCCCGCCTCAACACGGTGGGCGCTCAGGTCAACTCGGTGTCGTGCGGTGCGGCCGGAGACTGCAGCGCCGGCGGGACCTACAGCGACAGTGGCAGCACCAGCCAGGCGTTCGTGGTCACCCAGGCCAACGGCATCTGGGGCACGGCCAAGGAGGTCCCCGGCACGGCGGCGCTCAACGTCGGCGGGTACGCCACGGTCAACTCGGTGTCGTGCGCCACGGCCGGGAACTGCAGCGCGGGCGGGAACTACCAGGGCGGCACAACCGGCGAGCAGGCGTTCGTGGTCACCCAGGCCAACGGCACCTGGGGCAAAGCTGAGGAGGTCCCCGGCACCGCCACCCTCAACACCGGCGGAAACGCCGCGGTCAACTCGGTGTCGTGCCCTTCGGCCGGGAACTGCACCGCTGCCGGGTACTACTTCGGTAGCGGCGGCGGGGCCTTCGTGGTCACCCAGGCCAACGGCACCTGGGGCACGGCGCAGGAAATCCCCGGCATGGCCAGCCTCGCGCCGAACGGGGGCAAAATCACCTCGGTGTCGTGCGCGGCGGCGAACCGGTGCAGCGCGGGTGGCCAGTACGGCGACAGCGCCGACAACCTCCAGGCGTTCGTCGTGACAGAAAGCTAGCCGCCAGCACAGGCCATCGAATCAGCGCCAGCTCGCTGGAGAAAGACACACTCCCGAGCCGCTGATCACATAGAAAGGACCGGCAAGAACGGTCATACCTCGACGTTACGCGCCATATCGGACATGCCCCGGGACTGCCGCCAACCGTCACAGCTAAAGACGACGCCGGCGATGCACCCGGCCACGATCGCGCCCCAGCCGCGCCATCCGATGATCGGGAGCCGCCCTTCGAGGCAGGCGCCGTCCGCGGCGTTATGGCAACTGGGCCTGGCCTGAGTTGGCTCACGATCATGGACTTGCGGTGGAGCGTAAGGTGCTTACCTGCGGGTTCTCGGCGATAGATAAGCCGTAGGGCGCACTAATCGGGGCGTCCCAAGGCATCACGAGCACGCCGGGCGTGAGTGCTGAGGCCGTGAAGAACGCGAAGCGTCGGCGGACTTATTTCGATTCGGCAGCGCACGCAGCGCGTGGTTGGCTGGAAGCCATGACAGACAGCAAAGATCGAGCGCTGGAGATTCACGAGCTCACCTTCGACGCGCGCGACCCGCACGCGCTCGCCGCGTTCTGGGGCGCGCTGCTCGATCGCGAGATCCGGCCCGGCGACATGCCCCAGGACGACTCGGTACTGGTCATGCCGACCTTGGGTCAACTGGGCCTGTTGTTCTTGCGTGTGCCGGAGGGGAAGACGGCGAAGAACCGCATCCATTTTGATCTGTGGCCGACCTCGACCAAGCGAGACGAGCAGGTCGAGCGAGCGATCAATCTGGGCGCGATGGTGCTAGACGACTGGCGCCGGGATGACGGGACCGGGTGGGTGGTGTTCGCCGACCCAGAGGGGAACGAGTTCTGTATCGGACGGAGTGCTGCTGAGCGGGCGGCAGGTGCGCACTAATCGGAGCCAACTCAGGTCACAGCTCGACGTTACGCGCCACACCGGACATGCCCTGGGACTGCCGCCAACCGTCACAGCTAAAGACGACGCCGACGACGCACCCGGCCACGATCGCGCCCAGCCACGCCATCCGATGATCCGGAGCCGCCCTTCGGGGCAAGCGCCGTCAGCGGCGTTACGGCAACTGGGCCCGGGCAGGCTGGGCGTCCGCTCATACCGACGCCAGCTCTTGGTCATCCGACGCGCAGTGTGATCACGACTCGTCGACTGTGTCCTATTTCAGTACAATCATGTACATAACGCCGACTCGGCGCTGAGCCCGGTTGGTGTTTCGCCGGGTGGATAATGGCGCGGAACTGCCGGTTCTGGCGTCGAACTGGATTGACGCCGAGGGCTGGCGGTCCGGCCCGCCCGAAGCCCCGTTGGCAACGCGATTCTGGCGCGCCACCAGCGGTCTGCCGCATCCGCCGGGCGGAGGGATCGTCCAGCCGAATGGGCCTTACGCCGCAGCTTCTTGACGGTGAAGCCAGGCGCGGTTACGTTCGGGCGCACCCTGCCTGCCACGTGAGCGCCGCGGAGGAGAGCCATGACCACAGCAACGCGCGCGGCAACGGCCCGTGCGCTGACCACGCTGGCCGCCCTGACCATGCTCTGCGCGCTGACCACGGTCGCGGCCCCGGCGGCCAGCGCCGCCGCGCCGGCTCCGCTGCGGCTGGGCTATTGCGGCGGCGACGACTGGGAGCCGGCCATGGCCTCCGACAGCGGCCACGTCTACGTTCTGATCACGCATTTCTCGGGTAGCGCAGGCTGTGACCCGGCCTCGGGCCAGAACAACTCACGGATCATGATCCAGGTCTCGGCCGACGGCGGCAAGACCTTCAGCGCCCCGGCCGTCGTCGCGTCGGCTCCCGGCGGCATCACGTACCCGGACCAGGCCGACCCCGCCATCGCTATGGACAAGGCCACGGGCGCGGTCTACGTCTCGTTCCTCGCCTACGGCCTGTCCGGCGGGCACTTCGATATCTACGTGGCCAAGTCCACCAACTTCGGCCAGAGTTTCGGCCAGGCCGTGCAGGCCAACTCCAAGGGGTGCAAGAGCTGCGACCACGAGAAGATCCTGGCAAATAACAACATCGTTTACGACGCTTACACCCAGGGCCAGTCGCACTTCATCGCGGTGTCCACCGACGGCGGCGCCACCTTCGCGCAAAATCTGGTCGACTCCACCTTCGTCGTCGGCTTCGCCGAGGGCGGCGTGCTCGACGCCCAGGGCAACGCCTGGTTCGCCTGGGGCGACTGCTCGACGAGCAAATGCACCGGCTCGGCGGCCGGCCACTACCGGGTCAGCGAGACCCTGGTCGGCGGCGGCGCCACCACGTTCAGCCCGGTGCTCGCGACCTCGCCGCAGGGCCCGGACTGCCCGTACTCCAAGTGCGGGTTCGCCTACTTCGGGCCGCAGGACGCGATCGCGATGGACTCGGCGGGCACCATGTACTTGGCCTGGCAGACCGGCCAGGCCAACGCGCCGAAGAGCCCACCCATCGTCAACCTGTCACGCTGCGCGGGCAACTGCCTGTCCGCGGCGAACTGGTCGCTGGCCGGCCGGGTCGATGACAAGACCGCGGCGAACTGCCCCAACTCGGCGTGTTACGCACTGTTCCCGAACATCGTCGCGGCCGGCCCTGGCCAGCTCTACGCGACGTGGATCGATGACCGCAACGATTCGCTCGACGGCACAGTCGACCACGTGGACGGCTACAACCTGTGGTTCCGCTCCTCCACCACCGGTGGCAGCACGTGGACCGGCCCGGGCGAGCAGATCAGCCAGTTCGACCCGGCCCAGTCCCAGGAGACACCGACAGGGTTCTTGTTCCCCTACGGCGACTACACCGGCCTGATCATGAACACGGCCTGCGCCACCCCCGCCCCGGCCATGACCTGGGGCGAAGGACACAACTGGACCGGCGGCGCCACGGCACCGGGCCACATCGAGTTCGCCTCGTTCTGCTGACGCCGCGCACCGCATGTCCTCGACATGACCGCCGGGCGGGCGCGGGAGCAGCCCGGACTTCCCCACGATGGATTTACAAACAGCCGCGAATGAGCAAGCCACCGCCCGGTACCGATCATGCGCGGGTCGGCACCCACCGCCCGCGTGCGGCGCAAACGGCTAACCGCCCCCAGCAGATGTCGCAGACCCCCCGAATTCGGACCCGCGCATACCACCAGTTCGGCAACAGTTGAGGCAGCTGTGCTGACAACAGAATGGATGATCATAACGGCGGCCCCGCGCGCGTTCTCTGTGACCTTCCAATCACTCAGCGTGATTGTCTCTCTCCGTCCATCGCGATCCCAGACTCGGCGCGGCGCGGGCCAGCCTGGAGTCATCGCCGGAACGACTGGCCCTTGGCGATTAAGGCTGGCCCAAGCCCTTGAAGGTGATCCCTAGCTGCTGCCAGAATTGCATGTGCCCTACGATGTATCCAATAAATGGTATTAGGAATCCTAGGTTTCGCAAGGTAAACTGACGGCGGATGGCGGAATCAACAGGCCAGGTCGGTGCTTCTTCCAGTTCTTTGTACCTACCAAACCTGTCCGGCTCGGCGTCCTGCTGCGCTCCATCGTCCTGATCATTCTGGCCGATGCGTCTTGCCAACTTTGGGGTAAACAGCCGGTCTGCGTCGACCAGGAAGCTACTCTCTTTCTGAGAACTCATGACGTCGTGTATCGAGAGCATTGGCAGGATGAATACGAGAATCTCGAACAGGATTGCTGCCACCAGTAGCCCGAGGTATCCGTGAAGGTAGGATCCATAGCCGCCCCAGAGTGGGCTCGGGCCTCCGAGGGAGATGAGCAGGACCCACGCTGCCAGGAATATCGCAGGCAGACTGGCAGTCAAGGACTGATAGAGATAGAAGTCGCCGAGCGGCTTCAGCCCACCGGCCCTGTCAGGGTGATTTGGGATCACCTGGAGCTCAAGCTGGTGCTTGCGCAGACCTGCCTTCGTGAGCAGGCGCCCGTAACTGACCATGCGGCCTAGCCAGGAGCCAGCTGCTGCACCTCCGACGACTAGAAAGACCGCGTCTGAAATGTCCGGGCCTAGCGCCCGGAAGCGCCATACACTCGCCCCTCCCCACAACCACGGTGACGTGACAAGCACCGCGGCCGCTACGCACAACCCGGTTATGACCCAGCAACGGCGCCACGGCCGCAGCCTGATGTCGCCCTTCAAGCAGTCAACAACCTGTGCGGGAATAAGGACCTCGCGGTCGCGTAGTCGCGTAAGCGTCTTGTCGAGCTTGGCTGGTGTGCGGCCCGCTAGCTCCAAGCCGATGAGCAGCGCCAGCCACGCAGAGATCTTGAGCGTATCCAATCGGTGAAAATAGATAAGATTCGGGATCTGCTGGACGAGCAAAACAGGCAGGGTTGACCACAGCAGCCAGCGGCCGATTACGACACTGCGGGAAGCGGGCCCCGGGACACTAGATGCGGTCGGCCCCTCTGCTACCGCTTCCCGGCCGGCAATACCCAAGACACCAGGCGTGAGCAAGATATAGGCCATAACCCCCACCGCCCAGCCCTGTGGCACGGCCACAGCGAAGTAGATCCACGTGCTGGCAGGACCAAACCGTGCCGTCAGATACCCCATATCCGTAAGAAAGGCAGCAGCGGCCAGCAGGCCAAGTGAGACGCTGAAGACGAGGGTGATGATCCGCGGCCGGTCCCTTGCCCGGCCCCCGATAGGCCTCAGCCGCCTGGCCAGCGACTGGCCGCCTGTCGCGGTGGCCCCCCCACCTACCATTGGACCTCACCGCCAAGGTGGATGCAGCCTGATGGGGCTCTATTGTACGTAAGTTGCGATAACTGCCGCATCATTTGTTGTCCCGCTTCCGCCCGTATTTCCGGCTGCGGCGATGTCCCCCTGCGCGCGCTGGTCCCGACGATGCACTACGACACACAGCTTGTCATCGGCCGTGCGGGCCCTGGCCGTATCTGGTTGCGTCACCGTCGCCCCGCGCAAGCCACCGGATCTGTGCGCTGTGGTCACCCCACGCCGAGCCGCGGCGACATGTGCCAGAAGGTGGCTCTTCGCGCGTCTGCCGCGGCACAACCGGCCACGCTCCGCGACCGGCGTCAGGCGGGGTGTGGGCGTTTCGTTGCCTAGGGGCGAGGCGAAAGAGCGCGGATGCTGACGTTGCTGGTCCGCGACGCCCGGTGCCGCTGATCGCGGTATGGGCGGTAGAGCGGGCCGTGGTACCAGGCATGACGGGTCTGCTCGTCGGGCCACGCCATCAGGGCCATCGCGTGGGGAGCGGGGCCGCCGCGCAGTACCCGCTGGAACGGCTTGGGCCCCGGGACCAGGACCAGGCCCCCGGCGTGCTCCACCGTCCAGCGGTAGTGCACCGAGTAGTCGAAGAATTGCGGTGGATCGGTGATTTCCGCCCACACATTGACGAACAGGCCGAGCCGGCTGGCCGGCAGTTCTCCACGCCGTGACCACCCGGGGCGCTCCGGTTCCTTCTCAGGCGGCCACCACACCGGCGCGGTGGCACCGGCCGCGAGCAAGGTCGTTCCGTCGAGCCTGCCGAGAACCGCATCAAACCAAGATCTCGCGGCCTCCTCCGTGCTGAAGCGCGCGATCACTAAACCGGCCGGGGCCGGACGCGAGTCCAGCTCACTTGCGTCGTGCACCGGCCCGGCGGCGAGCAGTTGACCACCCCTGTCTCGTGCCGCGTCCGCAAGGCCATCCTCGACCGGGACGCTATCGGCCCACGTGATGACGAGGTACTCGTTCATCCTGGCAACCTCCTGATATCACCTTTCCGCCGCGCCCGGCCACCACCAGGGCACGCATGACATCCAGCGCCGCCCGCCGGGCCGACCGGGCAGTGACCGGGAAGCGGCCGCAGGGCAGCCACGGGCCCGGTCGCAGCACTGGCCACGGTAGTGCTCCATCCGGTGGCGGATGCCATCCACAGTGTTAGAGCAGACCAGGAATCTCCTCCGGCCGCGGTCAACCGGGGCTTGTCCAGGGCCGTCAAGCAAAGCAGTGCACCGACTCCAGCATCCGGTACGTGAGATGACCGACCGCGTTGGCCGCATGCGTTAACCCCCACGGAATGCCCCGTGAACGGCGTCGCTACGGCAACCCCGCCCCGCTACAGCCCGGTATCGATCCATCCCGTCTCGCCCCTGGCGACGATGCATAACGCACCGATCTGAACAAGCCACATGGCACGTGGCGTATGGCTGCTGGCCGACCATAAGGCGGTTCCATGCGCAGTAACCCTGGCAGGTGCCAGTTACCGTGAGGCACCCCTACTTGAGCCGATTTCCGCGGTTGCCGATTCAGTCACTTTGCTCCATCGGCAAAAATCCGGCCCATCATCTCTGCCCCAGAAGTCACCACCGGTCGAAGCTCCGGCGGTAGACGGTCTGGGTCACCAAGGTTGAGCTGTGGCCTACCAAGCGGCTGATCTCCTCGATGCCCATCCCGTTACCGGACAACAGCCCCCGAACGTGTGGCGCAGCTCCCGAGGGGTCCAGTCCTCCCCGATTCCCGCTTTCCGGCAGATCGCACGAAGCGATCGGCGGACGTTGCCTGCATCGAGCCTCGTCCCGAGCGTGGTGCTGAACACGAGCCCTTCTTCTTGCCAAAGCTCACCCGCCCGTAGCCGGTCGCTGGCCTGACGCTCCCGGTGTTCTGTAAGCGCTGCCACGGCCATCGCCGGCAGCGCGAGAGAGAGCCGGGACTTGCTGGTCTTGACGTCCCCGTGTGCCCGTACGGAGCGCCACACATCGACGCGCGAAGGCAGGCCTGAGTCAGCGTCCAAGTGGACGTGATCCCACCGAAGAGCCCGCGCTTCCTCGGTGCGCAGCCCGACCAGGAGGCTCAGGACCACATAGGCGTACACGCCGTAAGGCCGTGCTGCTTGGATCAGCACAACGGCTTGCTCGAATGTGAGGGACCTTGACGGGCGGCCCCCTTGCCCGGCGGGTGTGTTCACAAGCCTGGCGACATTGCGGCGCACCTTGTCGTTGGCCTCGGCGTGCCTGATCGCCCGCGCGAGCCCGGCGTGCGCCATGGCAACCGTACGGGTGGCGCGGGCGGCCGCCAGATCCTTCAGCGCGGACCGGACGTTAGCCGCCGAGAGCTG